>Ga0163162_10005466_pt1 | contig 12278 bp, 8 predicted proteins | sample S55metaG_FD_115310 | JGI IMG/M metagenome (GOLD analysis project Ga0163162, IMG submission 115310) | Switchgrass rhizosphere microbial communities from Kellogg Biological Station, Michigan, USA - S5-5 metaG | ecosystem: Host-associated > Plants > Roots > Rhizosphere > Soil | place: USA: Michigan...
ATCAATGGGAGCTGCAGTTTCGATTGTCGACTTTGATCGAGACGGCTGGCCCGACATTTACGTGACGAATAGCGGTGAAGGGAGCAAGAACGCGCTGTTTCATAATCAGCACGATGGGACTTTCAAAGATGTCGCCGGCGAAGTAGGTCTCGCTGATGTCAATCAACCTGGAACAGGCGTTTCGATGGGTGCAGTTTGGGGTGACTACGACAACGACGGTTACGAAGATCTGTTTCTTTACAAGTGGGGAAAGCCGGAACTGTTCCACAACGACGCGGGCAAGAAATTCACAAACGTAACTGATCAAGCCAAATTGCCATCGTGGGTAAATGCCAATACGGCGTTGTGGTTCGACTACGACTCCGACGGCAAACTGGATCTATTTCTTGGTGGGTACTACGCGGAAGACGTTGACCTTTGGCATCTGAAGAACACACGCATGATGCCTGAGAGTTTTGAGTACGCTCAAAATGGTGGCCGGAAGTATCTCTTCCATAATCTTGGCAACGGATCATTTGAAGAAGTCAGTCAGAAACTTGGTATCGACACCAGGCGCTGGGCACTAGCAGCGATTGCCGCAGATCTACGCGGCACAGGACATCCGGATCTCTTCATTGCGAACGACTACGGTATCTCTGAACTTTACTTCAATGACGGAAAACAATTTCACGAAGCCGGCAAACAAGCCGGGGTTGGCTTTTCGCCAAAGAGTGGAATGAATGCCGCGATTGGAGATGTGCTGAACAACGGAAAGTATTCAATCTACGTGTCGAACATTTCTGAAGAAGGAGTGCTAATCCAGGGAAACAATCTTTGGATGCCAAAAGAAGGAACGTCGGGCGACAGTCTTCAGTTTGAAAACCTTGCGCGCGATATGGACGTGGAAATTGGTGGTTGGAGTTTTGGAGCCCAGTTCGGTGATCTGAACAACGACGGCAACGAGGACCTTTATCTTGTTAATGGTTACGTGTCGGCAGATCGAAACAAAAACTACTGGTACGACTTCTCCAAAATTACTGGCGGCAACAGCGCCATAATTTCGGATGCCGCGAATTGGCCGCCAATGGAAGGTCGCAGTTTGTCGGGTTACCAGCAGAAACGTGTTTGGCTGAACGATGGCGCGGGTAAGTTCGTCAACGTCGCAACCGCGGTTGGCGTCGGTGACAACTACGATGGTCGTTCAGTGGCGTTGGCTGATTTGTGGAATCGTGGCGTACTCGATGTAGTCGTTGCCAATCAGAGAGGTCCATTGCTGATCTACAAGAACACGATTGCTCCGGATAACAAGTGGATCGATTTTGAGCTGGAAGGCACGATTGCTAATCGCAGCGCGATCGGGGCCGAGGTTCGTATTTCCTGGAACGGGAAGAAACAGGCGCAGACAGTTTCCGGAGGCAGCGGATTCTGTGCACAAAACCAAAGACGTCTCCATTTCGGATTGGGAAAGAATCCGCGTATTGAGAAAGTCGAGATCCGCTGGTCGTCGGATCGAACACAAACGATCGACAATCCGGTGATCGGTCAAGTCAATAAAGTGAAAGAACTGTAGGGGCGTCCCTCCGTGGGCGCCCCTCTCTGAAGTTTGAGAATCTCAACACAAGGGCGGCCACGGAGGCCGCCCCTACAGAAAGAGCGCACGTGAGCGAATCGACAAGTAACACTGTGGCTACAGCAGAACTCCGCAAGCCACGGTTTCGTCTGGACAATCGGTACATTGCTCCTCTTTTCATCACGTTTATTCTGCTCGTAGGTCACCTGTCGTACGGCATCCTTGAGAGTTACCCGAAGACGGCGCTGGCCATCGTCACGGCACTTGTGACCGAGTTGATCCTCGGCAGAATCTTTTACGGAAAGTGGTTGAACCTGGCGAGCGCGTATATCAGCGGCATCAGCGTGGGAATACTTGTCCGGTCACCTGCGTTCTGGCCCTTCGCGGTGTGCAGCGCTGTCTCAATCATGTCGAAGTACGTCTTGAGAATTAAGGGCCGGCACCTCTGGAACCCTTCGAATTTTGGTCTGTCGGTACTCTTTTTTCTGGGTGCGGAAACAGTTGCCGGTCTCAGCATTCAATGGGGCAACTTCATTGGGCCCATGCTCGTGATTTGGATTTTGGGGTCGTTAATCATTTATCGAGCTCGACGCTTTCATATCAGTGCCACCTACGTTATTTCCTTTTTTGCTTTTGCGTTTCTTCGCAGCTGGATTACTGGCGATCCATGGGCCTCGGAGGTCGCTCCGATCACTGGACCGATGTATCAGCTGTTTGTGTTCTTCATGATCACGGATCCGAAGACCACAGTGAAGACGAAGCTTGGACAATGCATCGTCGCCTTCCTGGTAGCCTTTGCTGAGTTCATCCTGCGTTTAATGCAGGTAGTGTACGCACCGTTCTATGCGTTGTTTATCGTGGGGCCCACCGCGAATCTGATTGAGATTTGGTGGGAATCCCGGACGCAAATTACGAAGCAAGTTACAACATAGCGCAATGCTGGGAGCGCAGGCGTCCTCGCCTGCTGATTACCCCTAGCACAGCCTTCAGATCCCCGGGGGCAGGCGAAGACGCCTGCGGTCCCAGCCTAACGCCTGGTGAGTAAAGCAACATCTATAGATCAAGGTACCTAATGCGAATCATTTCAATCTTCCTTCTGCTTACACTTTTACTCGTGTCATCCTCCTGTAAAAAAACCGAAGCACCCATCAACGCGCAACAAACAGAAGCGGCGGTAGCACCATCACCCTCCCCCAGCGCGAGTCCAACTCCTCCGCGTCCATCAGGTCCTATTGAGTTTACAGACGTAACTGCACAAGCCGGGATTCACTTCAAACACAACAGTGGTGCGTTCGGTAAGAAGTACTTACCCGAGACGATTGGTGCTGGATGCGCGTTCATCGATTACGACAACGACGGCTGGCAAGACATTCTGCTTGTGAACTCGATGAACTGGCCGGAACAAAAAGGCGCGAAGTCGTTTCTTGCCCTCTATCACAACAACAAAGATGGCACGTTCACGAACGTCACCGGCCAGGCAGGACTCGCTGTCGAGATGTACGGAATTGGTGTGGCCGTCGGTGATTACGATAACGACGGAAACGACGATATCTACATAACGTGCGTTGGACCCAATCATCTATTTCGGAATCTTGGTGGTGGAAAGTTTGCAGACGTGACGGCTCGAGCGGGCGTTGGAGATCCTGGCTTTTCAACCAGCGCAGTATGGTTCGACTATGACAATGACGGCAAAGTTGATCTCTTCGTGGGCAACTACGTCGACTGGAGCGTTGAGAAAGATATCTATTGCTCACTGGATAATAAAAACAAGTCGTACTGCACACCGCAATCTTACAAAGGCCAGAGTGCGACGCTTTACCACAACCGTGGAAATGGAACCTTTGAAAACGTAACTCAAAAAGCTGGAGTCGAAGATCCCACAGGCAAGACTCTCGGAATAGCCTTGCTGGATTACGACAGCGACGGCTGGCTTGATTTGTTCGTGGCAAACGACACTGAACCGAACAAGCTTTATCACAACAATAAGAACGGCACTTTCACTGATGAAGGCATGGCCGCCGGCGTCGCGTTTAGCGCGGCTGGCACTGCGCGAGCGGGAATGGGCGTCGACGCAGCGGACTATGATGGTTCCGGAAGACCAAGCGTCATCATCGGAAACTTCACAAACGAGAGTATGGCGCTCTATCACAATGATGGATCGGGTTTGTTCACCGACGAAGCAGCTACTTCCGGCATTGGCAAGTTGTCTGCACAGAGTTTGACGTTTGCGACGTTCTTCTTTGACTACGATCTGGACGGACTGCTTGATGTCTTTGCTGCAAATGGACACGTGTCGGACGATATCGCGGTAGTTCAACCGAACGTGAAGTATGCTCAACCACCACACGTCTTTCACAACAAAGGCAAGAAGAAGTTTGAAGAAGTAACGGCAAAGCTCGGTAAAGCGATGCAACGCGCTATTGTTGGACGCGGTGCTGCGTACGGCGACTTCGACAATGATGGTGACCTGGATCTATTGATTACTAGCAACAACGGCCCGGTGCGTTTACTACGAAACGACAATGCAAATCAAAATGATCTTCTGAGAGTGAAGCTGGTAGGAAGCAAAGCGAATCGAGACGGCATCGGCGCAACAGTCACTGTTAAGACATCAAAGGGAGCGAAGGAACAGCAGATGGTTCGTACTGGTTCCAGTTACGCTTCGCAAAGTGAACTACCGCTTGTTTTCGGTCTGGGCACTCCAGATCAGAATGTGACTCTTACTGTGGATGTAAGCTGGCCCGGCGGCGGTAAGGATTCGGTTGCCAATATCAAGCCAAATCAATCAATCGTTATTCAGGAGGGCAAAGGCGTGACCGCATCGGCACCGATTGCTTTTGTGCTTGTGCCGAGCCCATCGCCGTCACCATCGCCGTCAACAACGGTTGTCAAGTGAGGAAAAGACCTTCAGAGCCTCTTGCAAAAGACAATGAAGACAATAAAGCGAAAGATATCAGGTTAGGAAGGGGACCCTGTCCCCGCTTAGTAAGAGTCTGGGAAGCAGCGGGGACAGGGTCCCCTTCCCAACCTGAAATTAGGTGGGACTTCTAGTCTATTTGCGAGGCTTAAGTTTTTGCCGCTACGTGGGCCACTCTAGGAGTCTCGCCTTGTGATACTACCGAATCTGATTCTGGATTATCGGTGACCCAACCCATGAAGATCTGATGCCCAAGCGCGAACAACGTAGCCCCGACAAACATTCCTAAGATTCCGCCGCTCGCCATCCCACCTAACGCTCCAAGCAGCATCACCGGCATTGGTACGTCGACGCCACGACCCAGCATTAACGGTTTCAAAACGTTGTCTGCAAGGCCAACCACCAACAGGATGATGGTATGAGTGATCGCCGCCCCGGTGCTGTAATTACCGCTCGAGCAGATGTAAATGATGGCCGGAAGGGTGACAATCATGGCGGGCAATTGTGCAATAGCCAGAACGAGAACAATGAGCGCCAAAACGCCCGGCGCGGGTACGCCTGCGAGCATCAGCGCCAACCCGGTGAGGGTTGCCTGAATGAATGCAACGCCGATAACGCCGGATGCGACAGCGCGGATGGTTGAGGTTGTGAGTTTGAAGAGGGCCTCGCCTCTGGCGGCGCCAGCGACACGAACAAAAACCCCTCGACCGGCGTTCGCGGCTGGTTCGCCGTATGCCATCAGGATGCCGGCGACGATAAATGAGGCCAGGAAAAGCAACAGGCCCTTGCCAATGCTTGCGACCATAGCGAGTGCTCTCTGGGCCAGTTGGCTAATCTTAGGCTGCATACTCTGCACAAATCCGGGCAGGTCGCTGTGAGCTTTCCACCAGGCCCCGTAGATCTTCTTGCCGACCAGCGGCCAATTCTCAATCCCTGCTCGAGGCGCGGGAATGTGCAGTGTGTTTTGTTGTACGTTGCCTATGAAATGACGAACGGAGTCGGCCAACGAATTCAATAGCAACGCAACTGGAGTGATGATCACCAAAAGACCGATGATTATCAGAATAGTCGAGGCCAGCCATTGCTTCCTGCCGAGCCTGCGGGCAAGCCATTGATGAAACGGATATAACGTAACCGCCAGGATTACTGACCAGCACGTCAGCGTCAGGAAAGGCGAAAAGATCTGGTAGCACAGTATCGCCAGAGCGCCAATCAAAGTAATTCGAATCAACACATCCATCAAAGGAGCGGTGGATGCTCGCCGTTCTAATTCGGAAAGCTGCGAAACTGAACTCATGAGTATGCTCCCCTTAAGAGGTAGGATTTGGGGCTGGCTTAATGTGCGGGGCGGCTAAGTGTACTACGTGAGGATGGGGAGGGCCACTGGAAGATCTCAGATTTCAGATCCCAGATTGTCGGTTAATTCAGAGGCCAATCTGAGATCTGAGATCTTAAATAGTCTTAAATCTTAAATTTTGCGTTCTTACATCCCGATGTGTTTGAAGTGGTACCTATCCGCGTCGTAGTAACGATCGACATCGACAGTGTTGATTGTTCCAATGACTGAAGAAATATTGACGAGTGATATGTCGCAAGCAGGCGCGACTCCGCGAGCTGAAACCATCTTGCCGAAATCTCCAGCTGCTACTGCCTCTGCTGCTCGTGCACCAAAGATCAAACCCATGATCCGGTCAACTGGACTCGGCGAACCACCACGTTGTGGATGACCTAACATCACCGCGCGCGCCTCGTAAGGAGTTTCGCTTTGAATTCTGCGTGCCATGACCTCACCGATTCCACCAAGCCGCATATGTCCAAATGAATCGTGTCGATCATCGATCGTCACCATCTCGCCATCCTCAGCGCGCGCACCTTCAGCAACTACAATCACGGCATAACGCGGACGCCTCGAGAATCCCTTATTCAAACTGTGTGGTTCACCTAAACGATCCCGCAACAGCTGAAATACCTTTTCGTACCGGAAAGGACACTCCGGAATTAAGATGAGGTGAGCCTGGCCGGCGATTCCGGACCATAAAGCCAAATGCCCCGCATGGCGTCCCATCACTTCAACGATTTGAACCCAACCATGTGACCCGGCCGGCGTACGTGAGCGTTCAATTACCTCTGTGACATTCCTCAGCGCTGTATCGAACCCAAGCGTGTAGTCGGTTGCTGCCAGGTCCTTATCAATTGTCTTGGGCACGCCAACGATCGGCACTCCCTTCTCGCTGAGTTTTGCGGCGACGCCAAGTGTGTCTTCACCGCCACAGGCTACAATTGCATCAAGCTCCAATGTTTTGAAGTTTTCAATGACTTCAGCCGAAGAGTCTTTCGGACTACCGTCCTCTCCAACTTGCTTAAATGGATTAGTGCGTGACGACCCCAGGTTTGTACCGCCATCCCGATCCCAACGACGCACAGTTTCTCGATCAAGTTCCATACTGTCCGGCAGTGGATTTATCAGACTCCTCCATCCATCAAACAATCCAATGACCGTCAACCCCAGCTCGGACCCTCGATACACCAATCCCTTTATTGCGGGGTTCAACCCAGGCGCATCACCGCCGCCTGTTAGCACTCCAACTCGTTTCTGCTTCGACATAGAATATTTTGTTTCCTAATTAGGGGAGATTTATAAGCTATCATATCTTAATGAATCCTATGTCCGATGCAACCACAAGTTCGAAAGCAAAAAGAAGAGCTGTTTGGTTGACGTTGTTGGTAGTTCTAATAATCGGATTAATCGTAGTAATGACTCCGATCTGGATTATCCAACCGTTCAAAGCGCAAACGGTGCGCGACCTTCAAGTATCTTTTGCCCTGCGCCGCGTGTCGCCCGTTCTTACTATCGTGGCCTCCGTAACTTTCCTGCTACTGGCAGTTTGGTTGTGGAGACACACACGATGGTTTGGCAAGGCAGTGTTGGTTGTACTCGCGATACCACTCTTCGCTGCAACCTGGATGGCGCGACAAAATCACTTTGAATGGATGTTTCGCCCGCATGCGAGCATTGCTTATGCGCCACCTGGGGAAGCAAGTTTTGTTAATGATGGCGACATGGTGCTCGCTGTGAACAACAATGGAGAAGCCGTTGCTTATCCGGTTCGCTTGATGGCGTATCACCATCTGGTTCAGGACGTTGTTGGAGGGACGCCACTAGTCGCCACTTATTGAACGCTCTGTCACACCGGTCTGGTGTGGGAAACGACAGTAAATGGACGAGTGCTTCACTTTCACCTGGCGGGAATTAACAACCAGAATTTCATCATGCGAGATGAAGAGACAGGTACGTGGTGGCAGCAGGTTTCCGGTGAAGCGATAGCCGGACCGCTAAAGGGTCAACGACTACGTGGAGTTGATCACGACGAATTGACGTTCGGCCTTTGGAAACAGGAACAAAAAAATGGACGCGTGCTGAAGCCAGACCCGAGTGTTGCGCAACGCAACTACGCTTCTTCTGATTGGGAACAAAAAATGGTTCGAGTCCCTGTTGCTTCGAGGAACAACGACAAGACTCTTCCTCAGCGTACGTTAGTCGTCGGCGTGACTGTCGGAGCCGCCACGAAAGCATATCCAATCGAAACGCTCGCAAAGCAGAGTCCAATCATCGATGAGTTAGGCGGTATTCCAATTGTGGTTGTACTCGGTAGCGATGGAAAATCTGTGCGTGCTTTCGAGAGAGTGGTTGATGGACGCACGCTTGAGTTCTTTAGCAAGAAAGGATCGACGCAGTTGGTCCTGGTGGATGCCGAAACTGCCAGCGAGTGGGACTTCACGGGCAAAGCAATCAGCGGGCAAATGAGCGGCCAACAGTTAAAAAAGGTCACGGTGTTACTCGACTATTGGTTCGATTGGAAAACGTATCATCCGATGACAACACTTTATAACTTGGAGTGAAAGATTTCTGATTGCTGATTGCTGATTGCTGATTTTTGTTTGCTGGTTTCCATCTCAGTTAATCGAATGGCAAGATCAGCATTCTTCAATCAGCATTCTCCAATCAGCATTTTTCAATCAGCAATCAGAAATCAGCAATCAGAAATCACATGACTCACATCCGCTATTCCGTCGCCTGCTGTCAGACCGACATGCCGAATCCGATTGATCGGAAGGGCATGAAGGCGAACACAGATCGTGTGCTCTCAATGATCGACTCTGCGGTGGCGGGTGCTGCGCTGTTTCTTCCTGTTCGCCTGGTAGTGTTTCCTGAATTCGCGCACGCAGCGCCCGTCTTTCCAACAGTCGCTGAGTTGCTTGAAAAGCTCGCCGTAAAAATTCCAAATGAACATACGGAGCGTTTGGAAACGAAGGCACGCGAACACGATATCTACATTCAAACCGGCACAATGTTGGAAACAGATCCAAAATGGCCAGGCCACGTTTTCAATACGACTTGTTTGATTGGTCCCTCCGGAATCCTCTTCAAATATCGCAAGGTAAACACGTGGATTCCCTATGAAGTACACACAAGTCCCCATGATCTTAGCGACTATGACGAGGATCTGTTCCCGGTCGCTGATACACCAATCGGCCGCATCGGTTGCGCTATCTGCTACGACTGGTTGTTTCCTGAAGCCATGCGTCAGCTGGCAATGAATGGGGCGGAAGTTCTTGTCAGGGTGTCGGCTTATATGGATCCGTGGGGAGCAACAGAGCCGATGGCCTGGTGGACCGTTATCAACCGCGCGCGTGCCATCGAGAATCTTGCGTACGTCGTCGCTGCAAACCAGGGTGCGCGCCTGAAATTCTATCCGCCATATTCATGGCCGGGCGGGAGTCAGGTGGTTGACTTTGATGGTCGCATGTTAGCTGAGGCTTCACCGGGTCCCGGCGAAAGGATTGTCGTGGCGCCATTGGATATCACGGCCTTGAGACATGAACGAGCTTCACGACGCGGACACCATATGCTGGCTCACCTTCGCACGGAGGCATATCCCACGTACAGCAACCATCAATATCCGCCTGAACTTGATGGAGGCGCTGAGCATTCCTACGAAAACAATAACCACCTCATTGATCGCGCCAAGCAGCAAATTCAGGATCTCTGATCTCACATCGCAGATCTCAAACCAGAGATCTGTAATCTGCAATTCTGAGATCTGAAGTCTGCGATTCTGAAATCTGAAATCCGAACTAGATCGCATATAATCAATTACATGCCAACTTACTTGGACCTCGACGCGTGGCCTAGACGCGAGGTTTTCCAATTTTTTCGGCACTTCGACAAGCCATACTTCAACGTTTGCGTTCAGCTCGACGTAACCAGTCTAGTCGCCCTTTGCAAACGAGAAGGATTTAGTTCTTTTCTCGCCTACCACTACCTCGCGCTTAAGAACGCCAACGAAATCCAGGAATTTCACTATCGCCTCCGGAAAGATGGAGTCGTGATCCACGAAGTGATCCATGGAGGGAGCACCTTGCTTCTTCCAAATGAGACATTCTCCTTCGTGTATTTTGATTACGATTCCGATTTCCGTACTTTTACTTCTAAAGCTGAGCGCACAATCAACGACATTAGGTCGGGCGATGGCGAGTTTTTACCGAGAGATGATCACGACGCTTTGATTCATTTCACAACTTTACCTTGGATCTCGTTTACAAGTTTCTCTCATGCCCGGAACTGGGGACGCGAGGATTCCGTACCTAAGATCGCGTTCGGAAGATTCACCCGCATTGGCGAAACCGTGCAGTTGCCCATGTCAGTCGAGGTTCACCATGCTCTAATGGATGGGCTACACGTAGGTCGCTTTGTAAACAAGATGGAAGCCGCTCTGCTGCAACCTGACTCAGCCTTGAGTCTCGAGTAAAACGAAATCGAATTGGTCTAAACAATTTATTGACAGTGGCTGACGCACCACCTAAGATCGGCCAAATTTCAAGACTACTCTCAAGCGAAAGCCGGACCAGATTTCCACGACTCTTCAACCCTCTTCCTAGGAGATAAATATGCAACGAGCTTTGCGTGCGGCCCTGACCCTTAGCAGGGTAATCATTATCAGCGCGTTTGTATTAGCAATATTCACTTCCCCAACCAAAGCACAAACCCAGATCACAACCGGTACGATCCAGGGCACAGTCATTGACGCGAATGGCGCGGCGCTCCCGGACGCGAACGTCGAGTTAAAAAATATAGATACTAACTTTTCGCGAACAGCATCAACCGATGAAGAAGGGCGTTTCATAGCACTTCAACTCCCTCCCGGACGCTATACGCTCACGATTACCAAATCCGGATTCGCGACGCTGGTTGTGGAGAATGCAGAAGTCACCGTCGGTTCCTCTCTAAACCTCCCAGTGCAAATGAAAGTTTCCGGAGTGCAGGAAACTGTGACGATAAACGCGACGCCAACTGTCGACACTAGTAAAACAGAGTCCAGTACGACTCTAAATGAACTTGCGGTCCGCTCAACGCCGATTCTTGGGCGCAAGTTTGAAGACCTGCTGACTCTTACTCCGGGCGTCAGTGTTGTCCAGGGACCGGATGGCGACGAAATAACCTTCGCGGGACAACGCGGTGTCTTCAACAACGTAAGTCTCGATGGTGGTGACTACAACAATGGATTCTTTGGCGAGCAACTTGGTGGTCAGCGAGCAGCGATCGATATAACGCTCGAGGCAGTGAAAGAATTCCAGGTCGTCGCAACCGGAGCTAGCGCAGAGTTTGGTCGCACGGCTGGTGGCGTCATCAACGTGATTACAAAATCCGGCACGAACGGTGTTCATGGAAGCGCTTTTCACTTCCAACGAATGGAAGCGCTGACTGCGGATACCTCGGACGGAAAACCCCTGACGGATTTTCACCGTGAACAGTTTGGTGGGACCATTGGCGGACCAATAAAACGGGACAAAGCGTTTTACTTTTTCGCGTTTGAAGGAATTCGCGAAAACCTGAAGCGAGATAACCTGAGCGCGCAAATTGGCAATACTCCATGCCCGGTTCCTACTCCAACAATCGGAGCAAACGAAGCGCTCATTAATTCCAATGGCGACTGTCAACGTTTGGCGCTCACCCAATTCATTAAGACCACGCGCAATCAGGTAGAAGACCTTCCGGTGGATCACCCGATCAAGAACTACGCGTTTTTGTCGAAGGTCGATTGGGATCTAAACAGCTCCAACAAACTGGCCGTCTCGTACAACTACGACTACTCGAAAAATACAAATCAAACGTTTGACGTCGCGACGTATGGCAACTCAGCAAATGGCATCGAAGGCCCGTCGAAGATCAACGTCGTCAATGTCAACCTGTTCACAACGCTTTCACCAACCAAAGTAAACGAAGCGCACTTCTCATACTCTCGTGAGTTGAGACCACGAAGCACTGTTGACTCAAATGTGCCGGCAGACACAGGTATTGGTTTCGCGCCCAGTTTCCGTTTCGGCTTTCCGTTTTTCCTGGAACCGAACGTTGATGAATTGTTATGGCGCACACACACGAAGGATAACTTCTCCTGGATTTCGGGTAACCACACAGTCAAATTTGGTGGTGAATGGATTCACACTCTGAACGATCAAACTTTCAGGGGATTTTTCACTGGTCGCTATCTTTTCGACTCCGCGACCGGCTTCCTTCGTTATGCATCACCCCAGGCAGCCGGTGGCTTTGGTCCATCAGTGCTTGAGTGCTTTGACGGAGCGGGTGCGTTTTCAGGCTGGAGAACGCAGGCCCTCGGCGAAGCTTGCCCCGCAGGATCAAGCGCAGGTGGTCCGCTCCTACTCTATTTACAGAACGGCATTTCAACTGGCATTTCGGGTGTTCCACCTCCAGGAAAGAACATTGCAAAGAATGATGACTACGGTTTGTTCGTA
>Ga0163162_10005471_pt1 | contig 12276 bp, 7 predicted proteins | sample S55metaG_FD_115310 | JGI IMG/M metagenome (GOLD analysis project Ga0163162, IMG submission 115310) | Switchgrass rhizosphere microbial communities from Kellogg Biological Station, Michigan, USA - S5-5 metaG | ecosystem: Host-associated > Plants > Roots > Rhizosphere > Soil | place: USA: Michigan...
GTGCCCGCCAGAAACCGCACTGGTCACATGCGAACAATCTTCGGTCATCTCTCGAGACTTGAGGCAGGCGGTGAGACAAAACTAACGACATCATTACACCAGCTTGCGGAAATTCTTACCCGACGTGGGATCGTCGTCATAATTTCTGACTTCTACGACGAGCCCGATCGTCTCAAAGAAGCGTTTCAGCATCTGCGATTCAAAGGCCACGACCTCGTCGCGTTTCATGTGCTCGACCAAAATGAGTTGGATTTTAGTTTCGACGAACCAGTGCTTCTACTAGAGGATGCGGAAACGCTGGAACAGATGCCAGTGTTGCCGGACGTTGTCATGAACGGTTACCGCGAACGCATGCGACGGCACGTAACCGAAATGCAGGAGTGCTCGGCGGCAAATCATGTCGATTACGAAATGCTGACTACTAAACAACCGTTAGACTATGCGCTGTTTTCGTTCTTGTCGCGACGAAGCGGTAGGTGAGGCTTGGAAATCATTATTAACCGTGACAAATTTCAGGTCAGGCGGGATAAATTGTCAGGTCAGGAAGGGGACCCTGTCCCCGCTTAATTATTATGTCTCTGCCCTAGTGTTGATGAACCGGCGGGGACAGGGTCCCCTTCCCAACCTGACAATTTCTAAGCGATGTCTTTCTTGACGCCACTATTCCTTCTCGGGGCTGCGGCACTCGCGGCACCGATCCTCGTGCATCTCGTCAGACGCACACGTGCGCGCCGCGTGCAATTCCCTGCTCTCGTCTTTGTTCGTCAGATTCCACAACGAACCATTCGCCGTCGAACCATACAGAATTTCTGGTTGTTGCTCATTCGCGCTCTTGCTGTTCTCCTTATCGTCATCGCCTTTGCACGACCGTTTTTTAGTGGACGAAGCGCTGCAAAAAATCTGACCGGCACAGGCGCCACCGTCATTCTCATCGACGATTCTTTGAGCATGCGACGCGATCAGTTATTCGCGGAGGCGCAGCGCCGGGCTGAAGCAGCCATCGACGAAGCTTCGAACAATGAACAAATTGCGTTGCTAAGCTTCGACAAGCGCTATACGGTCATCAACCGCTTCGCTGCGGACAAGACTCGCTTGCGTTTCGGCGTCAGGAGTCTTAACGCCGGTTGGGATGGAACCGATTATGAACAAGCATTGCGAGGCGCGGAGTCGTTGTTGTCTGAACTGAAAACCGCCGGACAGAAAAAGATCGTGATGATCTCGGACTTTCAAGCAACGGGTTGGGACCAGGCAAACGCGACTTTCAAACTTGCCAACGACACACAACTCACAACGCTTGATGTTGGCGGCAGTAGTCCTGCAGCGAATGTCGCTGTAACAGACGTCGAAGCACGTGGAACGGTTTTTGGACAGAAGTATTCAGACAGCCTGGCCGTTCACATCACCAACTTCAGCGACTCGCCAAGGGATCGCTTACAAGTTGACTTTCAAATCAACGACCAAACTGTTGAGAAGCGAGAGATTAGTCTCAACAGTCGTGATTCAAAGGTCGTCGAGTTCACGGGGTTTAACCTGAACGACGGTGCAAACCGGTGCACCATCGAAATCAACTCAGCCGACTTTCCTGCCGACAACCGTTTTTATTTCACTTTGAAACGCGAGGTCCCAGCGAAAGCGCTAATCGTCGAGAGTTCTACACGGGGTCGAAGCGACAGCCTTCATCTTCAGAGTGCGCTGACAACTGACGAGGATCTTCCATTCGGCTTCACATTGAAAACTGCCGGCTCGGTCGACCCGACAAGTATCGCTGAGTATTCGCTGGTGATTCTCAATGATGCCGGGTCGATTGCTCCGGCCCTTGCAGACAGTATCAGCAAGTTTGTTTCGAACGGGGGACAACTGATCGTTGCGACGGGACCTCGAACAGAAGTAAGTAGCTTTAACAACGCGCTTCAGCAGATCATGCCGGCGACACTGACTGAGTCGGTGCAAACAAAGGCAGGAGAGACTGTCGCGATTAGTGATGTAAAGTTCGACCATCCGATATTTGAAGTATTCCAACAAAGTGGACGATTGGCTGCGGCACACGTGATTGGATATTTCAGATCTCAGCCGGCAGCCAACGCCGCTGTGTTGGCAAGGTTCGAAGATGGCAGTCCTGCACTTTTGGAGTCGCAGCCAGGAAAAGGACGAGTGCTTTTGTTTACTTCGTCACTCGGTCCAAGTTGGAACGATCTTCCTTTGACGCCTTTGTATTTGCCGTTTGTACATCAGATGGTCCGTTATGCGGGAACGCACGAGGAGAATTCGTGGTACGGCCTGGGCCAAACGTTCACGGTTCATAAAGAACAGCAAGGCAGTGTTCCCGCCGTAGACACGCCTGGTGGTGCAAGACTAAATGAGAACCGTCTGACACCTGCGGGAGATCTTCTGGTAACCGGTCGTGAGCCAGGGTTCTATCGTCTCCGGTACAGTACACGTCCGGACTTTGCAGCCGTTGACATTGATGGTTCGGAAGGTGACTTTTCGAAATTAGATTTTGGACAGTTTATGGCCGGCGTCACGGGTGGAGCCGGCAATGCGGAAAGCAGCGAGGCTGAGCGCAAACTCAGCAGAGAAGAAATTGAAGGTCGACAAAGGGTTTGGTGGTCGCTCTTGTTTATCGCGCTGCTGCTTCTGTTGACTGAATCGCTGCTCGCGCGCAGAACTAAAGTAGTGAAGATGATTAGGTGATAGTCGAATTATTTTCAGGCCAAGCACCCCCGTTAAGTCACCGATAGAAACTTAGCCCCAGGGAGAATTAGTATGAGCCCTGAAACAACCGTCCTTCAGAATCTTCTCCAGCGGGCACGTCGTCGTCGACAACTCCTGCTCACCTTACGTGGAATCGCAATCTGTCTCAGTGTCGTCGCTGTTGTCCTTTTACTTAGCGGTTGGACGGCTCATCGTTTTCGCACCAACAACGCAGCAATCCTCGTCCTGCGAATTGGTTCACTCTTAACTGTTCTTGCCACGATCTATTTTGCTCTGGTTCAGCCACTGCTAAGACGAATCAGTGATGCACGTCTCGCGCGTTTAATCGAAGAGAAAAGTCCAGGCACTGAAGATCGACTCGTCGCGTCCGTCGAGTATGCAGACGACAGCACAAATCAGAACATATCGCCGGCATTGATTCATCGGCTGCACGCGGACGCGAACTACGCGTCCAACAACGTAAATATCGGCGACGTGATTCGACGCTCTCGCTTGTTGACGTACGGGGCTGGAGCTCTCGCGAGTCTTTTGATCTTCACTGCGGTCTTGAAATGGGGACCTCGAGAGATTTCGGAAGGCGTGGCACAACTTGTTGCTCCGACAACGTTTGCTGCTTCATCCAACGCGATGAGTATCAGAGTGAAGCCCGGGACAGCGCGTGTTCCGAAGGGTTCGGACCAGGACGTGATCGCTAGCCTGGTCAACTTCGACTCGCAGACCGTGACGCTTTTTTCGCGACCGTTGGGTTCAAAAGCAGATTGGCAGGGTCAAACAATGGAACCAGCGAAAGCCAAGACTGACTTTCGCTTTTCGATCTTTAATATTCAGGACTCGATGGAATACTTCGTCGAGTCGAACTCAATTCGCTCTGACGTTTATAAGTTCAATGTCGTCGATCTTCCTTTCGTTAAGCAACTCGATTTGACGCTGAACTTTCCTGCATTCACGCACTTGCCCGCGAAGGTTGTCGAAGATGGCGGCGACATTGCTGCTTTGAAGGGTACGGTCGCCACGATCATGGCGCGTTTGTCTGGCAAAGTGCGCGCAGCTCGTATCGTCTTTTCCGATGGAAAGAAGAGCGAGATGAAACTTCAAGGTGCAGATTTTGTTGGAGACATTACTGTCAGCGGCGACACCAGTTATTACATCGAGCTCGTAAGTACCGACGGTGAGACTTACCGCGGGTCGAACGAATACGATGTAACAATCCTGGAAGATCAGCCTCCCACTATCTCCTTCGACAAGCCCGGCAGAGATAAGAAAGCTACGAATCTCGAAGAGGTGTTCACCCAGGCGCGCGCTGAGGATGATTACGGTGTGGTTTCAATGGACCTGCACTTCTCCGTGAATGGCGGCGATGAGAAGGCAGTCAACCTCCAACAACTTACACGCGAATCAGCACGAAGTTTGACGGGTGCATACACGTTCTTTCTTGAGGAGTACAAACTTAAGCCGGGTGACTTTATTTCGTATTACGCCAAGGCGCGTGATGCTAGTAACGAGGCCACGAGCGACATTTACTTCATCGAGGTCAAACCTTTTGAGATGGAGTACAAGCAGTCGCAGCAGCAGGGCGGACAAGGCGGCGGTCAAGGTAGTGATCAGGATCAGAACGCGCTGTCTCGCCGGCAAAAGGATCTGATTGCGGCAACGCACCGTTTGATTCGAGAAGGTGACAAGTACACACCGCAGGAAAGAAAAGACGGTTACGAAGCCGTCGCGGTGGGCCAGGAAAAACTCAGGACTGACACTTTGGAGTTTCTTGATCGCATGGGACGTCGGATGGGAGATGATAGTCAGAAACAGATGCTGGAGATTGCCGAGAAACTATCGAAGGCAGCGAAGGAAATGGAAAATGCGCCGCCGCCGCTCCGGCAGGAAACCGGCAAAGATGCATTACCTCCTGAGCAGCGAGCGCTGCAAAGTCTTTTAGCGGCCGATGCTCTGTTTCGCGAAGTCCAGGTCGCTTTCGGAAATCAAAGCAGCGGAGGTCAGGACGGGAGTTCTGAACGTCAACAACAAGAACTCGCCGGACTGTTCGAACTCGAACTCGACAAGATGAAGAACCAGTACGAAACAGTTCAGCGTGCACAGCAACAACAAGCACAACAGGAAAAGACCGATGCTGAACGACGACTGGAAGAACTCGCGCGTCGCCAACAGCAGGCTCTGGACGAACAACGTCGTCGGATGGGCCAGCCGGCAAACGGTTCAAGCGGAGGAAATCAACGACAGCAACAAGAGTTGATTGACGAGACTCGAAAAGCGGCACGTGAACTGGAACGACTCTCTCGTGAGCGACGTGATGCGCAAATGCAGGAACTCGCGAGGCAGTTGAATCAGACGGCCGATGAGATGCAGAAAGCCCAGGCTTCCTCACGTACAAATCCGAGTGAGTCAGCTGCGCAACAGGAGCGAGCGCTGGATCGTTTGCGCCAGGCCCAGGATCGTTTGCAGCAAGCCAATGGACAATCGGGTCGGCAAAGTGGTCAGGCCGGATCGTCTGGACGACAACAACAAATCGGCGATTTACGACAGCGGGCAGCCCAGGCTGCTTCGAGGCAACGCGACATCGCCAAAGACATGGAGAACCTTGCGAGGCGCGGCGGACAAAACGCCCAGGATGAAAATTCAAAACGGGCACGCGAACAACTGGCGGAGCGAAAGGACACGCTTGCAGACAGTGTGAACAGCTTGCAGCAGGATATCGAGCAGTCAGCCAAAGCGATGGGTTCAGGCCAGGGACAACAACGTGCCGCACGACAACTAAAAGACGCGGCAGATTCTTTGTCGCGCAATCGAGTTGCAGATCGAATTCGCGAGGGTAAGCAGAACCTGAGCGGCGCTCAGCAAGGTGGTAACCGATCGGACGAGCGCGCAATTGAGCGAAGTTTGAATGCTGTGTCTGAACGCCTGCAAGCTGCAGAGCAAAGCGCAGGCAACTCGGGTGGTTCAAGTGCTGAAGAAAATCTCGACCGCACGCGGCAACTAGCAGACAACCTCGATTCACTCCGTCGACGGATGGATGAAAACGCCGCTCGCCGAAATGGAAATAGGCAAGGGCAGAATCAAAGTCAGAATCCAAAACCGAATGAAGGCCAGGAGCAGGGGCAGCCAGGTCAACAAGGTCAACAAAGTGGTCAGCAACAGGGCGGTCGGCAGCAGGGACAACAACAAGGTGGTCAGCAAAGCGGGCAGCAAAGTGGCGGTCCGCAAAATGGCGGACAATCATTTGGCGATCGTCAACGCATGAGTGGCGCGCCGCAGTGGGGACCAATCGGCGATGGCTGGGGCGATAACCGGCAGATACCTGCTGAAGTGCGTGAACGACTTCGTGAAGCCCAGGATATGCGACGCGAATGGGGTGCAACAAGCACAGGCGCCACACGTCAACTTGATGAAGTAATTGATCGATTGAAACAACTTGCGGATGGACGCATGGAAGGTGATGCGGCGACCGCTGCCCTTCTCAAACAAGATGTGATCGAGCCTCTGCGTCAACTCGAGTTGGAACTAAGCCGGCAGATTCAACAACAGAGTGGGCGAACTAACCTGCGTCTGCGAGATGATGGAGCAGCACCGGAAAGGTATCGAAAGGCTGTTGAGGAATATTACCGGCGGCTGTCTGGTGCGAAGCAAAAGCAGTAATCATCTGTCGTTGGTCATTTGAGATTTTTTTCATTTGTCATTTGGGAATACGGTCTTTGGTCTTTAAGTTTGTTGTTCTCTGTTCTTAAACATGACAAAAAACCGTATTTCCAAATGAAAAGTGTCAAATGATATATGACCAATAACGCTCTATTGAATCGATGAGCTTACGAAACCTAAAACGCTTTCTTCTTCCCGTCCTTCTTCTGGTGGCACTCTTGATTCCCACACTGGGCCAGCGTCCATTCGACGACTTTCAAAACTTCCGTCAACGTCGACGCCCTCAAGCTCAGCAACAACAACAGTCTGGGCCTTCATTTGGTGAGTACACTTTCGTCCGAACAATTTACGACTCACCGGCACGTGGCCGCAGAGGCTACGGCTACGGTTACGGCGGCGGAACATGGACGACCGATTATCCAAACGCTGATAACAACTTCATTGTGGGCCTGCGTGAGTGGGCCGGCACTAACTTGAAGATTGCACCTCGTCCCGAGCAGATCGCGATTATGGATGATCGGATCTTCGATTATCCGATCATCTATTTTGTCGAACCCGGCTTCCTTGAATTGTCCGACGAACAGGCAGCGCGCTTGCGTGAGTACGTTGCCCGCGGTGGGTTCATGTTCTTCGACGATTTTTGGGGAGTGTATGAATGGGAAAACCTGGAAACGCAGCTTCGCAAAGTTTGGCCCGAGGGCTACACGCCAAAGGATCTACCGCTCTCGCATCCGATCTTTCATTCTTATCTCGATGTGGAAGAAGTCGTTCAAGTGCCAAACATCTACAACGCGATGCGCGGGGAAACCTCAGAAAAGGGCGGCATCGTCCCACACTACATGGGCGTTGAAGATAAGAATGGACGCATCGTGACGTTCATCTCGTTTAATTGCGATCTGGGCGACGCTTGGGAATGGATCAACGACTCACGCTACCCGGTGAAATATGGACTACCCGCCTACAAGTTAGGAATCAACGTCGTGATCTACGCGATGAGCCACTGAGGGGCATTTAAGATTTCAGCTTGCCGATTTGCAAACCCTAACTGCAAGGATGTCGCGGGGACGCGAAGAAGTTTTGCAGTCTCTCCTGTCTGATTATTCTGTAGCGTCGCCACTCCGGCTCCCTGTCTCCCCGCCCCCGCGTCCCGTGTTAGACTTACATTAAATCCACCTTCGGCAGTGCGCATCGTCTGAACTTGGTCCAATGATGGAATGCCCCCAATGCCACCGTACCTACGCTGAAGATTTTTCTTTCTGCCTGGACGATGGCACGCGCCTGGTCGATCCGCGGGCACTCGAGAAAACCGCAGTTCTTCAAACACCTCAGCAAGCGGCACCTACTGAAATCAACCCTGCGCCTGCTACTGCAACTGTTCACGCTCCTGCTACTACTCGAACTCTGCCGCCCGCCCCGACTTCGCATCGGTCCTTAGGCAAAACAATCCTGGTTCTGTTCGGCATAATCCTCATCGTTCTCTTGTGGGGAATGATCAAGGTTGGACTGTGGTGGCTAGATCATAGTCAAAGAAGCACGAACGAGAACCTCAGTTCAGGACCATCCATAGCAACCGCTTCCCCAAGCCCAAGTCCCTCCTTCAATCCACTGTCTCTACTGACTCCTCCGTCGCCATCTCCCATCAACACACCAACCAGTCAAACGCTCCCACCGTCGATAGCATCGGTGATCGCGCCGGGCACTTATCAATGCGAGATCAGTAGAAATATCGGAGAACAAACAAAACAAGGGGCCGTCCTGAAAGTCCGCATCACCTTCCATGTTGACGGAACCTACTTCGAGCAGGGATACATCTCACTTACCGAAGTAGGGCTTAAGGATCAATTGGCCATGGAAGAGAAGGGTAACTACTCGACTTCAGCTGATACGTTGATCCTGACGAATCGCTTGAAACGAGATTTAATTCTGCAAGATAGCTCAACGGCAACGTGGTCAGTCCCAACTGACGGAAGCGAATCAAAGCAGAAACTTCGTAACGCCACCGCGAGCAGCTTCCAGATCTACGATGACGACGAAAAAGCGTGGTTCACATTCAAGCAGAACTAGAAACTTTGGGATTTGGGAATTCGGCTGTTGCTGGATCCGTTGTACACAAGCAAAGGCGCGGCGGGACTAATCGAATATTGCAGGATACGTGAATTTTCAAGAGACCGATCGAGTGTTCTGTGCGTTGTGGTTTGTTCGCCGCTCGCCTGGAAGCACCAAGTACAAAGTACAAAGTTCAAAGCACAAATCTCTCAGTGTTTCGCGAAATAGCCGGGACGGTGACGAATTGTGAGTTTTTGATTTTTTAGATCGGGATTTGTGATCTCGATGGTGATCTTCCGATAGGCGCCATCTTGTTTTTTATTGCTCGAGGAATAGGCAATCAGATACTGAGTGCGAAGCTCCTGTTCGATCTCGGTAAAGGCGCTTTGCAGGTCGCCTTCCTTCTTCGGAAAGAAGGCCCGTCCACCGGTGCGTTCGGCAAGTTCGCGCAACACCGGCTTGTTCACTCCTTCTCCTTTACTGTCGCCAATACCAATCGCATAGACAATCGCTTCCGCACCAACCACTCGATCGATTGCTTCAGATCGTCTAAGCCGGCTCGTCGTGTCGAGACCGTCGGTCAACAGAATAATTGCGCGTCTTCGCTGGTCGTGGGTCTTAGCGAGAACCTGGGTAGATGTCAACGCGACCGCATCCCAGATCGCTGTTGTCCCTTCGTCAGGGGGCGCCATCATGCCGGGCCCGGTTGGAATACCTGATAAAGGACGGCCAGCTCCCTGGTATGCAGGAATAGCAACATCGATCTGTTGGAGAACGCGATATGCACTCAGGATGTCGTGCGTCATCCCGAGTTCGAGAAAAGCAAGTCCGGTGAACGGGATGATCGCGAGTTGATCTTTGGTCGAACGTATTGCCTTCTCAATAAACCCTCGCGCCGCAGCTTTTTCATCCGCAAGGGTGCGTTGTTGAGAAATACTCACATCGATCAAGAAGGCAATTGAAAGTGGACGGTCAGTTTCCTGCTGAAATGTAAACAACTGTTGCTGAACACCGTCTTCAAGAACACGCACGTCTTCAGCGCGAACAGTAGTTATGAATCGTCGCTGTTGATCGATGACGTTGAATGGCAGATTGGTGACGTCTGTTTCTGTGCGAATGACGTCATCTTGATCGGCGGGAGTCTGCGCGATTATAGACGTTCCGCAAACAATCATTATCAGAGTGATAATTACTGATTTCGAACAACTCAACATATAAATGTTAGACGCCGCTCCATTGAGTGCGGTAGCTCGACACCGCTCCAGCCCTCTATTTTCAGGTGGGGAAGGGGACCCTGTCCCCGCTACTGTACATACTCTTTCTAAGCGGGGACAGGGTCCCCTTCCTTACCTGAAAGTCTTGCGCACTCCAGGGAGCCTATTGATCTGTGGCTTTTCGATCGGTTTCTTTTTCCTTCTTCGGCAAGTCCGGGCTGGCAAAATCTGGCAATGGATCGTTCCACAGGTAGTGATTGAACCAACCAAGGTTATGTTGCATCACGGCACGTTGAGCCTTTGGTTTGGTAATGCCGTGACCGAATCCTTTGTAAACAATCATTTCGACCTTCACACCTTTGTCTTCTAAAGCCTGCCGTAATTCATACGCATTAGCGATAGGCACACGACGATCCAGTTCACCATGTTGAATCAACGTCGGCGTGCGCGCGTTCTTGATATAAGCGATTGGCGATGTTTTCTGGTAAATCTCCGGATCATTCACCGGGTTGTTGCCGAGATAGTTGATCGTGAATGGCGTGATATCAGTGTTGTAGTAGTACGTAGACCAATCGGAGATCCCGGCCCCCACTGAAATCGCAACGAACCGATCCGACGATGCGGTGAGAAACGCCGAGATGTAACCACCCTGGCTCCAGCCCATGCAAGCAACGCGATTACGGTCGATGAAACCCTTAGCAATCAGATTGTCGACTCCGGAAACAACATCCCATGCGTCACCCACTCCGAGGTTGCGCACATTCAAGTTTCGAAACTTCTCGCCATAGCCAGCACTGCCGCGGTAATTAACTTTCAGAATCACCGCACCGCGTGCGACCCAAATATCGGAAGGGTACGTACGTGAATCAGGGGACAACAATGCAGGCCGATCGACTCCGGTTGGGCCTCCATGAATAATGCACAGCAACGGATACCTGCGAGAGGGATCAAAATCCGCGGGTTTAATAACCACACCCTCAATCTCAGTTCCATCAGTACTCTTCCACCTCACCAGTTCGCGCGTACCCAACGTGAGATTCTTCGTCTGCTCCGTCATGTTCGTCAAAACACGTGGCGCGAAGTTCTGAGTATCAGTAACAAACACTTCGCTGAGTGTCGTTGGTGAACTAGCAGTGAAAGCCAACTTCTGCCCGTCGCGGCTTAACGAAACAGAGCCGGCCATCAGATTGTCCGGTTGCGTGATACGCACCACTGTTCCCGTCGACGGATCGAGTCGAAACAAGTGCGTCGCGGTCTTCTGCTGTGCATTGAAGTAAATCCCGTCCTGCTTCCATTCCAACAGATTGGCGTTCTCATCGAATGTGTCGGTGATTGATTTTGGGATTGATTTAGGCGTACCTCCTTCAGCGGGCACGATCGCCAGACGAGTGTTCGTTGCAAAAAACGGTTCGCGGCCCATCGCCGACGAAAACACAATCTGCTTACCATCAGGCGACCATCGTGGGCCGTTATCCGGACCAGGTTGAGAAACGATCTTTCGCACGCTGTCTGTAGCCAGGTCGAGCACATAGATATCGGAAGTTGTGCCCTGAATCAGATCGGGATTGATCGTCGCGCTGAACGCGATCCGCGAACCATCTGGTGACCATGAAAAGGATTCGACGCTAAATTCTTTTTTCTTTGTTCGCTGCTTGCCAACGACCGGGGCATTGAAAGCCGCAGTCGAACCAAATGTCCAAATGTGATTGAAGCTGTATTCCCTGCGCACAACCTCAAAATCACCCATGTAATCTTTGCGCTCCTTCGAGACCGAGGGTGGAGGCTCACTTGCGAGATAAGCAATCCACTGACCGTCTTCGGACCAGGCGAAGTTGTTAATCGCTGTCTCTGACTTAGTCAGTTGAATCGCTTCACCTCCAAGCGGATTGATTGCGAAGATTTGATTCTTGTCGTCAATGCGATTGCTAAGAAACGTCAGCCACGTGCTATCGGGCGACCAACGCGGACTATTTGATGATTTATCACCGCGAGTTACTTGAAACGTGCGACCGGTTGCGACATCAGCCAGCCAGATTTGGTTGACGAACGCATCTGTCTTGAAGTCGCCGTAGCCGACTGTGTAAGCGATCCACTTACCATCTGGAGAGATCTGCGCTGCCCCGACAGTCTTAAGAGTCAGGAGTTCGTCGATGGTTGGCACATGACGTATGGCCTGTGCGGCGGCAGAAACTACGACAGTGAGAAAAAGGAGCGTAAGTTTTAAAGGTCTTATAGTTTTCACTTTCAAATCCCTCCCTGGAGTGCGGTGCCCCGGCACCGCTTTCCATATCGCGAGAAATTCACTATTCGAATTTATTTAAGGCGTGTATCAAAGGGACCGCGCGTTTACCAAAGCGGTGCCGGGGCACCGCACTCCAAGGACGTTCGTGCAGGTCCACGCTGTTATTTGTAATTTCATACGTGGACTGAACTTGTTCGCGTTACAATCCTCGCGAGTCATCATAAAAGAAGGAGTCTCTCCAATGGTCGCAAGACGGTCTTTGGCTGCAGCTATCAGTGTTCTGCTCCTCATCCTTTTCGCAAGTTCATCATTTAGTCAGCAGGCAGCACCAGCAACTTCTACAACAAGTAAACTCCTTGAGCTTAAAATCCCGGCACCATCGTTAAAGGGAAACCTCCTCGGCGAAGCCACTGA
>Ga0163162_10005476_pt1 | contig 12270 bp, 9 predicted proteins | sample S55metaG_FD_115310 | JGI IMG/M metagenome (GOLD analysis project Ga0163162, IMG submission 115310) | Switchgrass rhizosphere microbial communities from Kellogg Biological Station, Michigan, USA - S5-5 metaG | ecosystem: Host-associated > Plants > Roots > Rhizosphere > Soil | place: USA: Michigan...
ACGATCAGCACGTTCGGAGCGCCGGCCGGCGCTTTGACCTCGAACCGCGGCGGCGGTGTGGCGTTCCGAACATCCGCTACTGTGCTGTGCGGAATCTGAGGTTCGTGGATCGGAAGGACCGTTCGATCCATTCCCGATTGCGTTGGACTCTCGGAGGCAGTCTGCATTTGGCCGCACCCAGCTAGCAAGATCGTGCTAATAAAGACACCAACAGCTTTAGTGAACATAGTTCCTCTACAGACAGATGTCCGTTTAGAGCTTAAGACCTTTTTTGAATGGCTTCGGTTTCCCAGCGAGCGGGAGGCTTGTGGAGGGCGCCACCAGCCTGTTCGCGCACCGAACACGGAGTCATCGAAAGTAGATTTGAGCCACCAAACCTACTGCGTTCAGGAATCTGGTCGTTGAGCGATTGTCGCGCTGCCGCACGTAGTAGCCTTCCAGCACGAAGTGCTGGTTTAACTCCCACTCCATCCCGACGGTGTAGCGAAAACGGTGGAACAAGTCGTACCGCCAGTCGTAGAACGCTTCAGCATGGCCGTAAGGAGTGAGCGCATGCCCTTGAATCTCGAAAGTCCGCTCCAGTTTTAGCCGCTGCCGGAAACGGGGCGTAAACACACCGTCCGGAAAGCGCAGATCGGCCCGGCTTCGAGACGTGATGAGAATCTGCTTTGGAAAGTAGAACCGGGGCGTCGCCTCGATAGTGGGTGTGTTTTCCGTAAACGTTGTGGCGCTGCGCTTGGAAGATTGACTATATAGGTAGCCGATCCTTATCTGCAGGAACTTGTTGCGAGCAACATCGGCGCGCCTCGCCACCAACTCCATCCGTTTCTTGAGCAAAGGACTGGAGAAGAAGTCGACGTGCACGCCCATGGTTCCGTCGCTGTTGCCCTGTTCCTCGATGCGTGTCCCGGAGACGAGCAGGAACAATCTTGAATTTTCGCTGAGCTTCACGAAGACGTCCGCCTCGGGCCAGAACTGGTTCTCGGTTTGCTGGGCCAAAGCCGGCAACGCCAGAAAGCAAGCACCGGCGAGCATTTTCAATGCTGTTTCGCAGAATTGAATCGTTCCCGAGTTCATATGGGCACACGCCTCGCTACCTCCTGCGAGAACGACCGCCAAGGCTGGCGGCACTGGCCGCTCGCTGACCACCGCTGTGAGGATTGAGGAGCGTTTTATCGCCGTAGCCCTCTTTAAGACTTACGCCACCGCTTCACCGGGGTGACCCGGAACAACCACACGCACCATATGGCCATGGCTCCGTGCACCGCGACTACAGCCCACAGCGGCGGACCGAATGAGCCAAAACTCCCCGACAAGACGAGAGCAACAACCGCGGAGTTGTAGATCAACAGTGCGCTCACGAGCGCTCTCGATGCAGTGCTGTCGCTGTCATGGCGTGCCCACCAGCATGCTGCCCCCAGCGATACCAGGGCCGCGCCGGCCAGCCGCCCGATGGCAACCCCTGTTCGGATCTCGGAAGGGCCGAACAGTAGTCTGATTAGCAGTGCCGGCGCGACAAGGAGGGCCAGGCCGGCCCCGACCTCCATGCCAGCGGTTACCGCAAAGAATCGTGTGGATGTGAGATGAGTCGTTTGAGGCGGACGGACAGCGTCTTGTATGCCGTGACCGGCGGACGACGCCATAGTCCATGTTGGCGACCGTTTCGGCATGCAGAGAAGCTACTCCGACGTTGGTCCGCCCTGATTCGAGCGCTCACGCGGCCAGCCCGGATCCTCGACAGGTTCCCGCGCCTGCGCCGCTAGCTGCACCTGCTGTGCCTGCTGTGTTGGCTTCGGCGGCGCGGTCGCCCCAGCAATCCTGCGGTAATCCGAGTTCTGGACCACGACTTGGATTTTCTTCTCGGCGGCCACGAGCACCGCATTCGCGACGTGGTTGACGCCGTCGTTCAGCGCGGCAAAACGGGCGTCCAGCGTGATTGAATCCTTCGGTGACTCCAAATATGTGGCGACCTTCCCTGTCTGAATACTGTTGTTTCCGAGGTTGAGGTCGATACTAAGCGAATCTGCAGGCTTCACGAAGTCCCGGAAATCCAAACGCATGCCGGCGGAACCGTTGGGGGTCAGCGAAACTTTTCCCGTGTCCTTTGCTGCTTGAATGCGCTCGGGGCTTGGGGGCATGTACTGATGCACCAGTTCCACGGCCTGCTTCATGTAATCCGACAGTTCCTCCTTTTTCTTCGCGACAATCTTGGCCTTCAATCGACGTCCCGAAGGCTGTTGTGGAGGAGGTGCGGTTATCTGCTGCGTTTGTACCCTACCGTCGGGTCCGTAGGAGCACAGCTTTTGAATCCGTGACTTCTCTTTTCCCTTCAGGCTGACGATCGTCGTCTCTGTCCACTGATACTGCTGCAGGCGCTTCTGATTTTCGGCCAACGACTGTTTGAGGGCCGCCACCCGGTCCTGCTGAGCGTGGAGTTTTTCAAGTGGAAGGAGCAAGACCGCAAACAGCAACCACAAATGCCATCTTTGACCAGGCCGGAACGCTTTCTGATTCATCGTTTTTTCTCCTGTGGGCCCAGCAGCCTAGTTTGGGTTGCTGGTCGCGAATGTTCCACCTGGCCTTCGTTCAGAAAGCTGGCTGTAGTGACGAAGGCAACGATGCAGGCGGCGGCGGAGGCGCGTCATTTTGTTTTTGGCCTGATTCCGCTAGGTGATACCGAAAGTTAGTCGGATTATTCCGTTTATGCCAAATACTCGGTTATTCCCTTTACCCACAACCTCGGATGTGGTGCGCTTAGCGATTACTCCAAATCTCGGGCGGAGAAACGAATCAGTGGGCGCCGCGGGCCGGGATGCAGGGTTCAATTCGAATGCGATCCTCCCCCAGTCCTCTGGTGGGCATCGATCAAAAAGATTTTGAGGCGCAAGGATTGTGGCTTCATCACCAAATCGAAGTTCGCGGATTAGAGACGAAGCTCGGCCTCAGTGGCCAGCGAAGTGCCAAATTGTGTGGCGTGAGGAGCCTTCGGCGATCAGGAACAACCAGGGAGTGATGGGTTACAAGACGCCCAACACTCGAAAGGAAATCCAAACGATGTTTTCCAGAGGAAGAACCGGAATACTCACGATTGCAGCAATTCTGTCGGCCATCTCGTTGCTTGGCCAGCAGAAGGGGCAATGGGTACCAGGACAGATGGGACTCAATGCCGGCGTAGTCCCCGATCCCGGATTCACCTACATGAATATGGCCATCAATTATTCATCTGACCAACTGAACGACGCGAACGGAAATGCGGTCGGCGGCGTCACCGGCAATTACTCGTTCTGGCTGGATGAGAATTTATTCTTCTACGTGCCAAGCCAGAAATTCCTCGGTGGACACTTCGCTTCCTATGCCGCCGTGAACTTCGCCAACGGTTCCGTCACAGCCTCGGGGCCATTCGGTCTGCCGCAGTTCGGGCTGAATGCAGGCGGCCTGGGCTTGACCGATACCATGGTCGTGCCTGTGGTTCTCGCCTGGCAGATGGATCGTCTCGACTTCAACGTACAGGAAGGATTCGCAGCACCCACCGGACGCTACACCGCCGGGGCCAGCAACAATACGGGCTCTGGATACTGGGGCAACCACGTCATGACTGGGACGACGGCCTACCTTACGAAGAACAAAGGTACCAGTGCTAGTCTCTTTACGGACTGGGAAGTTCACTCGACAAAGTCAGGTACAGACATCACGCCGGGGCAGGCTTTTAGCATTGAATGGGGACTCGGGCAGGTCCTCCCGCTGGACAAAGAATTTCACAAGCTTTTGCAGTTCGGCGTAATTGGTTACGACCAGTGGCAAGTCTCCGGGAATCGTGGAACCTATTCGCTTCCGAGCGGCGCAATCGCTTCCGCCAGTGGCGTTCCCTACTACTCGGTTCATGCGATTGGTCTGCAGGCGAACTTCATCGTTCCTAGGAAAGGCTTGAATTTCTTCTTCAAATACGAAGCGGAATATATGGCAAAGGCTCGACCTGAAGGCCGCACCTTCACGTTCGGCCTCTCCTGGACGCTGCGGGCTCCGAAGGCGTAACGGCAAACGTATTTATGACCATGATTGCCGAAGCATGCCTCGTTCTGTGCTTTGCGGCGATGCCAACGTCCCTCAACTCACACCATCGCTCAAGAATTCGGCGCGTTCGGTGCGCATTGGGGTGGGAGCTCTAGGGTCGTCCATCCAAGAACGGCAACTGTGCCTGAATCTGTGCCAGCCAATCCCGTCACCGAGTCCAGCGTCCCGTCCTGCATGCGAATCACGGAATTAATGAGTCTAGAACCCAACCATGGCATCGGAACACGTAAAGAAGCTACTGTTCGCACCCCTCCCGGAAGGAATTGATGATTTTAAAACAGGAAATTTGTTTCGGGCAACCAGGCGCTATGGTGACAACGCAACCTGTAACGTATCTTCGGGACGTGATGCTACGACCGGAATTTCCTAGCGGGGCGTTCACAGTGGCGTTTGGTGTGCTCGCGTGACTCAAGCAAACTGCGCTACCGGTCAAACCATCTCCCACTACCATGTCATGGAGGAACTGGGAAGCGGCGGCATGGGTGTAGTCTACAAAGCCCAGGACCAGGAGCTAGGCCGGTTTGTCGCTCTAAAGTTCCTTCCTCAGAACGCGGCCCAGGACCCGCAAGCCCTGGAACGTTTTCGCCGTGAAGCACGACGCGCATCTGCGCTCAATCACCCGAATATTTGCACCATCTACGAGATTGGAAGCCACGAAGGCCAAGCGTTCATCGCTATGGAGTACCTGGATGGGGTGACACTCAAATCCCTGATCGCCGCACGCACCCTGGATACCGAGCGTATTGTCGCGATTGCGATCGACGTCGCCGATGCGCTCGACGCTGCTCACAGCGAAGGCATCGTTCATCGCGACATCAAACCCGCCAACATTTTCGTTACGAAGCGGGGACACGCCAAAATTCTCGACTTTGGGCTGGCGAAAGGTATGGTCCCAAAGAGGTTCGCCGGCGAGTCCGACGCGCAGCCGACACAATCTCTGGCGTATGTCGCCGAAGAACACCTCACCAGCCCGGGGACGGCTCTAGGAACCGTAGCCTACATGTCTCCCGAGCAAGTCCGAGCCAAAGACTTGGACGGTCGCACGGATCTGTTTTCTTTCGGTATCGTTCTCTACGAGATGGCCACTGGGAGGTTGCCCTTTCACGGAGATAGTTTGGGCCTCATCACGGACGCTATCCTCCACCGCAATCCGGTGTCTCCCATACGAGTCAATCCCGACATCCCCCGGGCATTCCAAGAGGTGATCCTCAGAGCTTTGGAAAAGGACTGCGGCCTGCGTTATCAGCACGCCGCCGACATGCGGGTCGAGCTGCAACGGCTAAAGCGAGACACCGAGTCGGGCCGGATGGTTGCGCAAGAAACAACAGAATCGGGCCCAGAGGAAACTACGAGTCGTTCATCCTCGAGCGGCAAGCGGACGGGCCGGACTTCCTCCGCGGGACCTGCTGCTCTCCGCCCAAAACGAGTCTCCAAGATCATTGACTCGCTGGCAGTTTTGCCATTCGGCAACGCTAGCGGCGACCCTGAACACGAATACCTTAGTGACGGAATCACGGGAAGCCTCATCAATATCCTGGCGCAGATACCGAAACTGCGGGTGATGGCGCAGAGCACAGTTTTTCGCTATAAAGGCCGGGATATTGACCCGCAAGCCATCGGTCGGGAGCTCAATGTCCGCGCCATACTCACCGGAAGAATGATGCAGCGAGGCGGCTCTTTGCGCATTGGGGCTGAATTGGTCGATGTCGTCACGGGGGTTCAACTATGGGGTGCGCAATACGATCGGACGCCCGGCGACATATTTGTAGTCCAAGACCAAATTTCCGCCGAGATATCCGGAACATTGCGGCCACAGTTGACCCGGCAAGAAAGAAAACAACTAACGAAACATCACACCGAGAACCCCGAGGCGTACCGGCTTTACCTAAAAGGGCGCCATTACTGGAATAAGTGGACGGAAGAAGGGTTCTACAAAGCCATCGAATACTTTCAGCAGGCGATCGAGAAAGATCCCGACTACGCTCTCGCCTATACGGGTTTGGCAGATTCCTACGTGCTTCTCGGCTGGAACAGCTATCTGCCGCCGAAGGAAGCATTTCCTAAAGGGAAATTGTCGGCGATTACTGCTCTGCAGCTCGACCCGAATCTCGCTGAAGCCCACACGTCTATGGCGGCCCTAATGTGGCTTCATGATTGGCAGTGGGACGAGGCGCAGACAGAATTCAAGCGGAGCCTCGAACTAAGTCCCACTTACCCAACTGCGAACCACTGGTACGCCGAGTATGTGATGACCATGGGGAGACACGGGGAGGCTTTGGCCAGGATGAAGAATGGCCAAGAGCTCGATCCGTTGTCGCTCATTATCAACGTCGCAGTCGGATGGAACTTGTACTGTGCCCGCCGGTATGACGAAGCCATCGAACAACTCCGGCGAACTATCGAATTGGAACCAAACTACCCTGTTACCTACTGGATTCTAGGATTGTCGCTCAGGAAAACAGGTTGCTACGAACAGGCCGTGACCGAGGGTGAGAAGGGGGTAAAGCTGTCGGGCGGCAGTCCCCTGATGCGCGCGGCGCTGGCGCACACGCTCGGCGCTGCTGGGAGGACAAGTGAAGCAGTTCAGATGCTCAATGATCTGACAGAACTGACAAGGCAAAAATACGTCGCACCCTACTTCTTTGCCGGAATCCACCTCGGCTTGGGAGAAAACGAGCGTGCCATTGAATGCTTGGAGAGATCCTACGAAGAGCACTGCCACTGGCTTATCTACCTTCATATGGATCCAAGCATGGACGGCTTGCGGCAGGACCCACGTTTCCAAGATCTGTTGCGGCGTGTCGGCCTACCGCACTGACACAACCCACCCGAAGGAATCCAGCGCACCTTGTTGTTCATACCGAGAGAGTGTCTACTGTGCCGCGCCCTTGTGACACGCGGGGGTGGTAGAACGGCGATTTACCCGCGACAATTTGATGAATCGCCGCTCCTGCCACGACATCACGTTACAGACGAGCGTGCCGCGACACGCGCGCGCGGGGAAACCTTACCTTGGAGCGAAAGAAGCGAACCGCGAAACAAGCCGTGCGACCGTCCTCCCAACGCATGCGCTGGTTATGGATCGCTGCGGTCGGGATCGTTATCGCAGCGGCTATCGCGTTCGGCGTGTTCCCCTCGTCGTTCGTGTCGCCCGCTAAGAAGGTGGAGGCGGAACAAAGGATGCCCGAGGCCAATGGCGCCGCGGCTTTCGGTCCCACCATTCCCAACGCTGCTCCAGTTCCCGCAGGGGCACCCCATGGAATGGCATGGATCCCGGGCGGTGAATTTTCCATGGGCGCACTGGATCCACCGGCCGTCGATGAAGTCGGCATGCACGCGGCGGTTGATGCGCGCCCCATTCACCGCGTGTATGTGGATGGTTTCTGGATAGACAAAACCGACGTGACCAACGAGGAGTTTGCCAGGTTCGTCGATCGTACAGGTTACGTGACCGTGGCAGAGCGCAAGCCGCGCGCGGAAGATTTTCCCGGTGCTCCACCTGAAAATCTGGTCGCCGGAGCCGTGGTTTTTTCGCCACCGGATCATGCAGTACCGCTCAACGACCATTTCCAATGGTGGTCCTACGTGAAGGGAGCGAACTGGCGTCATCCCGAGGGTCCCCAAAGCAACCTCACAGGACGCGCGAAATATCCCGTCGTCCAGGTCGCCTTTGAAGACGCACAGGCCTACGCGAAGTGGGCCGGGAAGCGTTTGCCAACAGAAGCTGAGTGGGAATTCGCTGCGCGCGGAGGCCTCTCCGGCATGAAATATCCGTGGGGTAACCAGTTCCAGCCGGAAGGCAAGTGGATGGCAAACACATTCCAGGGCAAATTCCCCGTGAAAGACACTGGGGACGACGGCCACACCGGGGCTACTGCCGTTGCCCAATATCCCGCCAATGGTTACGGCCTGTATGACATGGCGGGCAACGTATGGCAATGGACGAGCGATTGGTACCGGCCAGATTACTACGCACGACTTAAACTCGCAAGCGCTGTGGTGCGTAATCCGCAGGGGCCGGACGCGCCCTACGATCCCGCCGAGCCCACTGAGCGAAAGAAAGTTCACCGTGGCGGATCGTTTCTGTGCACTGACCAGTACTGCGCGCGGTACGTCGTGGGCACGCGAGGAAAGGGTGAGGTCAGCACGGGCACCAACCATCTCGGCTTTCGTTGTGTAAAGGCCGCAAGCGCGAGCAATCTGTCTGGCACACAGAGCAACGAAAGGTGAGGAGACGAATATGATGAAGCGAGTTACAAACGTGCTGCTTATTGCCCTGGCGATCGTGGGAGCAATGATTCCGGCTTCAGCGGATGCGCTTCCGTCTTGGAACGATGGCAAGGCCAAGCAGTCCATCGTGGACTTCGTCGCGGAGGTCACCAAGGAAGGCGCGCCGGACTTTGTCCAGCCCGGCGAACGCATCGCCGTGTTTGACAACGACGGCACGCTCTGGGCCGAGCAGCCATTGTATTTTCAATTCCCTTTCGCGATTGACCGCGTGAAGGCGCTGGCGGCCCAGCACCCGGAGTGGAACCAGAAAGAGCCGTTTGCCTCGTTGATTAAGGGCGACCTCGAGGGCGCGCTGGCCGGCGGCGAACACTCGTTGATGGAAATCGTGGTCGCCACGCACGCGGGCCTCACTACCGAAGAATTCGAGCGCGTCGTCAAAGACTGGCTCGCCACGGCGAAACATCCCAAGACCGGCCGGCTTCTCACCGAAATGTCTTACCAGCCGATGGTCGAACTGCTCGCTTATCTGCGCGCGAACGGCTTTAAGACGTACATCGTTTCCGGCGGTGGCATCGAGTTCGTGCGCGCGTTTGCGGAGAGGGTCTATGGCATCCCCCCGGAGCAAGTCATCGGCAGCAGCGGCAAGCTGAGTTTCGAGTTGCGAGACGGTAAGCCGGTGCTCGTAAAGTTGCCAGCGATTGATTTCATCGACGACAAGGCCGACAAGCCGGTAGCGATCCAGAAGTTCATCGGCCGCCGCCCAATCGCGGCCTTCGGCAATTCCGACGGCGACCTTCAGATGCTCCAGTGGACCGCCGCGGGTTCCGGCGCGCGCTTTTGCCTCTACGTCCACCACACCGACGCAGACCGCGAATGGGCTTACGACCGCAGGTCCACCATCGGCCGCTTGGACCAAGGCCTCGACGAAGCGACGCAGCGCGGCTGGACCATCGTGGACATGAAGAGCGATTGGAAAAACATCTTTGCGCCGGAACGCAAATGAGGCTCAAGTTCGCGTCAGACGACCGCAACCAATCTCTCTGGCAGACAGAGCAACGAGAGGTGAGGAGACGAACATGATGAAGCGAGTTACAAGCGTGCTGACCCTCATTACGGTGGCGATATTCGGAGCAGCGGTTTCGGCTTCTGCGCAGAGCAAGAAACCGAACATCGTCGTCATCTTTAGCGATGACGTCGGCGTCTGGAACATCAGTGCCTACCATCGCGGGATGATGGGCGGGAGCACGCCCAACATCGACCGGATTGCCAAGGAAGGCGCCCTTTTCACCGATTACTACGCCCAGCAGTCCTGCACGGCGGGTCGCGCCGCGTTCATCATGGGTCAGACGCCGTTCCGCACTGGCATGCTCAAAGTCGGCCTGCCCGGCGCCAAGCAGGGCATTCAGGACAAGGATCCAACCATTGCCGAACTACTCAAAGCGCAAGGCTATGCCACCGCGCAGATCGGCAAGAATCACCTCGGCGACCGCAATGAATTCCTGCCGACGGTGCATGGTTTCGATGAGTTTTATGGCAACCTCTACCACCTCAATTCAGAGGAGGAACCGGAGGACCCCGACTATCCGAAAGACCCCGCATTCCACAAAAAGTTTGGACCACGCGGAGTACTTGAATGCAAGGCCACCGACAAGGACGACCCGACGGACGACCCGCGCTTCGGCAAAATCGGTAAGCAAACCTGCAGGGATACCGGTCCCTTGACGAAGAAGCGGATGGAAACGGTTGAAGAAGATCTGCTCGCCCACTCGCTGGACTTCATGGACCGCTCGGCCAAAGCGAATAAGCCGTTTTTTCTCTGGCACAATTCCTCCCGCATGCACGTCTGGACGCGCCTCTCGCCGACCTGGGAGAACAAATCCGGCTTCGGGCTCTTTGCGGATGGCATGATGGAACTCGACCACGTCGTCGGCGAACTACTCAAGAAGCTCGACGGCCTGGGCATTGCCGACAACACTATCGTGGTCTTCACGAGTGACAACGGGGCGGAAACTTTCAGCTGGCCGGACGGGGGCATGCAGCCCTTCAAGGGGGAGAAGGGCACCACGTTTGAAGGCGGCTTCCGCGTGCCCTGCCTTGTGCGCTGGCCGGGCGTAATCAAGCCCGGCACCATCGTTAACGACATTATGTCTCACGAGGACTGGATGCCGACGTTCGTCGCCGTAGCCGGCGATCCGGAAGTGAAAACAAAACTGCTGACGGGATTTAAGGCCGGCAACAAGACGTTCAAGAACCACTTGGACGGCTATAACTTCATGCCCTTCTTCAAGGGCGAAGGTGCGGAAGGTCCCCGTCATGAGATCTTCTATTTTGACGATAACGGGAACCTGAACGCACTTCGTTACAACGCCTGGAAGATCGAGTTCTCATGGATCGAAGGCAACCTCTTCACGGGGAGACGCACGGCCAACAACGTGCCATTGGTTGTCAACTTGCGTCAGGATCCGTTCGAGAAAACACCCTTCGAGTCGGACATGTATCGCCGCTGGGTTGCGGACAAGCTGTGGGCCCTCGTCCCTGCGCAAGCCATTGCGGGGCAATTCATTCAATCCTTAAAAGAATTCCCGCCAAGCCAGAGAAGCGGGAGCATGAACCTCGACCAGGTGATGGAGATGCTGTCGTCAGGCGCCACGGGAGGCGGCAGATGACCGGCCGCCGCGAATACTTCTTGTATCGGGTGAGAGTCATCCGCGCCGTGCCGCGTCGATCTTAGCGATGTCGATCTTCCGCATCGTCATCATCGCGTCCATCGCGCGCTTGGCGGCTGCGGTATCGGGATCGCTTATTGCCTCCATTAACGCTCTGGGCACGATCTGCCAGCTCAAGCCGAACTTGTCCTTGCACCAGCCGCACGCGCTTTCCTGTCCGCCATTACTGACGATCGCATTCCAGTAGCGGTCGGTTTCCTCCTGGGTATCGGTGTACACCTGGAACGAGATCGCCTCGTCGAAGGTGAATTCGGGTCCGCCGTTCAGCCCGAGGAAAGGCTGCCCCAGAATAGTGAACTCTACGGTCAGCACGTCGCCGGCTTTGCCGCTCGGATAGTCGCTAGGTGACTTATGCACCGCGGTGACTTTGCTCTCCGGGAAGGTCGCGGCATAAAAATTGGCGGCTTGCTCGGCGTTCTTATTGAACCACAGGCATGTCGCGATTTTGATCTTTTGGGTCACGGTCCCTTATCCTCCCGATTCTGTCGCTTCCGGCTCGTCTGACCCATCATAGCGAGCGCCACGCGCTATGATCGCGAGAGCCGGTTTTTAAGACTCTTTGGCTCGCAGATGGGAACCGATGAACCACATATGGCCTGAAGGCCACCCTCAAACATGAAAACGAGGTAGAGGGATACTGTCGGTAGCTGGAGCGGGTGAACCGTTCTGCGTAATGGTGGCGCAAGCCGCGAAGATGAACCTGGTTCGGCCGGTGTAGAGCGAACCCTAAAATGAGCTCCGGCTCGCAGAACAACTTGTAGGGGTAAGCACCGGCAAGCCCCAGCCGAAGGAGGCAGTATGATCTCGGCTGTTATCGAACGATGTGCTGCGATTGATGTGGGCAAGAAGATAGTAGCCGTGTGCGTGATGACGGGGCCAGCCAAGGAAGAGGCCACTGCGGAAGTACGGAAGTTCGGGACCATTCGTGCGGAATTGGTGCAGGTGCGGGAGTGGTTGAAGAGCGAAGGCTGCACGCACGTGGTGATGGAAAGCACGGGGGTATATTGGAAACCGGTGCTCAACATTCTGGAAGACGATCCGGAGTACCGATTAGAGATTGTGCTGGCCAATGCGCGGCAGGTCAAAGGACTCACCGGACATAAAACCGATCCCAACGATGCGCGCTGGTTGGCGCATCTATTGCGGCACGGGATGATCCGGCCCAGCTTCATTCCACCGCGCTTCCAGCGGGAACTGCGGGAACTGACGCGCCGCCGCAAGCAGATGGTCCGCGCCGCGGCGG
>Ga0163162_10005477_pt1 | contig 12269 bp, 6 predicted proteins | sample S55metaG_FD_115310 | JGI IMG/M metagenome (GOLD analysis project Ga0163162, IMG submission 115310) | Switchgrass rhizosphere microbial communities from Kellogg Biological Station, Michigan, USA - S5-5 metaG | ecosystem: Host-associated > Plants > Roots > Rhizosphere > Soil | place: USA: Michigan...
ACCTCAACGAACGGGACGAATGAAGGCAAATCAATCCTTCAGCAGCATGGGCAAGCCATGTGCCGCGATGTCACTATGCTAACTCTCAGTACTGCAACGTGTTGCACCAAGGCCCTGAATTCCCCAACACCCGATCTGTGCGGATTCGGAAATCCGCGTCCCATTTCCGGACAGCGATCATTCGATTCGTAGTGCCTCAACCGGTTCGACCCGCGACGCGCGCACGGCGGGAATCAGCACGGAGCCAGTTGCCACCACCAACAGGAGCAATGGCGGGATCGCGAAGGTGACGCTATCGACTGGCGCCACTCCATAGAGCAGCGCACCGAGAAAGCGAGTCAGTCCGAACGCTGCGCCGAGTCCGACCACCACGCCCAGCGCGGCCGGCGCCATCCCCTGCCGCAGCACCAGCATCCTCACCGTCGATGTCTCCGCCCCCAGCGCGAGCCGAATCCCGATCTCGCGAGTACGCTGCCCAACCGCGTAGGAGATGACGCCATAGATCCCCACCGCGGCAAGCAAGAGCGCGAGCGCAGCGAACGCCGCCATCAGCGCCATCGTAAAGCGTTGCTCCTGGGTGGCCGACGCCAATACATCGGACATGGTGGTGATCCGTGTCAGCGGCACGTCTGCATCCATTCCGCGCACGATCCGCTCGATCGGTGCAATGAGCGCGTGCGGATCGCCGCTGCTCTTCACCACCAGCGACATCGAACGACGCGGGTTGCCGTAGGCAACGGCCCATTGTTCCTGCGGGATGTACCAGCCCCGTTTCGTAGCCGAGACGAGCCCGTTCTGGTGGACATCGCCGACCACTGCAACCACGGTCCGCCAGACGGTATCACGTCCGACCTGAATCAGCTCTCCGACCGGATCCTCGCCGGGGAAGTACTCCTTGGCCAGTTGCTGATTGATGGCAATGACGGGCTGCCCGGCACGGCCATCCCGTTGATCGAAAAAGCGTCCCTTCACCAGTCGAATCTTCATCGCTTCGAAGTATCCGGGGCTCACCGCCTGCCAATCCGCCTGCCGCCCGGGCTGGCCCTGCGGAATCGGCTTGCTCTGAATCCGCAGCCCGGCATCACCCATCTCTTCGGCCAGCGGCAGGACGCGCACGAATCCCGCAGCGCGCACCCCGGGCAGCTGCCGCACCGCGGCACCGAGATCGCGATAGAAATTGTCCGCGAGTTCTGGAGTGGAATACTTCGACGACGGAATCGACAGGTGCGCTGCCAGCACATTCCGTTCATCGAACCCAGCGTCGATGCGCGTGAGATTGATGAACGAGCGCACGGTGAGTCCGGCGCCGATCAGCAACAGAACCGCGAGGGCCATTTCGGTCACGATGAGCAGCGATCGGCCACGCCGTTGCCCAACGCCGCCGCTCTGGCCTCGACCGTCGCGCAATGCATTGGTGAGATCGAGTCGAAGCATCCGCGCCAGTGGCACCACGCCAAAGACCACGCCGATCGCCAGCGACAACAGCAGCGTAAACACGAGTACTCGCCAGTCCACCGCCACGTCGCTGATGCGCGGAATCATCGTCGGCGCACGCGCTGCGAGCAGGCGCACGCTGGCCCAGGCCAGCCCCAGCCCGAGGAGCCCGCCCGCGGTGCCGAGCAGCAGGCTCTCGATCAGCGCGAGGCGCAGGATGTCGCCGAATCCCGCGCCGAGAGCGGCACGCACGGCCACTTCGCGATTCCGCGAGTCGGCGCGCATCAGGATCAGATTGGCCACATTCGCACAGGTCAACAGCAGCAGGAGCACCACGGCCGCCGCCAGCACCGTGAGCGCCAGCCGCACTCGGCCGCTGACTTCATCGAGCAGCGACACCGAAAAAACGCTGAAGTGCATGTCCTTCGGGTAAAGCCCTTCTTCGGTCCAGCGAGTGGCCAATGTGCGCAAGTCGCGCGTGACCATCGCTGTCGTCACACCCGGCTTCAGCCGCGCGACGCCATAGTAGCCGTGGCTGCCCCGCACCGGAGCACTCCGGTCGATGGCGGCTGGCTGGATGATCTGTGCCGTGCGCCGGCTCTGAAATTCGAGCGGGAAGCGAAACGCCTGCGGCAACACGCCAACCACGAGTGATGGCTGGCCTCCGACATCGATCGTTCGGCCAACGAGGGTCGGATCACCGCCCCAGCGCCGTTGCCAGAGCTCGTAGCCAACCATCACCACCGCTGGTCCGTTCGGCGCATCCTCGATCGCCGAGAAGGTTCGGCCGAGTTGCGGGCTCATCCCGACAACGTTCAGCATGTTGGCGGTCATCCCCATGGCCGGAACACTTTCGGCTGCCGCTCCGCCACCGGTGATCGCCACTTCCGAATTGTCGGTCCAGGCAGCTGCATCTTCGAAGAGCGTGGTCTGGCGCTGATAGTCCAGGTATTCGGCCTGGGAGAGCCAGGTCTTGTCGAAGTTGCTCCACTGGCTCCAGATCAAGGCCAGCCGTTCGGGGGCGCGGTATGGCAGCGGTCGCAGCAGGACGCCGCTCACCACAGTGAAGATCGCGCTGGTGGCGCCGATCCCTAGGGCGAGGGTGAGGACCACAACGGCACAGAAGCCGGGGCGACGGAGCAGCGTGCGCACGGCGAGGCGGAGGGTTGGCATCGCGAGTCCGATTATTGGGAGAGGCCTACCGGATCTACTCCTCCGTGGGACGCCGGCGAGCGGCAGATGGTTGCTTTGCCGCTGTTGCAAGTGTGGAACACCAAGGCCCGGCGGCCGTCATTCGCGCAGCACGTCGGTTGGGTTGCCGCGCACCGCGATCCGCGTCGGCAGCATGCTCGCGATACCGGCAATCAACAGCAGGACCACCGGTACCACGACAAAGGAGAGCGCGTCCGATGTGGCGATACCGAAGACCAGGCCGCGCATGAAGCGGGTGAGAGCGAGTGCGATGGGAAGTCCCACGGTCACACCGAGTATCGCATACCCGAGTCCCTGTCCCACGACCAGGCGACGAATCGACCAATGATCCGCGCCAAGCGCCACGCGAATGCCGATCTCCCGCAGGCGCTGGCGGACGCCATACGCCACCACGCCGTATACCCCAATGGCGCTCAACAGCAGTGCAATGCTCGCGAACACTCCCATCAGCACGAGCACCATCCGCGGCCGCTGCATCGATCTGGCATATACCTCATCCATGGCTCGTACATCGGTGATCGGCGCGGCAGGATCGACGGCCTGGACCTGATCACGGAGGACTCCGGCCATCGCGGCGGGCTCACCCGTGGTACGAATCACGACGCCGGTGGCTCCCACCGGATTTTGCGCATACGGCACATACAACTCGGCGCCGGCAGGGACGTTGAGCGAATCATGGCGCACATTGCCGACCACGGCGACAATCGTCGCAGTATCTCCACCCGTGGCATTGCCGGCGCTCACTCTCTTGCCAATTGGATTTTCGCCGGGGAAGATCTTCGCAGCGAACACGCCATTGACGGCGATCACCTTCGGTGCATTGGCGTCATCGGCCGTGGTGAACGGACGCCCCGCGACAACCGGAATGCCGACCGTTGCGAAATAGTCTGGCGAAACTGACTGCCAGGCAGAGCGGGCGGGCGCCGCGCCCGGCGCAACCGGGCGCCCATCCACCAGCACGTTCGCACTCCATTTCCGCCCGCCCATTGGCAGGTGGAGCACCGTTGCCGCCGAACGAACTCCGGGAAGATGACGAACCCGTTCGAGGACCTCCGTCCAGTAGACTCGTCGTGCGTCCGCGGTCTTGCCGCCCGGCATCACGCGCATCGTCAGCACGTGGTCTGACCTGATGCCGCGATCCACCTGACCGAGGGCAAACATGGTGCGCCCCATGAGCGCCGCGCCGGCCAGGAGCACGACAGCCAGCGCGACTTCCGTCGCGAGGAATAGTCCGCGCGTCCGGGCGCCGCCTCCAGCAATCGTGCGGCCGGACCGGAGCCTGATGCCGACATTTTCGGCGGTGCCAAGGAGCGATGGCGCGATCGCGAAGAGCGCGCAGACCAGCATAGTGAGGATCGCGGCACCTACGAGCACCCGGCCACTGATCGCGATCTCGGCTACTCGCGGAAAACCGGCGGGGAGGATATGCGGCAGCGTTCGCACCGCAGCGAAGGCACCGACAAGCCCCAGCACTCCGCCGATGATTCCCAGCAGCAGACACTCCGTCAGCACCAGCGCACCCAGTTGGCGGGCGGTGGCCCCAAGTGAACTGCGAACCGCCAACTCCTGCCGCCGCTCCGTGGTTCGCACCAGCAGCAGGTTCGCCACATTGGCAGTTGCGGTGAGCAGCAGCAGAACGACCGCCATCGAAAGCACGATGAGCACCGGGCGCACGCTTCCCAGTGCGCGTTCCTCCGCACCCTGAATCGTGACCCCGGTTGCCCACCCTGCCGTGTGCTGGAACTCCTTCTCCATCCGCGGCGCGATCATTCGCATCTCCGCGCTGGCTGTAGCAACGGACGCGCCGGGGCGCAGCCGAGCCACTACCAGAGTGATCGCACTGGCCCAGGGCTGGTCGCTGGGATCCATTGCCATCGGGATCCAGAGATCGGCCCCTGCATCGATCGGGTGAAAGGCGCGTGGCATGATCCCGGTGACCAGATACGGGCGGCTGTCGAGCGTGATCGATTGACCGACGATTGCCGGATCCCGATGGTAGGCGCGGTTCCAGAGGTCTTCGCCCAGGACCGCCACGCGATGATTGCCGGGCGTTTCGGCACTCATGCCGAAGCCGGCGCCGAGAATGGGCCGCACGCCCATGATCTCGAAGAAGTTGCCGGAGACTTTTCCGGCATTCACCAGGAGCGCCGGCGTCGGACCGGTGAGCGGAAAGAGCCAGCCAGGACTGAAGCTTCCGATGTTGGTGTAACTCTGCGCCTGTTGCCGCAACGCTGCCACCTCGCGATTGGCCAGGAACTGGTCGTTGCCGATCGCGACCAGTTGCTCGGGTGCGGGGTACGGCAGCGGACGGAGCAGCGTCGCATCAATCACGCTGTAGACGGTGATCGCCGAGGCGAGGCCAAGGGCAATGGAGAGCAGTGCCGTCGCGGTGAAGGCGGGACGACGCATCAGTGCGCGCGAGGCAAAGCGAAGATGCCGCTGCAGATTGTCGAGTGCTGCGATGCGCCAGCTGTCGCGCGCGTCCTCCCGGACCTGCCCAAGGTTGCCGAACTCCCGACGCGCCGCGGCGGCCGCATCTGCCGGGGTCATCCCGCGCGCGATATGCCGCGCGGTCTCCTCGGCGAGATGCGCGGCCAGCTCTCCGTCAAGCTCCTGCTCGACCCGGCGCGGGGTAAATAACGCCACCACCCGGCGCGACACTGCGCGAAACATTAGGACCTCCTCGCCATGTCAGTTGGTTCCCAGGATGCGACCAAGCGCGTCGGAGAAGCGCTGCCAGGTGGCACGTTCAGTGGTGAGTTGCCGGCGCCCCGATGCGGTCAGTTCGTAGTAGCGAACTCGCCGGTTATTCTCCGACACCGCCCACCACGCCCGCACCCAGCCGCGGGCTTCGAGCCGGCGAAGGGCGGGGTACATCGTGCCATAGTTGATGTCGAGCACACCGCGGGAGATCGCCTGGATCGACCGGGTCAACGCCCACCCATGGTCGGGGCCAGCCTGAAGTAGCTTCAGCACGACCAGGTCGAGCGTCCCCTGCAGCATGTCGGTCTTCCGGACGCCCATGGCACCCTCCGCTGGCGAAATAGATCTGGGTTGCGGGCATCTATTGGGATCCAATAGGAGCGCACAGAAGGTCAGACTCCTCGCGACCCGAAAGGGTTGCATGGCGGGGGGGCGGTGCTGGGAAGGGCGAGCGGGAGCGGCTGCTACCCCCGCCGCAACGCCTCGGTTGGCGCGATCGACGCGGCGCGCCGCGCTGGCAGCATCGTGGCGATCAGTGCCGCCACAACAACGAGCGCTACCATCGCCGCGAAGGTCATCGGATCGCCGGGTGTAACCTCGAACAACAGTGAACGAAGCACGCGCGTTGCCGCGAGCGCTGCAGCAAGCCCGATCACCAGCCCCACCGCCACCAGCATCGCGCCCTCACGAACGACCATCTCGAGCACCCGCCTCCGATCGGCGCCAAGTGCCATGCGAATGCCGATCTCGCGGGTGCGTTCGGCAACGGCAAAGGCGAGCACGCCATAGATCCCGATGATGGCGAGTCCGAGCGCCATCGCCGCGAACCCGGCCAGCAGGATGGCGCTGTATCGCGCCTGAGCACTCGCCGAGCCCACGCGATCGGTCATCGTCGCGACATCGTACACTGGCATCTCCGGTGCAACCTCGTGCAACGCACGCCGAACCGCACCAACCACCGCGAGCGGATCTCCGGCGGTGCGCAGAAAGACCATGATCCGTGGCGTGTATGCCTGCGCGTAGGAGATATAGACGTCGGGTGCCGGCAGCGAATCGATCGTCCCGAAGCGAAGATCGCCAACGATCCCGATCACCGTGGCACCGGTATGAAAGCCGCCCTGATAGACCTTTACCGTCTTGCCGATCGGATCTTCATTCGGCCAGTATTTCTTCGCTGCAGTTTCACCGATCAGCACCACTTTCGGCGCACCAGTTCGATCACCATCGTTGAACATCCGCCCACGCTTCAGCGGCACGCGCAGCGACGCAAACCAGCTCGGCGTCGTCCAGTGCACTCCAACGATCGCATTGCCGGTTGATGATGCCGGACGATCGGGGAAGGTCATCAGCGTGCCGTTGCAGCCGCCATTGAGCGGTGGACAATCGATCAGCGACACCTGCTGCACACCGGGCACCGTGGCGAGTCGTGCCTGGACCATGTCGTAGAATCCCGGCATCGAATCGCGCGCCACTGCTCCCGGTGGCACGGAGAGCCGGAGCGTCAGGAGCTGGCGCGGATCGAATCCCTGATCGATCGCGAGCACGTTGCCGAGGCTGCGCAGCATCAGGCCGGAGCCCGCGAGCAGCACCAGGGCGAGTGCCACTTCGGCCACCACCAGCATTCGTCTGCCGCGGTTCCCCCGCCTGCCACGGCCTGAACCGGCGCCCCCTTCCTTCAGGTCTTCGGTCAACTCGGCTCGCGTGGCCTGCAACGCGGGAATCAGCCCGAAGAAGAGTCCCACAGTAAGTGTTACGAGAAAGGTGAATGCGAGGGCGCGCAGGTCGAGGTGCACCGCCTCGAATCCCACCACGCCCACGCTGCCCGTCAATCCCTGTGCCTGGAGCGTCGTTTCCGGATTGAGGGCGCGGAGCAGCGCCGTGCCCCACGCGGCGAGCGCCATGCTGGCAATTCCTCCGGCAACGGCGAGCATCATGCTCTCGGCAAGCAGCAGGCGAATCAACCGCGCGCGCCCAGCGCCGAGGGCGAGGCGGACGGCGATTTCCTGGCGACGCGATGCGGCGCGGCCGAGGAGCAGGTTGGCGAGGTTGACGCAGGCGATGAGCAGCACGAGACCCACCGCGCCAAAGAGCACCAGGAGCGAACGGCGCAGCGTGGAAGCCACCCGCACACTGTTGAGTGGTCGTGCCGCCGCACTCCATGCTCCGCCCGGTCCGCTGCTGAGCGTGTTCTTGTCTTGTGGCGTGGCCTGGTAGACGATCGGCGCGACGCGCTTCGCGTCGGCATCCGCCTGCGCCCCAGTGACGCCGGCACGCAGCCGGCCAACGAGCGCGAACTCCAGGTCCCACGTGCCGAGGTTGTCCTGCGTGCGCGTCGTTACCGGCACGAGGATGTCGGCTTTCCCGCTCATCCCGCGGAATCCGGCGGGCAGTACACCAATCACCTGATACGACGAACTGTCAACGCGCAGCAGCGTACCGATCACATTCGGATCGGCATTGAAGCGGCGCTGCCAGAGTGCGTTGCTGATGATCACCAGCTTCGAGGCGCCGGGTTGTGCATCGATCCCGGATGGAAAGTCGTGTCCGAGCGTGACGGCGGTGCCGAGGGTCGTGAGAAATTGTTCACTGACTCGCTCGCCATCGATGCGTTCCGGCGACTCGCCGGCGAGGATGAAGTTCTCACGAGCGTCCATCGCCAATGTCCGGTAGCTCTGCTGCGCATCGCGGAACGCGATGAACTTGGGATACGACCACGGTGCATCGCCGGAACCGCCGTTGGCCGGATCGAACGGCGTCCGTTGCACGATGTCGATCAGGGTCGCCGGATCGCGAAACGGCAACGCCCGCAGCAGCAGCGCATCGACGGCGGAGAAGATGGCGGTGTTCGCGCCGATCCCCACGGCAAGTGTGAGTACGGCGATTGCCGTGAATCCGGGGCGCTGCACCAGGGAGCGGGCAGCGTGGCGGACATCGCTTGCCAGCTCCTCGAGTCGTTCGCGGATCATGAGGTGTCGTTCCTTTCGTTCGGCCGATGCGTGGAGTCTCTCCCGCGCATCATCCAGTGAATCTCCAAGTCTGGCGATTGCTTCGGCGTGTGCTGCGTCGCGTGACATTCCCGCGGCGATGAATCGTTCGGTGCGCGCCTCCAGGTGCAGGCGCAGCTCTTCATCGATGTCGGCGCGGGTCTGGTCTGGGCGGCGAATGGCCAGCCGGAAGAGACGGCGGACGCCGCGGCGGATCGGATCGTTCATCGATCAGGCCGGCGCGTCGCCGAGGATTGCCATCACGCTGCGTGCCGACTGCACCACCGTGGCGGATTCGGCGCGAAGGTGGGCGCGGCCGGTGGCGGTGAGCGAGTAGTAGCGGGCGCGGCGATTGTTCTCGGTAATTCCCCACTCGGCCTTGAGGAGCCGGCGCTCTTCCATCCGGTGGAGCGACTGGTAGAGTGCGCCATCATCGACGGCGAGGTGCCCGCCAGAGCGTTCCTCGAGCCAGACGGTGATCTCGAAGCCGTGCATGGCGCCCCAGGAGAGCGCCTTCAGGACGAGGACGTCGAGGGTTCCCTTGAGCAGTGGCGAGGCTTGCGGCGGCATACATCTCCCGGAGGTGTCTTCCCCCTAGATGCTAGGGGGAGGGAGATGGTCGCACAAGCTGTGGAGCTGGGGTGGCGGGCCAGCGCCTCGACTTCGCCTCAGACCGCTACACCTCACCCACCCCCAGGCATCGCCATCACCGTCAAGCCGGCCGGGAGCTGCATCATCGCCGGATCGGGTGCGGTCGCGGAATACTTCGTCAGTTCGAGTACCATGCCTGTCCGGGTGGACGTCGTGCGGATCGGCGTCACCGCCTGTCCACCGTATGCCTGCTTCTGCATCGCATCGAGACCGGGCATGTTCGAGAGTATGGCAGCCGATTGGAATGTCTTGAACTGCTCCTGCATCGCCGCCAGTGCCGGTGGCGTGGGAATGACACACGAACGCGTGGTGTCACCGGCCGCGATGCTCTCCCATTCCTGGCAGGTGATCCCCGCCACCGTCGCTGTGGTACCGAGTGCGCGATACGTCCGCCCGGCATTGGCGCGGACTACGGAATCCATCAACGCCGCCGCCGGCTTGCCCGCTGCCGTAAGCTGCGCCATTGACAGGTCCATCTTGGTGCCGATCGAACCGGTCTGGGCCGCGATCTCCGGTGGCATCACGATGCCCATGTGAATCGAGTCCGATCCCACCGTGAAGATCATCCGCGTCATCATTCCCGACATCATCGGCACCGAGCTCGAGTTCATGACGTTCTGCATCACGAAATGGCGGCCGTCGGTGGCGTAGGTCATCTCGGCTTCCATCTCGGTACCCGGCGGCAGCGCGGCGCCGCCCGGCGTTCCTGCGGTGACGTGCATCGTCATGTGAAAGGTGGCGGTGCCGACGAGGGTGCCCTGCGCGGCAAGCGGCGCGGCAGCAGCAACGGCAAGAACAACAGCGAGATGACGCGAAGTCATGGCTCTTCCTGAGAGGGGAGCCATAAGGATACCACACTTTCGCCTAGGGCTTTTTCTCGCCCGCCAGCTCCGCGATCCGCGCCCTGGCTTCCTTCACCTTCGGCTGCAGGTCGGGATCGGCGTCCTTCCACATCGCGGTGAACTTCGTGAGATAGTCGAGCGCCTTTGCCTTGTCGCCCTTTTCCTGGTAGTACTCGCCAATCCGCAGATGCGCGAGCGGATACCACGAGCCATCTTCAAAGCCATTCAGGTCGGTGATCGGCGTTTCGAGGATTCGGGCATACACCGCCACTGCAGAGTCGGCATGTCCCGCTTTGTCGAGCGCATACGCCCGCTCATATCCTCCGCACGGCGAACAGTGGGCAGCGGCCTGCGCCCGGCGGAAAAGGTCTGCAGCCGCGTCCCATTGCTGACTCGAAAGGGCGGCCATGCCATCCCACCAGAGTACCGAAATGGAATCGCGCTCCGCCGGCGGCGTGACCCCTTCCCATTCGCTGCGAAGCTTCTTCACGTCTGGCGTGCGCCCGACCATCGCCGCGATCAATCCGATCGAGACATAGGGACGATCATTTGGCGCCATCGCCTCGAGTGGATGCCGCGTCAGTGCCTGCTGCACCAGCGGCCATGCCTCCTCGGGCTTGCCGCGCGGCAACGCCGCAAACCACGCCGGCGCCAGCTCGCTCTGCAGGACGCCGCCGCTGTTGCCGCTCATCTGTACGATCCGCCCCAAGTCCCCGTACGCCGCGCCAGCTTGTGCCAGGAGCCCGCGATGCTCTTTGGTGGTCGCCTTGTCGCCGGCCAGCGTGATCCGCAGCCCGGCGGCGTTCGCCGGGAAGAGGAGCGCGGCCCGCGGGATCAGCGTGTCGAGCGCAGCACGGTTGCGGGTAACGTTGGCAATGTCGAGCTGGAGCGCCAAGGCATGGATACTGTCGCCGCCGCCGCGTACCCAGTTGCCCGGCAGCGAATCGAGTGCGCCAAGCTTGCGCGCTGACGCGAGGGTCCAGGCAAGGTTCCGGTACAGCGAAAACATCGGCGACACCGCGATGCCGTGCCGCAGCGCCTTCTCGGCCTCGTCAAACTGCCCGGTCGCCGTGTACACCATACCGATATTGTTGAGCGCAGTCTTGTCGTCGGGATTGATTTCCAGCGCGGCACGATACGCCGCAATGGCGCCGGCATCGTCGCGCACCACCGTATTGAAGTAGTTGGCCTCGGTAAGATGCTTCTCCATCGGCGGCAACCGGTCGCGCAGGCGATACGCTGCCTTCGACGCGGCAATCATCTCGGACGTGGCGCCGAGATTGCTGTACGTCACGGCGAGCTTGCGCCAAGCCATCCCAAACCCGCTGTCGGCAGCGATCGCCTGCATCAACAACTGCCTCGCCGCGTCGAACTGCCCCATCTCGAACGACTTGGTGGCACTCGAATAGGCCCGCAGCGCATCGAGCGATGCGGTGCTCACCTGCTCCAGCGGCTCGCTGGCGCGGATACTGCGCAACGATTCGCCGATCTTGCCGCGCAACGCTTTCGAGAGGCGATTGACTGCCGGAATAAGCTCGTTCGCACTGGCCGCCGTCTCGCGGACCTGCGCCAACGACTGTCCATTCGCTGCATCGACCACACTGGAGGTGAGCACGAAGCCGCCGCCGAGTGGATGGATTTCACCAGTAACCACGGCGCGGGCATTGGCGCGCTGGGCCACTTCGCGCGCCACATCCGCCGTCAGTCGCGTGTTTGCCGGCTTCCCCATCCGCTGCAGCGCATCGTTGACGTCGGGTCCCTGCACCAGCTTGATCGCGTTCGACTGCGAGAGATCGACGCGCAACGCCTCGAGAATCGCGCCGCTCAACGTGCTGTCGCTACCGGTCGCATCGAACTCGGCGAGGACGATGCCGGCGTTTGCACCAAGGCGCCCCTTCGTCATCAACGTGGCACCGGGCCCGAAGCCGAAGACGCCGGCAGCAACGAATCCCGCCGCCACCAGCACCACGGCACCGATCGCCATCACGCCACCCTGGATCGCCTTCTGCCCGGTGAACTCGCCTTCACGCACGGCAGCATGGATACCCGTCATCGTGGCGTGTGCGCGGCGGCGCTCGTTGCGGCTCGCGATCACCAGCGGCGGAATCCCGGCAAGCATCACGACGCCGACGGCCCACCAGATCCAGTCGGGGAGGCCGAGCATTCGCGTGACACCGAACGCTACGGCGGTGATCGCGATCGTTGCGACGATGTGCATCGACACGACGCGACCCGGATGCCACTTCCGGAAGAGCGCGCGCGCCTGCTCCTTCGGATCGAACGGCATGTTGCCGCCCGAAGGCGTGCCGACATTCTCCAGCGCATCGACGAGTTCGCCTGCTGACGAATAGCGATCGTCCGGTGCCTTGGCGAGGCAGCGCATGATGATCGCGGAGAGATCGGGCGGCAGGTCACTGCGGCGCGACGAGATCGGCGTGGCCGG
>Ga0163162_10005478_pt1 | contig 12268 bp, 11 predicted proteins | sample S55metaG_FD_115310 | JGI IMG/M metagenome (GOLD analysis project Ga0163162, IMG submission 115310) | Switchgrass rhizosphere microbial communities from Kellogg Biological Station, Michigan, USA - S5-5 metaG | ecosystem: Host-associated > Plants > Roots > Rhizosphere > Soil | place: USA...
AGGACACCGTGAGCCTGATGGAGGCGGCCGGCATGCCGCTCGACGAGGCCGCGCGCGTGACGCCGATCCTGCTGCGCGAGCCGATGGCGCCGCACATCGCCGCCGCGCGCGAGGGCCGCAAGATCATGCTCGCCACCGTCGTCGAGGCCTTCCGCCGCCTCGCCCAGCGCGACTTCGTGGTGTGCGAGGGGGTAGGAGGATTCCGCGTCCCCCTCGACGAGCATTCGGATACGGTGCACCTCGCGCGCCTGATCGGCCTGCCGGTGGTCCTCGTCGTGGGACTGCGACTGGGATGCCTGAACCACGCGTTGCTCACCGCCCAGGCGATCGAGGCCGCGGGCCTGCCGTTCGCGGGCTGGATCGCCAACGCCGTCGATCCCGACATGCCGGTTCGCGAGGAAAACATCGCCGCGCTGGTCGAGCGCCTGAAAGCGCCGCTCCTCGGGCGCCTGCCGCACTCGACGGGCCCCAACGCTCGCGAGCTCGCCGTCCACCTCGACCCTTCGGCGATCCTCGCGTGAAGGCGATCCTCTTCGACCTCGACGGCACGCTCACCGACCCGCGCGAAGGCATCACGCGCTCGATTGCCTATGCGCTGGAGCGCATGGGCCTCGAGCCGCCGCCGCTCGACGACCTCACGTTCGCCATCGGCCCGCCGCTGCGCCGCTCCCTCGCCCGGTTGATCGGCTCGGAAGCGGACGAAGCCGTCGAGCGGACCCTCGCCTTCTATCGCGAGCGCTTCGCCGACGTGGGCCTCTTCGAGAACGCGCTGTACGAAGGCATCGCCGAGACGCTGGGCGAGCTCGCCGCGGGAGGCGCGTCGCTTTACGTGGCGACCTCCAAGCCGCGTGTGTACGCCGAGCGCATCGTGCGGCATTTCGGGCTCGACGCGCACTTCATCGCGGTGCACGGCTGCGAGCTCGACGGCACGCGCGAGGACAAGCGCGACCTGCTCGCCCACCTGTTGCCGCACCACGGCATCGATCCGCGCGACGCGGCGATGATCGGCGACCGGGGCGTCGACATGGTGGCCGCACGCCATCACGGGTTGCGGGGCGTGGGGGCCCTGTGGGGCTACGGCAGCCGCGAGGAGCTCGAGGCGGCCGGCGCGCACGTGGTCTGCACGCTGCCGCGAGAGATTCCCTCGAACCTCTAGTCCGTGAATGCGGCGCGCATGAGCGCCACGCCGTGCGCGCCACGCCTGCGCGCTTCCGCGAGATCCGCGCGCGTGAGCCCACCGATCGCGTAGACCGGCATCGGCCGGTCGCGCGCCACTTCCTCGAACCGTTCCCAGCCGAGCGGCGACATCCCCGGATGCGAGGCGGTCTCCTTTACGGGGCCCAGCACCGCGTAGTCGAGGCCCAGCCTCGCCGCGTGGTCCAGCTCGGCCGCATCGTGGCAGGAGGCGCCGACGGGCGACCCCGCGGGACGTGCGGAAAGCGCCATCAGCGCGCGCGACGTGAGGTGCAAGCCTTCGCACTGCGGGAACGTGCCGCAATCGCTGTTCACCACGACCACGGAACCGAACGGCCGCGCGCGCACCAGCGCGCGCGACAGCAGGTGCTGGACCTTCTGCCGAGGCATGCCCTTCTCGCGGATCTGCACCAGCATGCGTTCACCCAGCGCGCGTGCCGAGAGCTCGACGATCCAGTGGTCGATGCAGTCGGCGGAGGCGTTCGAGACGACCATCACCGAAGGCAGCTCCAGCGCGGAGAGGACCGGCGCATTGGCAGGCAGCATCGGGCTCACGTCGGTGGCGCCCACGCGTTGCCAGCGGATGTCCTGGTCCTCGAGCGGTTTCGGCTCGCCGCGCCAGGCCGTGACGCGCCAGAAGTGCAGGCGCACGGTCGCATGGGTGTACGTATAGACGCGCGTGATCCAGGGCGTGGTCTCGGTGACCTCGATGTCGAGCTCTTCCTTGAGCTCCCGCACCAGGGCCGCGCGCGGATCCTCGCCCGCCTCGATCTTGCCGCCGGGGAATTCCCAGTAGCCCGGATAGGGCTTTCCCCCGGGACGCTGCGCGAGCAGGATCTCGCCGGGCCGCTCGATGACCGCCGCGGCCACCTCGGTGATCTTCACCACGCTATTTCTTCGTCCTTCCCACCCAGTCGCGCGCGAACTGCCAGGCGACGCGGCCGCTGCGGAAGCCGCGCTCGAGCGCCCAGAGCAGCGCCGCCTTGCGCGACTGCTCCGTGGGCTTGCCGCCCAGCGTCGTCACCCAGTGGTCGGCGATCTCCAGGTACTGGTCCTGGTCGAAGGGATAGAACGAGAGCCACAGGCCGAAGCGCTCCGAGAGCGAGATCTTCTCCTCCGTCGTCTCGCCGGGATGGATCTCGCCGTCGCGGTGCACCGCCTGCAGGTTCTCGTCCATGAACTCGGGCATCAGGTGCCGGCGGTTGGAGGTGGCGTAGATGAGCACGTTGTCGGCCGAGCCCGCGATCGAGCCGTCGAGCGCCACCTTGAGCGACTTGTAGCCCGCGTCGCTCGCCTCGAAGGAGAGGTCGTCGCAGAAGATCACGAAACGCTCGCGGCGCTCGGCCACGAGGTCCACGATGTCCGGGAGGTCCACGAGGTCGCGCTTGTCCACCTCGATGAGGCGCAGGCCCTTCGACGCGAACTCTCCCAGCGCGGCCTTCACCAGCGAGCTCTTGCCGGTGCCGCGCGCGCCGGTGAGGAGCACGTTGTTCGCGGAGCGGCCGGCCACGAACTGGGCGGTGTTCTCGCGCAGCCGGCGCTTCTGCTCGTCGATGTCCTTGAGGTCCGAGAACCGGATCGTGTGCGGATGGCGCACGGCCTCGAGGTAACCGCCGCGAGCGCCCTTGCGCCAGCGGAATGCCGTGCCGGCCTTCCAGTCGGGGGCCGCGTCCGCGCGCGGCATGAAGCGATCGAGCCGCTCGATGAGGTCGTCGAGGCGCTCGAGGATGGGCTTCCAGTCGGCGCTCATTTGAGCGTGAACACCAGCAGCCAGTAGTAGGCGAGCGACTCGAGGTGCGCCTCGCGCGCGACACCCCGCACCGCATCGGCGAGCTCCCCGGGCTTCGGGAAATTCTTGAGCACCTCGAAGGCCTCCCCGTTGGCGAGCTGGCGGACCTGGTAGGTGTTGCCCTCGGCATCGGTGCGCGAGATCGGCGTGGAGCTACCTGGCGCGAAGGCGTTGTCGAGCATGGCGACCACCGAGCCCGGCTCGATGCGCGCCGCGAGGTTCCGCACGAACTGCGCGATGTCGCTCTTCTTCACGTGCGACCACCAGAACCCGGCGAACGCCGCGTTGCACCCGGGCGGCACGTTGTCGAGCGTGACGGCGTCGGCCCTGAAGAACGTGGCCTTGCCGGCGGGGATCTGCTTCTCGCGCGCGATCTCGAGCACCGGCTCGTTGATGTCGAACGCGTAGACGCGCTTGGCGCCGGGCGCGATGTACTGGGTCCAGTAGCCGGTGCCGCAGGCGACCTCGAGCACGGTGCGGCCGCGGAAAATCTCCGGCACGCGGTGGCGCAGCCATTCGAGCTCGCGCTGGCGCTCGGGCTTCTCGTAGATCTGCTCGTACTCGCGCGCCCGCTTCGAGTAGTAGTTCTCGAGGTGCGGCGTGGCGCTGCGATCGTCCGCCGCCGCGGGCTTGTCAGCTCCGGTAGTCGGCATTGATCTTCACGTAGTCGTAGGAGAAATCGCAGGTCCACACGGTGGCCGTCTCGATGCCGCGCCCGAGCGTCACGCGCACCGTGATCTCCGCTTCCTTCATCACCCGCTGGCCGTCGGCTTCCGTGTACGCGGCCGAGCGCCCGCCCTTCTCGACCACCGTGACGTCGCCCAGCTCGAGGCCGATGGTCGATGGATCGAGGTCGGCGATGCCGGCATTGCCCACCGCGGCGAGGATGCGGCCCAGGTTCGGGTCCGAGGCGAAGAACGCCGTCTTCACGAGCGGCGAGTTCGCGATCGACTTCGCCACCGCGAAGCATTCCTTGCGGCTGGCCCCCTGGTCCACGGTGACGGTGATGAACTTGGTCGCACCCTCGCCGTCGCGCACGATCGCCTGCGCGAGGAGCTGCATCACCTCGAGCACCGTCACCGCGAGGCGCCCGAACTCCGCGGTGCCCTCGCCCACGATCTCGGGATTTCCCGCGCGGCCCGTCGCCACCATGAGCATCGTGTCGTTGGTGGACGTGTCGCCGTCCACGGTGACGGCGTTGAACGACTGGTTGGCGCCGTGGGTCGCGAGGTACTGCAGCGCGTCCTGCCCGATGGCCGCGTCGGTCGCGATGATGCCGAGCATCGTCGCCATGTTGGGCTGGATCATGCCGGCGCCCTTGGAGATGCCGGTCACGGTGATGGTCTTGCCGTCGATCTGCACCTGGCGCGACACGGCCTTGGGGACGGTGTCGGTGGTCATGATCGCTTCGGCCGCCGAGGCCCAGTGGTCGGGCGCGAGATCGGCGAAGCAAGCGGGAATGCCCGCCTCGATGCGGTCGACCGGAAGCGGCTCCATGATCACGCCGGTCGAAAGCGGCAGGACCTGCCAGGGCTGCACGCCGAGCGCTTTCGCGGCCGCCGCGCAGCACGCCCGCGCGCTTTCGAGCCCGGGCTTGCCGGTGCCCGCATTGGCCACGCCCGTGTTCACCAGGATCGCGCGGATCGCGGCGCGGTCCTCCAGGTTCGCCTTGCACACCTGCACCGGGGCCGCCGCGAAACGGTTCTTGGTGAAGACGCCGGCCACCCGCGTGCCTTCGTCGAGGGCGATGAGCAGCAAATCCTTCCGGTTGGGCTTGCGAACATGCGCCTTGGCGATGCCGAGGCGAACGCCGGCGACGGGTGCGAGGTCCTTGGAGCGCGGCGGATCGAGGTTGACGGCCATAGGGGGTCAGACTCCCAATTCAAGCCGTGGATTGTATACGGCCCCGTCAGGCCGCCGGCTTGCTCCGGATGCGGGCCATGCAATGGGCGTCGACATAGCGGCCGTCGCGCAGCGCGTAGGCGCGATGCGTCCCTTCGACGACAAAGCCGAACTTCTCGTAAAGCGCGAGCCCGCGCTTGTTGTCGACGTACACGGTGAGCTCGAGGCGGCTCACGTTGAGCCAGCCGTCGGCGAGCTCGATGAGCGCCTTCATGAGCGCGGTGCCCACGCCCTTGCCCTGGAACGCGTCGCGCACCGCCATGCCGAGGTGCATCGCGTGGGCGCGGCGCGGATTCTTGAAGTGGTGCAGGCCCGCGTGGCCCACGACCTCGCCGTCGACCTCGGCCACCAGGATGTAGTCGCCCTCGACGGGCTCGGCGAGCCGCTTGCGCCAGCCGTCGGCCGAGGGGAAGGGAACCTGGAGCGTGCCTTCCTGCGCCGAACGGTCGGCGAAGACCTTCGCGAAGGCCTCGTGGTCGCCGGGCTCGGCCCGGCGCACCAGGACGCCTAGGCGAGCCTTCCGTGGCACTGCTTGAACTTCTTGCCGGAGCCGCACGGGCAGGGATCGTTGCGCCCGACCTTCTGCGACGAACGCACGAACGTCTCGACGCCGGCCGCCGCGGGAGCGGCCGCCGCCACGGCGACGCCGCCGCCGGCCGGCTCGGGCTCCGCCGCGTCGTCGCCCACGCCCGGGTGGAAATCGGCGTGCTGGTACTGGACGTTCTTCAACGCGCGCGCCGCTTCCTCGGCACGGCGCTCGGCCTCCTCGACTTCCTGCTGCGACTTGACCTGCACCGCCATGAGGTGGCGCGTGACCTCGCGCTTGATCGAGTCGAGCATGGCGCCGAAGAGCTCGAAGGCCTCGCGCTTGTATTCCTGCTTCGGCTGCTTCTGCGCGTATCCGCGCAGGTGGATGCCCTGGCGCAGGTAGTCGAGCGCGGCGAGGTGCTCGCGCCAGTGCTGGTCGATCGACTGCAGCATCACCGCGCGCTCGTAGTTGTGGAGCACCTCGCGGTCGATGGGCGAGAACTTGTCGTCGTAGCCCTTGCCGGCGAGCTCGATCACGCGCGTGGCGATGCCCTCGCTGTCGAGCGTCTCGTCGGACTTGATCCACTCGCCCACCGGGGCCGGCAGGAAAAACTCGTTCTCGAGCTTCTTCTCGAGGTCGGGCACGTTCCACTGCTCCTCGACGCTGTCGGGCGGGACGAACTCCTGCACCGCCGTGCCGAGCACGTCGGAACGGATGGAGCGGATCGTCTGCGAGATGTCGCTCGACTCCAGCAACTCGTTGCGCTGCTGGTAGATCACCTTGCGCTGGTCGTTGGCGACGTCGTCGTACTCGAGCAGCTGCTTGCGGATGTCGAAGTTGCGGGCCTCGACCTTGCGCTGCGCGTTCTCGATCGAGCGCGTGACCATGCGCGCCTCGATGGCCTCGCCCTCGGGGATCTTCAGCGACCGCATGATCGCCTGCAGCCTCTCGCCGGCGAAGATCTTGAGCAGCGGGTCCTCGAACGCGAGGAAGAAGCGCGAGCTGCCCGGGTCGCCCTGGCGGCCGGAACGGCCGCGCAGCTGGTTGTCGATGCGGCGCGATTCGTGGCGCTCGGAGCCCACGATGTGCAGGCCGCCCGAGGCGACCACCTGGTCGTGCAGCTTCTGCCACGCCTCGCGCACGCCGGCGACCTTGCGCTCCTTCTCGCCCTCGGTGAGCGCCTCGTCGGACTTGATCGCCTGGATCTCGGAATCGGGGTTGCCGCCGAGCACGATGTCGGTGCCGCGGCCGGCCATGTTGGTGGCGATGGTGACCTGCCCCGGGCGGCCCGCCTGGGCCACGATCTCCGCCTCGCGCGCGTGCTGCTTGGCGTTCAGCACGTTGTGCGGGATCTTCTCCTTCTGCAGCAGGTTGGAGAGGAGCTCGGAGCTCTCCACCGACGTGGTGCCCACCAGCACGGGCTGGCCGTGGCCGGTGCGCTCCTTCACGTCGTTCACGATCGCCTGGTGCTTCTCCTTCGCCGTGATGAAGACCTGGTCGTTCAGGTCCTTGCGGACCATCGGCCGGTGCGTGGGGATGAGCACCGTCTCGAGGTTGTAGATCGAGTTGAACTCGAACGCCTCGGTGTCCGCGGTGCCGGTCATGCCCGAGAGCTTCTTGTACAGGCGGAAGTAGTTCTGGAACGTGATCGAGGCGAGCGTCTGGCTCTCGTTCTTGATCGAGGTGCCTTCCTTCGCTTCCACCGCCTGGTGCAGGCCGTCGGACCAGCGGCGCCCGGCCATCATGCGGCCGGTGAACTCGTCGACGATCACCACCTCGTCGTTCTGGACCACGTAGTGCTGGTCGCGGTGGTAGAGCGAGTGCGCGCGCACGCCCGCATGCAGGTGGTGCATCAGGATGATGTTCGAGGGATCGTAGAGGCTCGCACCCTCGGGCAGCAGGCCGGCCTCGTTCATCAGCTGCTCGGCGTGCTCGTGGCCCTGCTCGGACAGCGTCACCGAATGCATCTTGAGGTCGACCCAGTAGTCGCCCTCGCCCTTCTCGTCCTTCTGCGCGACGAGCTTGGGGATGAGGAGGTTGATCTTCCGGTAGAGCTCGGTGGAGTCCTCGGCCTGGCCGGAGATGATGAGCGGCGTGCGCGCCTCGTCGATGAGGATCGAGTCCACCTCGTCGACGATGGCGAAGTTGAGGCCGCGCTGGAAGCGCTCGCCCACCGTCGTCGCCATGTTGTCGCGCAGGTAGTCGAAGCCGAATTCGTTGTTGGTGCCGTACGTGATGTCGGAACGGTAGGATTCCTGCTTCTCGGCGGAGTCCATCTGCGGAACGACGACACCGACGCTCATGCCGAGGAAGCGGTGGATGCGCCCCATCCATTCCGCGTCGCGGCGGGCGAGGTAGTCGTTCACCGTCACGACGTGCACGCCCTTGCCCGAAAGCGCGTTGAGGTAGGACGGGAGCGTCGCCACCAGCGTCTTGCCCTCGCCGGTGCGCATCTCCGCGATCTTGCCGTTGTGCAGCGCGATGCCGCCGATGAGCTGCACGTCGAAGTGGCGCATGCCGAGCACGCGCTTCGAAGCCTCGCGGACGACCGCAAATGCCTCGGGAAGGACCGAGTCGAGCGAGGCGCCGCCGGCGACGCGCTCTTTCAGCTCGGGCGTCTTGGCCTGGAGCTGTTCATCCGTGAGCTTCTCGATGTCCTTCTCGAGGGCGTTGATCGCATCGACCTTGCGGCGGTATTCCTTGAGCAGGCGGTCGTTGCGGCTGCCGAAGATGGCCTTGAGAGCGGTGTTGAGCACGGGTGGAGGCGTCCCCGGTCACGGGGCAGGAATTGATGGGGAAATGCGAAACCGGGGCCCTTTCAGGGCCCCGGCGGTCTCAAATTATACAGGGGAGATGGTGCTGGTCTGACCGTTTGCAAGCGGCTTGGTGCCGCCCGCCTTTACTTGGTCACGGCCGCCTTGATGACGGCGTCGCCCTGGGTGCCCAGCGAGAGAAACTTGTTGGGGTTCAAGGGGATGCCCTTCTCGCGGACCTCGAAGTGCAGGTGCGGCCCGGTCGTGCGGCCGGTGGCTCCGACGAGGGCGATGTTCTGGCCCTTCATCACCACGTCGCCCACCTTCACGAGGCTCCTGGTGAGATGCGCGTAGCGCGAGGTGAGGCCGTTGTCGTGATCGATCTCGACGATGTTGCCGTATTCGGCCACGAACGCGACGGTCGAGACGACGCCGCCCGCGGCGGCGACGACCGGCGTGCCCGGGGGCGCGATGAGGTCCACGCCGGTGTGGAACGAGGTCTTGCCGTTGATCGGGTCGAGGCGGTAGCCGTAGTTCGACGAGTAGTAGCCCATCGGCACGGGCATCGTCGTGGGAATGGTCTTGCGGGCGAGGCGGTCGTCGAGCAGCAGCGAGTCGAGCACGCCCAGCTTGTCGGCGCGGTCGTCGAGGACGCGCGAGATCTCGGCGAGCATCTGCTGGAACTCCGGCAGCGTGAGCTCGTGTCCCGTGGCCATCGCGGGCCCGCCCTGGCCGGGCTTCTCGTCGAAGCGGAACTCCTCGCGCTTGATGCCGGCGGCCTTCGCGAGGCGCTCGCCGAACGCGTCGAGGCGCAGGATCCGCGCCTGCAGCTCGCCTACTTTCACGGCCAGCGCGCTCATGTTCTCCTTCATCTCGGTCTCGGAGCGCCTGAGGTCGTCCTCGTGGAGCGCCGCGAGCAGCGTGCGAAGGTACGGGTTGCGCAGGTCCACCGCGAACTTCATGGTCACGACGTACGTGGCCATGGCGAGCAGGAACCCGGAAACGAGGATGCCCACGGCGATCAGGATCACCTGGGTCTGGGACAGCGCCACGGTGCGGCTCTTCGCGAGGCTGTCAGATACGAGAATAATGTTCACTGCTTTCCTCCCAACGTCCCCAATGGCTGCCGAATCCATCGCCAAGCTGCTCGGCGACAACGCCGACCTCAGGCCGCTTTCAGAGCGGCTCGAACTGATCAAGCGCCTGCAAAAGCGCTATCGGACTCTCGTACCCGAAGGCTTCGCCGCAGCGAGCCGGGTGTGCGCCATTGACGGAACCACCGTTGTGATTTGCGCGGCCTCGGGACCCGTCGCTGCAGCCCTTCGGCATCTCACGCCCCGGTTGCTCGAAGGACTGCGCGCCGGGCGCAGGAATTCAAAACAACAAAGGGATCAGGAGCTTACCGCAATACGAATCGAAGTTCAAGTTGACGTCCCGCCGCCGAAACGCGCGGTGAGGGCGCGCGGAACGATGCCGCGGGAGCGCCTGGCGTCGCTGGCGGACAAGATGGACGACTCGCCGCTCAAGGAAACGCTCGAGCGGATCGGCAAGGCGCCCACTCAGAGCAAGAGCACGCGCTCGAAGACGTAGAGGAGGCCCAGGGCCACCGCCAACAGCACGATCACCTGGACCGCCAGCCACGCGATCGTGAGGTAGCGGCGGTTCTTGGTGACCAGGAAGGCGCCCACCAGCCCCAGCAGGAGCAGGGCGACCAGGATTCCGACGGTACGGAGGACGAGCAGGCTACTGGGGCTGCAGCTGGAGTTTGGCGAACGCCGGCAAAGCCTCGACGCGGTCGAAGGTCACCTCTTCCCACGCCGTCGGGTCGGCGATCAGCTTGCGCACGAGCAGGTTGTTGAGCTCGTGGCCCGACTTGTGGCCGTGGAACGCGCCGATGATCGGGTGGCCGAGGAGGTACAGGTCGCCCACGGCGTCGAGCGCCTTGTGCTTCACGAACTCGTCGTCCATGCGCAGGCCCTCGGCGTTCAGCACGCGGAAGTCGTCGATCACCAGCGCGTTGTCGAGCGAGCCGCCGCGCCCCAATCCCTTCGCGCGCATCATCTCCACGTCCTGGGTGAAGCCGAACGTGCGGGCGCGCGCGACCTCGCGCACGAAGGACACCTTGCCGAAGTCGACTTCCACCGTGTTCTGCGTGGCGTCGAACACCGGATGGCTGAACTCGATCGCGAAGCCCACCTTGAACCCGTCGAAGGGCTCCAGGCGCACCTTCTTGTCGCCCTTCTCGAGCTCGACGGTCTTGAGGATGCGCACGTAGCGCTTCGCGGCCGACTGCTCCTCGATGCCCGCGGATTGCAGCAGGAAGACGAACGTTCCCGCGCTGCCATCCATGATCGGCACTTCTTCCGCGGACACGTCGATGAACGCGTTGTCGATGCCGAGGCCGAACAGCGCCGACATCAAATGCTCGACGGTGGAAACGCGGGCGCCGCCATGCTCGAGCACGGTCGCCATCGTCGTGTTGGTGACGTTCAGGGCGCGCGCCGGGATCGCCGGGTTGCCCGGCAGGTCCGAGCGGCAGAAAACGATGCCCGTGTCGACCGGTGCCGGGCGCAGGGCCATGACGACCTTCTCGCCGGTGTGGAGGCCCACGCCGGTGGCCCGGACAATCGTTTTGAGCGTGCGTTGCTTGATCATTTAATCAATTATATCAGGCGCTTACCTGTTTGGCCAGCACCAGCCCCGGCTGGAGGTCCGCAAGCCACTTTTCGAACTGCGCGGCGGGCATCGGCCGCCCGAGGAAAAAGCCCTGCAGCCGCGTGCAACCCAGGGCCGCCAGTGCATCCACCTCGGCGGCGCTCTCCACGCCCTCGGCGATGATCTCGAGCCCGAGCTCCGCGCCGATCGCCACCACCACGCGGATGAGGTGCTTGTTGGCGCCCTCGTTGAGGTGCCGCACGAACGACTGGTCGATCTTGATCGCGTCGAGCGGCAGGTCCTTGATGAGCGCGAGCGACGAGTAGCCGGTACCGAAGTCGTCCAGCGCGATGCGAACGCCGAGCGGCCGGATCTGGCGCAGCTTCGCGACCGTCTCGTTCACGTCGAACAGCACCGCGCTCTCGGTGATCGCCGGCGCGCGAAGACCGAGATCGACGTGCGTCGCTTCGAGCGTCTCGCAGAGGCGATCGACGACCTCGGGCCGCGCGAGCTGCCACGGGCTCACGTTGACCGACAAGTGCCCATCGAAGCGCGTGCCGTTTGCGCGCCACTTCGCGAGGCAGGTGCAGCCCTCGCGCAGGCTCCATTCGCCCAGCGCGTGGATGAGCCCCGTCTCTTCCGCCACCGGGATGAACGTGGAAGGCGGAACGGCTCCCATGGCGCGCGAGTTCCAGCGCATCAGCGCCTCCGCCCCCACGAGCCGGCCGGAGGTGTCGACCAGCGGCTGGTAGTGCAACGAGAGCTCGCCGGCGTCGATCGCATGGCGCAGGCCCTCGACCACGCGGAAGCGCTCGGCCGACTCGCTCTGCAGCGACGGCACGAAAATCTGGATGTTGTTGCGGCCGCGCTTCTTCGCGCGCTCGAGCGCCATCTCCGCGCGGCCGATCACCTCGGTGGCGCTGCCGGTGCGCGAGGCGACCGTCGCCACGCCCGCGCTGGCGGTGAGGCTCACCGATCGGTCGCCGATCACGAAGGGGCGCGACAGCTCGCGCGTCGCCTCCCTGGCGATGTCCTCGATCCGCGCCTGCGCATGCGCCTCCTCGTCGAAGAGGCGGTCGGGCACGATCATGAACGCGTCGGCGCCCATGTTGACCACGCTCGCCTCGACGCCGGCCAGCCGCGTGAGCCGCAACGCGGCCTCGCGCAGGAGGTCGTCGCCGACGGTGTGGGTCAAAGCGTCGTTCACGACCTTGAAGTGGTCGAAGTCGCACAACAGGACCGCGCCGTGGGCTTTCTCGGGACCGAAGTCGATGAGGCCGCACAGCTTGTCCTGCACGAACATCCGGTTGCGCAGGCCCGTCACGCCGTCGGTGAACGCGCGCTCGCGGATGCGCGCCTCGGCTTCGCGCCGGCGATCGTTCTCTTCGGCCAGCCGCGCCGCGATTTCCTCCAGCTTCAGGTTCTCCTCGCGGATGCGGATGCCGA
>Ga0163162_10005479_pt1 | contig 12265 bp, 11 predicted proteins | sample S55metaG_FD_115310 | JGI IMG/M metagenome (GOLD analysis project Ga0163162, IMG submission 115310) | Switchgrass rhizosphere microbial communities from Kellogg Biological Station, Michigan, USA - S5-5 metaG | ecosystem: Host-associated > Plants > Roots > Rhizosphere > Soil | place: USA...
AAGAAGCACAGCGGCGCGAGATGCGCGAAACCGTCGATGAGCGGCCAGCGCGCGAGATGCGCGGGGCTCGACACGACCGCACAGGCGCCGCACGCATCGATGCGCGCGCGCAGTTGCGCGGGCTCCGCGCACGTCGCGCGATCGAACGGCCGGCCCGCCGCGAGCGGCCAGAACACGCGAAACAAGAGGCCGTAGATATGGTGATGCGGCACGCTCGCGAGTATCGTCGCGCCGCCGAGGCGCTCGCCCCATTCGGCTTCGAGCGTGCGCACCTCGGCGTCGAGCTGCGCGAGCGTCTTGCGGATCGGCTTCGGCGCACCGCTCGTGCCGGACGTGTAGAGCGTGAGCGGCGCATGGGCGTCGATCGTGAGCGCAGGCGCGGGGCGCTGCTCGCGATCCGTGCCGAGGTCGGCGTCGCGCAGCACGACGTCGAACGCCTCCGACAGATCCGCGAGATGGCCCGCCGTCGCGTTGGCCGGGATCACCGGCTCCTTGCCTGCCGCGAACAGCGCGAAAAGCGCGCAGGCGAAATCGTACGGGTCGTCGATGCAGAGCGCGTAGCGCCGCTCGCGCATCGCCGCGAAGCGCGACGCGAGCGCCGTCACGCGCGCCCGAAACGCATCGAAGCGGATCGCCTGGGCGCCGTCGCGGCATACCGGCCGCACGGACGCAACGCCGAAGAGTTCGTGCAGCGCGATCATGCGTGACCGACCCCGCCGCGGCGCGGCTTGACGAACGCGTGGCGCCACGCGATCTCGCCGGCGAAGAGCACGCCGATCAGCGCATAGGCGATCACGCCGTTGTAGAGCGCCCACGCATCGCGCGAAAACGCGTGGGCCGTGTAGGCGGAGAACGCGCCGTTCAGCACGAAGAACGCGCACCAGACCTGCGTCACGCGCCGCGTATAGGCGATCGCGCGCGGCGGAAGGTCGGGTTCGTGCACGCGTGCGAACTTTTCGATCATCGAAGGCGGGTGCGCGAGCGTCGCGCCGAACGCGGCGAGCAGCCCCGCATTGACGAGCGCCGGATAGCAGCGCAGGAGCGTCTCGCTGTTGGTGAGCGCGATCGCCGCCGACGCGGCGCTCAGCCCGCCCGCGATGCACCAGTCGAGCGTGGAGAGCCGCCGCAGCGCGCTCGCGATACCGCCCGCGCCGAGCCAGCGCTGAAGCCACAGCAGCGCGAAGAGCGCGACGCCGATATAGCGCGGCTCGCCGAGGCGCCATGCGCACAGGATCACGACGGGATAAGCGAGCTTGAGCGCGCCCTGCAGCAGCACGCCGGGCACCGAAGGCGCGCGCCGCTGCGACGCGATCGCCTGCGCGTTTGCGCGCCGGACGGTGTCGATGCGCCGGCTGAGATCGGTATCGGACGGCAATTACGCGGCCAGCAGCGATTCGACGGCGCCGATCACGTCGCCGACGGTGCGCACGGTCTTGAACTCTTCCGGCTTGATGCGCCGGCCGGTCATTTCCTGCAGCTTGATCGCGAGATCGACTGCATCGATGCTGTCGAGATCGAGGTCCTCGTAGAGATGCGCCTCGGGTGTCACCTTCGACGGCTCGATGCCGAAATTGTCCTGGAATATGTCGCGGATGCGCGCGAGGATTTCGTCTTCGTTCATGGTCACTCCCCCTGTTTTGCAGCGTCGGTGCACGCTGCGGCTTCACGCTGGCTTGCCACCAGCGCCGCCAATGTGCTGATCGAGCGGAAATACTCGCGCGTGCGGGCATCGTTCGCGGCGATCGTCAATTGATAGTGCTTGCGCAGCACGATACCGATCTCGAGCGCGTCGATCGAATCGAGGCCGATGCCGTCGGTGTCGAAGAGCGGCGCGTCGTCGTCGATATCGGCGGGCGTCATGTCTTCGAGGTCGAGCGCCTCGATCAACAGCGTCTTAATTTCCAGTTTTAAAGAATCCATACTCGAACAGGTGTTGGGTGATGTGGGTTTGCAGGCCCTTCGCGAGCGAGCGCGCGGCAAGCGCGGGCGGCTCGGCGGGCGTCGTCCACTGGCGCGCGCAGACGGCATCGAGCACCGCCACGCGCAGCCTGAACGGCCGGGGCGGAACGTGGTACCAGCGCAGCGCCTTGGTGAACACGGGCGGGTCGCAGTCGATCAGCACGGGAACGATCGGCGTGTCGACGGGCTGGTCGTCGTGGCCGCCGCGCTCGCTCGCGCGCTCCGACAGCGCGATGTGCGCGAAGCCGCGCGAGAACGGATGCAGCGCGTCGCCCGCGGGGCTGCGCGTGCCTTCCGGGAACACGATCATCGAATAGCCCGCCCGCAACTGCCGCGCGCCCTCTTCGACGAGGACGACCGGATCGGCGTTGCTCACGTAGTTCGCCGCGCGCACGATGCCGTAGAAGCACGGATTGCGCCAGTGCGCGTGCTTCACGACGCAGCACGCCGAGGGCAGGAGCGAGAGCAGCACCATCACGTCGAGGTAGGTCGGGTGATTCGCGACCACGATCGCGCCTTGCGACGCCGCGCGCCGCAGGTCGCCGCGCACTTCGAGCTTCATCACGCCGATCGCCTGCAGCATGCCGACGAACGCGCGGAAAAAGAGATGAATCACGGTCGTGACGGCGCGCTGCCGCGACGCGCGATGCGGCCAGATCAGCGCGAGCGGAAACAGCACGAGCGAGAACGCCGTCCCGCAGATGCCGAACAGCAGGAAGCTCAGGCCGGTCGCGACGAAGCGCCAGCCGTGGCCGAGCCGCGCGAAGAACGATGCCCTCACTTCAGGCCGCCCCATCGTGCCACCGCCATTGCCAGCGACTCGCGTCGGCGCCCGCCGACTGCCAGCCGGCGGACTGCTTCGTTTCGAGCGCGTGCTGAAGCGCTTCGCTCTGGCTTGCAAAGAGCGCTTCGTCCTTTGGCTGCGGCGCGCCGCTCACCACACATTCGAGCCGCGCGGGCGCCGTGTCGTCGATGAGCAGCGCGAGCGCGCCGCCCGGCACGTCGCGCTCGATCTCGCCGTAGGTCGCGCCGACCGGCTCGTCCGCATAGACGACGAGCACCGGCGACGCCGGATCGTCCACATACTGCGTGTAGCCTTCGAGAAGTGCGTAGCCGAGCGTTTCCTCGCCCGAGGACACCGCCGTCGCCGCCGAGCGGTCGCCGCGGGCGATGCCGAACACGCCCGTCATCGCATTGAGCACGGAGAGGCTGAACGCGGTCGGCGACACCGGTTCGCGCGCGCTCATCGCGTCGAGGATGTCGGTCGTGCGGCGCAGCTCGCCGTGGCGTGACGCGAATACCACGCGTGCGTGCGGATATGGCGCGGCGCAGTCATGCGCCACCTTCAGCGCGGTTTTGGAGAGCGAACTCAGCCGCCGGCGCAGCATCGGCTCGATGAACCCGAGATCCGCCGGCGTGACCGCGCCGCCGGTCGACGCGGACCAGCGAGCAATCGGAACTGTCCATTGGAGTTCGGGCATGGCGGTATGTATCGATGGATGGCGAACGACCGGCCGGTTCTATTATGGTTTCGGGCGCCTTTGGCGTCGGGCGCCGGGTCGGGCCGGTCTGTCTGGTGGTCTGGAGACTCTTTAACGGCATCAGCGGCGAATTGTTTAGCGTCCGCTTAACGCGCGCGCTTCGCCCGGGATGACTGCGGACAGGCGGTTTCGCCGCCCGGCACAGATCATACTTAAGTTCGCGCTTCAGATCATCTCGCACGCAATCTAATCGCGCGTACGCCACGGATTATTAAAGGTTTTTGCTGGAAAACCTTTCGTTTTTACACTTGCTAAGAAAAGCGCGGATTTTGAAACGAAAAGGATTTTCTTTCGAATACATTACCTTATGAGGAATCTCGCGGGGCGGCTTAACCGGCGGGCATTTCCGGGGGGATTCCAGGCGATGAGCCATCGCCGAAGGCAAGCCCGCTGCCTTGTGCGGAAGTAATATTTTCCGGGCCGGAACGCTGCGCTGCGTAAAAAAAGCCCGTGCGGCTTGCGCCCACGGGCCAGTCATTTTCAGGGCCAGGTCAGATCAGCCGCGCGACCTTTCGTGCTTCCAATCTGGCGATCACTGCACGGGCTTGGAGGCAGTTGCGCCGCCCGACGGCGGAACCATCTGCTCGTTCGCGCCGACCGTCGCGGGTGCCTCGTTGCCGCCGCCGCCCGCATTGTCGAGCGGTATCTTCACCGTGCGCACCGTGCCGTTGCCGAGCGGGAAATCGGCGAGCGCGCTCTGCACGAGATAAGGCATCGCGCGAATCAGCGACGACTCTCCGCCCGAGTTCATCGCCGTCACCTTGTAGACCTCGCGCCCCGTGCTCTGGTCGGTCATGCGGATCTGCAAGGCGTGAATGAAGATCGGATAGCTCTGGTCGACGTACCCGTAACTCGCCGGCCCCCACGGCCCATACGGACCCCATGCGCCCCACGGTCCCCAGTACGGACGGCCGTAGGGGCCGTACATCGGCCACGGATCGTAATAAAGCGGCTGGCGCACCGTCATCACGTCGCCGCGGATGGAGTACGCCAGTTCCACACGATAGTGCGCGCTCGCCTCGGGAACCTGCCGGAACGCGTACTTCGAGAGCTCGTTTGCGACCAGCACTTCATACGTCGTCTGCTCGATGCTGTTCTGCTGCTCGGGCGCGCGGGCGAAGGCATAGGTGCGGGCGGCGTCGGTGCCGGACCAGTCGGAGAACGCCGTCACCTGCGTCTGCACGTAGGTCGTGCAGCCGGCGAGCCACATCAAACTCACGGCGAGCGCGGCACGCGCCGCGCCGGTCCATCGATCGAACTTCATGGTCATCCTCATTTTGTTGCCTGCATTTCTTAGTTATAGAAAGTGTCGGCAAGTCTCGCACACTCGGCGCGCGCGGCACATGTTGCAGCCGGCTGGAGCATTCTGCGTCAGCCATCCGGCCAGGGGCGCGCCGGACACACGATTGCCCGAGCCTTTGTACAATGGTCCGGCACAGGCCGCGATGAAGCGCCGCTTTCCAACCCTATCGAATTCGCCATGTCCAATTCCACAGCATCCACGACCGCACCTGCCGTGATCCGCCGGGCCGACTACGCGCCGCCCGCTTTCCTGATCGATTCCGTCGCGCTCGAATTCGACCTCGCGCCCGAGCGCACCGCCGTCAGGAACACGATGCGCGTGCGCCGCAACCCCGATGCCGCCGCCGCGCCCGCCCTCGCGCTCATGGGCGAGCAGCTGGAATTCGTGCGCGCGTCGATCGACGGCCGTGTGCATGCCGACGTCCGTGTCAACGAAAACGAGTTGACGATCGACAATATTCCCGACAGCTTCGAACTGACGATAGAAAGCCTCTGCAACCCGGCGGCCAACACCACGCTGTCGGGCCTCTATGTGTCGAGCGGCAACTTCTTCACGCAGTGCGAGGCCGAGGGCTTTCGCCGCATCACCTATTTCCTCGACCGCCCCGACGTCATGGCAACCTATACGGTCACGCTGCGGGCGGACAAATCGGCGTATCCGGTGCTGCTGTCCAACGGCAACCTCGTCGAGCAAGGCGACCTGCCCGACGGCCGGCACTTCGCGAAATGGGAGGACCCGTTCAAGAAGCCGAGCTATCTGTTCGCGCTCGTCGCGGGCAAGCTCGTTGTGCTCGAAGAGCGCATCACGGCCGGCTCGGGCAAGGAAAAGCTGTTGCAGGTCTGGGTCGAGCCGCAGGATCTCGACAAGACCCGTCACGCGATGGACTCGCTCATCCATTCGATCCGCTGGGACGAAAGGCGCTTCGGCCTGGAACTCGATCTGGACCGCTTCATGATCGTCGCGGTCAGCGACTTCAACATGGGCGCGATGGAGAACAAGGGCCTCAACATCTTCAATACGAAGTACGTGCTGGCGAACCCCGAAACCGCCACCGACACCGACTTCTCCAACATCGAGGCCGTGGTCGGCCACGAGTATTTCCACAACTGGACCGGCAACCGCGTGACCTGCCGCGACTGGTTCCAGCTGAGCCTGAAGGAGGGCCTGACCGTCTTTCGCGACCAGGAGTTCTCCGCCGACATGGCCGCCGGCGACACCCCGGGCGCGGCAAGCGACGCCGCCCGGGCGACGAAGCGCATCGAGGACGTGCGCGTGCTGCGCCAGATGCAGTTCGCCGAGGACGCCGGCCCGATGGCGCACCCGGTGCGCCCGGAAAGCTATGTCGAGATCAACAATTTCTACACGATGACCGTCTACGAGAAGGGCTCGGAAGTCGTGCGGATGTACCAGACCCTGTTCGGCCGCGACGGCTTCCGGCGCGGCATGGATCTCTATTTCCAGCGCCACGACGGCCAGGCGGTCACCTGCGACGACTTCCGCCACGCCATGGCGGACGCCAACGGCCGCGATCTCGCGCAGTTCGAGCGCTGGTACAGCCAGGCGGGCACGCCGCGCGTGGGCGTGCGCACGTCCTACGATGCCGCCGCGAAGCGCTACACGATGACGCTCACGCAGGGTTACGGCGAGGCGTCGGAGGCGGCGCGCGCCACGCAACAGGGGCCGCTCCTGATCCCGGTGTCGGTCGGACTGATCGGCGCGAAAGGTGCCGACCTGCCGCTGCGGCTCGACGGCGAGAAGGAGCCGCAGGGCACGACGCGCGTGCTCGAGCTGACCGGGCGCGAACAGTCGTTCACCTTCGTCGACGTGGCCGAGGAGCCGCTGCCCTCGCTTCTGCGCAATTTCTCGGCGCCGGTGATCGTCGAATACGACTACACGAACCCGCAGCTGGCGTTCTTGCTCGCCAACGACAGCGACCCGTTCAACCGCTGGGAAGCCGGCCAGCGGCTCGCTACGCGCGAATTGCTCGCGCTTGCCGGCCGGGCCGCGAAAGGCGAATCGCTCTCGCTCGACGACGAGGTCGTCGCAGCCTTCGCCCGGGTGCTCGACGACGAAACGCTTTCGCCCGCGTTCCGCGAACTGGCGCTGATGCTCCCTTCGGAAAGCTATCTGGCCGAGCAGATGTCGGTGTCCGATCCGGCGGCGGTCCACGCCGCGCGCGTGTTCGTGAGCGGCCGGCTCGCCGCGGGACTGCGGCAGAAGTGGCTCGCCGCCTATGAAGCGAACCGGACGCCGGGCGGCTACCGGCCGACACCCGAAGACGCCGGCAAGCGCGGCCTGAAGAATCTCGCCCTTGCGTACCTGAGCCAGTTCGACGACCCCGCCGACGCCGTTCGCCTCGCCCGCGCGCAGTACGACAGCGCGGACAACATGACGGACCGTTCGGCGGCGCTCTCGGCGCTCCTGACGGCAGGCGCGTCGGCGAAGGGTGACGCGACGGCCGCCGATGCGGCGCTCGAAGACTTCTACCGGCGCTTCGAAAACGAACCGCTCGTGATCGACAAGTGGTTCGCCCTGCAGGCGACGCAGCGCGGCGGCCCGAACCGCAACGTGATCGACATCGTGCGCAGGCTGATGCAGCATCCCGCGTTCACGCTGAAGAACCCGAATCGGGCCCGCTCGCTGATTTTCAGCTTCTGCAGCGGCAATCCCGCGCAGTTTCACGCCGCCGACGGCTCCGGCTACGCGTTCTGGGCGCAACAGGTGATCGCGCTCGACGCGCTCAATCCGCAGGTCGCCGCCCGGCTCGCCCGCGGCCTGGAACTGTGGCGGCGCTTCACGCCGGACCTGCGCGAAAAGATGCACGAAGCGCTGACGGACGTGGCATCGAAGGTGAAATCGCGCGACGTGCGGGAAATCGTCGAAAAGGCGCTTGCCTGAGCGCTTCCCGGCCGATTTGCCCTCGGAACCGGCGCCTCGCGCGCCGGTTATTTTTTTCTTCGGCGGATTGGCCGGCTTTTCGCCGCCCCGACTGCCGGCAACCCTTGAATCGCCGGCACGGCATGCCGCGGCGCCTGCCTGTGCGCACCCGAAACCGAGGCGCCGGACGGTCGTCACATCGAGCGTTAGTTTCGAGCGGGTAGAATCAGGGCATTCGTCAAACGCTCCTGGAGCCAAGCATGTCCTCAAGCATGTCGATTTCCCGCCGCACCACCCTCACCAAATATCTGATCGAGCAGCAACGCGAACACCAGAACCTCCCGGCGGACCTGCGTCTGCTCATCGAAGTCGTCGCGCGGGCCTGCAAGCAGATCAGCTACCAGGTGAGCAAAGGCGCGCTCGGCGAGGCGCTCGGCAGCGCCGGCAGCGAAAACGTGCAGGGCGAGGTGCAGAAACGGCTCGACATTCTGTCGAACGAAATTCTGCTCGACGCCAACGAATGGGGCGGCAACCTCGCCGCGATGGCGTCGGAGGAAATGGAGAAGATTTTCCCGATTCCCAATCGCTACCCGAAGGGTAACTATCTGCTGACGTTCGATCCGCTCGACGGCTCCTCGAACATCGACGTCAACGTGTCGATCGGTACCATTTTTTCCGTACTGCGCTGCCCGGACGGCGTGGAGCCGAGCGAACAGGCATTCCTGCAGCCCGGCTCGGCGCAGGTCGCCGCGGGTTATGCGGTGTACGGCCCGCAGACGGTGCTCGTGCTCACCACCGGCAACGGCGTGAACTGCTTCACGCTCGATCGCGAGCTCGGCTCGTGGGTGCTCACGCAAAGCGATATGCAGGTTCCGGTCGAAACGAAGGAGTACGCGATCAACGCGTCGAACGCCCGCCACTGGTACGAGCCTGTCCAGCAGTACGTAAACGAGCTGAATGAGGGCAAGGACGGCCCGCGCAAGGAAGATTTCAACATGCGCTGGGTGGCGTCCATGGTCGCGGACGTGCACCGCATCCTGAATCGCGGCGGCATCTTCATGTATCCCGCCGACAAGCGCACGCCGGATCGTCCGGGCAAGCTGCGCCTGATGTACGAGGCAAACCCGATGGCGTTCATCGTCGAGCAGGCGGGCGGCGCCGCGACGAACGGCCACCAGCGCATCCTCGACATCGAGCCGCAAAGCCTCCACGAGCGCGTTCCGGTGTTCCTCGGCTCGAAGAACGAGGTGGATCGCGTGACCCGATACCATCTGGAAAAGAAAAATTGATCGGGGTATTGCCAAACTCAGCAAAGACTCCCTATAATCTCGTTTCCCTGATGCCGGAATAGCTCAGACGGTAGAGCAGCGCATTCGTAATGCGAAGGTCGGGGGTTCGATTCCTCTTTCCGGCACCAAGCATCATACAAAAACCCGCGTCGTCTTTCGGCTTCGCGGGTTTTTCATTTGGCGCAGGCCGTTCGGCTTCCGCGCATCTCTCTGGCTTCCTCGCCTGCCTCGTACCTATGTATCGCTCGCGGACGGAATAAAGCCACGCATTAATGTGTTTTTCGTTATAAGCGGCCGGCTTTGGACGGGTTATTCGCAGGCTGCGAATACCATGAATTTGCAAGGGCCGCGAATAAGGCGAATTTTGTGCGCTTGCACACGCCCGGATTATTATTCCCCAGCGCGCAATAGTCCGTCAACGATGGTTTCCCGGTATCGTTATATCCATAGAGGAAACGGTAAAGTGGAATTGAGCGTTCACTGCGAAGCCAGCGCCGCAGGGCCGTGGCGGCCCGCAGCGCGGCGCAGCAGGGACAAATTGCTGCTGGGAACGAGAAACCGGTAAATGAGGCCGCATGATTGTCGAACGTAAATTTTGCGAACGTTCATGCACGCATCGGTCAATCGTTCGATTTTATCGCCGAGGCTCAAGGAATTGCGACGCTGTTCCGATAAAGCAACAAGAGATGTGCATTTGTTCCGGCAGCGCAATCGATGCTGGTACGAACCTAAAATCGAGATCGATAATCGTGTGACTTAAGGAGAGAGATGATGGACGCCAAGCCGACGAAAATTCCGACCCCCGACACGGTTTCTTGTCCGGATCCGGAACCGGTCGGGGTCGAATTCCTGGCCGCGGAACTGCCCGAGCATGTCCGGGCGTTCTTCGACGAACAACGCAGCCAGCGCGAAAGCAAATAAGCGCCGGTTCCGGAATCGCCACGTCGCCGTCGTGCGAACGACGCAACGCGCAGTTGTCCACGCGCGGACGTCAACAACCAGCAATGGCTTGCGCCAGGGATCGTCGCGCATGCCGTCAGTGAGCGCGCCGTCCCGCGCGAGGGGCCGTACGCGCCCATAACGGCGAGCGTTGCCACGGTGCGCTATGCTGGGTTTTTCACTCATCCAGCGCCCGCAATGCGTCGTCTACCGCCCTTTTCCTTCTCCTGCTCCCGCCTCGCGTTTTCATTGCGCACGTCTGCCGCCCTCGTCATGGCTTGCGTCGCCTGCGTTTCGCCCGCGCACGCGAATGGCGATGACACCCCGCTCACCAATCTGGTTGCCCTGACGTCGCAGCGCCTCGCGCTCGCCGAACCCGTCGCGCGCTGGAAGTGGGCGCGCCACGAACCGATCACCGACGCGCCCCGCGAGGCCGCGCTGCTCGCGAGCGTCGACAAGAAGGCCCGCGCGGCGGGTATCGAGCCGGCATTCGCGCAGCAATTCTTCCGCGACCAGATCGAAGCGAGCAAGGACGTGCAGAACGCGCTGTTCGAGCAGTGGCGCGGGGCGCGGCCGCCCGAAGGGGCGGCGCCGGACCTCGGGACGGACACCCGCCCGAAGCTCGACCGGCTCACGCAATCGCTGATCGCCGCGCTGGCGCGCGTCGAACCGGTGCGCCACGAGCAGGATTGCCCGCTGCGGCTCGCCGACAGCGTCGCGCGCTGGAAGCACATGACGCGCTACGACGCGAATCAGAACGCGCCGCTTTCGCGCGCACTGTCACATGTTTGCGCCGCGGGCGGCGTCGGCGCCGTCGGCTGAGGGAGCGCGCTGCCGGCGATCGCGTCCAGCGGCACGAAGGCGAGGCCGCGCGCGAGGCGCTCGCTCAGGATGCGGTAGGTCGACAATTCGAAGCCCGGCGCCGGCGACACTGCGCGCGACGCCGCCGCTTCGGCGAGCGAGGCCGCTGTCCCCAGGTATTGCCATCCGTCGATGACGTGCCACGCCGGCAACCCCGTCGCGGCATCGCGCTCTTCGATCGCGATCGCGCCCGCATAAGGCCACACCGAGCCGCGCGGATCGTCGCCCCGCGACCGCGGCACGCGATTGTGCGGCGGCCGCAGCCGCGCGACCGCCCCCGCCTCGGCAAGCAGCGCGCCAATCTCGCCGCCCGTCGCCGTCCATTCGACGCGCCGGATGAGCTGCGCGAGCCGCAGGTCCTTCGCCGAACGGCGCGGACCCGTCAGATGCGAACGCACGCGCTGGCGCAACCGCACGCTTCTGCCGACGAAGAGCGGCACGTCGCCCTCCCCGAAGAACACGTAGATCCCGCAGCCGGCGGGAATGCGCTCGATCGTGTCCTCGTCGATGTCGCCGGCGAGCTGGAAGCGGCGCGTGACCCGGTCCATGTGGCCGCGCAGGATGTCGGCCGAATGGGAGCGATGCAGGTGCTGCCAGAATTGCCAGATCAATTCGGCGTCGGCGAGCGCCCGGTGTCGCGCCGACGGCACGAGCGCGTGCCGCTCGACGAGCGCGTCGAGCCCATGACGCCGCTCTTCCGGATAGACCGCCCGCGACAACTGCACCGTGCACAGCACGTCCGGCTGGAACTTGAGGCCCATCCGCCTGAATTCGCCGCGCAGGAAGCCGTGGTCGAAATGCGCGTTGTGCGCGACGAAAAGGCGGCCGTTCATGCGCTCGAAGAGCGCGGGCGCGAGTTCGTCAAACGTCGGCGCGTCGCGAACCATCGCGTCGCTGATGCCGGTCAGCTGCTGAATGAAGGCGGGAATGGGCTTCTGCGGGTTCACGAGTGAACTCCACTGCGTCACGCCGGACGGACCCGCCTCGACGATTCCGATCTCGGTGATCCGATCGATGCCGAACGTGCCGCCCGTTGTCTCGAGGTCGACAAAAACGACGGGGCCGGCGGGGAATTCGCTGCTGGGAAACGGGGAAAGAGCGTGCATCGCGATATGGGAGGCGCCGGGCATCGCGGATTCGGGAGTGAATCTCGGGAGCGCGGACGCGTGAGGGATCCGCTCATTTTAGCGCAGGGGGCCAGCATGAACAGGACGCGCGGGTGAACAGGATATCCCTCTATATAAGACTAAACGCATCGGCGGATTAATCCGGCGATGCGCGGATGCGTCAGCATTAACCCCGATTTACGCAGCATTAAAAATAAACCTCGGCCGCCTGATGGCAAGGATTAAATCGGCCCGCCTCCGGCACGAACTGGCGGCACGATTGAGGCAATAAACAGATTGCGCATTGGAGCGCAACTCTCGATTACCCGACACGCAATAAAAAAGCCCCCTGCTCTCGCAGGGGGCTTCCCGATTCTTTGCGCCGAAACT
>Ga0163162_10005480_pt1 | contig 12265 bp, 10 predicted proteins | sample S55metaG_FD_115310 | JGI IMG/M metagenome (GOLD analysis project Ga0163162, IMG submission 115310) | Switchgrass rhizosphere microbial communities from Kellogg Biological Station, Michigan, USA - S5-5 metaG | ecosystem: Host-associated > Plants > Roots > Rhizosphere > Soil | place: USA...
ATAATTCCCTCTGAGATAGAGACGGTATACACTTAATCAAAAAACAATGAGACACGGTAAAAAAGTAAACCACTTAGGTAGAACCGACAGCCACAGAAAAGCGATGTTAGCTAACATGGCTACATCACTTATTAAAGCAAAAAGAATTACTACAACTTTAGCTAAAGCTAAAGCTTTACGTACTTATGTTGAGCCATTAATCACTAAAGCGAAAAATGACACCACTCACTCACGTCGTACAGTTTTCTCTTACCTACAGGATAAAGAAGTAATCACTATTTTGTTCCGCGAAGTGGCAGAGAAAGTTGCTAACCGTCCAGGTGGTTATACTCGTATCATTAAATTAAACAATCGTCAAGGTGATAACGCTGAGATGGCTTTAATTGAATTGGTAGACTACAATACAGTTTACGGTAAAGATGTAGAAGTTAAAGAAGAAAAGAAAACAACTCGTCGTGGTAGAAGTAAAGCTGCTGCTGCACCTAAAGCTACTGAAGCTAAAGCTGAAGTTGCTGAAGAAGTTGCTCCTGCTGAAGAAGCTCCTGCTACTGAAGAACCAAAAGGAGAATAATTTTATTCAACTTAAGGATACTAAAGTCCTGTTCGAAAGAGCAGGACTTTTTTTGTTACCTTGAAGAAAAATTTTACTAACACTTATGAAGCTATTTGCCAGCCTATTACTTATTTTCTTTACTTGTTTATCTTCCAGTTATGCCCAGGATATGGACAGTTATAATTCACTTACAGTAGCTGGTCAAACCTTATCAATCAGCGGACATAAAATTGAGATCAATGCAGATGGTTTTATAAAACAAATAAGCGTAGGCAATTTCTCTGATAGTTCCGCTAAACTCAATGAAATGCTTTATGAGCCTATTCATTTTCACTATTATATCAACGCTAAAAAACAGTTCAAATTTATGCCAACCGAATTCAGGTTTTTAACTGTTGGAAAAGACTCTGTTACGTGGCGGGCGCGAAGTACAGCTGATGGCCTGAAACAAGATGTTTTTGGCAAGGCATATGCAAATGGAGTTATTCGGTTTAAAGTGTATGTTTCAGGTACTGAAGTCGAATTTCAAAATATCAATTTTCATATTCCATTCAATATTAGCAGTTCAAACTATTTTGGTGGCTTAGGTCAAAAGGGCAATGTACGCCCAGATACGGTAAAATGGAATTCAAGTAGTCGTTTAAAAATAAAACCGGCTTTTTGGGTAGGCAATGAGTGGCAGGGGCTTTATTTAAGATTGGATGATCAACCTGTAGTTAATGATCATCATTTCATAAACGGTTGGTTGAATGAGAAAAAAGAAGGTTTTCAAGTCAATGTTAAAGGGAGTTCTATGCTTTCGAATTTTACTACTGGAAGTATCGCGTTAGCTTCAGAACAAGAATTAACCTTCTATTATAGCATTATAATTTCTGGGCACGGTAGTTTAAAGATGCCCGTTAATTCAAAAAAGAAATTTAAACATTTATTGCATTTAGATCTGCATACAAAATAAAAAGGAGCGAATGCTCGCTCCCTTAAGTTAAATCTTTATATTTTCCATGCCATACTGCTTCAATACGTCTGCAGGAACGCCAGCCCATTGATTTGGTGCGTTACCCACATAACCAATGTCTTTTACTCCTATTTCTGTAGTGTAAAAACCCGATGCTGTTAAATTTCTCATCCTGTTGAAAAAGGTTACACCGGCCTGCATTTCTGGCCTGGCTTTTTTAGGATAGGCAATTTCATCTACAATCGAAATTTGTTGTTCTGCCGAAGCCTCAACAAAAGGTTTTTGAAATTTATTAAAACTGTATACGTCCAGCCACTTCAGGCCGCCACGCATAGGTATTTTATGCTCAGGAATATCTTTTACAATAAATTCGATAAACTCGGGCACTTTTGCATCAGATGCACTGCCCGAAACTTCATCTTTAGGGATAATGATATCGGCCAAAACTGTAATTGTAGCCATCTCATGTTTGGTGAAAAAAGTTTCTGATTTCAGATTTTTATCACGGTCTAATTCCCATTGCTCCCTTCCTGCTTCTTTTGCGCTTTCTTCTGGTGTCGCAACTTCGGTTTTTGCTTCAGGCTGCTTACATGCATCAAGCAATACGCTTGTGCTGATGGCTGTTAAACCTAATGCTTTTAGTGAATCACGTCTGTTCATATGGTAATTCTTAAATGTTCTGTTTTTTCTTTTGAGCTAAAATATATTCTGCAGTACGCATGGATAGGGCCAGGATAGTCCAGGTGGCATTTTTATCGCCCTGTTGTACAAACGGACCAGCATCTACCACAAATAGATTTTTACAGTCGTGTGCCTGGCAGTATTTATTTAGCGCCGATTTTTTAGGGTCATCACCCATGCGGATGGTACCCACTTCGTGGATGATTTTTCCAGGGTTGAGTAAGCCATAATTGGTATCTGCTCCCTGAATTTCGGAAGTGACTACTGCACCCATTTCCTTCATAATGGAAAGAAAGGTTTCCTGCATGTGTTTCGCCTGTAGAATTTCATCTTTGTCCCATTTGTAGTTAAACCTTAAAACAGGGATCCCATATTTATCTACCGTGTTCGGGTCGATTTCGCAATAGTTACTTTCTCTGGCAATGGCGGTACCGCGACCGGCCATACCAACACCTGTTCCATAAAAACGGCGGTAATCATCTTTTAATGATTTTCCATAACCTCCAGCTTCTTTCATTTTACCATCTCTGCCAGGTACCATACCGTTCATTTGAGCCACTCCACCACCAAAACCGTAAGCAGGCATGCCCATTCCACCCCAATATTCGATATGGTAACCACGTGGGAAATTTAATTTCCTGTTGTCTAACCACCATGGTGAATAAATGTGTACACTGCCTACACCATCTTCATTATAACGTTTCCTATCCATCAATTGTGGCAGGAATCCCGAAACACTTGCACCTGTAGAATCGTGTAGGTATTTGCCAACCACACCACTACTATTGGCAAGGCCATTTGGATGTGAGGTTGATTTTGAATTTAATAATATACGTGCAGATTCGCAGGCACTCGCACCTAAAATAACCAACTTGCCGTTTACCTGATATTCCTGCAGATCTTTACGGTTTACATAAGAAACACCTTTTGCATTACCGTCCTTATCCGTAATCACTTCGCGTACCATTGCATCTGTAATAACAGTCAGGTTTCCTGTTTTTACTGCAGGGTTTACCAGGCACGATGATGATGAAAAATCGCCATAAACTTTACAGCTTCTGCCACATTGGCCACAGTAAAAACAAGGTGCGCGATCGTTGTTGTTCGGTAAAGCTTCTGTTAATACAGACCCACGACCAGTAATTACTTTTACTCCCGCTTTTTCAGCGCCTTTTTTAATGAAAAGTTCATTTAACCTTGGTTTGGGCGGTTTCATGAAAATTCCATCAGGTTCATTTTCTAAACCTTCAGCTGTTCCATAAATACCGATCATGCGGTCAACTTTATCGTAAAATGGTTTTACATCGGCGTAGGTTATTGGCCAGGCGTCGGTTAAACCATCTTTAGGCTTAAAATCATCAGGGCCCATCCGCAAAGAAATCCTACCCCAATGGTTAGTACGACCACCGAGCATGCGCGAACGGAACCATTCGAATTCACTTTTGTTTTTCTGGGTGTAAGGCTCGCCTTCAAGTTCCCAGCCGCCATAAGAAGCATCAAAATCACCAAACGGACGGACAGTACCTGCCCCACGGCGTGGTGATTCCCATGGCCATTTTAATTGATGTGAATCTAATCGCGGATCAAAATTTTGACCGGCCTCAAGCATTAAAACCTTTTGACCGGCATGCGCCAGTACATAGGCTGCCATTCCGCCACCTGCACCTGAACCAACAACGATGGCATCATATACGGTAGGCGATTTTTTTATCTGAAAGTCACTCATGTATTGTGATTAGCTTTTTAAATATCCTAATCTAGAATTTAATTTTCTGAAAAAAAAGCGTTGCGCTACTTTGGAATCAATATAGATAATTGATGTCCTTTTGCATTTCTAAATCGTATTACGTCATTCATTTATTTAAATCAATACTAACGATTTTTCTGGTTGAAAATGGCAGTCCATATTACATTTTCCCTCTTTCATCTTTTTATATGGTCGCTCTATTGTTACATTATGAGTTGGATGTTCAGCTCCAGATAAACTTGATTATCTTTGTATTTCAAATCCATTTCTGTGTTAGTTTACATCAAATCATTTATTACCGCTTTAGAAGCCAGTTTAAAAGGCGAAACTTTTGTAAAAATTTCTTTAGGGAACTATAAAGGAGCGGAGGAAGGCTTAAAACAACTGCTGATCCGTAAGGTGATGATTAAACGTGAAGATAAACTGGCTGTTACCTATCGTTACAAAACACGCGACCTGGTTAAAAACTATGCTATTGATGAGGCAATCGATTTAATTGAGGATTATTTGGAGCAAGGATTTAAAATAGCTACGCTGTTTACCACAGAAAACGACATGATTTTAGAAGAACTGAACAATGGAAAAGTTGTGTTGCGGAAAGGTAAAGCATCAAACGTGGCAGCGCTATCTGTTGATCATGACAAAGCAAAAACCAGGTTGATCAAGCCTGATTCGAAGTCATATTTAACTGAATTAAAGATTACTGACACAGACGGCAAGGTTTTTAAAAATGCGCAGGATAAATTCAGGCAGATTAATCATTACATTGAAATTTTAAGTTCTTTAATAAAAGAACTGGCAGAAGGAACCATTAAAAAGGTGGCTGATATGGGCTCGGGTAAAGGTTATCTAACTTTTGCGCTCTACGATTACCTGCATTCGGTTTTGAAATTGGAAAGCGAGGTAATAGGAGTAGAGTACCGTCAGGATATGGTTGATTTGTGTAATCAGGTAGCGGCTAAATCTGCTTTCGATAAATTGAATTTTGTACAGGGAACCATCGAGGATTTTAAGGCAGAGGGTGTAAACCTGTTAATTGCATTACATGCCTGTGATACTGCAACCGATGATGCCATTTATAAGGGAATTAAAGCCAATGCTGAGCTGATTGTGGTTGCGCCATGTTGCCATAAACAGATCCGCAGGGAGATTGAACAAAATAAAGTGAAGAACGATGTTTCTTTTTTAACCAAATATGGGATCTTTTTAGAACGTCAGGCTGAAATGGTTACCGATGGTATACGTGCTTTGATTTTAGAATATTTTGGCTATAAAACCAAAGTTTTTGAATTTATTTCTGATGCGCATACGCCTAAAAATGTACTTGTAGTGGGGGTAAAGGGCAAAGCGCATAGCGCGGAGCGAAAAGCGGAAATTTTACAGAAAATTAAAGCCAGTAAGGAATACTTTGGGATTGGATACCATCATTTGGAAAAATTGTTGGAGTTGTAGATTTTTAATGTGGCCGTCATGCTGAATTTATTTCAGCATCCTTCACGATAAGACCCTGAAACAAGTTCAGGGTGACGATCGACTTGTTAAGTTGATCACTAAGAGCGGATAGCTTATGCATATAATATTAATGGCGCCAGGAATTTACTAGGTTATCGTCGTTCTGAACTTGTTTCAGAATCTTTATGCTAACTATTATAAAAGAACTTACAAGTGTAATAAAATCAGTGCTACCAATGCCGGGATTGATTGCACATATAAAATTTTCTTGCTCGCTGTTGCGGCACCATAAATACCGGCAATAATTACGCATATCAAAAAGAATATGGCTACATAAATTTTCCATTGATGATCGCTGATGCATAATGACCATATTAGACCTGCAGCCAAAAAGCCATTATATAATCCCTGGTTGGCAGCCAATGTTTTTGTTGGTACGAATAAATCTTTTGGGATGGTTTTAAAAACTTTTGGTGCTTTGGTGGTCCAGGCGAACATTTCTAACCAAAGGATATAAATATGAATAAAGGCTACTAAGCCAATTACGATTTGTGCTGCTATTTGCATTTTATAAGGGATTATACAGATTTTTAAAGAGATTACACAGATTTAAATGATTGCATAGACTGATTGTATCTCTAAAGATATAAAAATTAAGGATGGTTTTTTACTGTCCGTTGTAACTAAACCCGATAATAGCGAACACGAGTGGAACGAAGTAAAGCGGTTAGCGGGGCTGCTGCTGCCGAAGAACTGCTGACTTTCATTTTCAAATCATTTTAAGGAATCTGCACTTTGCTTTAGTCTTATGCTTTCACCTTTGGTCTTTAATATTTACCCTCCCATACTTCCATTCCACATTATCCATCATTTTCTGTCATGTTGTCATTAAACTATAGCCTCTTTTTTTACATTTTAACAGTCTTTCATCCATATTTTCTGCCAAAAACCAATTGGCACAAGCATTGTTTAATAGCAGTAGAAATTATAATACTTTAAAAAGAGAAAATAAAAATACAATGGGAAAAATTATTGGAATAGACTTAGGAACAACAAACTCTTGCGTGAGCGTAATGGAGGGCAACGAGCCTGTAGTTATAGCAAACAGTGAGGGTAAACGTACTACACCGTCTATTGTTGCTTTTGCAGAAAACGGTGAGCGTAAAGTTGGCGAGCCTGCTAAACGTCAGGCTATAACTAACCCAACAAAAACGATATATTCAATTAAACGCTTTATGGGTAGCAGCTACGACGAAAGTGCGAAAGAGGCTGGACGCGTACCTTATAAAGTAGTAAAAGGTGATAACAATACACCACGTGTTGAAATCGACGACAGAAAATATACTCCACAAGAGATTTCTGCAATGATTTTGCAGAAAATGAAAAAAACTGCAGAAGATTTCTTAGGGCAGGAAGTAACTGAAGCAGTAATAACTGTACCAGCTTATTTTAATGATGCACAACGTCAGGCGACTAAAGAAGCTGGCGAGATTGCAGGTTTATCTGTAAAACGTATCATTAACGAGCCAACTGCAGCTGCTTTAGCTTATGGTTTGGATAAAGCACACAAAGACATGAAAATTGTTGTGTTTGACTGTGGTGGTGGTACTCATGACGTTTCTGTATTAGAATTAGGTGATGGCGTTTTCGAAGTAAAATCTACTGATGGTGATACACATTTAGGTGGTGATGACTTTGACCACATTATTATTGATTGGTTAACTAGCGAATTCAAAGCTGAAAACAGCATGGATTTAGCTAAAGACCCAATGGCGTTACAACGTTTAAAAGAAGCTGCTGAGAAAGCTAAAATCGAGTTATCTAGCACAACTTCTACCGAAATTAACTTACCATACATCACTGCTGACGCTAGCGGCCCTAAACACTTAGTACGTACATTATCTCGTGCTAAATTTGAGCAATTGGCTGATAGCTTAATCAAACGTACTATCGATCCTTGTAAATCTGCTTTGAAAAATGCTGGTTTAAGCACAAGCGATATCGACGAAATTATTTTGGTAGGTGGTTCAACCCGTATTCCTGCTATTCAGGAAGCCGTTAAAGCTTTCTTCGGTAAAGAGCCAAGTAAAGGTGTTAACCCTGATGAGGTTGTAGCAATTGGTGCTGCTATTCAAGGTGGTGTATTAACTGGTGATGTTAAAGATGTATTGTTATTAGACGTTACACCTTTATCATTAGGTATTGAAACTATGGGTGGTGTAATGACTAAATTAATCGAGTCTAACACAACAATCCCAACTAAAAAATCTGAAACTTTCTCAACTGCAGCTGATAACCAACCTTCAGTAGAAATCCATATTTTACAAGGTGAGCGTCCAATGGCTGCTCAGAACCGTACAATTGGCCGTTTTATTTTAGATGGTATTCCACCAGCACCTCGTGGTGTGCCTCAGGTAGAAGTATCATTTGATATTGATGCCAACGGTATTTTACACGTAAGTGCAAAAGATAAAGCTACTGGTAAAGAGCAAAAAATCCGTATCGAAGCATCTTCAGGTTTAACTGATGCTGAGATCAAAAAAATGAAAGAAGAAGCTGAAGCTAATGCAGCAGATGATGCTAAGCAAAAAGAAGAAGCTGATAAAATCAACGGAGCTGATGCTTTAATTTTCTCAACTGAGAAACAATTGAAAGAGTTTGGTGATAAATTATCTGCTGATAAAAAAGCACCAATCGAAGCTGGTTTAGAGAAATTAAAAGCAGCGCATTTATCACGTAACTTCGCAGATATCGATGCAGCTTCGGCTGAATTACAAGCGGCATGGAACGTAGCATCAGAAGAAATGTACAAAGCTGGTGAGCAGCCTCAGGGTGGTGAGCAACCACAAGCTGATGGTCAACCTCAAGGTGGTGGCGATAATGTTACTGATGTTGATTTTGAAGAAGTAAAAGAAGACGACAAGAAATAGTCTGGAGTCTTTAGTCCTGAGTCGTAAGTCTCGGGAGCATAAAACAGAAAGCGTTCCTGATTAAGTTCAGGAGCGCTTTTTTGGTTTTAATGTCGGTTATTTAGCTTCTATGTTCTCATGTGCCTTGTAGGGTTCAAGAGCGTTTGAAAATGAATGTTCAGGGTGCTTTCGGGAACTGCAGTCCCGCCTTCCGTTGTAGCCCTTATGATCCCGATGAAAATGGAGACGGGGCTGCCGCTGATGCCGGGTTTATGAAGAACGGTTGGTACCTTTGGGGCAATTTGAAATAGCGATAGGTTTAATGTTGGTCAATATTTGCAATCCTGACTGAATGAGTTGTGGATTTTTAATCCACTTTTAATTATCGCACAATAATAACAACTAATCGAATTAAGGTTAAAAAAATGCTGATATCTGCTTCCTTGAGGAGGAGCTTGTTGCTATGTTAGTTTATTAAAATGCCTCAGGCTTTTAAAACCTGAGGCATTTACTTTAATTATACACCTATGCTTCTAGAACTTCTGAATCTAAATTAATTCCAAAGTTTTTCTGGATATGTTCCATTTTTAACCAATTGGTCAATACTATCCTGAACATAAGGTTTATCTTCTTTATAAGTTACGCCAAACCATTTATTTGAAGTAGGTATTACTTTAAAAGTTGCAGTATTGTTTTTTACCAGGTTTTCACCAATTAATGGGATAAAAAACTCGGCTTTAGGCTTGTCTTTATTTGCTTCTGCAAATTCTCTAAATAATTCCTCGGTAATTTTGAAAACAGCAGGTGTGAAGCCCCAGAAATTCATAGAAACCGGAGTTTCAAAGCTTAAAGGGAATTCTTCACCATTTTCTTCATAAAAAATCTTACCATCTTTCGGGTAAACCTTGGTACGCTCTATAATTTCTTCGAGATTACCAGCTGCATCTACCTTACAAACACCGCGAGAAACTGCACCAAATTCTGATAAAGTTTTACCAATCTGATAGCCAATAATCGAGTAGTTGCTATCCGTTACTTCTGTGGTTAAGAAATCGACCATTTTTTTAAAGGCATCGAAGCCATAATAGTCGTCAGCGTTAATTACACAGAAAGGCTCTTTAATTACACTTCTTCCTGATAGAATTGCGTGCGCAGTACCCCAAGGCTTTTCTCTGTAAATTTCTTCTTCTATGCCAAATTGTTTTAAATCGAAATTTTGGAAAACATAATCTGTTTCTATTCTTCCGGCAAGTTTAGGCTCAAAAATAGCTTTAAAGTTATCTACAAACTCTTCTTTAATGATAAATACAACTTTGCCAAAGCCAGCATTAATTGCATCATATATTGAATAATCGATAATCGTTTCGCCATTAGGACCAAATCCATCAATCTGTTTCATGCTTCCATAGCGGCTGGCCATACCAGCTGCCAATATTAATAGGGTGGGTTTCATTTAGTGTTATTATTTTATTATGGTTGAAACATTGATAGATAATTGATACACCATCTCAGTTTCAACTTGCGAAATTAGTTATTTGCGCGCTTTATTATGTTAATTAATAAGTTTTTAAAATCCAAAAAGTCCGCCACCGGTTTTTGAACGTGTTTTTTTACCGGTAAGCATGCCAAATATACCGCGTACAATTTCTTTACCAATTTGTCGGGTTATGGTTGCACCCATCACCTGTTCTACCAGACTCTTTTCTCCTGGTTTGGGTTTGCTGTCTTTTTCGGCTTGTTTCTGAGCATCAGCTTCTTGTTTCTCTTGTTCTGCTGCTGCAGTCTGTTCGTTAATGCGTTTGGTTAAAATGTCGTAGGCACTTTCAGGATCGATAGGATCTTTATATTTAGCGTACATCGGGCTATCTTGAACAAGCTGATCGAAATCGGCAGCTGTAAGTGGTCCCATTACTGCCCTTGGCGGGGTAAGCATGGTTGCGGATACTTCAGTAGGAATACCTTTTTCATTTAATACGGTAACCAATGCCTGTCCGGTACCCAATGAGGTTAATATTTTATCGATCTCATAAAATTCCGATTTTGGATAAGTATTAACTGTTTTTTTTAGGGCATCTACATCATTAGGAGTAAAAGCCCGAAGCGCATGTTGCACGCGGTTACCTAATTGGCCTAACACACTTTCCGGTACATCTGTAGGTGCCTGGGTACAAAAGAAAACACCAATGCCTTTAGAACGGATTAACCTGATAATGGTTTCTATCTGTTCTAAAAATGCTTTAGATGAGTTTTTGAATAATAAATGGGCTTCATCAAAAAAGAATACCAGCTTTGGTTTGTCTAAATCGCCAACCTCGGGCATGGTATTAAATAACTCGGCCAATAAGCTTAATAAAAAAGTAGAGTATAATACAGGCTGATTCTGCACATCAGAAATATTCAATAAACTGATTATTCCTTTGCCATCAACTCTTTCGAAAAGATCTTCAGTGTCAAATGATTTTTCACCAAACATACCACCTAAGCCCTGTTGTTCTATTGCCACTATTTTCCTCAGCATGGTGCCCGATGTTGCAGTAGAAATACTGCCATAACTGCTCTTAATTTCTGCTGCACCAGCACCTTCTGAAAGATATGATACCAGTTTTTTTAAATCATTTAAATCAATTATTGGTAGTTTATTATCGTCCGCATATTTAAAGATAACTGCTAAAACACCAGCTTGTGTGTCGTTTAAATCTAAGATTTTTGATAAAAGTGTCGGCCCAAACTCCAGTACGGTTGCACGCATCTGAGCGCCCATTTTACCCGAAAGGGAGTAAATCTCAACAGGGAAACCTGTAGGCGAAAAAGATTTGTTGAGCTGTTGTGCTCTTCCTTCTATTTTTGGATTAACGGAACCTGGTTGGTTTAAGCCTGATAAATCTCCTTTAACATCCAACATAAAAACAGGAACGCCAGCATCAGACAGTTGCTCTGCCAATAGCTGTAGGGTACGCGTTTTACCTGTTCCGGTTGCTCCGGCAATCAGGCCATGTCTATTCATCATTTTTAACGATAAATTAACTTCTGCCTCGCTATAAGTCTGTCCATCTAAAATTCCGGCGCCTAAATAAATGTACGAGCCCGAAGGAGCATAAGATGATTTTATTTTTTCGATGAATTTTGAAGAAAGATCGCTCATTTTTTAAAATTAGATTGCCAATTTAAGAAACATATCTTATAATGGTTATGTTTTTTTGTTAGCATTTAATCCAAAATATTTGGTAAGGGTTGTTTGGTATTACTGGTTAAGTTGCTTATAATAATTTAGCTCGTTCTGCAATATTGTTATTTCCTGTTGCATATTTTGCAATTGATTAAGCAAGTGTGAAACAGCATGAATGCCTTCTAAGTTAATCTGCAGGTCGTTTGCCAAACGCAGATACTGTTCTAATTTAGATAATTCATCAATAGGCAAAAATACAGATTGCTTTTTTACAGTCGTCTGGATCAGCCCAAAATCTTCGAGAGAATGGATAAAGTTGATCTCTACATGATGATAAGCACAGATATCTTCTACAGGTATTAGATAAGTTTCCATAATGGTTAGAATTTGGAAAGTTTTTCGAATAATTCTTTTTGTTCAGCATTTAAATTAGTAGGTATTTTAACCTGCCATTTAATATACAGATCGCCGAACTGGTTATCTTTTTTGTAAACCGGAAATCCTTTGCCTTTCAATCTTAAGGTGGTATCAGGCTGCGTACCTTCTGGTACTTTAAGCTTGACTTTGCCATTTAAGGTTTCAACGATTTTTTCACCACCTAAAATGGCAGTATACAAATCTACTTCCTCCTGAATGTAAATATTGTTCCCTTTACGTTTGAATTTGGGATCGTCGCTAATATTAAATTTGATATACAGATCACCTGGAGGACCATTATTAACACCCGGTGCACCATAACCCGGAAGTTTGATCTTCTGTCCGTTTTCTACTCCTGCCGGAATGGTAATGCGTACTTGTTTGC
>Ga0163162_10005481_pt1 | contig 12263 bp, 10 predicted proteins | sample S55metaG_FD_115310 | JGI IMG/M metagenome (GOLD analysis project Ga0163162, IMG submission 115310) | Switchgrass rhizosphere microbial communities from Kellogg Biological Station, Michigan, USA - S5-5 metaG | ecosystem: Host-associated > Plants > Roots > Rhizosphere > Soil | place: USA...
CGCCCCACCTGATGATTGCCTTTGTAATTTATTTTAGCGCCTCGCTGGCCGAAAGTAACAGGGCCCCTTTTGATATACCGGAGGCCGAGTCGGAACTGGTTGCGGGTTTCCATACCGAATACACAGGCTTAAGGTTCGCCTTTGTTTTTTTAGCCGAATATTCGATGATGTTCCTGGTATCGATGATTGGAGTGATACTGTTTTTGGGCGCATGGAACACGCCGCTGCCTAACATGGGCCTAGTTCACTTAGCAAACTGGACAACCGGAACAGGGTGGGGGATTATTTGGATAATTTTAAAAACGCTGGCCCTGGTTGGCATACAGATGTGGATCAGGTGGACGTTACCGCGATTCAGGGTAGATCAACTGATGAATTTTTGCTGGAAAGTATTAACACCGCTGGCTTTTGCCTGTATGCTGATATCCGGCGTATGGAGGCTGTGGCTGATGTAGGGTAGTCATTGGGTCATTGCGTCATTAAGTCATTGGATTTGCGAATCGTTAAACAATGCCTCGATGACCTAATGACCTAATGACCAATGACTTAATGACCAATGACGATAAAAAAAGGTTTTCTAACTTCATTTAAGGGATTATCCCTCACCTTCAGACACCTGTTTTCTTCACATAAGAAGAGAGCGGTACTGCCTGCAAGTGATAATAATTACTTTAAGCAGTTGGATGGGACTAATACCATACAATATCCTCATCAAAAGCTGCCGGTGCCCGAAGTTGGGCGGTACCAGCTGGATGTGGAGATTGACGATTGTATTGTTTGTGATTTATGCGCGAAGGTTTGCCCGGTTGATTGCATTGATATTGAGGCCATCAAGGCAACTGAGGCTATCGGCCAGACTTCTGACGGTACTACCAAAAGGTTGTACGCGGCAAAGTTTGATATCGATATGGCTAAATGTATGTACTGCGGCCTGTGTACTGTTGTGTGCCCAACAGAATGTATTGTAATGACTAACCAGTATGATAAAAGCGTTGTTGAGATCAGCCAGCTCACCTACGAATTCTCGGATATGACACCAGAAGTGGCTGCTGAGAAACGGCGGGAGTTTGAACAGCAGCAGGCAGAACGGCAGGCGGCAAAATTAGCAGCCATGCAGAAAAAGGAGGGCGATGCATGAGCCTTGCGCAGTTGCTGTTTTATGTAATGGGTTTTATTGCGCTGGCGTCGGCGGTGTTTGTGGCCGCCACCAAAAGCCTGGTTCGATCAATCTTTATGTTTTTTATAACCCTGTTTGCGTTGGCCGGATTATATGTGCTGGCTTTGGCCGATTTTGTGGCCATTACGCAAATTGTGATTTATGTTGGTGGTATTTTGGTGCTGATATTGTTTGCCTTTATGTTATCGGGTAAGGAAACTTTGAACGTAATTGCGCAGCAGCCAAATAAATTTATTAGCGTTGGTAAATTGCCTGCATTTTTGTTGGCAGGCTTTTTTTTAATTGTGCTGGTTAATATGATCTTTAAATCAAATGTAGATAACCTGCAATGGGTAAAAACTGCAATTGACACTAAAAACGTGATAACACCCGATGCGGCCATGACTGAAAATATCGGCATCAATTTAATGACAAGGTATTTGCTTCCGTTCGAGGCGGTATCTATCCTTTTGATGGTGGCCCTGGTTGGGGCTGCGCATCTATCAAGAAAGGAGACGAAGCGATGATAAGCCTGACTGATTTTTTGGTGGTAAGCGCGGGCCTGTTTTGCATCGGTTTGTATATGATCGTATCCAAAAATAACGCTATCCAGGTATTGATAGGCATTGAGCTGATGCTGAATGCCGCTATTTTAAACCTGGTGGCCTTCGGTAAATACGATCGCCTAAATAACGGCGGACAACTATTCGCGCTGTTCGCGATAGTGCTGGCAGCTGCAACCACCGCAGTAGCTTTGGCCATTATATTAAATGTTTACCGGCAATATAAAACGATTGATCCTGGTGAGATTAATAAATTGAGGGATTGAGATGAAAGGGTTGATTTTTATTTATTTTCTGCCTTTTGTCATTGCGAGCGTAGCGCGGCAATCTCGTCGTTATGCATCGCCGATAGGTAAGTTCGCGAGGCATGACTACGAGATTGCCACGTCGTTCCTCCTCGCAATGACAAGCCTTTTAAAACCCAGTATTAGATAAAACAATAAACTTGGAGAACTTTTTACAAGCCATAGATACATTAACCATTAAATTCACGCTCGCAGCGGTGTTGCTGCCCTTGTTTGCTTTTGTAATTAATTTTGGTCTTCCCGGTAAAAAAAATAAAATAGCTGGCTGGATATCAACCGGAGCAATATTAGTTGGCTGCGTATTATCCGTATTTGTGTTTTCAAAGGTATGGAACAGTCACCAGGTGCATCAGCAGGCACTTTGGTTTACCATTGGTGATACGAAGATATACGCAGGTGTATTACTGAACAATCTTTCCGCTTTAATGCTGCTGCTGGTTAATTTAATTGCATTGCCGGTGCATATTTATTCAACGGCGTACATGAAGAACGATCAAAACTTCAATCGTTATTTCGCCTACCTCAGCTTTTTTTGCTTCAGTATGCTGGGGTTAGTGGTGGTTGATAACCTCGTGCTGTTTTATGTTTTCTGGGAGCTGGTGGGCTTTTCCTCCTACCTGCTTATTGGCTTTTGGTTTACCCGGGATAAAGCGGTACAGGCTAATAAAAAGGCTTTTATCATGAACCGGATAGGGGACACGGGCCTGCTGACCGCCGTAATTATCCTTTTTGCTCAATTCCATACGCTCGACATAGTTCAACTTTTCGGCGATAAGGGGTTGGTATTACAATCGGTTATCACTAATGGCGAATGGGCGGCACCACTTGGTCACATCCCAGCCACCTGGCAATACATCGCCTGCGGCGGTATATTCCTTGCGGTAGCGGCAAAATCGGCACAGTTCCCATTGCATACCTGGCTGCCCGATGCAATGGAAGGGCCTACCTCGGTGTCTGCCCTCATACATGCAGCAACAATGGTGGCGGCAGGTGTGTTTTTATTGGGAAGGGTCTATCCAATGTTCAATGGAACTGAGTTAACAATCCTGGCAATCATCGGTTGTTTTACCGCTTTTATGGGCGCAACCATCGCGCTAACGCAAAACGACCTGAAACGGATACTTGCCTATTCCACTATATCACAACTGGGTTTTATGGTGATGGCCATGGGTATCGGCGCTTATGCTTCCTCGCTGTTCCATTTGGCGGCTCACGCTTTTTTTAAGTGCCTGTTATTTTTAGTGGCCGGTATCGTAATTCATCAAATGGCCCATATCAGGGATGATAATAACCTGGATATCGATCCGCAGGATATCAACAACATGGGCGGTCTGCGCAAAAAATTGCCGCTTACATTTATTGCGGCACTAATCGGCGGCCTGGCGCTGATCGGTCTGCCGCTCACATCAGGCTACCTTTCAAAGGATGGTATTTTAATACAGGCGTTTGAATGGTCTGATGGTAAAAGCTGGTTGTATAAACTAATCCCAATCGCAGCTTTGATTACAACCTGGTTAACTGCGTTTTATGTGGTGCGGTTAATTGTAAAAGTATTTTTCGGCAAACTCCGGCTGTTGGAAATTAAACCCGATATCGAACTTCACATTAGCGACGGGGGATGGCAATACCAGTTGCCTTTATTCCTGTTAGCCGTTGGTTGCCTGTTCCCAGTATTTTCGTTAAACCCTGTCTTTTATGAAGATGCCTGGTTATTTAAGGGCTTTGCTGCTGTCGGCCTGGAGCGTGAAAGCATTTACCATACCTGGATACCTCTGGGCGTAAATGTGTTAAGCATATTGGTGATGTACGCTGCATTCACTATGTATGCGAAGCGCAAAGCCAATATTTTTCCGCAAAGCGGATTCTTGTTCCGCTTATCCTTTAATGAATGGTATTTCGACAACATCTACAATAGCGTTATTGTAAAACCTATTCTATATCTAAGTCTTACAACCTTCCGTATTGATCGCCGGGTTATAGATTGGTTTATAAACGGCCTTGCCGAAATCGGTGTGCTGATTTCAAAATTGGCTGCATGGTTCGACCGCCATATTATCGATGCCTTTTTGAATTTATTGGTAGCGATAGTGCGCTCCATTGGTAATTTTGCGCGCAAATTTCAGGGTGGTAAAATTCAGTACTATTTATTTAGTATGCTTGCAATTATTTTAGCGCTGTTTATTTTGAAAACTATTTTTTAGATATGAAGAGGTTAAAGCTGAAAGGTGAAAGGCGAAAGGTATTTTTGGACGCCTCACATATATTAAATCTTGATTCCTGTTTCTTTAATCTTGTATCTTCCTCATGAACATCCTCACCCTGCTCATATTCACTCCCATCCTGTTCGGCGTAATCATCGCGCTGCTGCCGTCGGGCTGGAGGAACAGTTTTAAATATATCACGCTGCTGGCTACGCTGGTGCAGCTGGGGATGAGCATCTGGATTTATTGCAACTTCAAAACCGGCGCGGCATTTGGCGGTGTAAGCCATGAAAGCCAATTTCAGTTTGTCCAAAAGCTGCCCTGGATCAATCTCGACCTCGGCAGTATGGGCCGGATGCAGATAGATTACTTTGTAGGAATCGACGGTATGTCCATCGCCCTGCTCGTAATGAGTTCCTTTGTTTTGGTAATAGCGGCATTGGCCTCCTGGGAGATCAAAAGCAACCTCAAGGGCTTTTTTGTACTCTTTTTGATACTGGATATGGCCGTAACAGGCGTTTTCTGCTCGCTGGATTTCTTCCTGTTTTATGTGTTTTACGAGTTAATGCTGCTGCCGCTTTACTTTTTAATAGGCATGTGGGGCGGCGCAAGGCGCGAATATGCCGCTATAAAATTTTTCCTGTACACCTTGTTCGGCTCGGTATTTATGCTGCTGGTGATTGTGGGGCTTTATCTTTCGGTTACCGACCCAGTAACAGGCAGCCATACCTTTAATATGGTACAAATGATGAATCCGGCAAACTACCAGCCGGGCTCTGTTTTTTCCATCATGAGCCATCAAACTATATTCGGCTTTCCGGCACGGACGCTGGGTTTTGTGGTACTGTTTATTGCCTTTGCCATAAAAGTGCCAGTCGTGCCGCTGCACACCTGGCTGCCCGATGCGCACGTGGAAGCGCCAACGCCGGTGTCTATCATCCTTGCGGGAATATTGCTGAAGATCGGCGGTTATGGCATTATCAGGGTATGCCTCGGTATGTTTCCGGATATCGCCGCCTCCGGCGCTTATTGGTTAGGTCTGTTGGGGGTAATATCCATACTATATGGCGCCTTTAACGCGCTCGCCCAAAAAGATTTAAAAAGGATGATCGCCTATTCGTCGGTATCGCATATGGGTTTTGTGCTGCTGGGTATAGCTTCGCAAACTGCGGAGGGCTTAAGCGGCGCCATGATGCAAATGGTTAGCCACGGTTTTTTATCAACCATGCTGTTCTTCCTTGCCGGGGTAATATACAACAGGGTACATGACCGGGGCATTAACCATTTCCGTGGCCTGGCGTCGCTGATGCCGCAGTACACCACCTTTATCATGATTGCTTTTTTTGCATCGTTGGGCTTGCCCGGGTTTTCGGCATTTATAGGCGAATTATTTTCACTTACCGGTGCATTTAAATCGCACCTGGTTAACGGCCTGCTTCCATACTGGATGGCTACCCTTGCGTCGTTCGGCATTTTATTGGGAGCTGCTTATTTTTTGTGGACGCTGCAGCGGATGTTTTTTGGTAAAATAAACCTCAAAGGCGGTTCCGTGTGGCAAACAGCGCTCGCCGATCTCAACTTTCGCGAAAAGCTAACCCTTATACCATTGGCCATTATGGTGTTGATGTTAGGTTTAATGCCCTCGCTGGTGTTTGATAAAATAAATGATTCGGTGCTGGCATTCATACAGTTTTTACAGCTTAAATAAATAATTGTGTTTTTTATGGAAAAACGCAAGCCCTTACATCTTGTAAGTAATTAGTCGCGGGTAACGGGGCTAAGAGCAAATTAACAAGGGCATTTATTTAACTTAAAAATCATGTTTAAAAAATTACTAATGGCTGCCAGCCTGGTATTTATCGGGGTAGCCGCAAACGCAAATGAAAGTCAGAAGGTCACATCTAAAGTTCAAAAGGTAGTGCTGTTTTTAAATGGGGCCCAGGTAACGCGTACGGCAATGGTTAACGTAAGTGCAGGTACATCCGAGCTGGTGTTCGGCGAAATTTCGCCGGGGATTGATGTACAAAGTATACAGGTGCATGCCGGCGGTGAGTTTACGATACTTTCTGTTAAACATGAGCTGGATTTTTTAAACGAACAGGTTAAACAAAAGCGTGTGGAAGAATTACAGGCGCAGCAAAAAATCATAAGAGATAAAATAGGCCTTCAAAATAGTCTGCTTGCTATTTACCAGGAAGAAGAAACCATGCTCGGAAAAAACCAAATAGTAAGCGGGCAAAATACCGGGCTCGACCTCATAAAATTAAAACAGGCGCTTGACTTCCAGACTGAACGTTTAACCGCGTTAAAAGAAAAACAGCAGGCTGTTAACAACCAGGTTGTGGCGCTAACTTTAGAGCTGAAAAAATACGACCGCCAGATTGCGGATATTACCAAGGGCGCCAGTACCGCAACAAGCAATATTTTAGTGACTATTTCCTCAAAAACCGCTTTGCAATCCATGTTTACTTTAAGTTACGTGGTGCACAATGCCAGCTGGTACCCAAGTTATGATATACGTGCAAAGGATGTAAACAGCCCGGTGAACATATCTTACAAAGCCAATGTATCTCAACATTCCGGTGAAGAATGGAAAAATATAAAACTTACACTATCCACCGGTAATCCAAGTATAAGCGGCAACAAACCGGAGTTGAGTCCTTATTACCTTAATTTTGGTATGTATTACTCTGATCCATCCGGATCGGTGAGCAAGGTGAGCGGAAAAGTGTTTGATAATAACGACAGAACCGCTTTGCCGGGTGTAACGGTTAAAGTAAAGGGTACAACAATTGGCACAGTAACGGACGCAAATGGAAATTTTTCGTTACAGGTTCCACCAGATATGAGGATGATCACCTTTTCTTACATAGGTTATGAAACTGTTGAACAACCCGCGACTGGTGGTGCATTAGCAATAGGCATGAAGCCTGATTCAAGAAGTTTGAATGAGGTAGTTGTAATAGGCTATGGTACTACAAGGGATCAAGATTTTGATGATGGACTTCGGGATAAAGTTGCAGGGATAAAAATCAGAGGAGCTGCAAGTACGATTCCTGTTATGGTAAACAAAATTGAAAATCAAACCAATGTTGAATTTAATATCGATAATCCATATTCAATTCCTAACGATGGTAAACAGTACCTGGTGGAAATAAACCAGGTGGACGTAAAAGCCACCTACCAGTATTTTGTTGCTCCTAAAATAAGTACCGATGTATTTTTAACTGCCCAAATAACCGACTGGAATAAATATAATTTCCTCTCAGGCGAGGCCAACCTGTTTTTTGAGGGGACATATATCGGCAAATCATTGATAGATACCCATAACGCCACCGACACTTTAAATTTATCATTAGGTACCGATAAAAATATTGTGGTTACCCGCACCCTGCAAAAGGAGCTTACCGAAAGGCAAACCTTCGGATCAAATAAAAAGGAAACGCGCAACTGGCTGGTTGATGTTAAGAACCGAAAAAATCAACAGGTTAACCTGCTGGTAGAGGACCAGGTTCCTGTTTCGCAAAATTCAGCTATCGAAGTTGAGGTGCAGGAAACTTCAGGTGCCAAACCGGATGTGCTTACAGGCAAGGTTTCATGGAATTTCCTGCTAAATTCGCAGGATGATAAAAAGGTGCAATTAAAATACCAGGTTAAGTACCCCAAAAATCAATCAGTAATAGTTCAATAAATAATGCACGATCTGCTACCACTTTTGCCAGGCGCTATATCCAATATTTTGGGCAGCTTACCTTATTTTATGCCCGAGGTTTATTTGGCTGCATTGTTTGTGGTGGTGTTGGTTACCGATCTGCTCTTCGGAAGAAATTCCCAAAATCTTTGCAGGATCATTGCCTGCACAGGAATTTTGCTGGTGATCCATAGGGATTGCCAGCAAATTCAGTTACTGCTCATCAATAAAGAGGCGAACGGGCTTTTTCTGTTCCATCAAATGCTGGCCCTCAATCGTACCGCTATAAATTTTAAGCTGGTTATTGATGTGCTTGCCTTTATCCTGCTCCTCTATTTTGAGTGGGACGACAGGTTAAGCACACACCCTAAAGGCTTGTCCGATCTGTACTCCATTGCAATCGGCGCTATTTTCGGATTACACCTGATGACGATGGTAGTCAACTTATTATCAATCTACGTGGCCATCGAATTAGTTTCCATAGCTTCGTACCTGATGGTAGCTTACCGATCCGAAAGCTCCCTGGGCACCGAGGCCGGGTTAAAATACGTATTGTTTGGCGCTGCCTCGTCCGCTATCATGCTTTACGGTATATCGCTGTTGTATGGCTTTAGTGGTTCACTTGGTTTATCAGATGGCAATTTCGTTACTGGCCTAACACAGGTTAATCCGCTGGCGGTTTCTTTTGCCCTGGTGCTGGTTTTGATAGGGATAGGGTTCAAGCTGTCATTTATGCCTATGCATTTTTGGGTGCCCGATGTTTACGAGGGCGCATCAACGCCGGTTACCGCCTGGCTTTCTACGCTGCCAAAAATTGCAGGCTTTGCCCTGCTGGTTAACTTTTTACGGCCGTTTATTTCTTTTCCCAACTGGTCGTCTTTTGATTTCCGGCTGTTCCTGAGCGTTATTGGTATCGTCACCATGATAGCCGGAAATTTTGCGGCGGTGCTTCAAAGCAACATCAAAAGAATGCTGGCTTATTCCAGCATCGGCCATACCGGTTTTGCTTTAATGGCAGTGGCAACGTTCGCATCAACCGGCATATCGTCGTTAATTTTTTACCTGGCCGTATACAGTATAGCTAACATCGGCGCACTTGCGCTCGCCAGTTATTTTGTAAACGAAGCCGGTGCCGAAGACATGAACAGCTACAAAGGCCTTGGCCATAAATATAAAGCGGCTTCGGTATGTTTTTTGATTGTGCTGGTATCGCTAACCGGCTTGCCGGGAAGTGCGGGTTTCATGGGGAAGTTTGTTGTTTTTTCAGCGGTTTATAGCAGCTATCAACAAAACCACAATATCTGGCTTTTAGCGTTGATGATTACCGGGGCTTTAACTACTGTGGTGTCGCTATTTTACTATATAAGGATTCCGCGCAATTTGTTTCTACGACGGACAGATTCTGTGATAAACCCGGTGTTTTCTGCCTATTCCCTTATCATTTTGGCTGGCTGCCTTTGTTTGGTAATCGTTTTGCTCGGCCTGTTTCCCAACATACTCCTGAAATTTTTATAAAGTTGTATTTTTTATAGAATTTTCAAAAAAATTCAACTTTTATTTCACTTTTGTGTGATTTAAATCATACTTTCAGCCCATATTTTTATTGTTTCCCCAAATTAATATGAAACGTTATTTCCCATTTTTTGTAATTCTGGTAATATTAACCTTAACTTTTCTTTTTCCATCGGTTGAATTTCACAACAAAAGCGGGAACCCGAATTTTAACACAGGCGATATTGCCTGGATGCTGATGTCCACCGCCCTGGTATTGATTATGACACCCGGACTCGCCTTTTTTTATGGCGGTATGGTTAACAAAAAAAATGTGATCTCCACCATGCTGCAAAGTATAGTATGTATGGTTATCATCACGGTACTATGGGGCATATTCGGCTTTAGCCTGGCATTCGGCGATAGTTTTCACGGTATTATCGGCAATCCGTCCACGTATTTTATGATGAAAGGTATGTTAGGCAATTCAACCTGGAAACTGGCGCCTACCATTCCATTATTATTATTTGCCATGTACCAGTTAAAATTTGCCATCATTACACCGGCCCTAATAACCGGTGCTTTTGCCGAACGTATCCGCTTCAACTCCTACATTATATTTTTGTGCCTGTTTTCCATCTTCATATTTTCGCCATTGGCGCACTGCACCTGGCACCCCGACGGATTGCTGAATAAATTGGGCGTGCTCGATTTTGCCGGAGGTACGGTTGTACACATGTCGGCAGGGTGGGCTGCCCTGGCATCAGCCTTATATTTAAAACGCAGGAATGAGCCTAACCACGCTCCCGCGCGCATCACTTATGTAATGATAGGCACGGGCTTGTTATGGTTCGGTTGGTTTGGTTTTAACGCGGGCTCCGCATTTGGCGCAAATCATTTGGCCGTTACCGCTTTGGCAACCAGCACGACGGCCTCTGCAGCGGCGGGTTTAACCTGGATATTTTTTGATATGTTCCGCGGAAAAAAACCATCGGCAATGGGTACCTGTATCGGCGCAGTGGTCGGCCTGGTAGCCATCACACCTGCAGCGGGTTATGTTTCCGTACCGCATTCATTGGCGATCGGGATTATTTCGGCAGTGGTAAGTAACCTGGTAGTCGAGTGGCGTACCCGTACATCCATTGATGATACGCTGGATGTATTTCCCTGTCACGGTGTGGGTGGTATGGTCGGTATGCTGTTAACCGGTGTATTTGCCAATCAAAATGTGAACGCCGGCAATACCACCGGCAACGGGTTGTTTTTTGGTGATACCCATTTGTTTTTTGTACAATGCTTCGCTTTGGTAGTGGTATCTATATTTTCTTTTTTCGGTTCTTTGTTACTGCTAAAGATAACCGATATGATCTCGCCATTACGTGTTTCAAAAGAAGAAGAAATGATTGGCCTCGATATCAGCCAGCACGGCGAGAAATTATAATTGACCACGAACCTCTAATAACCTATATTATGCTGAGCCTGCCCGCAATTTGCGGGTGGGCTTTTTTGTGCTACCGGGGTTATGCTCCGACGGAGCATTTGCACGCGTTTATTTCTTTAACCCTCTCAGGTAGGCAATAGTTACCGGAATCTGCCGGGCATGATCGGGGCTTTCATCCTCAATAAAATAATGTTTAACGCCAGTTGCCTTTGCCGCTTTTAGTACTTCGGGGTAATTGATTTGCCCTGTGCCTACGGCTACATCGTTATAGGTATCGGTGCCGCCGGTTAGATCGTTGGCAACGCCTTTACGAATGTCTTTCAAATGTGCCATTTTCCAGCGGCCTTTATATTTGTACAACAGCTTCGCCGGGTCGGCCCCGCCATGAAACGTCCACATGATGTCCATTTCAAACGACAAATACGCCGGGTTGGTGTTTTTGGCGATATAATCGAATAGGGTGCCATCCTCATATGGAACAAACTCATAGCCATGGTCGTGGTAACACAAGGTAATGCCGTTTTCTCTTAACACTTTGCCGCCTCGGTTAAAATCGTCCACCGCCTTTTTGGCATCGGCAAGGGTGAAGGTTTTTCCGTGAGGTATCCAGGCCACCATTACATATTTTGATCCAAAAAACTTAGCCTGTTTTACTACTGCCTCCGGGTCTTTTGCAATTGCACCGTAATCGGCGCCGATGGATGGCATGCTGATGCCCCTGTCGTTTAGCATCTTTTTAAATTCTTCGGGGCTTGTGCCTTTAGGGTTTGGCCCTTCAACACTTGTTAAACCCAACGCCTTAACAGAATCAAGCACTGCTGCCACGCCATGGCCGTAGCTATCCCGGTAGGTAAACATTTGAACGCCAATCGGCGCGGTAAACAATGGTTTACTCCCTTGTGCAAACGCGGCGGTTTGCCATAATGCGAAAAGTAAACCTAAAAGGGTTAACGATTTTTTCAGGGATCTCATAAATAGGTTGGTTTATAAAAGTGAAATTATACAATTAAAAGCACAATGCAATGTAGCCGACGCCATAAAAACGACACGCGAGAACAAGCTTGTTTAACTGCAATTTAATAAATATTTACTATCGGGAAATGCCTAAAGAGGTGTGGAGTAAGAAGTTGTCAATCCCATCACATTAATGCATTTTAATGACAATGTTAATTCAAAGTTTTCACATTTTATCATACCTTTGCGTGCTCATTACCAATCATGAGTGATCAGATTAAACATGAATGCGGTGTGGCATTTATCCGCCTTTTAAAGCCACTTTCATTTTACCAGCAAAAGTACGGCACAGCGTTGTACGGCCTCAATAAACTCTATCTTTTAATGGAAAAACAGCACAACCGCGGCCAGGATGGCGCAGGTGTTGCTACCATTAAACTGGATATCGAGCCCGGAAAACG
>Ga0163162_10005484_pt1 | contig 12258 bp, 13 predicted proteins | sample S55metaG_FD_115310 | JGI IMG/M metagenome (GOLD analysis project Ga0163162, IMG submission 115310) | Switchgrass rhizosphere microbial communities from Kellogg Biological Station, Michigan, USA - S5-5 metaG | ecosystem: Host-associated > Plants > Roots > Rhizosphere > Soil | place: USA...
CAGAAAACTCTGGGTGTGCCCCGGAACAATACTGTTGCGGATCACCAGCGAGAAAAGGTATGCCCCGAGGATGCCGAGCACGCTGCCGACGGCCGCCCCAATCAGGCGCGTCAGGCTAACTCGACGCAGGCGTGATTCAAACAAAACGACAGCAAGTCCGATGACTGCGCCGACCGCAGCATCCAGCCTTGAGGGCAAAGCAAATGGTTCAATCAGGTAGCAGGTAACAGTAATGATTAGGACAAATAGAAAACGTACCAAAACCAAGTCCACCGAAGGACCTCCCCGGAACCCGTTAGCGGACGCCTCCGCAAGCGAGTCTCCCCACTGGTTACGCAGTGTTTCTGAAGATCGGTACCAGTGATCTTAAACGGAGCCTAAAAATTAAATATGAAGAGCGCTCCGACTGTTCCGTTCCATCGTTCACAAGTCCATCCGGTCAGGAACGGAATCCCCAACTTCGTTACGCAGAGTATATACCTGCTACCCGAGTGTGGTCATCGCCCTAGTATGCGGTCCAAACCTCCCCAAAGATTGCCATTTCGAAGCGCGAATCGCGTCAGAAAATCCGATGTCGTTCCCCTGGCACAAAACTGATTGCCCTCCGGCAAGTCAGGCTTCCGAATGACAAAGGAACGGTCAAACCAAAGTCAGGCCGGCTGCTACACTTTCCTTCATGAAAGCCCTTGTCATCAGCCGTTTAGGCGGCCCAGACGTGCTTGAGGTGTGCTCCGTGCCAGAACCGGTGCCTGTTTCCGGCCAGGAATTGGTGAACGTGGAAGCGGGAGGAATCAACTTCGCTGACATCATGAGTGCGCAAGGAGGATATCCCGGAACTCCGAAACCGCCCCTGGTCGCGGGACGCGAATTCTGCGGAACACGGATCGCTGACGGCCAACGCGTCATGGGATACGCACAGTGGGGCGCGTTTGCCGAACAAGTCGCCGCATCTTCGCAGTTGCTGTGGCCAGTACCGAAAGACTGGAGTCCAGAAGAGGGCGCCGCATTTCCCGTCAACTATTTCACCGCTTACTTCGCTTACTGGAAAGCCGGACTGCTTGATGCGGCTGCCAGCAAGATCTCGCCGCGCGTTCTCATTCATGCCGTGGCCGGAGGAGTGGGAACCGCTGCAGTACAAATCGGAAAACTGCTCGGCATCCAGATGTACGGAACTTCTTCATCAGAAGAAAAACTGGCACGAGTAAAAGAACTCGGACTGCAACATGGGATCAACTACAAACAGCGCGATTACACAGAAGCAATCAAGCAACTGACAAACGGCGAAGGCGTTGATGCAGTTTTTGAAATGCTGGGCGGAGAGCACACGGCGAAGAGTGTGCGCTGCCTCCGTGATTTCGGCCGGGTCATTGTGTATGGTGCCGCGACCGGACAACCCGCCGTAGTTGACGCGCGCATCCTTTATGCAAAAGGCGCGAGCGTGCATGGTTTGTGGCTGACTTATTTATCGGCGAAAACTGAGTTGATGAATCAAGCCTGGAAACAGCTCTCCGCGTGGACATCACAAGGCCACCTGCGGCCGATCGTCGGCCACATTGTTCCGCTGGAAAAAGCCGAGGAAGCTTACAGGTTGCTAATGGAGCGAAAAAATTTCGGGAAAGTTGTACTCACGGTCGCGTAGGGCGGAACTTTGCCGCAACTTGCAACACAGGCAAAGAGTCGAATCGCGGATTCGCAACAAAGCCGCGAAGCGGCGCAAGAATAAAGCCCACGGCGCAAGCCGTGGGAAAATATTGAAGCGTGAACGAGCCCCGAAGGGGCGAAAGAAACGTTGTGACACGGTTTCGGCGCCGCCATGGAATCGAATCCTTGTGTGAACTCCACGCCGCAGAACAAATTTCTCGCCACACTCTAGACAAGACAAACCTCTGTTCTGTTAAGAGATCGTAAAGAGTGCTAACAACCTTGCGAGCACCTCGTCCAAAGATGTGCAGACGAAATCCAGTGCGATGGAACTTTCAAACGATGCACTGCGTATATCTGCCAGTGATTGAAACCGGGGCCTGAGGAACAACAACGGATCCGGTTTTAGAGAAAAAAGTTCAGGGGTTAAAGGGACTGGCTCACACTCGGTTTGGCGGCCCAGGTGAGAACAATCCCCACAGCAGAAAGCGCACGGTCTTGCGGCCGGGCTCTTTTCGCTTAACCCCGAGGCAGCATTTTAGGCCTTCGACGGCAAAACGCAAGGTTTTCCTGCCCCAGGCAAATCCAGCCGCCCGAACCGGTTCCCGACGTAAATCGGGAAAGAAAAAAGGAGTGACATGTCCGTATCGAAAATCTCCAAGGGCTTGCTGCTGGGATTGGCTTTACTGCTGGCGACAAGCGTGTTTGCGGCCAACAACAAGGGTTCCATGCAGGTAACCGATTCGGTTACCGTAAACGGGAAACAGCTGCCTGCCGGCGAATACACCGTCAAGTGGGATGGTGCGGGACCGAACGTCGAACTGAATATTCTGCGTGGCAAGAATGTCGTGGCAACTGTCCCCGCCCGCATGGTTGACCTCGAGCAATCTCCCAACCGCGATTCAGTCATTACGAATGTCAATAGCGATGGACGTAAGTCGCTGAACGAAATTCGCTTCAGTGGAAAGAAATACGCCTTCGCGATCAACGCTGAATCCGCCAAAGCAGAATCGAACGGAACCAACAAGTAGAGTTGAAAAGTTCATTGCCAGAAAAAGGGCAGAAGCCGAAACGCTTCTGCCCTTTTTTCTGAAGACCGAAGACCGACGACTGACGACTGCCCTTCAGTATTTCGGCATCTTCGGATCCACCCGATCGGCCCAGGCCAGTATTCCGCCGGCCAGGTTGTGCACTTTCTTGAATCCCGCCTGGCGCAGGAAGTCCACAGCCTTGGCGCTGCGCACGCCGGAACGGCAGTGGGCCACAATCTCCTGGCTGGAATCGAGTTCGTTCACGCGCTTCGGCAGGTCGCCCAGCGGAATCAGATGTCCACCGATGTTGCAGATCTGATATTCATGTGGTTCGCGCACGTCGAGGATAAATAGATTTTCGCCCGCGTCCAGCCGCTTCTTCAAATCTTCTACTTGCACATCTGACGCTAAAGTCTCCACTGGTTTCTCCTCACCGCGAATCCCGCAAAACTCGTTGTAGTCGATCAACTTCGTGATCGTTGGATGAGTTCCGCACGCCGGGCAATCAGGATTCTTGCGCAGCTTGAGTTCGCGAAACTTCATGTCCAGAGCATCGATCAGCAGCAGCCGTCCGATAAGAGACTCTCCCTTGCCCAGAATCAATTTGATGACTTCGGTGGCCTGCATCACGCCGACCATTCCCGGCAGAATTCCCAGCACTCCACCCTCAGCGCAGGAAGGCACCAGCCCAGGCGGTGGCGGCTCGGGATAGAGGCAGCGATAGCACGGACCTTCCTTGGTGGCGAAGACGCTGGCCTGTCCTTCGAATCGGAAAATCGACCCATACACGTTCGGCTTGCCGGTCAGCACGCAGGCATCGTTTACCAGATAGCGCGTAGGAAAATTGTCGGTGCCGTCGGCGATGATGTCGAACTCGCGAAACAGTTCCAGCGCGTTGTCGCTGGAAAGTCGAGTGTCGAACTTCCGAATGTTAAGGAACGGATTGATGGCTTTCAGTTTCTCTGCCGCCGAGTCCAGCTTCTTGCGTCCCACGTCAGCGGTGGAGTGAATGATCTGCCGTTGCAGGTTGGTGTAGTCCACCACATCGAAGTCGACAATGCCGAGCGTGCCCACGCCCGCTGCGCCCAGGTACAACGCCAGCGGCGATCCCAGTCCACCCGCGCCTATACACAGCACCCGCGCAGCTTTCAGCTTGAGCTGCCCTTCCATGCCCACTTCGGGCATGATCAGGTGGCGCGAGTAACGCTGGATCTCGTCGTTGCTCAGGGTAACGGCTTCGGGTTTGACTTCAAGTGTTGTGGCCATAAAAACCTCAAAATTTAATGAATTGTCGGATTTACGAAATTTGACGGACAGCGGACTGCTATCGACAGGAGGGACAACAACAGCGGCGTACTGTAGTCTTGGTTTTCAATCCGAAAAGTCCTGAAATCAGGCAATTCGACGATCAATTCCGGCCTCCGGCGATGGAAGGCACTATCGAAATACTATCACCGTCCTTGACCGCCGTGGCGTCCTTCTGCAGGTAGCGGACGTCCTCGTCATTGAGGTAGACATTCACAAAAGCACGTAGTTTGCCTTCGTCGGTATAAAGATGCCGCCGCAGCTCCGGATGCTGCGACACGAGGTCAGACAGCGCGTCGCCGATAGTGCCAGCCTTCACATCAACCGCAGGCAGCTTGCCAGCATACTGCCGCAGGGGGGTAGGTATGTGGATCTTGGGCATAGGTTATACATGATGCCACAGGAAGCCCCGGAGATTCATGGGACCGTGTGGGGCGGACAGGAGCGTCCGTACCACACGAAATCAGGCTACTTCAATCTTCTCGCCCACAAGCTTCTTATCGTTTTCATCCATGCCGGTCAGTTCGAACGAATTGGTCAGCACGGCCTTACCCTTCTCCACGCTGGTAATCACGTAAGAGCACCCAAACCAATGCGCCTCAGCCAGATCAGTCGACGACCACTGCGCCGGATGATCGGGATGCGAATGATAGAAGCCAATAATGTCCTCGCCGCGTCCCCGCCCCTCACGCTGAATGCGGATCAGATCCTTGGGATCGATGTTGTAGCGGTTGTGCGCCGAATCCGTCCGCGTGTTCCCCGCCCGCGCGACGGAAGTCACGGTGCGCACACCGTCATCATCCATCTGCCCCAATAGCACCCCGCAGCACTCATGGGGATAGGTCTCCTCGCCATGCTGGCGAAGGGTTTCGTACTCTTTGACTCGGATCTTTAACATGAAGAACTCAAATCACCACAGAGACGCAGAGCCACGGAGAAAACCAGGGTTTTTCTCTGTGACTCCGTGGTGAAGCTTTTCACTCCTGTTCCCAGAACCGCTCACTCAAATACTTATCACCCGAATCGCAAAGAATCGTGACAAACATTGCGCGCTCGCTTTTGCCCAGTTTGCGTGCCACCTGGAGGCATCCCACCACCGCCGCAGCCGCCGAAATTCCCACCAGCAGTCCTTCTTCGCGGGCCAGCCTTTTGGCCATGGCGTAAGAATCTTCGGTCGAGATGCCGATGTCCTCATCGGCGAGTGTCGCGTCGTAAATCTTCGGGATGATCGCGCTTGCCATGTGCTTGGCGCCTTCGATTCCGTGGAACGGAGAGTCCGGTTGCAGCGAGATGCAGCGTATCGCCGGGTTCAGTTCTTTCAACCGCCGTGTATTGCCGACGAAGGTTCCACTGGTTCCCATCATAGAAACGAAATGGGTCAAGCGGCCTTCTGTCTGTTGCCAGATTTCGTTGGCTGTGCCATGGTAGTGAGCTTGCCAGTTGGCATCGTTCGAATACTGGTCGGCATAAAAATATTTTTCGGGATCCTTGGAGAAGAGTTCGCGGGCGGTACGAATCGCGCCATCGGATCCATCAGCCGGATCGGTATAAATAATGTTGGCGCCGTAAGCATGCAGGATATGCTTGCGCTCGATAGAAACATTTTCCGGCATGCACAGCGTCACCGGGAAACCTTCGGCGGCCGCGATCATGGCGTAAGCGATTCCGGTATTTCCGCTGGTGGAATCGAGTAGCGTTTTGCCGGGGCCGAATTTTCCGCTGGCACGGGCCTGGGCGACGATGTTCGAAGCAGCGCGATCTTTCACCGATCCGCCGGGGTTGTACCACTCGGCTTTGCCCAGCAATTCGATTCCGGGCAAATCGCCAGTGAGCCGTTCGAGTCGCAGCAGCGGAGTATTGCCAATCAGTTCGAGGCTGCGCCGGCCGAGCAAACGCGTATGATTGGCCGCGCTCGCAGCAGGTGCAGTAGTCGAAGAATCAGGCACTTCCGTCGATTTGGCTGAAACTGGCTGCATTGGATCGGGACAACGCCGTGACCATCGTAACGTATCGAGAATGCGATTTAACGTTTGTAACGGTTGATTGGATTATAAAAGAGGCTGCTTCGATCCAGCCAGAAGACGGAATTGCACTCTTTCTCGCAAGTTTGCATCTGATGGATTGACTGGCAGAGCTAAAAAGGGATTGGGAACCCAAAGAATGGCAACCAAGGTAGAGCAGCGAAGTTACGAAGAGTCTTTGAGTTGGCTGCGTGAGCACGGTTTTGATTTGATCGAGGCTCCCGGAACCCAGGGACGTGTGTTCCTGCGAAAGTACAACGTCTCGTCCGCCATCCAGAAAGATGGTGACGACGGCGTAAAAATCTTCGCCTACCCCGGATACCTCATCGGCAGCGAGATCTCCAAACTGGTGAACCGCGGCTACCAGCAGTTCCTGAAAACCGCCAAGACTGAAGTCCCAGCTACTGCCGACCACCTGAAAGCGCTGCAACAATTTACCGAAGAATTAAAAGAAGGTCTCGGACTGCCAGTTCTGTACAACGAATCTCTGGGTACGGTAAGCGAGTCGTATCAATACGACCGCATCAAAGACCGCGACAAGGCAGCGGCCGACCGCCCCAAGCGTCCTTGGGAAAAAGCTGGGAAGTTGAACGCAGCCGCCGCTAAAAAAGGCCGCGCGTAAGAGTTATTACCGTATTTCCTGTGCGAAACTACCGCGCAGGAGATCCGCATGCGAATCATCTTCCTGCTGTTAGCTCTTAGCGTTCCCCTTACTGCGCAAAGTTCCCCCATCCTGCAGGTCCTCAATCAACAACAGGCTGACTGGAACCGTCACGACCTGCAAGCCTTCATGTCAGGCTACTGGAACTCTCCGTCGCTAACATTCTTCGGCGCAAAGAAAACGTCCGGCTGGCAGGCAACACTCGATCGCTACCGCAAGACCTACCAAAGCGACGGCCATGAGATGGGAAAGCTGGAGTTCTCCGACCTGCAAATCGAGGAACTTGCTCCGAATGCAGCATTCGTCCGAGGCAGTTGGAAGCTGACGCTGTCCGATGGCAAGACGCCCCACGGACTCTTCACCCTGATATTCCGAAAATTCCCTGACGGATGGAAAATCATCCACGACCACTCGTCCGCGGAAGAATAAGAAGATCTAAATAAGACCTGTCATCCCGAGCGCCGCTCCAAGCCGCGCGTTAGCGCGGTGAGGACAAGTCGAGGGACCTTGGGTTTGCCGGCGTAACGTGGGCGCCCCGCTTTCGATCGTATTATTTCTTCACCCGCACCTGCACACGCGTCCCATCCGGCAACTGTCCGCCCAGTAACTTGATCATTCCACCCTGCACTACTCCCTCAAATTCCTGTGGCGATGCCGGAACAGCCGCGGGCGAGGGCGCCCGTGCCACACGGCCCGTACCTTTATCCATAGCTGCATTTGCCAACTCATCCGCTTCGCGATTGTGTTCGCGCAGCGCATGATCGATGGAGAACCACTCCAACTGCGCGATCAATTCCTTGGCGCGGCCATGAAGCTCCTGCAGCGTAGAATTCTTCACTTTGTAGATGCCCTTGATCTGCCGCACCAGCAACTCGGAATCGCTCACCAGCTTGAGGGCTTTGGGTCCATGCTCGACGGCATACTCAAGCGCCGCAATCAGACCCTGATACTCCGCGAAATTATTGGTCTGATGGCCGAGGTACTCACTGAGCGCAGCAACTTTTCGTCCCGCCTGATCCTGAATGACGACACCATAGCCCGCAGGCCCGGGATTGCCCCGCGCCCCACCGTCGCTATGAGCGATCAGGTAGTGCTCGGGTGTTTCGGAATGCGATGAAGAAAATAAATTACGCGATGGATAAGATGGCATTAAGAAAGTTTACCGCTGCTGAGGCTTCCAATGTAGCGCCGCCGTTCCGGCGGCTGTCCGGTGGGCGTCTCGCCCACCGCGCGGGAGCAAGATGCTCCCGCGGACAGCCGGCGAGACGCCGGCGCTACAAGAATCGAGAACCAGCGAATGATTGAGGTGACTGGCTATCTGCCCGCTGCCAGCCGAGTAGCCAATCTCTGTGGCAGATTGGCAGCCATGATGCGGTCCTGGGCTTGCTTCAGGTTGTAAGGAACGCGACAGAAAGTCACGATGCGAGCATCAGAATCGAACACTGCAAAAGCGGCGCGCCAGTCTCCATCCCGAGGCTGCCCTACTGAACCTGGGTTGACCATATAGCGCATGCCTTCTTTCAGGGGGAACTGCGAGGTCTCGCTCTGCCCGACCGTGTTATACAGCGGACGAAAATAATCACTGGCTACATTATTGGTATTAAAACTTCCCTGCAGGTGGGTGTGTCCAAAAAATGTTAGAGGCGTGTTCGAAGTGAGCAGCGGCTCGATGGCATCCCGCAGCGTAACCACGTATTCGTCTTCATCCACCGGGGAGCCGTGGACAAACTGTATATTCGGCAATTCACCAGTCTGGATTGGACCATGAGGCAGCCCCTGCAGCCATTTCAGATTTTGTGGAGTGAGTTGCTCGCGGGTCCATAGCGCCGCGAGTCCGGCGATGGGATTGAAGTCCTTCAAGTCCATGGCGCCACTGGTCGCCTTGTCATGGTTGCCGCGGACAAAAATGTGCCCCAACTCACGCACCCGATCGATCACTTCGTTGGGGCTGGCGCCGTAACCAACCACGTCACCGAGGTTGACCACCATGTCATACGGCGGCGCTGCCGCCAGGCATGCTTCCAGTGCTTCGAGGTTGCTATGAATATCGCTTAAGAGAAGGACGCGCACAGTTCACCGAACAAACTCGCGATTATAGACCTGTCTAGCCGAACTGTGGGCCGAAAATGAAAATGTGTGAGTGGAGCGGGCGAGGGCGCCCGCTCCACACGTACCTAGATCAAAGCATTTACCACCGGACACCTGGCCCAATGCCCACCCGAAACCTCGACCAACGGTGGTAAACCGCGCCTGCACTCCTCCTCCCGAAACTCGCATCGCGGCTCAAACGGACATCCTGGCGGAACCGCATGCGACGGCGGCACGGTCCCTTCGATCGTCTGGAGCGGCCGGTCGCGGTCCGTCTTCAACGTAGGGACGGCACTCAGCAATCCCTGAGTATAAGGATGCGCCGGCGCCTGGAATATGTCGCGCTTCGCTCCCAACTCAACGAGGTTGCCGGCATACATTACCGCCACCCGGTCGGCAACCTGCGAAACCACGGCCAGATCATGTGAAATAAAAAGCATGGTCAGGCCAAACTTGGCCCGCAGTTCCGCCAGCAATTCAAGAATCTGCGCCTGAATGGTGACATCGAGCGCTGTGGTAGGCTCGTCGGCGATCAGCATTTGAGGATGGTTGACGATCGCCATGGCAATCATTACCCGTTGCCGCATCCCACCCGAAAGCTGGTGCGGATAATCCCGCGCCCGGCGTTCAGCGTCAGTAATTCCCACTTCGTTCATCGCGACTACTGCCCGTTTCCAGGCTTCGTCCTTCCCAACCTGGTGATGAGCCAGCACTGCCTCGGAGATTTGATCGCCTATGCGCATCACTGGGTTCAGCGCCGTCATCGGTTCCTGAAAAATCATCGCCAGCTGAGATCCGCGCAAGGGACGAATCGCCGCATCGGACATTTGCAGCAAGTTGTGGGTCCCCGAGCCGTTGCCGAATAGAATCTCACCGCGAACCCGCGCGTTCGGAGGCAACAGCCGCATCAACGCCAGCGACGTGACGGATTTTCCGGAACCCGATTCGCCCACTAGTCCCAGCACTTCACCCGCGGCAATCGAAAAGCTAAGATCGCGAACCGCCGTGAGCACAGCTGGAGCAGTCGGCGTTCCGCCTCGGCCTGCGCGGGGAAATTCAACGGACAAATTTCGGACATCCAGCAGGGCGGCCACTTCGAGTATGTTAGCAGCGCTCGCCAGCTGGGACTAACGACAATTCGCCGGTCGTGACCTCGGTGACAAAACACGCCGCTATTCTTTTGCTTCCCCACGGGCCTGTGCTATAACGTCTCGCTCATGTCCACGCTTCGCCAGGGATCTATTCGTCTGTTTCGCTTTGCTGGGATTGATGTATTCCTGCATTGGTCCTGGTTTTTCGTGGCGCTATTTGAAATCAATGGCCGAGCCGGAACGTATTCTTCGATCACCTGGAACGTTCTCGAATATGTGGCACTCTTCCTTATCGTGTTGCTTCATGAATACGGCCATGCGCTAGCCTGCCGCCAGGTTGGCGGAACTGCAAACCAGATCGTGCTTTGGCCGATGGGAGGTGTGGCCTACGTGGATCCGCCGCCCCGTCCTGGGGCCACGCTCTGGAGCATCGCTGCCGGACCGCTGGTGAACGTAGTACTGCTTCCGCTCCTGACGCTGCTCGGCTGGTTGAGCCGGTCGGTGGGCTGGTCGCAGGCTCTGCCCAATGCCCACCAGTTGCTGCGGGCGGTCTGGTTCATCAACCTCTACCTGCTGCTGTTCAACATTCTGCCAATCTATCCCCTGGATGGCGGCCAGATTCTTCGATCCGTGCTCTGGTTTCTCATGGGACGCGCCCGCAGCCTGATGGTAGCCGCGATTCTCGGCCTGATCGGCGCGGCCGGATTCGTAGCGCTTGCGGTTTGGCTCGAATCGCCCTGGTTCGGAATTCTTTCCGTGTTTATTCTGATGAATTGCTGGAGGGGACTGGGTCAGGCGAGAGCATTGTCGCGTCTGGCCAAGTTGCCGCGGCGCGAATGGTTCGCCTGTCCCCGGTGCAAGACCGCCCCACCGGTGGGGGAATTCTGGAAGTGTTCGCAATGCGGACAGCCATTCGACACGTTCCAAACCCAGGCCGTTTGTCCACACTGCTCGACCCGCTTTGCGGTCACCAAGTGTCTGGACTGCGGCGGAACGCATGCCATCGGCGAATGGCCTGTTCCTTACCTCGCACCTTCGAAGGCCTGAACCTATTGTCCCAAGATCAGCGGCAGTCCGTTCTTAGGGTTCCCGATCACGACTACCTTGGCATTGGCGCTCTTGGCCAGAGTCTCGGTCGCCTCAATGCCCTTCCACTCCAGCAACTGCGGACTGATCCCCTGTGCCACGATCTGCTGAAAGTCGCGAATACCAGCAGCTTCAATGCGCTTGCGTTGCGCTTCCTGCGTTTCCTTCTGTAGCCGGAAGCTCATGGCCAAAGCTTCCTGCTCGGCCTGCTGCTTAGATTCGATCGACGACTTCAGCGTCGCTGGCAACTGGATGTCGCGCAGCAGCACACTTTCCACCAGGACTCCACGCTGCCCGAGTTTGTCGGTGAGCTGGTCATGAATCTGCTTGGCCACCATCTCCCGCTCTCCGGTGTACAGCGCATTGGCCGAGTGGGACGCGGTCGCCTCCCGAATGGCTGCCCGCAAATTTGGTTCGATCAGCACAGTCATGTAATTGGGCCCAATCTTCTGATAAACCTCGGCGGCTTTCTCGGGATTGAGGTGGTAGATGAGCGACGTGTCCAGATTCATCACCAGCCCTTCACTCGATGGCACGCTGGCCGATTCCTTGAGCTCCTGGGTGCGAATCGAGAGCTCATGACTGGCTTTGAAAGGATTGATCACGTGCACTCCCTCCGGCAGCACTTCTCCGGTCACCCGCCCAAACAAGGTGAGCACTCCAACATGCCCGGAGTCGACGCGGGCCACGGCGGCGAACAGCATGATCACCAGGACAAACGCCGCCGCTGCAATCCCAAGCAGCCGCAACACCGAGCCGGAGTTCGCATCAATCACGCGGCCGTGAGGTTCATTGAAGATCGTCATAGGAATCCCTCCCCGCGGCGATTGTACTGCCAAGCCATCAGCAGGCTAAGTAGCCGCCACGACACACGCGGCGGCGACCACCACTACCCACGTAGGGGCAGAGCCTGTCCTGAGCGAAGTCGAAGGATGTCCTCACCTGCCCAGTCGGGCAAAGCTCGGCAAGGGTTTGTTTCAACGCATCAACAATCTCAAAACCCTTGCCCCACCTGATTTCTCTAGAAATTTACACAACAGCAATCTTCGCAAGGCCTAAAGTCGAGCGCCTTGCGCATCTCGAAATTCCCAAGGAAATCGCCATATCCGCGGAATCGCAACGAGCTGATGCCGAGACGCAATGCACCAATTCCGGTCACCCCCTTGTGGAGAGGCTGCACTCGCTTGCATACAAACGAGATAAATCGGCCGATTTTTAATTGACTATAAAAATAGAAGGCGTAAAAACAACCTCGTTCTTTGACACGTTCTGAAGTTTACCCGGTTGGTGCGGCGTCCGGGGCTCAAGCGAGGTCACTCTGAAGCATCGCAAGA
>Ga0163162_10005485_pt1 | contig 12257 bp, 10 predicted proteins | sample S55metaG_FD_115310 | JGI IMG/M metagenome (GOLD analysis project Ga0163162, IMG submission 115310) | Switchgrass rhizosphere microbial communities from Kellogg Biological Station, Michigan, USA - S5-5 metaG | ecosystem: Host-associated > Plants > Roots > Rhizosphere > Soil | place: USA...
CGATCGAGAATTGTTCAACTGCCGCAACTCGAGCCGCTTTGCTGAGCTTCCGGTGTAGTTCTGGATCAGCTACGAGTCGACTGATCTGCCTGGCAAGCGTCTCGTGATCACCCGGTGGAAACAATAATCCTGTTCGCCCGTTTTCGACAAACTCTGGAATACCACCGATTTCACTCGCCACCACGGGAAGTTCAGAGGCCAGCGCTTCAAGGTTAACCAAACCGGTTGCTTCTCCCCAAATTGAAGGACACACAAAGCAGTCGGCAACTTTCATGAAGGGCTCGACGTTGTCCTGTGGCCCCCAGAACCGCACTCTATGCTCGATCCCCAACTCTTTCGCCAAACCTTCCAAGTAGCTGCGCTGATCGCCCGATCCTACTAACCACAACACTACTTTTTCATCAAGGAGTGATAATGCGCGGAGAGCTGAGTCGACGCCTTTCTCTTTGATCAACTGTCCGACGTACAGAACAAGAAACTTGTCTTCCACCTGATGCTCCTTCCGACCCTTGGCTCGAAGGTCAGCGTCTGGTTTGAATCGCTCCGTGTTGATGAAGTGCGTGCATCTAACCAGATTCGACCATGTCCCGTCTTTGACAAGGCAATCAACAACAAAATCACTAATACACAACACCTGACCGTACCGCCTGAAGAATGTCTTTTTCAAAAGTCTCTTGATCCCTGTGGGTGGTAATGGTAGGGGGAGTGTTCGCGATGTGTGATCAGTGACGACGTGCTTTAGTCCTGGCGCAAGGACTGATAGCAAGGCAACGTAAGGATTAATCGGACTGTAAAAGTTCCAGTGAACAATCGAAATGCGATGACTGCGAATCAACCGCAGCAACGCTCTTAACGTGTGAAAACTCAGTTCGTGGAGATTGAGCCCGGCGATCTCCAGATTGTATTTCGCATATTGCTCGACTACGGAATGTGCTGGTGGTCCGCCGAAGACCGGCAGAAACAAACTTCCTCGCGACGCGAATTCTTTAGCGAGATTCAGAGTCTGCTCTTCGAGGGACCCGAACCGACCAGACGGGACCAAGTCCGTTAGATAGATAACTCGAGGCGGGGTATTAGGTGAGACAGACTGCATGTAATCGCTGGACGCTGCAACCTCGGATGCTTGAGAAACTGAAGTACCCATTAGTTCATGAAACTCGCAGAACCTTTTCGACCGCCACCTTGGAGTTCTTGGTAGCCATGATTTGTTTCAAGCGATAATCGCGGTACTCACCCGGCTCTCCAGTTTGATTGTCAGTGGCGGCAATAATCATATTGTAGGCTTCCCGAGACGTTGCAAAGTGCAACTTAAATCTACTTGTTCGTTCAGCTAATTCGAGACAGTCTTCCAAGGCTCTCCGCATCACCGCACCTATCACCGCCGGTTGATCGGCATCGAAAAAACCGTGGCAATACATCTTGATAAACACCCAATCGGGTCGACCTCGTACAGCAATTCGCGCATTTCGGCAGCGTTCGAGCCGACTCGGAGTCATGACAAATTTTGCAGTTAGCGCGCTATTCTCCAAACGAGGTACCAGCCCAAACTTGCGTCGGCTCCAATCAAAAACCAGCGGACCCGTTAGCATCACGGGTAATGAAGGTTCTTCTCCGACTCGTAATGAAGGACCAGAACGATGTGGTTTTCGTTTAGTCAAATCATGCCCGCAGTTGTAGATAGCATTGAGTCGCGCTACCTGGGAGACGTGTGGCGCGGAAGGTAGTGTCAGATCAGCGTAGCAGCCGGTATCTTTGAGTATCTGCATTTCAGAGTCGACACCACACCAACGATTGTCGGCTGAATTGGCCAATGCCCAGTTACCGTGAACAAACGCATACTGTGGTTTTCCGTCAGGAGACTCGCGCGACAAGCACTGATGCTCACTCACAATGGTGTCCCTAAAGGTTTCCAGTACCTGTCGAAAGTTTTCTGCAGTATCAGGTGAATGAACGCCATGGTGAAGATGAATCTCAACTTCACCGAGTCCTTCCGCTTGCAGGTCAGCCAATTGATTTAGCAGAACGGGATGATATTGCTCGGCCGGATAGAAATTTGTATGTCGAAACGGAGTGTTGTCGTGATCACGCACCGCCTCACCGATTGAGCGTGCCAACTTACACCAGTGATCGAGTCGACGCTGTTGGGTATCCCAGTCAAGGATAATTCCCTGTCCACCATAATCATTGGGTTCTTCGTTGTACCCGGGTTCGAAGTGGTTGGCCACCACAAAGATCAAGTGCGCAGTCTCGATGTTTTCGGTTGCACGCCTGATGAGTTCGTTGATCCGCCAAAAGGGATACCGAGAGAGCCAGGGCAGAGAGGCTAATAATTTGGAGCTGAGAGTATCGCTAGCCATGCTTACTTACGCCGACTCCGATTTTGTGCGCGGCTTCTGAGCAACGAGAAATATTCCGTCGACCAGCAGTTCTTCATCGGACAGTTTGGAAAATTGTGAATCAAGCTTTGAACGTATCTTCCGCACAAGCGATAGTTCGGTCTCGTCGTAATCAACCGCGGCTTGAATTGTTTGTTTGTGCGGATTGATCTCACCTTTGCTTATAACACTAGTGATGAAGATCTGTGTTTGATATCCCATCCCTTCCAACACATCGTAATAATAACTCATGGTTTTTCGGTTTGGCAGTCCCGACTCTGATGCCATTCTTCGATAAATCCATTCCGGAATTGTGAGGAATGTCAGGGGGTTCATTCCAGCTCCACTAAACATTCCATAGTCGCGGAGATCGATCTTATGAATCATCAAACCGCCAGGATTCAACAACTGGTCCGTTGCCTGGAACAATGGTTTGGGTTCGTAAATCTCTTCAATGACTGCACGAGACAGAACAATGTCAAACTTTTCAGTGTTAACATTTTCACTGCCAAACTCCGACAATTCTTTTCCATAGACACAACACAAACGTGCCGAGTCGATTTCTATTCCTTGAGAAAGATCGACAACTTGATCGAACTTTTCTCTTTGAGATGAATCGAGAGTCTCCCTTAGAGCTAGATAAATTCTTCGTTCATTCTTCTCGTCGCGTTTCGAGTAGAACTTATCAATAGTTGTGACCTGACTTGCACCCTCTGAGAGAAACTTAAGTGCGACGCCAACATTGTCGCCACAACCAAGCTCGATAATTCTCTTCCCTTTGATTTCCTCTGAAGTGATGTCCGCGTAACGGCAGTAATCTCTATACTGCAACTCGATGTAAGCAAGACTGTCTTCGATGGACTTTGAACTATGCGTCGAACCAATCGACGCTTCTATGCTACCTTTTGCAAACTCCGACCGCATCCGCCAGTTTTGAACTATGCGGTGACAAACAATGGCGACTTTTGAATGACGCGCGAGACTGCGGACTGATAGCATCACAAACCTATTTAAATACTCAGCTCTTCCACTAACTTTTGAAAGTACTTACCAACGTTCTCAGCTTCAAAACTACTACGCAAGGAGGGTGGGCCCCACGGCTCATTAAAGATCTTCTTTTCGCGCCGGCCCCTGAGATGTTGAATAAAGGAAACTAGAGCCTCCTTAGTCTTCTCTTTATTTGCCGGATCTCCAACCCAACCCCCTAATCTCTCAATCAAGTTAGAAGCAGTGCCAGGCGGAGTGATGCCAATTACTGGTCTACCAGCTCCAATGTAATCAATCAGCTTCGACGGTAAGAAGACACTCTTTTCGGCCGGCGCGTCTATGACCATCAGTCCGTCAGCGGAGGTCATCAGCTCCAGACTCTTCTGATTGGATACCGAGTCACGCAGCACAACAAGTCTTTCGGGCAAGTCGTTATAACCCATCTGGGTGACATCGAGTTCGCACATTGAGCCCACAAATTCAAAGCACACCCCCTCAAGAAACCTGGGATTCTCCTTGCCTATCATAATCAAAGCATCAAAAAGCGGTTTTGGGGTTCGCGGTCCATACATGTCGCCAAGAAATCGTACGGTTATGAATTCAGGCCGCTCGCTGACAGGATACTGCTCTGGCTCAAAGGAGTGCGGCACGACCACTGCTTTTTCTCTTAACGAAGGTGGATACTTCGCCATGACAAGGTCGATCGTTTCTTCAGAAGTGAACAACAAACGGTTTGCCGACTCCATAACAGATCGTTCATATGAAAGGTTTGCGTTTCGTGTCAGCCAATTGAATTTCTTGAATGGGTTGTCGGTCCATGGATCACTGAAATGAGCAAGCCACGGCATATTGTGTCGTCGCTTTAGTTCAAGACCGATTAAATGGTCACTCATGGGTGAACCAAATGTCACAACAACTGGACTCGCATTTCCTCTCGCAAACCAACTCTGCGTTCTGTTCACGACCGAGGACTTCCACATCCGCGAGTCGTCTGGAAGCTCTTCCCAGAAAGGTCGGCCAATCTTATGTGCAACCCTAGCCGCGTAACGGAGCAATGGAGCACGCTTGAATGGAACTCGCATTATTTCGTGTAGGAATGACTCCGATTGCACCGTGAGCTTGCTATCACGACGATCATTTAAATCTTCATAACCTGCACAAACAAGACTGATTGGTAGTTTGACTCGATTCAAAACGCGAGCCACCTGGACTGCTCGTGGATTGTTAGCGGGTGGATAGTAAAACGATATCGCCAGCAGGTTAGGAGATGCGCTCGTTCCCATCAAAGGTCTTTCGAATGCAGTATCTATTTGCCAGCCAAAGCTGCTTCGAGAGCGTTGATATCACAACCTGGATCCGTACCATCTGACGCTCTTCCCCTGAACTTACTTGATGGTGCCAAGCGATAGTTCTGATTTGCAAGATCGACGAAACCAATTTCGGAGGGCGAGTTCACATAGAAGTTTCCGGCTGGATAACGTGCGGCTAGTGAACCATCAGACTTGTCCGAGCGTGTATCAATGATCAGGTTTCCAGTCATCGCCAAACGCGGCCAACACGCGGCCATCCCACCGCTTGGAATTGTGCACTGCATTCCATATTGATAGTTGGCAATGATGTTGTCTTTGAAAACGAAACCAGTGGTTGGAATATCTGAAACAACAGGACTGCCCGGCTGAACTATTGTGTTGTGTTGGACAACAATTCCATGGCCTCCTACTAGCTGAACAAAGTTCGCGGCGTAACCTTGAATGGGACGGGGTTGAATAAACAAGTTGTTCTTGATGACGATGTTGCTGCCATTCAAACTCGGCTGCTCATTATCCGTCAGCATAAGTCCAAAGCCACCTTTGTAACCGCTTATTCGATTGTTCGTAAAGGTAACATCCTCGATCGTGGCCCACGGGGACGCACCGTCCTGATTGCGAATCGTGATTGCTATGTTTGTCCCAACGCCTGAGTACATATCGTTCCCGTCAATCACAGCTCCCTTGACCGTCTTGATCTCGATCCAGTTCTTGGGATTACTGAACGCGTTCCAAATATCCGGTTTGTTCAATGTGTTACGACGAATCTCCACGTCGCGTATCAAGTCGCCATTCCAACGAGCTGTGCCGCCATTATCAGGCGGACCTGGGTTACACGAGTTCTGACCTCGCACGATCGTAAAGTTGATCGTGTTACCACTGATCGAAGTTACTTTTCCGGTCTCCCATGGTTTGGCATAACCGTTTGGTCCCACCGCAGGTGTACAAGCCGAGTAAGAGAACGCAACCAGATCGCCAACCGCGAGATTAGCAACATTGCTTAGACGCGCGCTGTTAGTTGTTGCATTCGAGATCGTCGCGTTGTTGGTTGTATTCATTCCAGCGCCGCCGATAAAGACGTTGCTGAATTGCGCTTCGATGTAGTTGTTGATGATCTTGATAGGGCCGGGGCCAGCGTCGGAATAGATTCCGTAAGAGTCGATGTTTTGACCCGCGGCAGAATGGGCTTTCGGATAGTGACCAGAAAAACCAGCGAGGTAGGAGTTGATAACACTTACGTTGCTGACGCTTAAAGCGAGTCCGCGACCGACAGTCCTATCCACTGATGTTGGAAAAAGATTGTTTGGTGTCACCTCAGGGGAGTGGGCGAAAATCCGATCAAATACAAAATTATTAGTGCTGAGTCGCTGCTCGCGAGTGAAATAGGAACCGAGATTGACGAGATCGGGAGTGTAGGTGTTTCCATCCGTGGTGATTTCCACTCCCACAAACTTGTAATGGTGTGCACCGGCCTCGGCAATAATCACAAAGGTTCCCTTTGTGCCTGTTAGCTTCGGCATAGCAGCAGCATGACGGGCTGGATCAACTCTTTGACCTGCCGGAGGTATGCCCGCCAAGTTTGAGGTTTGAATAGTTATGAAGTCGGCGTCCGATCCTGTGCAGGCTTTCTTTTGCGGCAGAACAAAACTGTCTCCGGTTGGCTTATAAACGCCTCCAGGTTGCAGCGAGATCGTGTCACCACACTTTGCTGAATTCAGCGCTGCCTGGAGATTACCGCCGGCAGGAACATTAATTGTTCCCGACGGACCTGAAGACGGTCGAGGAGTCTCTTCAACTCGGCGTGGCCTCTGTTGAGTTTGATTAGTTCTTTCTGCTCTAACCAAGTAGAGGTAAGCACCTGAAAGGAGAACGGCGACGACAAGAACCGCCCCCAAAGCTGACAAGACAGGGTTGCGCTTTGTCAGTCTAGATACCAATTCAACGATTCCTCCATTGCCACTTGTCATCACCGCGCTGTATGAAACGTTGTCAGTATAACAGAGCCCTAGAGTGACCCACGGCGTTGCCTTTAGGGCTCTTTTCTTTTTCGTAGCCTGTATAGACTCAATAATCCAAGAGTCATTAGCGAAAGCGCGGCAGGTTCTGGAACGGGCTGGGTCACCCGAAATTCATATTGACCTGACTGAAGAATATCTCCCGATAAACCGTCCACGAGTTGAACGCTTAGAACGACTGGAACCCCTTGTACAGTCGGATTCATGGCTCTGAAGCTGAACAACTGTGAGTAATCAGCTGGAAGACCATCAAAAAGCGGCACCCGAAATGACCCAGTAACATCAGGCTGTCCGGATTCGCGGAAAGTCAATTTCAGCGTGTTAATACCATTCGCCGGTGATGCGCCTGTGATGTCTACCAGAAAGTTAATCTCAGGACCGATCAGACTGGTATTGGGATTCGACTCAAGGTCAACTCGACTGGCCCCATGTAATGCCACGACGTTTTGGAATGAAACGGGGTCAGCCTTTGCGATCTTGGGAACCAATAAAGCCAAGGTGAAAAGGAGAAATAAGAAACTGAATTTTGATACGCTCATATGGTACTCGCGCCTTCTGCGCTGTTGGTTAAAAAGCACAATAACCCCGAACTACCACTAAAATGTGATCTGTCTCGATCCCGAGAACCGCGTCGAGCCTGAAATTAACCCTCTTTGCCGGGGAATAATCAGTTGGGGATGGCAAGTTGACTCAATTGAGCGACACTGATTTTCGGTAGCATCAGTAACTATTTGGGGCCTTGGAGCTTTAGGTTAGTAACGCAGGCGATAATAAACGAGCTTGACGTACTCCAACGCCACAGTTTGCCAACCCTTTGGATAGAACCACCAAAGAGATTCCCTCGGTGTTTGCTTTCCCGGCGGAACAAACGCCCATTGAATCGCCGGCGATGAGCCGAGATCACGTTGAAACGTCCAAACTGCTCGCCTTCCGTGATAAGCCGAAGTCACCACCACTATCGATCGTATCCGGTTTGTATCAGTCCAATCCTTTATGGTTGACGCTTCGTCGTGAGTACTCGTAACTACAGACCGAATCACCTTTATCCGGTTCGCAGGAACGCCTGACTGAACGAGTGCATCCATCGCCAACTCAAATGTGAAGGGATTTCGTCCTTTTTCATTTGACCATCCACCTTGTTGACCATCATTGGTGAGGACAATTGACGAGGCGTAACCTTGTCTGAAAATTTCTGCTGCAAGCTGGGTACGCTCGCGGAAGGCAGATGACCCACTCAAAACTACGATCACATCTGCGGGTGACTTAAGAGTGTTATCAACAATCAGCCAACGTGCTGCAACCCATGAGAGTACCCACAGAACAATTAGTGCTAACAGAGTTACTAGGACGACGGACTTGAATCGACTGACAGTCATCAGGCTGACATCACCAGCAAATTCCCTGGTAGCCCATTGGTTCATCCTTCGATTCGAATAGCCGAACCAGATCTACGACAATCTGATCATCTCTCAGTGTCGATGCAATACTTCCGAACTCAGCTGATCGGTTCCCGATAACGATTACCTCTGACTCGGAGACGACATTGGAAATCTCGTCACGCATCAACTGAGAGATGTGCGGAATCTCGCGTTCAATGTATTCCTTGTTGGCGCCAAATAAGCGGGCGAGTGAAACGTCGCGATCATAAATCGACAGTTGAAATCCCTTCCCGATAAGAGTTTCGATCAACGTGACCATCGGAGACTCACGGAGATCATCCGTTCCTGCTTTGAAACTAAAACCGAGCACACCAACCTTTTTACGTCCGGTCTTCATCACCATTTGAACGGCACGTTCAACCTGCAACCGATTGCTTGGAAGGATCGACGACAAGACCGGTACTTCCACATCGAGTTCTTTTGCTTTGTAGTTCATAGCACGTAAATCCTTCGGCAAGCATGAACCACCAAAAGCAAAACCTGGCTTCAAATAATATGGAGATAAATTAAGTTTCGTGTCCTGGCAAAAGACATCCATTACGGCATGGCTATCGACGCCAAGCTCCTTACAAATATTCCCAATCTCGTTAGCAAAACTCACCTTCAGTCCATGAAAACAGTTGCATACATACTTAATCATTTCTGCAGTTTTCAATTCGGTTACGTAAAGAGGAGCAGAAACATTCTGATAGAGGCCTTTGACGATCTCGGCAGAGTTCGCATCGTCCGCCCCGATCAACGTAAAAGGAGGCGCGTAGAAATCCTTCAGCGACGTTCCTTCGCGTAGAAATTCAGGATTGATGCAAACACCAAGATCAGCTCCGGCACGCTTGCCCGCGTATTCTTCCAACACGGGAATTACCGTGTTCTGAATCGTGCCCGGCAACATTGTGCTTCTGATCACGACGACGTGAGGATCTGACTTGGTCTTTAACGCTGTACCTATCTCTTCACAAACTCGCGATACGTAACGAAGATCGAGACTACCGTTCGCGTTACTGGGAGTACCGACGCAGATGAGCGACACGTCGGTAGCGCGGACAGCTTGAGTAGTGTCGCTCGTTGCCCTCAGTTTTCCCGCTTGCACTGTCTTTGCAATGAGTTCGCCAACTCCGGGCTCAACAATCGGACTTCTGCCATCGTTGATAATCTCAACCTTTGTCGAATTCACATCAACGCCGAGTACGTCGTGTCCCTCGTTGGCGAAACATGCTGCCGAAACACAACCAACATATCCAATACCGAAGATACTAAGCTTCATTCATTAACTCTCGCTTCAATAAGATTTGAACTGGTTCGACTAATACCTCTTGTTCCATAAAAGCCCGATAAGAAACGCGCTTCCCCACGACAAGTGAATAGTCAGGAAAACAAGCGGCATTAGCAGAACAGTCTGGAACCCACCCTCGTTGGCACTCGAGATCTTCAAGCCAAAATAGAACGCCGCTGCAGTGTACAGAAGAAGTTCGACGGCGAGAACCATCCAGACTACTGGCGTTAGGAAACCCAATACGCCCAAAAAAGGAACCGACAAGACAAAAAGAGGCGCAATCACATGACGGAGCTTAAGTGAATAAGGATTGAGCTTCACCATCTGGGCTTTCCAATGCCCGTATCGATTGTACTGGCGCATCAACTCTTTGATAGTCGTTCGGGCAAAGTACTCAGAGTGGTCCGACCGATCGAGTATGACCTTTAATCCCTGTTGACGAATCCGATAATTGAAATCGTAGTCTTCATTCGCCAAAAGTGCCTCGTTAAAACCGCCGAGCGATTGCCATAGCTCTTTGGTGAAACAAGCAAAAGCGACAGTATCCACAGCCTCTTGTCCACGATCATTTGTTGTCAGTCGATATTTTGCGTCGCCTATTCCGAACGGATGTGAAACTGCACTCGCAATTGCTTGAGCCAGCATCGTGTTTGCACCTGGCTTAACCAAGCAGGGCATCCCTACCGCTCCAACTCCGTCCTGGTCCAGCACTTCGACACAACGTCGAACGTAGTTCTTAGGTGGCGCCGCGTGGGCATCCATTCTCGCGATGATGCTGCCTTTGGCGTTTTGAACTCCGAGGTTGAGAGCAGTAGGAATGTTTCTGGCTGGATTATCTACAACGCTGACTTGAACCCCGGGATGCCCCACTGCGAACGCTTCGATCTTCTGACGCGTCCTGTCGGTCGACCGACCATCAACAACGATTATCTCGTAGTGATCGTTGTCGTATTGATCGATCAAGTTCTCGAGAGTCTTATCGATGTAGTGTTCTTCGTTATAAGAAGGGATAACGACTGATACTGTGGGTTCACTCATCGAGGCGGTGTGGAGTTGTCAGGGATGTTTTTGCCTTAGTCAACCAGTGAAAGAACTCGTGCTCTTATCCGATCGTAACGCTCATTGCCCAGCGCCCGCTTCAGTGAGCTCAGCATTGAGTCACCTGATTTCATTAATAGCTGACCCTTGCCGGCACAAAGACGCCGGAAGTTTTTTGGTGTCATGTCTTTTTTTATCGCGACCCGTTTGAGAGCAAATCTGTCGGTCGATTGGTAGTTAATTCCCAAGTTGCTGCTGGCCACTGATTGATAGCCAGCCTCATGCGCGAACTCAGTTACAAAAGAACTAATCCGACCACCAGGACAGGAGAAGTGCGCAACTTCCCTCCCTACAATTTCTTCGAGAGCGCTTTTCGAGTCGACGAGTTCTGCCCTGACTTCATCTCTTGCCAGGTCATCAAGGTGGCGGTGGTTCATCGAGTGTGATCCGATCTCAAAACCAAGATCCGCTAACTCGCGTAACTCCGGCTTGGTCAAATACCCCCGCTTTCCGAGGTGAGCAACTGTGACATAGAAGGTCCCGTTATGTTTCTTCGCAGCTAACAATGGAGCAGCGACGCGTAAGTCAGAAGCACAACCATCATCGAATGTAAGGCACAAACTCTGGGACGCTCCAATCGACTTCAGAGCTTCACTCACGCTCAGACCTTTCTGTCCCAGTTGCTCAATAACATCGAGTTGTCGTGAGAACTCTTCGTCAGAGATCACATAGCGTCGATACCCGGCCGAGTCGTCACAGAGTTCTGCGCCGGATGCCTGGACCTCGTGATACATGAGAAAAACTGAGCCCTTACTCATGAGAATAATTTGCGGAGACGTGACTTTACTGGCTTTGGTAAGTTCCTGCCTACCGAGCCCGCTACTTTCTTCATCCGTTTGAAGAGTTGTTGTTTGCGCTGGTACTTCGAATTCAACTCGTCAAACTTCATCATCAACTCGTTGTCCAACACCCCGTTTGAGGGAAGAGTGAGTCCATCGTTGTGAACAGCAGTGTACTTACCACCACGAAGTGCGGTTAGCGCATCAGCAGGATTCGGAGAGCAACTAAGTTGGTTAACGAGTCCACGATATTGGTTCTTCCAGTGTAGATCCGTTCCGTAGAAAGCCTTCATATCGGAGTTGCGAGCTTGCAATCGATTGAGGAGGCGGAAAGTCCTGGGCCGCGGAGCGATTGGCCCATCGTATTTCGAGTTCCAGACTTCAATGCCAAAGGGCAAAACATCAAACGACTCGATCCAATCGAACATGCTATCGCCGGGGTGCGCAATCACAGAGAGGCCGTCGTTCTTGTCGATGTGCTTGATTACCTCCTGCGGGTTTGTGGTTGTCGCCAACTCCGTCACACCGTAGCCGAGAATATGCATCTTCCGTTCACACTCAAACTCGAGACCGGCAACAAATGCGAAGTCGTTGTCTGAAAGTTTCTCACACTCCTCGACGTACGCTTTGATTGAAGCGTCATCAAACCACTCGGCGTGGTCAGTCATAAACACCATGTTGAATCCCGACTTCAGAAACATCTCGCGGAGTTCCGGAAGTGTGAATTCCCCATCGGAGTAAGTGCTATGACAGTGAGTAGCGACTTTCAGCATTAGGATTCTTAACTGCGGTTGCCGATTTGTTTAGCCCCGCGGGAAGCTTTCTGAAAAAGAAGTCGATCCAATCTCCTGCCTCCGGAAGAGGATCGCTAAGTTGAAAATTATCGTGGAACGTCCCGGGCACAGGTTTCAGAAACTCAAACAAAGTTTTCAATCGGCCGGGGAATCGAAGTGGATATCCTTTTGGCGCACCGCGAAAAACCTCGAG
>Ga0163162_10005486_pt1 | contig 12255 bp, 9 predicted proteins | sample S55metaG_FD_115310 | JGI IMG/M metagenome (GOLD analysis project Ga0163162, IMG submission 115310) | Switchgrass rhizosphere microbial communities from Kellogg Biological Station, Michigan, USA - S5-5 metaG | ecosystem: Host-associated > Plants > Roots > Rhizosphere > Soil | place: USA: Michigan...
TCTGCTTTGTTGTGTTTGACCCTTCCAGTGTTTCGGCAGGACTTACCCAAACTATTTATATAGGTGTCTCCCGCACGGGAGGCAATAACATATACAAAAGTACCGATGGTGGCAGCACTTTCACTGCAATTCAGCCTGATAATTCATTTATGCCCCACAGGGCTGTTTTGTCTTCTGATAATTCCACTTTATATGTGACAATGGCGGATGCTGAGGGTCCATCGAACGGCAGCAGTGGAAGAGTTTACAAACTTGCTACTGCTACCGAAACCTGGACCAATATTACTCCAAATGGGAATAATTACCCTTATAGCGGAATTAGTGTTGATCCGGCAAATTCGAACAGGATTATTGCTTCAACTACTAACGTGTGGAGTAACAACCAGTTTGGCACCACCTGGGCGGATTTTATTTACTTTTCTACCGACGGAGGAAGTACCTGGACCTCAAAGTTGACGCCCACAAGTATCCAGAACAATAATGGCATTGGCTGGATCGCTGGTCGTGGAATACATTGGGCAGGCAGCATTGACTTTGATCCGTTAAATACGGCAAGAGTAAGGGTTATATCGGGGAATGGAGTTTTTACCTGCGATGATATCAATGCATCCACCACTTCCTGGAAATTTGATGTAAAAGGAATGGAAGAAACGGTTGTACTTGATGCAATAAGCATTCCCGGTGGTAATTTTATTTCAGCAGTAGGAGACCAATATGGGGCTGTATATGCTGATATTTATGCGTATCCGGCCAAAGTACATAGTCCCACCGTTACTTCTAATAACGGCATAGCCTATGCGGCAAATAATATCAACAAAGTGGTACGGGTTACAGATAAATTATACTACTCTACCGATCAGGGGTCAACCTGGGCACCAGCGGCTTCTACTAATGGCGGAGGTTATGGGAAAGTAGCATTGTCGGCAGATGGAAATACAATACTTCATTGTCCGGGCGGCGGAACCACCACTTATTATTCAACAGATAATGGAGGATCATGGACCAGTACAGGAGTAACCAATGTTCAGGATGCTCATCCAATAGCAGATTATGTTAACACCAATAAATTTTACATTTATAGCCCTAATAGCGGACAGCTATTTGTAAGTACAAATAAAGGTGTAAGCTTTATCGCTTCAGCATCTAACCCAGGTCAATGGGGATCAGGACGGGCAAGGGCAGTTCCAGATAATGAAGGAAATGTATGGGTAGCTTTAAACGGGAGCGGATTGAAATACACCACGAACAATGGAACTTCATGGACCACTGTTGCTAATGTTAGTTATTGTGGAGCTGTTGGATTTGGTAAAACCTCAACGGGGGCTACTTATCCTACCGTTTATATTTGGGGAACTGTTGGCGGAGTTAGAGGTATGTTCCGTTCTACAGACCAGGGCGCTTCGTGGACACGAATAAACGACGATGCCCATGAGTGGGGAGGTCCGGGGAACGGTAATTTTGTAATGGGAGATATGAATGTATTCGGACGGGTATATATGAGTACAGTAGGACGAGGTCTGGTTGTTGTCGAATCCGGACTGTCGGTGCTGCCCCTGCAATTTGCCCATGTATCAGTATCGCAACGGCCGGTATCACAAAAAGTGTATGCAGATGTGAAATGGCAAACAACTGCCGACGCCGGTATAACCGGTTATATAGTGGAAAGAAGCATGGATGCCGTTCATTGGCAGGAAGTATATAATACCACCGCAAACGGGCAGCATAATTATACATATACCGAAGATGTTACTGGGTTAAGTGGTACGATACGCTACCGTATCAGGGAAATTAATAACAATGGCTATGGCAGCTATAGTGCCATACTTACGCTGCAATTATCAGCTATTACCCGAACAACAGTTACCATAAGGCCCAATCCGGTCATAAATAAGATTATTAATTTGTATCTGAATAGTCAGGCTAAACAACAGGTAGTGGTGCGGGTGGTTGACCTGCTTGGGCGAACCCTTTATAGCAGTGCTGTTGTGCCCGTAGAAATAGGCGAGAATGTAATAAATATACAAGCAGGCCAGTTCCTCCGTAGCAATACCTGTTTTGCAGAAGTATTGAATGCAGCCAGTGGATCAATGATCGCCACAATAAAAGTAATTTTCTGATCACCTGGGCTTAACTTTCACTTCGATCCGGTGAACAGTTTTTGATTTCAAAAACTGTTCACCGGACTGTTCACCAGTGGAATGATAAAAATTGAAATTTTTTGATACTTAAAAAACAAAAAAACCAGCAAAATCAGGTGTTTTGCTGGGTTTTGATATCCTCTGATACCGTTTTAGTGACCGCGTCAGGATTCAAACCTGAAACCTTTTGATTCGTAGTCAATTCCGGGTAATAATCACTGGAAAATTGAAATTTATTAATGTTCATAGATTACTATAATTCAAATAGTTGTGTAACATCAATTAATAGTGGTTAATTGAATTTACCGGATTTTGTGCATATTTGTATGCAAATAGTATGCAAATGCTGCGTAAGCCAACTACAGCTATTTTACTGGATACACGGAGAAAAAAGGCAAAAGATGTCTATCCCGTAAAGCTGCGGGTAACCTATCAACGGAAACAGGTTTACTATACCCTTCCCTACAACTTCACCGAAGAAGATTTCAAGCAAGTAATGTTCGGTGAAAAGCCAGGTCATAAGGAAAAAGAGCTGAAAAAAAAGATACAGGGCTATGAAAACAAAGCTGAAGACATCTTTGATGACATGACCTTATTTACCTGGGAAACTTTTGAAAAACGTTTCCTGACCGATAGTGCGGCTTCGGGAACGCTGGAAGCGGCATATAATGAATACATAGTCCAATTAAAAAGAGCCGGCAGAATAGGCACGGCTGTCTCTTATGAGGCATCCCTAAAAAGTCTCAATAAATTCGTTCCAGATACCAAGTTGATTGATATAACGCCCCATTTTTTACATGCGTATGAAAAATGGGCATTGGCAAAAGAAATGACCGCAACAACTGTCGGCTTTTACATGCGATGTCTCCGCTGCATATTCAATATTGCCATTTCCGAGGGCACTATCAGCAATGAACACTACCCTTTCGGCAAAAGAAAATATGAAATCCCTACCGGTACCAACACCAAAAAAACGCTTTCCCTGAAAGATATTAAAAACATCTATTATTATCAGCCACAAGAAAAAAGCACCGAAGCAATGGCGCGGGATTATTGGCTGTTTATTTATTTCTGCAATGGCATTAATGTAAAAGACCTGTGCCTGCTTAAATATGATAATATAAAAGGCGACGTGCTGGAATTTGAAAGGGCCAAAACAGCCAGGACAAAAAGAAAGGTTGAACCCATCCGGGTAATCTTGGATGTAGATGCGAAAGCTATCATTGACAGGTGGGGAAATAAAAATACCGCAAAAGGAATGCATATTTTCCCGGTACTGACAGGCAAGGAAACGCCCGAAAGAGAAAGGCAGTTAATACAGCAGATAACGCATGTCATCAATAGCCATATGAAAAATATAGCCTCTGCATTAAAGATTGAGAAAGACGTAACCACCTACGCAGCGAGGCACAGCTTTGCAACGGTATTACTGCGAAGTGGTGTAAGCACCGAACGAATTAGCGAAGCATTAGGCCATAGCAGTATGACAACTACAAAAAACTATCTGGCAGGGTTTGAGGATGAAAGTAAAAGGGATGTTGCAAAAAGTTTGGTTGCCTTTAAAAATATCTCCGATTAACCATATGAAAAAAGGAAGAGAACGATTAAGTAAAATAGCTATTATTGAAGATTTCTACTTCGATCAGATATTTTGGAAATTCGAAGAACGTATTAGCCAATTTATATTTGATTTAAACAAAGCCCGTGATAAAGAAGATGTTTTAGTAAAACACAGGAATGAGGCCAGCAATAGAATGATTTTTTTGCAAGGGAACAGTATATACATGAGCGCATTACGCGCAAGACGGAAGATATATGAGGCGGATCAAAGCTTTTCTGAATTTGAAGCTCTTATTGAAGCGTGCAAACTGGAAAAGGTCGAACTGAAAAATGCGGTAGAATTTTTATCTGAATATGAAGCACTCTTAGAGTGCGGACACAAAATGGGAGAAATTTATTTTATAACACCAGGAAGAAAAGAATTTAAAGAAGTAGAGTCTGCAAGTAATAATGATGGCAATCTAATAAAGTTGTTACAGGCATTATTAGGCACAAACTTTAAACCGGAAAAAAATCAGAATAATACACCTTTAGTAACATCAACTCCCTATTTCTTAAAAAATAAAATTGTTGAGATTGTAGATGCGCTTGAACCTTATTTTGAAGATAAAATTGAAGAGCTAAGAGATATAATCGAAAACTGGAAAATTGCCAAATCAAAATTATTGTTTCGCGGCCCCGCATATAAACTGGGAGACGTCTTCCTAAAATTGCATGACGCAGATATTATTATGGGTGGTAAAAGCGATTTGATATCATGGATACACGGCAACTTTCTTTATATCAAAAAATCAAAAGCAAAAGAGTTTAGCATTCACTATGTCAGGCAACTGATAAACACAAAGAAGTGGAAGTTTAAAAATCTAATATTGGATGTACGTCCGGGCAAACAAATTGTTATTATGTAAGAGGTTTTAGCGCTTTTCAAAATACTGGTTTTTTACTGGTTTTTTTTAAGTATCCACTAGAAAACATGTATCACTGGTATATCCTTGCAGTATTATTTTAAAAAATAAAAACTACTGCATGGAAGCAACATTTGAAACATTACCCAAAGCGGTTAATGAAATAATTGCCAAGTTGGAAAGAATTGAAACGCTCTTACAAAAGCCTACCAGCAATCAAGAAGAAGAACCTTTATTTCTAGGTGTATCGGAAGCTGCGAGTTTTCTTTCACTTTCAATACCTACTATTTATGGTTTGGTACAAAGGGCAGACATACCCGTTAACAAGAAAGGCAAGCGGCTTTATTTTTCAAAACCAGAATTAATAGAATGGGTAAAGTCGGGAAGAAAAAAAACCAATCTTGAAATTGAAAGGGAGCCGATTGCGCCTTTAAAAAATAAACGGAGGCGGTTATGACGCAGGAAAATACCAGTAACAATGATACGGGTGTTTGGAACAACGTCATCACTGCATTGCCAGAAAAGGAGATATTTGAAGCAATAATGGCGCTTGCCCAACCACTCGACTTTCGCACACTTTCTAAATTACCAGATAAGGAAAAGCTCCGTTATCACGACTATTTAGTTGGTGTAATCAATGAAATCATCAGGTTATCCCAGTATGTAAGGTATGGATTAACTTACCACAATGGCTGCATCTACGTTTTTAATAAAATGTACTGGAGTCGCATAAGAGAAAAGACTTTTAAAGATTTCCTTGGCCGGGCAGCGCAAAAAATGGGCGCTGGCTATGCCATTGCACAACACTTCAAATTCAAGGATAATCTTTATGATCAATTTATATCGGCTTCAGACCATCCGAATTCAGATTTGCCTAAAAAGTCAGTGTTGATCAGTTTAAAAAATGGAACATTTGATGTGGGCCTTGAATCCCAATTTTTAAGAGAACCGAGAGATGAAGATTTCTTGACTTATCAATTACCTTTTAAATTCGACAAGGATGCCACTTGCCCCATGTTTATCGAATTTATAAATAAAGTGTTACCGGACGGAGAATTGCAGGCCGTATTGGCTGAATTTATTGGCTCGCTTTTCATAAGTACAAAACAATTAAAACTAGAAAAAGCACTGCTTCTTTATGGTGATGGCGCAAACGGGAAATCGGTAGTTTTTGAGATTGTAAATGCCCTGCTCGGACGTGAAAATGTCAGTAATTTTCCGCTCCAGAATTTAACCGACAAAGACGGATATTATCGAGCAATGATGGCAAATAAACTGCTCAACTATTCAAGTGAAATCAATAACAAAATGGATAGGGCATTATTTAAGCAATTAGTGTCGGGTGAGCCTGTCCCAGCTAGGTTGCCATACAAACCGCCGTTTACGATAGAAGACTATGCCAAACTGATCTTTAACACCAACGAATTGCCAAAAGATGTCGAAACAACAAATGCATACTTTCGCCGCTTATTAATAATTCCTTTCTTAGTCACCATTCCGGATGGTCAACAGGACAAAGAGCTTGCAAAAAAGATTATTCAAAGTGAACTTTCCGGGATTTTTAACTGGGTATTGGAAGGTGTAAAACGACTACTAAAAAACAAGTCTTTTACTTACAGTGAGATTATTAATAACGCTGTTAATGAATACAAGAAACAGTCTGACCCCGTACTACTTTTTATAGAAGAAATTGAATTAAAAAAATCTCTTGACAAACACATTACCCTGGCTTCTTTAACCCAAGAGTATAAAAAATTCTCAACCGAATTAGGGTTTCGTTCGATCAACAATGGCGCATTAAGTACGCGCCTTAAAAAGATAGGTTTTGAAATAATAAGAAGGGGTGATGGGAATGTGGTTTATGCCACAAAAAAAATGTTTTAATCTGCTTCACTGACTACACTACCTACATGCTTTTGTAGTGTAGCAAATGAAGGCAGTGAAGCCCAAAAAACAACATTTACTTTGCTCTAAACGACCGGCATTTCATAAATAAAATTTACCTTGCTCCCGGCCTCGCATCAGAGCAAGACACAAAATATTCTAAAATAATTCATTCGAAGAGAAAGTAGGCTCTGCTGGAGAGCAACCTACCAACAATAGAATGATGAAGCGACAGAAAATGTCAACAAAGGGATACATGAAAATATAGCCCCTTTTATTGTTCTGGAGCTTCACAATCGTTTACAAAACTCACTTCAAAATAAGTGTCAATAGCTTTGGGGAAGATTTACCAGCTTTTTATAAAGTCCGAACAATCCACAACAGCGTCTTTATGAATGCGCAGAGATCCCGCTACCGTTTCTTTAAGATACTCCTCGTGCTTTCTTAAATTCTCCGCGGCCAATCTACATTTTAGCGTATAATTTATTATATTTTGCGATACCATGCTTGTGGCCGTCGTAGTTGCCAACTGATATATAGGATCTACAATTTCACTGAGCGTAGAATTTATATGAGTGCTTGCCCCTTTGTTTTTCCAGGCGCTAAATATCCTTAGTACGTTGTGCTGATATCCGTTAGGTTCAGTAAGCCGATCACCTTTAACAAGCTCAAATATGATATCATCATGACCCTTTCTAAGATTGTCAAGGCTTTCATTATAAGTATTAAAATTCTCGTCGTATCTAGCCTGTACAAAGTCTGATACTCTTTTCAATGTCTCTTTTGCAGCCGCAACGCGCTCAACAACTTCAAACAACTGGGAAATTTCAACCGCCCGATTTCGATGAAAAATGGAAGAAAAATTTTCAATAAAAACTACAATATCGGTTTTCGCCAAATAATTATAACTATAACTGGTTGCGAAACTTACTGTATAGTTGCCTCCATTTAAGTACCCAGGTTGCGAAAAAAAATTTTCAAACTCCAAATATTGCTTTTCACAGGAATTTAAAAAATCTGTAATTATGATTTTCAAGCTCTTTCTATATAGCCGCCTTTTTTTTAGTTTCACAATGTATGAGGCACCCCATGTCAAAAGATAACCTAAGCAAAAAGTAGATAACGTCAACATAACTGTTGCTGCCGTAGTTCTTGGTATTCCCAGGCCGTCAACTATCGCTGTCATGATTTTATTAAGTAACGATTGCATATTATGATTTAAAAGAAAATTAGCTTGTTGCTTGGGAGATGCCAAATGAGTTTTTTAAGCCATCCAAAAGCTTCAAAAAATCATATAACGCAAATGCGGAGCTCTCTAAAATATTGAAAATCAATCATAATAATTAATCTAATTTCCATTATTTTAGCATTCCTAAACCAAAATATACATGTTTGAACAAACTTTCAAGAATATTGATGACATCCTACACAAAGATGCTGGCTGTGGAAGCGAGCTGGACTATGTGGAGCAAACTTCGTGGGTATTGTTTCTAAAATACCTGGATGATCTCGAAAAGGATAAGAAGACAGCTGCTGAGCTGACCGGTAAAAAGTATACATATATCATCACACCCGAATTTCAGTGGAATGTGTGGGCCGCACCGAAGTTAAAAGACGGAAAATTAGACTATCACAACGCAGCTACCGGTGATGACCTTTTAGATTTGGTAAATAATAAACTATTTCCATATCTAAAAAAATTCAAAACCGATGCTGAAAGAGCTGATACCATAGAATATAAAATTGGTGAGATTTTCAGTGAGCTGAAAAATAGGGTGCAAAGTGGCTATAATTTGCGTGAAGTCATAAATAAAGTTGATGAGCTTCGCTTCCGAACTCATGCCGAAAAACACGAAATGAGTCACCTATACGAGGACAAGATAAAAAACATGGGTAACGCCGGGAGGAACGGCGGCGAATATTATACACCCCGACCTTTAATTAAAACTATAATAAAAGTTGTATCTCCCGTCATTGGTGATAAAATTTATGATGGTGCCGTAGGCAGTGCAGGTTTTTTATGTGAAGCATTTGATTATTTAAAAGAAAGCAAAAAGCTGACAACTAAGGATAGTGAAATGCTTCAAAAAAACACTTTTTATGGTAAAGAAAAAAAGTCATTGGCATATATTATTGGTATTATGAATATGGTCCTTCACGGTATTGAAGCTCCAAATATTATCCACACAAATACATTAGCGGAAAACATCACTGATATTCAAGATAAGGATCGGTACGATATAGTACTTGCTAACCCTCCATTTGGAGGAAAAGAACGAGCAGAAGTGCAGCAGAACTTTCCTATAAAAACTGGCGAAACCGCTAGTTTATTTTTGCAGCATTTTATTAAAATTTTGAAAGCAGGCGGCAAAGCTGGTGTTGTAATAAAAAATACGTTTTTGAGCAATACAGATAATGCAAGTATTAATTTACGCAAATTACTTTTAGAAAGCTGCAATCTTCATACAGTCTTAGATTTGCCTGGAGGTACATTTACCGGTGCTGGCGTAAAAACAGTAGTACTGTTTTTTGAAAAAGGCTCTTCAACAAAAAAGATTTGGTTTTACCAACTAAACTTAGATCGAAATCTTGGCAAAACAAACCCTTTAAATGAAAAAGACTTGAATGAGTTTATTGCCCTGCAAAAAACAAAAGGAGAAAGTGAAAATTCCTGGACAATAAATTTAAGAGATGTCGACCAAAACTCTTTTGACATAAGTGCAAAAAATCCCACCAAAAAAGAAGAAGCAATCTTAAGGCAACCTGAAGAAATTTTGAAAGAGATGCAAAATCTGGACGAAGAAAGTGCTGATATTTTAAATTCAATTTTGGAGATGCTATGAAAAAAGCTTGGGAAATAAAAAAACTAGGAGAAGTATGCGACTTGTATCAACCAAAAACAATTTCAATTAAAGAAATGGTTAATGATGGAATGTATTCGGTTTTCGGCGCCAATGGTATAATTGGAAAATACGATAAATACAATCATGAAGAACCGCAGCTCCTTATTACTTGCAGAGGCGCTACTTGTGGATTCGTAAATATTTCTGAACCTAAATCTTGGATAACTGGTAATGCAATGGTTGTTAGACCTATTGATAGTTCTGCTATTGACTTGAAGTTTTTAGAATATTTATTCCGAGGTGGAATTGATTTATCTAAGACAATTACAGGAGCTGCTCAACCTCAAATTACAAGACAATCACTTGCTCAATTATCGATTTCGTATCCCCAGTCGATAATTGAGCAGCAACAAATAGTGGCCATCTTAGATGAAGTCTTTGCGGTCGTAAGTAAGGTAAAAGTCAATGCCCAGCGAAACATACAAAATGTTAAAGAACTTTTTGAAAATTCATTACAAACAATTTTCAAAGTGAAAGGAAAAGATTGGGAAAAAAAATCCTTAAAAGAAATTTCATTAGAATTTGCAAGAGGCAAATCAAAACACCGTCCCAGAGGTGATTCGACATTGCTCAATGGAAAATACCCCTTAATTCAAACAGGTGACATAAGCAAAGCTAATCATTGGATAAATGAATATTCACAATCCTATAATGAAAAAGGATTAGCGCAAAGTAAACTTTGGAAAAAGGGCACTATTTGTATAGCAATTGTTGGCGCTAATGTAGCTGAAACGGCAATTCTTAATTTTGATGCTTGTTTTCCTGATAGTGTAATAGGCATTGTCGTAAATCCTGCGAAGGCAAATAATGAGTATGTTGATTATCTCCTGCAAACTTTTAAAACATTCTTAAAAGAAAAAGGTAAAGGGACAGCACGGGATAACATTAACTTAGGGACATTTGAAGGTCAACACTTTCCCTTCCCTTCAATTAAAATTCAACAAGAAATTGTTCAAAAACTTAATACCTTATCTAGGGAAACAAAAAAATTAGAAACTGTCTATCACCAGAAAATAAATAGTTTAGAAGAGCTAAAAAAAAGCCTGTTGCAAAAAGCGTTTATCGGAAAGTTAAACATGAAGACATTAGTGTATGAATAAAGAATATGACCTAAATAACTTTGGGATTAATTTATCAATAAGCCTCATAGGTGATCTAAAAGTACTTCGATGCGAAGCGGATTTACCAACACTTTTTTTATTTGACGAAAATCACAGCAATTTAGATAATTGCATTTACAAAAATATCCTAAATGCGCTCGAACTAATTGAAAAAGGCAATATATTTCGAGTAGGAGTGGAAAGTCTGGCAGGCGGGAAAAGTTGGGATTCTGAAAATCAAGAATACAACGAATACTATTTCGATAAAAAATTTGACGATCAATTTGTAAAAAAATATAAAAGTCAGGTAACAACATTTGCAGACGAATTAGAAAGAAAATTCAAAAACTTAATTAGTGGCGTAGAATGTTGGGGTATGATGGAAAATATTACTAAAGACATTCTAGCAGGCAAATATTCAAGCGCCGCAACACACCCTTTCAATATAAAAAGGTCCCAACATTTTGTAAGAACTATGTTTGAGCGATATAATGTTAATGAAGGAAATTTAATTCTGAACTGTGGAAGCAATCACAATAATCATATTGAAAAATGGATTGAAAGCGGCGAGATTGATAATATAGCGGGCCTAAGAGCTAATTATATTAGAATAAACACAATAACCGTATGAACGAAGCCGAAACAAGAGCCGAACTAATAGATCCAAAGCTATCCGATAACGGTTGGGATAAAAGAAGCAACTCAGAAGTAAAAGTGTTGCGTGAATACATTATTTCGGCTGGCAAAATCAAAACAAGCGGCGGCAGAAATAAACCTGTTAAAGCTGATTATGTTTTGACCTTTAAAGGCAAAAAGTTGGCAGTGGTTGAGGCTAAAAGTGATGAACAAGAAGTGGGAGAAGGTGTGGCGCAAGCAAAAGATTACGCTTTGAGATTATTGATTGATGACACTTATTCAGCTAATGGAAAAGAAATTTATCACATTGATATAGATTCTGCGAAAGAAGGATTAGTCGAAAACTTTCATAGCCCTGAAGAGTTGTGGAACAAAGCCTACCCGATAAAAAACGAGTGGAAAGAAGAGTTCAATGCTGAGCCATATGAAACCAAGGGCGGCTCAATGGCAGGCAGGTTTTACCAGGAAATAGCGGTTGATAAAATCATGGATTCGATTGCGGAAAAGAGAAGCAGAATTCTACTTACCCTGGCTACAGGAACAGGGAAAACCTTTATAGCCTTTCAAGTTGCCTGGAAGCTCTTTGAAACACGCTGGAACCTCAAGTATGATGGCAAACGAAGACCTAGAATATTATTCCTGGCTGATAGGAACATTTTAGCCGACCAAGCTTATAACGCCTTTAATGCGTTCCCAGAGGATGCACTTGTAAGAATAAGCCCGAAGGAGATTCGCAAAAAAGGTAGTGTTCCAACTAACGGCAGCATCTTCTTTACGATTTTTCAAACGTTTATGAGTGGTAAGGACAAGGGTGGCAACCCTCTGCCGTATTTTGGTGAATACCCTACAGACTACTTTGACCTTATAGTAATAGATGAATGTCATCGTGGTGGCGCTAACGACGAGAGCAACTGGAGAGGCATTCTAGAATATTTTTCACCTGCCGTGCAAATAGGTTTGACCGCTACGCCTAAAAGAAAGGAGAACGTAGATACTTATAAATATTTTGGGAATCCAGTATATATATACTCTTTAAAGGATGGAGTTAATGACGGCTATCTAACACCATTTAAAGTAAGGCAAGTTGCCACCTCTCTTGATGAATATACCTACCATTCTGATGATGACA
>Ga0163162_10005487_pt1 | contig 12255 bp, 10 predicted proteins | sample S55metaG_FD_115310 | JGI IMG/M metagenome (GOLD analysis project Ga0163162, IMG submission 115310) | Switchgrass rhizosphere microbial communities from Kellogg Biological Station, Michigan, USA - S5-5 metaG | ecosystem: Host-associated > Plants > Roots > Rhizosphere > Soil | place: USA...
CAGCGCGCGGTAGCGCGGCTCGTCGCGCAGCTCGCGCAGGAACCGGTCGATCTTCAGCGTTTCGCAGCCGCTCTGCCGCTCGCTGCAGGCGCGCGCGAGCCAGTCGAGCGCCAGCGCCTTCTGGCCGCGCAGCGCGTGCAGCTGCGCGACGTAGTAGGCGTTGCTCTGCGGCGCCCGCTTCAGCTCGGCGAGCGCCGCGTCGGACGCCTCGCGCCGGCCGATCAGCCACTGCGCGATTGACTGCGCCCACAGCCGGTAGCCGGCGTGGCGCTCGACGGCGATCTCGGCCAGCGCATCGTCGCCGTAACGCAGCAGCGCCAGGTTGACGCCGATCAGCGCGTGGTTGCCGATCGCATGCGGGTTCGTGCGCAGCTCCTGCCGGAACAGCGCCAGCGATTCCTCGAAACGGTCGGCATGCAGCAGGTAGAACGCCAACGTGCCGATGGCAGCCGCGTTGAGCGGATCGCGATGCGCGATCTGGCCCTGGATCTTGATCGCCTCGGTCAGGTGGCCGGTCACGCTGGCGAACGTGGCCTCGCACTCGGGCAGCAGCAGCGCATCCTTCGGGTCGAGGGTGCGCATGCGGTCGAGCTCGGCGCGCGCCTCGCCCCACGCGAAGTCGACTCGCACCGCGTAGCGAAAGCGCGCCGCATGCGCGGCGATCGAATCGGGCTCGATCGCCAGCGCCTTGTCGAGCGCCTGGCGCGCCAGCGCCTGAGCCTCAGCCTTCGGCCGCCACGCCAGGTAGGCCTGCCGCATGTACAGCTGCGCCAGGCGCACCCACGGCATCGCATAGCCGGGGTCGAGCGCGAGCGCCTTCTTGTACGACACCTCGGCGCGCTGCGCATCGCGCTCGAACGGGCCGTTGCCGTAGACGTCGCCCTGCAGCACCAGGTTGTAGGCCTCGACGTTGGGCACGCGCAGGCGCTGCGCGTGCGGCTCGACCAGCATCGCTTCGAGCGCACGCGCCACCGCACCCGCGATCTCGTCCTGGACCTTGAAGATGTCGGCCAGCCGCCGCTCGTAGGTCTGCGACCACAGCTGCGTGCCGTCGGCCGCGCGCACCAGCTGCGCGCCGATGCGCAGCTGCTCGCCGCTCTTGCGCACGCTGCCGGTCAACACGTGCGCCACCTGCAGCTGCGCGGCGATCGTGCGCACGTCGTCGTTTCGACCCTTGAACGCGAACGCCGACGTGCGGGCGATCACGCGCAGGTTCGAGCTGCGCGCCAGGCGGTCGATCAGCTCGTCGGTCAGGCCATCGGCGAAGTACTCCTGGTCGCGCTGCTCGCTCAAGTCGGCAAACGGCAGCACCGCGATCGACTTGTCGAGCGGCGCCACGGGTGCGACGGGCGCGAGCGGCGCCGACGCCATGGGAGTCGAGGGCGCCGCCGCCTGCAGCGCCGGCGCAGTCCCCGTGGGATGCCGCTGCAGCAGCAGGCCACCGAGCGCGCCGAGCAGCAGCGCGCCCAGCGCCAGCGGCGCCAGCAGGGCACGGCGTCGCCGCACCCACTTGCCGGCGCGGTACAGCGGCGACGCCGGCATCGCGTCGACCGGCTCGCCCGACAGGTGGTGGCGCAGGTCGCGTGCCAGCGCCTGCGCGCTGGGGTAGCGCTCGGCCGCCGTCGGCGCCAGCGCCTTCAGCGCGATCGCGTCGAGTTCGCCGCGCAGCGTACGCGCGACGTGCGCGATGCTGGCGCCACGCAGCTCGGCGGCATCGGCGCTCAGCCGCGTGCTCGGCGGCTGCGGCGCATGCCCGGGGTGCCCGTTGCGCTCGACGGCGTCGAATGGCTGGCGCCCCGCCAGCAGCTCGTACAGCACGACGCCCAGCGCGTACACGTCGCTGCTGGCGTCGATGGGCCCGCCGTTCAGCTGCTCGGGGCTCGCATAGGCCGGCGTCAGCGCGCGCCCGTAGGCGCGCGTCAGATCGGCATCGGCCGGGCGCTCCATCAGGCGTGCGATGCCGAAGTCGAGCAGCTTCACCTGTCCGGTCGCGGTCACGAGCACGTTGGCGGGCTTGATGTCGCGATGCAAGACACCCTGCTCGTGCGCGTACTGCACCGCCTGCACCACCTGCAGGAACAGCTCGACCCGCTCGCGCGGCGTCAGCCGGCGCTCGTCGGCCCACTGCAGCAAGTGGCGCCCCGCCACGTACTCCAGAGCGAGGTAGGGCCGGCCGTCGCTGGCGACGCCGGCATCGTAGAAGTGCGCGATGTGCGGATGCTCGAGCGCGGCCAGGATGTCGCGCTCGACCGCGAAACGCTGCGCCAGGTCCTCGCGCCAGGGCAGCTGCGACGGCGTCTTCAGCGCGACGTCGCGCTTGAAGGCCCCGTCGGCGCGCTGTGCCAGCCACACTTCGGCCATGCCGCCGGCGCCAAGGCGGCGCGCCAGCTGGTACGGGCCGATGCGCTCACCCTCCTTCAGGTCGCTGACTGCGCGCAGCCCCTCGACGTCGAGCTTCGGCAGCGGCGGCAGCGAATCGCTGGCGCCGGTCGACAGCGCGCGCCGCAGCGCCGGCGCGAGGTCGGCATGCTCGGCCGGCAGCGCCTGCAGCCACTGTGCGCGCTGCGCCTCGTCGGCGTCGATCACTTCGTCGAGCAGCCGGCTCAGGCGCGTCAGCTGCAGGGTCGACAGCTTCACCGGCGCCCTCTCAATCCGGCGCCAGCATCACGCGCAGCAACAGGCGCGCCTTGTTCCAGTCGCGCTGCACGGTGCGCTCGGTGACGTCCAGCACCTCGGCGATCTCCTGGTCGCTGTAGCCGCCGAAGTAGCGCAACTCCACCATCTGCGCGGCGCGTTCGTCGGCTTGCTGCAGCGCCTGCAGCGCCTCGTGCACCGCGAGGATGGCCGCTTCGTCGCGGCCGAGGTCGTGCGCCAGGTCGTGCGCCATGTCGGTCGACAGCGTCAGCTTCGGCGCCGCGCCGCCGCGCCGCTCGGCCAGGCGCGCGCGCGCCGCGTCGACGATCACCGAACGCATCACCTGCGCCGCGTAGCCGAAGAACGCGCGCCGGTCGGCGAACGTGAGCTCGCCGCCGTGCACCAGCCGCAGGTACGACTCGTGCACCAGCGCCGTGGTGTCGAGCAGCGTGCCGCGGCCGCTGCCGTACAGCCGGGCATGCGCCAGGCGGCGCAGCTCGGGGTAGGCCGCCGCGAACAGCGCGTCGCGCGCGGCCCGGTCGCCGGCGACCGAACGCGACAGCAGCTCGGTGAGCCGCCCGTTCATGCGCCGCACGATGTCGCTGCAAGACCCATCCCGTTGCACTCCTGCACAGTGGCCGATTCTGCAACGCCGCCACGCCGGCTTTGCCGACCCTCCAAATGCAGCGGCCACGATGTCAGGTTGGCGGTGCGGATTGCGTTTTCACCGGCAAGGGCCACTCACGGCACGAAAGGAATCCGCCATGAAGCTGCTGCTGAAGTTCAACCTGGTGATGGTCGCGCTGTTCGCGATCGCCATCGCCGCCACCGCGGCGGTGTCGCGCGACCTGCTGCAGCGCAATGCCCGCGAGGAAATCTACGACAACGCCAAGCTGCTGATCGAGAGCGCGCTGGCGGTGCGCGACTACACCAGCCGCAACATCGCGCCGCTGCTGGAGACCCAGATCAAGTACGAGTTCCGGCCCGAGATGGTGTCGGCGTTCTCGGCCATCGAGCTGCTGCGCAACGTGCGCGAGACCAACCCCGACTACAAGCAGTTCCTGTACCGCGAGGCGACGCTGAACCCGACCAATCCGGCCAACCGCGCCGTCGAGTGGGAGAGCGACATCGTCAACTCGTTTCGCAACGGCGCGGTGAAGGCGCCGCTGTTCGGCGAGCGCGACACGGCCAACGGCCGCATGCTGTACGTGGCCAAGCCCTTGAAAGCCGGCGCCGCCTGCATGCGCTGCCACGACACCGCCGAGATCGCGCCGCCGACCATGATCTCCAAGTACGGCAGTGCCGGCGGCTTCGGCTGGAAGGTGGGCGAGATCATCGGCGCCCAGATCGTGCAGATCCCCGAGACGTTCGCGCTGGCGCGCGCCGAGGCGACGTTTCGCGTCTTCATGGGCTCGCTGCTGGGCGTGCTGGTCGCGCTCGGGCTGGTGTTCAACGCGCTGCTGTGGTGGATGTTCATCCGCCCGGTGACGCGCATCTCGGCGCTGGCCGACCGCATCAGCCTCGGCGCGGTCGATGCGCCCGACTTCGTGTCGCGCAGCCACGACGAGATCGGCATGCTGGCGCAGGCGCTGTCGCGCATGCGGCGCAGCCTGGTGCAGGCGATGAACATGCTGGAGGCCTGAGCCGGAGCGGCGGCACCCGTGCCGGCGCAGCGGCTCAGGCACCGCGTGTGCAAGCCACGCGGGCTGCCGATGCCCGATCTGCCGCATCCAAGGCAACCCTGTGGCGCGGGCCGCCACTTGACCGCACGATCGGACCTTTGCACCACCAGGGTCCACCCATGAAGGCTCGTTTCCGCACGGCGCTGGCCGTGCTCGCCGCGGGAGTCGCCGCGCCCGCGCTTGCGCAGCCGTGCCCCGACAAGAACGTGATGTACTGGCAGGCGTTTCCGCCGGGCGGCGAATCGGACCTGTCGGCGCGCCACCAGCAGCTGGTGCTGAAAAAGAAGTGTCCTGCCATCGACACCGTGATCCAGTACAAGGCCGGTGGCGGCGGGGCGCTACTGTGGAGCTCGACCAACACGCTGCCGGCCGACGGCGTCAACATCGTCGGCATCAACCTGCCGCACATGGTGCTGCAGCCGATGGAAGGCAACGTGACCTACAAGACCGACGACGTGACGCCGGTCTACTGGTTCCACTACACGCCCGACGCGCTGGTGGTGCCCGACCAGAGCCCGATCAAGAGCTGGGCCGATTTCGTCAAGGCCGCCAAGGACGCGCCCGGCAAGTTGAACCTCGGCGGCTCGGGGTTGAATAGCGCCAATCACGCCGCGCACCAGCGCATGAACGCAGCGTTCGGCATCCAGACCACGTACGTGCCTTTCAAGGGCACCGGCGACATGACGATGGCGGTGCTCGGTGGCCACGTCGACGGCAGCATGACCTACACCGCGTTCGCGATCAACAACAAGGGCAAGGTGCGTGCGCTCGCAGTGGCAATGGACAAGCGCCACCCGCTGCTGCCCGACACGCCGACGTTCAGGGAGCTCGGCGTCGACTGGGTCGACGGCGCGTTCCGCGGCATCGGCGTGCCCAAGGCCACGCCGCCCGAAGCGCGCAAGAAGCTGTCGGAGTTGTGGGCTACGGTGAACGCCGACACCGAGATGAAGGAGCTCGCCGCCAAGAGCGGCTTCGAGCTGGTCAACGTCGGCGTCGAGCAGATGGACGCCTTCATGAAGGACAAGGTCAAGGTCTACGGCGACGTCGGCAAGCAGATGGGTCTGGGCAAGTAGGCGAGCAGCGGATCTGCTCTCCCGATGGCCGCTCCAACGACGTGGCGCCTCGCGCTTGAGTTCACCCGCGCGCACAGGCTGGCGTAGCCAGCCGGGGTTCACCCAGCTTTACGATATAGAGTTCCGTCAGCGGTAGCTTGAAGTCGTAGGCCGGCCGATTGACCAACACGACGTCGCCTTCGAGGATTGTCGGGCGCATGGATCCGGAGGGAACGGAATTCCAGTCGGCGAGCGCGGTCCGAAAGAAGCCAAAGCAAACCAGGAACAACAGGAAACCTCGATTGGTCCTGAGCCACCTCTTCATGGACACCTCGGGAGTCTGGGGGCGGAAGTTCCGACGGTCCTATGCGCACGACGCCTGATGGATGCTGGCGATGGATGCGTCCAGCGCATGGTTGAACTCCTCGTCGCTCTGCTGCGCGGTAAGACCTTCGGTCAACGCCCGTGAAAAGCTCGCGATCACGCCGTGGTTGCGGGCGAGCAACTTGTTCGCCTCGTCGCGCGAATAGCCCCCCGACAGGGCGACCACGCGCAGCACCTTGGGGTGCTTCACGAGATCCGCGTAGAAGTCGTCCACGGACGGAATCGTGAGCTTCAGCATCACCCGTTCCTGCGGTCCCAGCGTGTCGAGGTGCTTGAGGATGGCCGTCTTGAGCAGCCGCTCGGCGCCTTGCTTGTCCGTGGCGTGGATGTCGACCTCGGGTTCGATGATGGGCATGAGGCCGGCCGCCAGGATCTGCTTGCCGACGGTGAACTGCTGCTTGACGACGTCCTCGATGCCTTGTGCGTCGGCGTGCTTCACGACCGAGCGCATCTTGGTACCGAAGACACCTTTGTCCTTGGCACGCGCAAGCAAAGCGTCGAGGTTGGGCATCGCCTTCATCAGCTGCACGCCGTTCGCCTCGTTGGCCAGGCCCTTGTCGACCTTCAGGAACGGAACGACCTGCTTCACGGACCAGAGGTAGTCGGCGCTTCCGCGTCCCTCGATGTCTCGGTCCATTGTCTGTTCGAACAGGATCGAGCCCAGGATGCGTTCGCCGTTGAATGCAGGGCTCGTGATGATCCGAGTGCGCATCGCGTGCATCAGGTCGAACATCTGCTGCTCACCCGAATAGGTGTCGGGGTTGATCCCGTACAAGCTCAGTGCCTTTGGCGTGCTGCCGCCGCTCTGGTCGAGCGCGGCAATGAAGCCCTTGGCGGATTTGACCTTCTCATACTGCTGCGGATTCATGGCGGACCCCCGTAGTGATTGCGAAATCACGGGTGCATTTTGCGCGCGTGGCGCGAAATCCTGACGGGACCGATACGAATCCATTGTGCCGCCACCAAGCTGACTGTCGCGACGGACTCTTGATGGCCGATCTGACAAACGCCGGGTCTGCCGTCCGGTTCAAATGCGATGGCCTTCGTAGGTCGTGGGATCAAACAGCTCGTCGAGCGCCATGTCGCGCGCCGACAGCCCCTGCGCGTGGTGGTGGCGCAGGAACGCGCGCAGCGTCGCCTCGTTGCCTGCCACGCCGTACGACCAGAAATCCTCGCCGAGCGTCGCGCGCGCGGCTTTCAGCTGCTCCTCGACAAATGGCAAGGTCACCTTGGGGGCCGAGGTGTCGGCCAGCGCGTCGAGCGCCAGCGCCTTGGCCTGCGTGAAAGCCTTCAGCACCGCCACCGGCAACCACGGGTGGCGCTGCACCAGCGCGCGCCGCACGCCCACCACGTGCATGATCGGAAAGATGCCGGTGCGGCGGTGCCAGTCCTGCGCCGCCGCGGTCGGGTCGTCGAACAGCCAGCGCACTTGCGGGTTGCGCGCCGCAGCACCGGCCGGTGGCCGTGGCGCGATGAAAGCGTCGAGCTCGCCCGCGTCGAGCAGATCGGAGATCGTGCGATGCGGTGGCACCTCTTCGATGCGCACGTCGGCCGGCAACGCGAGCGCGATCTTCTCGGGCCGCCCGGGCGTCTCGATGCCGCCGCGCACCCAGGTGATGTCGCGCGGCTGCACGCCGTGGTCATCCGCCAGGATCGCGCGCGCCCACACGTTGGCCGTGAGCTGATACTCGGGCACGCCCACGCGCTTGCCGATCAGGTCGCGCGGCTGGTGGATGCGGTCCTTGCGGACCCAGATCGACGTGTGGCGGAACGCCCGCGACAAGAAGACCGGCACCGCCACGTAAGGACAATCGCCGCGCGAGGTGGCCACCACGTAGCTCGACAGCGACAGCTCGCTGATGTCGAACGCACGCTGCCGCATCGCGCGGAAGAACGTCTCTTCGGGCGACAGCGCCATGAACACCGGGTTGACGCCGTCGATCTGTACGCGGCCGTCGAGCAGCGCGCGCGTGCGGTCGTAGTCGCCCATCGCGACCGACAGCCGCAGCTTGCCCACTGCTCCAGAGACTTTCGAATTGAGCACTGACATGGCGACGAACACACTCTTCAAGCGAACACCGCGGATCCGGCTTTGCCGGTCCGCTGGTGTTGCCCCCTTGAGGAGGAGGCGGCCACCAGGCCGCATCGGGGGTGGGCCATTTACTCTGGCTTGATGTCGTGCGCGCGGATGAAGCGGCCCCAGGTCTCCTGCTCCTGGCGCAGCGATTGCGCGAACTGCTCGGGTGTGTCGAACACCGGCAGCAAGGCCTGTTGTTCCAGACGCGCTGCGGTGGCCGGCTGCTTCATCGCGCGCGCCACCTCCTGCGCCACGCGCTGCACCAGCACGGGCGGCGTCTTGGCCGGCAGCAGCACCGAGAACGACGTGAAGGCGTGGATGCCGGGCATCCCCGCCTCGGCCAGCGTCGGCGTGGCGGGCAGCAGCGGCGTCCTGTCGGTCACCGCCAGCGCCAGCAGCTTGCCCGCGTCGATGTGCTGGCGCACGCTGGCGAGGTCGGTCAGCATGAACTGCACGCGCCCGGCCAGCAGATCGGCATACGCCGCGCCAGCGCCCTTGTACGGCACGTGGCCGAACTGCGCGCCGGCGGCCGCCTCGATCATGCGCATGCCGATGTACAGCGGGCTGCCGACGCCGGCGCTGCCGTAGAACAGCGCGCCCGGCTCGCGGCGACCGCGCTCGAGCAGCTCACCGAGCGTCTTGACCTTGGCGTCGGGATGCGCCACCACCACCATCGGTGCGATCACGCCGCGTGTCACCGGCGCGAAGTCGCGCTGCACGTCGTAGCCCGGGTTCTGCAGCAGCACCGGGTTGATGCCGAGCGACGAGTTCGATGCCACCAGCAGCGTGTAGCCGTCGCCTTCGGCCTTGGCCACCGCGCTGGCTCCGATCGCACCGCTGGCGCCCGGCTTGTTGTCGACCACGAAGCTCTGCTTGAGCGCTTCGGTCAACGCCTGCGCCAGGATGCGCCCGTAGACGTCGGTGCCGCCGCCGGGCGATGACGGCACCACCAGCGTCACCGGCCGCGCTGGCCAGTCGGTGGCCTGCGCGAGCGCGGCCGCGGCGCCCGCCCACCACAGCAGCATCACGGCGGCGTGGCGCAGGATCATCGGGATGGGTGGCATCGCAGCAACGAGACGCGAGGCGGCGAGCCTAGTCGCGGCGGCGGCACGAGAGCAAGTTCGGTTACCCTGAGCCGATGAGCGGCCCCAGCGCCAGTGCCGAGCTGATCGAGGACCTGGTCGACGCCAACCACATCCTGTTCCACCAGGGCATCGTCGATGCGTTCGGCCACGTCAGCGCGCGCCACGACGGCGATGCCTCCCGCTTCCTGCTGGCGCGCAACATGGCGCCGGGCCGCGTGCAGACAGCCGACATCGTGGAGTGCGCGGTGGACACCGGCGAAGCGCTGACGAGCGACCCGCCGCGCCTGTACCTCGAGCGCTACATCCACAGCGAGATTTACAAGGCGCGCCCCGACGTGATGGCGGTGGTTCACAACCATTCGCCGGCGGTGCTGCCGTTCTGCGTCGCGCGCGGCGCGAAGCTGCAACCGGTCTGTCACATGGCCGGCTTCCTCGGCGGCAGCGACGCGCGCGACGGCCCGCCGTTGTTCGAGATCCGCGATCACGCGGGGCCGGCGAGCGACCTGCTGATCCGCAATCGCGCGCTCGGCGCCGCGCTGGCGCACGCGCTCGGGCCGTCGCGCGTGGTGCTGATGCGTGGGCACGGGTGCACGGTGGTGGCGCCGTCGCTGCGCGTCGCGGTGTTCCGCGCGTTCTACACCGAGTTCAACGCCAAGTTGATGCTGAGCGCATTGCCGCTCGGTGACGTGGTGAGCTTGACTCCAGAGGAAGCCGATGCCACTCGCATCACCAACGAGGGGCAGGTCGCGCGCCCATGGGAGCTGTGGCGCGAGCAGGCACGTCAGCGGCGCGGCGGCGCGCCGTAGCCGCGCGTTGCCCCCGGGTTATCCCCGGTCAGGGCCGCGTCGCGGGCCTGACCACAATGACGCCGATTCGTGCCTTCTGGAGACCCTCGTGCGCATCGTTCACCGCTCCCTGTTCATCGGCGCCGCGCTGCTGGCGGCGTCGGCGCTCGCCCAAGACAAGCCCGTGACGCTGAAGCTGTCGAGCTGGGTGCCGCCGCAGCACCCGCTGAACCCGGCGTTGCAGGCCTGGGCCGACGACATCAAGAAGGCCTCGGGCGACACGATCGGCGCGACGCTGTTCACCAGCGAGCAGCTCGGCAAGGCGTTCGATCACTACGACATGGCGCGCGACGGCATCGCCGACGCCGCCTATGTGAACCCGGGCTACCAGCCGGGCCGCTTTCCGATCTTCGCCGCCGCGTCGCTGCCGTTCCAGGCCAGCAACGCCAAGGGCGGCACCGCTGCGGTCGATGCGTGGTACCGCCAGTACGCGGCCAAGGAGATGAAGGACGTGCACTTCTGCTTCGCGTTCCTGCACGACCCGGGCAGCCTGAACACGACGAAGAAGAAGGTGGTGCTGCCCGGCGATCTGGCGGGCATGAAGGTGCGCCCCGCCACCAGCACGATCGGCCAGATGGTCACTGCACTGGGCGGCACCAACGTGCAGAGTTCGGCGCCCGAGGCGCGCGACATGCTCGAGCGCGGCGTGGCCGACGCCATCACGTTCCCGTGGGGCTCGCTGTTCCTGTTCGGTATCGACAAGGTGGTGAAGTACCACATCGACGCCCCGCTGTACGCCACGCCGTTCGTGTGGGTGCTCAACAAGGACAAGGTGGCATCGCTGTCGCCGGCGCAGAAGAAGGTGATCGACGAGCACTGCACCACCGAATGGGCCGAGAAGGTCGCCAGCCCGTGGGCCGACTTCGAGGCCGCGGGCAAGGCCAAGATGGCGGCGCTGCCGGGCCACGAGATGACCAAGCTCACGCCCGAGCAGATCGACGCCTGGCGCAAGGCGGTGGCCCCGGTGACCGAGCAGTGGGCCGAAGGCGCCAAGAAGGTCGGTGCCGATCCGAAGCAGGTGCTCGACGGCCTGCACCAGAGTCTGGTGAAGTACAACGCGGCGTTGTGACGCCAACGAGCACGGCGGCGCCGCGCGGTGTCGCCGACCGCATCATCCACGCCATCGAGTGGCTGGCGGCCACGTTCGTGGGCATCGTCGCGGCCGACATCTTCATCTCGGTGCTGCTGCGCAAGTTCTTCAACACCAGCATCCCCGACAGCTATGACTTCGGCCGCCTGCTGCTGGGCGTGCTGATCTTCTGGGGCATCGCCGCCACCAGCTACCGCGGCGGCCACATCACGGTGGACCTGGTGTGGAGCAGCGCCGGGCCGCGCCTGAAGCGCTTCATCGACGTGTTCGCGACCTTGGTGCTGCTGTTCGTGGTGACGGTGCAGACCATCATGCTGTTCGACAAGGTGCGCGGCACCTACAACGACAACGTCCAGACATTCGACCTCAACCTGCCCACCTGGCCGCTGTTCGCGCTGGCGTGGGCGGGCGACGTGTGCGCGGTGGTGCTGATCGCCATCCGCGCCTGGCGCCTGGTGTTCAACCCCGAGGCGCTGCACGACGAGCATGTCGAGCAGCGAACTCAGGAATAGATCGCCGCGCCATGGGGTCGGGAGGCATTCCCACGGTTCAACGACGAGCGCGGCGCGATGGGCGGTGCCCGGTGGGCGCTCCTACTGTGGCGGTCGATGCCGCGCATCGACTCCGCTGCGCTTCTCGCAGCACGCTCGCGCGGCGAAACTCGCTTCACTCCCTTCGGTCGTTGCGCTCGGACAATCGCCGCGAGTCAGAGGTGAATGCGCGCGCAGAGCGCGCGCCGCGCGCGCTGCTCCGATGCTCGCCGCCCCACAAGTCGCCCCCACCGTGCACCGCCCACCGCGCTGCGACGCTCGCTGCGTGCATCGACCCATGCCTCGATAGTGCCGGCAAAGCCGTGGGCGGGTGTGCGCCGGCAGCGACATATGCGGCGCCGAGGAGCGCAGGGTTGCGAGGGTTGCGCGTCGCCTTGAGGCGACGCGTCTGCCACACATTGTTTGAGCTCCGAGCGCAGCGGCGCTGCGGCAGCAGCGTCGCGCCCGCGCGAGGGCGAGTTTGTGTGGCCGCCCTCGCGGCCCGAGCACCGCAGGGCAGCCGGAGCGCAGCGCAGGCCGCCGCATTCGAGCGCAGGTGCATACCCGCCCACGGCTTTGCCTCGCTCGATCGTCTGATCGACCTGCAGCACGGACCGAACATTCACCCATGAGCACGGACCTCATCGCCGTCGGCGGCTTCGTGGTCCTGTTCGTGCTCATGCTGCTGCGCGTGCCGGTGGGCATGGCGATGGGCCTGGTCGGCATCTCGGGTTATGCGCGGCTCTCCGGCGGCGGGCCGGCGCTCAAGCTGATCGGCCAGACCTCGATGCGCACCGTTACCGATTACACCTTCGGCGTGATCCCGAGGTTCATGCTGATGGGCGCGTTCGTCTCGGTGTCGGGCGTGAGCCGCGA
>Ga0163162_10005488_pt1 | contig 12253 bp, 13 predicted proteins | sample S55metaG_FD_115310 | JGI IMG/M metagenome (GOLD analysis project Ga0163162, IMG submission 115310) | Switchgrass rhizosphere microbial communities from Kellogg Biological Station, Michigan, USA - S5-5 metaG | ecosystem: Host-associated > Plants > Roots > Rhizosphere > Soil | place: USA...
AATATATTAAAGCTGTTGCCGACATATAATAATGCTTTAAAACCCGGAGGTAAGATTATTATTTCGACGCCGTATATGCAGGAAAAAAGCGAGGCGGCGCTCAAACTCGGCCATCATCTTACTTTTTATATTGATGAAAAGGTAATTACCGGCTGGTTATCCGCCGCAGGCTTTGATGTACTTAGTTTCAAATACCAGAATTATGCTACGCACGATATCGTTGATGCACTGGAAGAGAAGGATTTCCTTATATGTGTAGCGCAGAAAAGGGCATAACCGTTAATGCCTAAGGTTTCTATTTGTATTCCGGCGTATAACCAGGTTGTTCACCTCAAACGCACCTTAGACTCCATCCTGGAGCAGACTTACCAGGATTATGAGGTTATAGTTACGGATGATACGCCGGGTTTAATCGTAAAAGAACTGGTTGAACAATATGACTTTGGCGGAAGGCTGCATTACTTTAAAAATGAAACATCGCTCGGAACGCCTGAAAACTGGAACGAGGCCATCAGAAAAGCTAGCGGCGAGTATATAAAAATCTTACATCACGATGATTGGTTCACGTATGATTACAGTCTGCGTGAGTATGTGCAGTTATTAGATAACAATCCTCAAATATCTTTTGCTTTTTCCGGCTCTGTGGTACTTTTCGAAAATCTGGATAGCTGGATCCATTCAATATCTGACGAACAATTTGCTGTTATTCAGAATAATCCGGTTTCGTTGTTTAAAGAAAATAAAATCGGCGCCCCAAGCGCTGTTATATTTAAAAAGGAGAACGGAATATTATTTGATGAGAACCTTAAATGGCTGGTTGATATTAAATTCTACATACAAACCTTACTAGCCGGAAATAAAGTTGCTTATACCCCAGTGGCTTTAGTTACAACTTTTGCTGCTGCAGGGCGCGTAAGCGACGAGTGTTCAAATGATAAAAAAATTGAGATATACGAACACTTTTACCTTCTGGAAAACATAATGGCGGCAGCGAGCAAAACGCATTTAAACATTAAAGAATGTTATCGCCATATAATTAATGTTTGCGCAAAATATAACGTTTATGGTATAGCCGAAATACGGAGTTGCGGGTTTAACGGCGCAATCCCCTCACTTATTAAAAGACAACTGTTTTTAAAAAGGCAGCTATTCCGCTTAAAACGGCTGGCTAAACAATTGCTTCGGCGCTGATTAATAAGTCCTGGAGAAAATTTAACCGGGCAAGCAACAGAATTTAAAAAGCGAAAAATTTAAAAAAATAGCTGATGGAAAAAGAATCTACAATTAAGGCAATAATAAAAAAAAGCTTTTTGTATAGGTTATTAATTTATTACAGGATAAGCAAAGCGAAAAGGGCAGTTGTAGCCCGTAATAAGCAGATGTTAAAGGAATGGTATGAAAACGGCCAGCCTGCGCCCCCCCCTCACAGCTATAAAATATCGGTAATAAAAGAATATGCTGCCAAATTCAAGAGTGAAATTCTTATCGAAACCGGTACCTATCTTGGGGAAACAATAGAAGCATGCAAACGTAATTTTAAGAAACTGATATCGATTGAACTTGACCAGCGGCTTTATGAAAGTGCTGTTAATAAGTTTAAAACTGAGCCCAATATTTCGATCTACCAGGGGGATAGCGGTGAGGTGCTCGAAAATGTATTGACTAATATATCACAGCCTTGTTTGTTTTGGCTGGACGGCCACTATTCCGAAGGTTTTACGGCAAAGGGCAGTTTAAATACGCCGATTATCAAGGAGCTTAAACACATTTTCGACCATCCTAATAAAAACCATGTAATATTGATTGATGACGCAAGATGCTTTACAGGTGAGGATGACTATCCTGACATTGCTACGCTTAAAAAAATAATAAACGATTATGACCCTGGCCTGCAATTTTCCGTGGAGAACGACATTATCAGAATACACAATTAAGACATAATTTTAGTGGTAATTATCAAAATACAGGGAGGGCTCGGCAACCAAATGTTTCAATATGCTTTCGGTGTATCGTTATCACAAAAGTTAAATCGTCCCCTATATTTTGACCTTTCTTTTTATAAACAGGGTAATCATGATCTTACAGAAAGGAATTTTGAATTAAACCGTTTTGACATCCCAATAGAAGCCGCTACCGATGAAATGATCGATAGATTTTTACGCCCCACGGATTTCCGTCGCGTATTGAATAAATTAAGCCTGAGCAGAACCAATATTTACAAGGAGAAAACCCTGAGATTTAATAGCCAGATTTTTGATCTGAAACCACCCGTGTATGTGGATGGGTTTTGGCAATGCGAGCAATATTTTACCAATCGCGAGGAAATGATCAAAAAGTCATTCACCTTTAAAGAACCGCTAAGCGAGGGATCGCAAAAAGTTGCTGCTCAAATAGCAGCTCTGCCCGAAACGGTAAGCGTGCATGTTCGCAGGGGCGATTATGTAAGCTCAAAACCAACCAACGATTTGCATGGCGTTTGCTCCGTTGAATACTATAAGGAAGCCATGGCTTTAATTAGCAAAAGGCGGGATTCTCCGCATTTTTACTTTTTTTCTGATGATATACAATGGGTAAGTGATAACCTTGTATCAGATGTTAAAAATTGCACCTTGGTTGAGCATAACACAGGTGCCGACAGTTGGCAGGATATGGCACTGATGAGCAAATGTAAACATCACATTATTGCCAATAGCAGTTTCAGTTGGTGGGGTGCATGGTTAAACCCGAGTAAGGTAAAAATTGTTATTGCGCCGGAGCATTGGTTCAATAAAAAATCCACCTACTTTGATGACCGGGATTTGGTGCCGTGGAACTGGATTAAAATGCCAAATGGATAAGCCGGTAGTTTCTATAATAATGCCGGCTTTTAATGCTGCGAAATATATCAGGGAGTCGGTTAATTCTGTAATAAGGCAAACGTTTGACAATTGGGAACTCATTATAGTAAACGATGGGTCAACGGACGATACGATGAACATTGCTGACGGGTATGCCGCCAGCGACCTGCGGATCAGGCTAATTAACCAGGAAAACAAAAAGTTGAGTGCTGCTCGTAACACAGGCATAGCAAATGCTTCCGGTAGCTGGATTGCATTTTTAGATGCAGACGACATGTGGGTTTCGGATAAGTTAGAAAAACAACTGGCAATAGCAGAAACCAGGCCGGAAGTGGGGGTTATATTTACCGATGGATTTACCTTTTATGACGATTCAGCAAAAACCGCAACGCCCTATGGTACAATAGCGGGGCCCCTTTCTGCAGGTACCATTTATAAATTGGAATACCAGGGCAATTATATCCCGGTATTATCGGTAATAGTAAAAAAAAAACATGTTGACGAAGTTGGTATGCAGGATGAAACGCTGAATGGTTGTGAAGATTGGGACTATTGGTTACGACTGGCAATTAACGGCGTTTCATTTTATGGTATGGACGATAAGCTGTTTTATTACCGCAAGCACGCTGCCAATATGTCAAACGATAGCTATCTGATGACCCTGGCGAAAGCTACTGTATTTGTAAAAAACTTTAAAAAGGAACTATTAACGCGGGCCGATATTTCCAGGATTAATAGTTTTATAAACATCACGATTTGTAGTTTTATAAGGTTGGGAAAAATTAAGGAGGCGTTATTCCTGAATAACAGGATGAAAGAAGCCTCGGGAAGAATTTATAGAAATTTATGCAGTTTGCTGATGAACTTATTCGGCAGCAGGTCGTACTACCTGGTGCGCATGGTTTTTAAAGTAAATTCGTTATTGACTATCAATAGTATGGCTAAATGATAAAACAGGCATTAAAGCGCTTCCTCAGCACAATTATCATTAAGCTGAAGTACATATATGAGGAAGATAAGCTTAAAATCATCTATAATAATCCCAATATTTCGGTAGGTGAAGGCGTTACTATTGAAGAATATTTTTCGGCAAACTTACCTGCGGATAATTTTTCCATAAAAATCGGGTCGTACGTTCGCATCAAAAAGTACTGCAGCATTTTACTTCTGCCAAAGGCGGAGCTGAACATTGATGGCGGTGTGTTTTTTAACAATTACTGTACTGTAAATTGCGTTGAAAAAATAAGCATAGGCGAGAATACGATGTTTGGCGAAGGCGTGAAGCTGTACGATCACAATCACACCATCAACCGCAACAACAATTCGCTGGCTGTAGTAAAGGACCAGTTTGAAACGGCGCCGATTTATATAGGTAAAAATTGCTGGATAGGAAGCAATGTAACCATCCTAAAAGGGGTGACGCTGGGCGATAATGTGGTTATTGGGGCAAATAACCTTATTCACCAATCCATACCCGATAACACCGTGGTTAAAATGAAAATCGATTATATAATTGAAAACAATTCCTGATTAGTTGGCAAATACTGTATCCAACAAGGTTTTATTTATAAGTCACGAAGCGTCAAGGAGCGGCGCTCCAATCGTTTTATTGCATCTGCTTAAATGGATAAAAGCGAACACCGGCTTACAATTTGAAATATTGCTGTTAACAAGCGGGCCTTTAAGGGCCGACTTTGAACAACTTGGCAAAACGTTTTTACTGGGCGAACTCGCCGGCGGGCATACCTATCCCGCCAGGATAAAGAGAAAATTACTGAAAACAAGTTTAGATGATCAGTATAAAAAAGCGGTTGATGATTTAGCAAAAAGGGGCTATGATCTTGTTTATGGCAACACTATAGTAAGCCTTCCCTGGTTAAAACTATTTAAAGCGGACCATCGGGCTAAAACGCTCTGCTGCATTCATGAGCTATCTTATGTGTTAAACTATTTTTTTACTGGTGAATACTTGACTGAAAATTTAAACAATGTAGACACAATTATAGCCGTTTCAAAAGCGGTAAGGGAAAACCTTATTAATAATTATAATGTGGCTACTGAGAAGATTGAACTTCAATATGAATTTATCGATACCGGCAGAATGCCCGTGATTAAGGACCTTAAAAGAGAGGATTTGGGCATTACAGCTGATGAGTTTATAATTGGTATGGGCGGTACGCCGGAATGGAGAAAAGGCACCGACTTACTGATACCGCTCGCTTTAAAACTCTTGGAATTATATCCCGATTTTAAATTTAAACTGGTTTGGTTAGGCGGCGGTAAAGAAAACGGGTTTGTTAAGCAGTTGTTGTATGACGCCCAAAAATGCGGCATAGAAAACAAGCTTTTATTTATCGAAAGCAATGCTGCCCCGCTTGATTTTATTAGCCTGTTTGATGTTTTTGTATTATTATCACGGGAAGATCCTTTCCCGCTCATCGCACTGGAAGCTGCTTTTTTAAAAAAGCCGGTCATCGCATTTGAAAACAGCGGCGGGATACCTGAATTAATAAATGAAGGTGCAGGGCTGTTAGCCCCGTATCTGTACATCACCCAACTTGCAAAACAAGTATATAAATTGAGGAGTGACAACGAGCTGCTTAATAAACTGGCGGATACGGCAAATAAACTGGTTGTAACCAAATACAGTTCGGCAATTGTGCCGCCCAATATTTACGCGCTTATTGAGAAACTAATTAATGCCCCCGCTTAAAACAGTTAGCGCAGTTCACTAACGGACAACCATGATATCCATCATCATTTGTTCGCGCTTAAAAAATCCGGAGCTGGCATTGCTGCAAAACATTGAGGCGACAATCGGCGTACCTTACGAGATAATTTCGATTGATAATTCAGCAAATAAATATGGTATTTGTGAAGCCTATAACCTGGGTGTTTCACGCAGCATTTACGACTATGTTTGCTTTATGCACGATGATATTGTTTATCATTCCGGTAATTGGGGAAAAGCTGTTTTGGATCATTTTAAGGAGGATTCGGTTACGGCTATCGGCATAGCAGGAACACCCTATTGCACGTTTATGCCCGGACCGTGGTGGGGCACCGGCGAGATTTATGAACACCTCCTGCAATCGTCGCAAACCAATGATCAACCCGCGCTCAAAACAAATATTAAAGATAAAAGGGTGCAGGTAGTGGCATTTGACGGCGTATGGTTTTGCATAAAAAAAGCTGTTTTTAATGTGATACGTTTTGACGAGGTAAATTTTAAAGGCTTCCATTTGTATGATATGGATATTTGCATGCAACTGTACAACCAGGGCCTGAAACTATATTGTGTGTCCGACATCCTTATTCATCACCTGTCAATGGGTTTGGTTAACAGCGCCTGGATTGAAAATGAACTCATTTTTCAAAAAAAATGGCGTAACACGCTGCCCGCATCGTGTATCAGCGTAAGCAACAGCCAAAGCGGCCGTTACGAATACAAAACCCTAAATGCTTTTATTTGGATTTGCTTTGCTAACGGCTGGTCGAACAAAAAAATTTACAGTTACGCCTTGCAATGCCTCTTTGCATTTAAAAAGGGGTATTTCTTTTATAAAACTCCGGGCTACTTTTTAAAGTTTCTGTTTAAACGGTTTTTTAAACAGGGAGAACCCTTTTACGCGAATTAACTTGGCCGCTCCAACGCAGATAGATATCATTATTTTGAGTTATGCTAAAGACGAGCATCTTAAAAACCTCACCATTCAAACCATTGACACTTTATTAAAGTCGGAAGACCCGGATGCGATAAAATTTAACGTGGTAGTAATTGAATCGAATAAAGAAATGCAGCCGTACCAGTTTGAAAATTCAACTACAATATACCCGGCTGAGAAATTCGGCTTTCATAAATATTTAAACATTGGCATTGGGCAAACCAGTAGCCCGTATGTTTGCCTCTGTAATAACGATCTTATATTTCATAAGGGCTGGGCAACCGAAATATTAAAAGCGATGGACGACGATCCCGTAATGCTGAGCGCGGTGCCGTACGATCCAAACTTTCATAAGCGAGAAGGCTTTGATGAAAACGGCCCGCCCCTGGAAGGCTATTTCGGTGTGCTCATTGGCTGGTGCATTTTTGTAAAGCGCGAAATTTTCGACATCATCGGCCCGCTTGACGAGCATTTTGTTTTTTGGTATTGCGATTACGATTATTCCAACACGCTGGAGAAGTATAAGGTTAAGAACTGCCTGGTCCCGGCATCCGTGGTAACCCACCTGGGCAGCGAGTCGCTCGCTAAAGTTGACAGCAAAGAATTTAAGAAATTAACACAGCTCCCCCGGTTTTATTTTAGTTACAAATGGCATCATCGTTCGTGGTTGCGGTATTGGCTGGAGGTTCTTTTATACAGGGTGAAGAACCTTCTTGGTAAATGACAAAGAGAATTGCCGCCACGCTGGTATCAGGCTTCCAAACGCTGATGAATACGAAGATTATAGTATTGGTCATTAGTCTAACGTCGCCGGGGATTTATATGCAGAGACTAATAAATAGGGCTGTTATAGGGAAACGATCATGAAGGTATTTATTCTTGACACACCTTCGTTATTACAGCCCGAAAAACAATTTTTCATTTACCCGGCGCATAACAAAGATTATGGCATTGAACAGGATTTCCATAGCTGGCTTAAAACGCAAAAGAACACGCTAACTGACAATCCGGCTGAAGCCGACTGGCATTACCTGCCGGTTTATTGGACCAGGTGGCACATCCTTCACAATTTCGCTGTCGACGGTGCAGGGCTCGATCAATTACAAAACGAGGTTGATAAAGTTATACTCGATGATAAAAAAACGTTCACCATCACGCAATTTGATGGCGGTATTTTGATTAATGCGGGTAAAACAACGGTCTTCACCGCAGCGCGTACTATTAATGAGGGCATCGACGTCCCCATATTATGCAGTACACACCGCCAGCCTCCTTTACCGGTTAAAAGGAAATATATCGCCTCATTCAACGGCTCATTCAATACGCACCCCATTCGCGAAGAAATGAAAAGCAGGTTTGAAAACAATCCGGATGTATTAATCCAGGGAGGCGTTCCAACCCGGTTTTATAAAAGATGGCTTTGGGGCAAACAATTTAATTTGAATACGCTTGCCTCTTATATTGCGTTATGCCCCCGGGGAACCAGTTGCAACTCCTTCCGTTTTTTTGAAGCAATGCAATTCGCGGTAGCCCCTTGTCTTATTGGCGACGTTGATGTACGGCCTTTTAAAAAATTTATTCCATGGGATGAAATAAGCTACTATGTGCAATCGGTAGATGAGCTGGAAACGCTGCTTAAAAATCTGGACAAAAAGGAAGCTATTGAAAAAGGTAAAAAGGCTCACCGTTATTGGAAAAACGAGATTTATTACAAAAAATGGTGCAAATATGTAATGATGGAGCTTGAGCAAATGGATGAGAATATTTAACCGGGTATTTAACAAGGTTCTTCGAATGTTAAATTATTCCCTAAATAAATTACCGAAGGATAAAAGCAGGAGTAAAGATCTAGAACGTTTAGCGCAATACGCTATAGAAAATGATCAGATTAAACTTCATTTTGGATGTGGTCCGCGTATTCTCAAAGGATGGATAAACATCGATCTCACTTTCGAATCCTTCGAACCCTATTTGCAATATTATACAGATGATCATTACCCGGCAGCTTTGCGCGGTAACAGGGATGATCTTTTTATCATTAACATTCTCAATGATGGACTACCCCTTCCGGATAATAGCGTTGATCTGATCTTTCACGAAGATTTTTTTGAACATTTAACCCAAAAAGAACAGATCGTTTTCCTTGCTGAGACATTTAGGGTTATGAAGCCAGGCAGCGTACATAGAATTAATACGCCTAATTTGGTGGTATCAATGCTCGATAACTCCTCTTTTAGTAAAGGGAAAGACGGCGTATTTACCGCCGAATGGGACAATTGGCACCATCACAACATCATTACACCTTCCATTTTAGAAGAAATGGCGAAAATGGTAGGCTATTCCGAAATCATATTCAACTCCAAAAATCATAGCACAGCCGCACATTTATTGCCTTCGGAATACCGGCCAAATGAAAAAGACAGGCCATCCGCAAACAGCAATGTTTTTGCCGATCTGATAAAATGAGTTATACAATTGAAGGTGATACAACTCCAATTAACCCGGCAATTAAACCTGCCGGAAAACTAGATTATCTGCCGGGGCTCGATGGCATACGGGCGTTAGCAGCTTTTCTGGTTATTGCTACCCACTGGCCAAATAACAGTATCTCGTTAAAGTTTGGGTGGATCGGCGTTAATATTTTCTTTGTGTTGTCGGGCTTTTTGATAACACGAATATTATTACACGAAAAGCAAAAAAACTTTAAGATTTACCTATCCAATTTTTTCTACAAAAGAGTATTACGGATTTTTCCAATCTATTACCTGTTCTTTTTCGTTACGGCATCGATAATATTGCTGTTGTATTACTTTGTGCCGCAGTTGTCAACAAATCAACTATTGCAGGCCGGGGTGAACACCGTCAGGAACGATACCCCTTATTACCTTACCTACACCTATAACATAAAACTAAATCTTTCTTATTTTTTTAATTTAACCAATTACTCCAGCGGATTTTTCGGCCATCTATGGTCGTTGGCGGTTGAAGAGCAATTTTACCTGGTGTTTCCGTTTATTGTATATTTTTTGAATAAGGAAGCATTAAAGAAACTGGTAATTGCCATAATAATTATCTGCCCGCTTATCAGGCTTTGGGCGGCTGTTGTTGGGGTACATATGGTAACAAACCGCTATTGGCTCGGCGAATTGCTGTATACCAATACCTTTTGCCAAGCGGATGCACTTGCCGCCGGCGCATTGCTCGCTTTATCACCCATAAAATTGAAACGCCATTATTTGAATTTCTTTTTGGTTGCTTTTACCTGCCTGATTGTAGGGTTGGTTTGTTTTTATTTTTTAAGAAGAGCAGGTTACTTCCTGGTAGAAGGAAAAAGTTTTGGATATAACTTCCCGGCGTTATGGTTTGAAGAGTATACGCCTCATTTTTTAATAAACATCCGCGCTTTCTATCAGTACTCGCTGGTTAATTTATTGGCGGTCTTCTTAATTGCCCCTGCAACTATAAAAAAGCCACTATTCCCAAGCTTGTTTAACTCAAAAGCAGCGAGTTATTTGGGTAAAGTTTCGTACGGAATATACCTGTTTCACAACCCCATGATTTCTTTTTTTATAATTGGTGCTACCTTTTTAGGCGGGTGGGCTAAGTTAACAGCCAACCCGGTGATGCATCTCGGTATTTTCGTGTTTTATCTGATTCTTGTGATTTTTTTAGCGCATTTAAGCTACCAATATTTTGAACGAAAGATTATACTTAAATACCGGAACAAATTGATTGATGGCGGGAATTAGCTTTTTTATACCAGCTTACAACTGCGCAAAAACAATAGCAGAGTCAGTGGATTCCATTATGGAAACGAATTTTACCGGGGGTGATGAACTGATTATTGTAAACGACTTTTCGACCGATAACACCTCATCAATCTTAAAGGAGCTGCAAAAGAAATATCCTGTAATTGTGGTTGTTGATCATAAACGAAATAAAGGGGGTGCGGCAGCACGGAATACCGCAGTTGAAACCGCAAAAAGTGAACTTTTATTTTGTCTTGATTCCGATAATGTGTTAGCGCCGCTGAGCATTGCTCCGCTAAAAAAATACTTAGAGAATTGCAAAGCCGATATTGCCTCGTTTCAGTACCAGCATTATTTTTTAAACGATAGAGCGAAGCCCGAATATATATGGTCATTGCCCGAAGGGGAGTTCGATTTAAAAAGCTATCTGAATGGCGAAAATACCCCCGGTCAGCACGGCAACTACCTGTTTACAAAACAAAGCTGGGTTAACGCAAAGGGATATGCAGAAGGCACAGGCGCGCTGGATACCTGGACGTTTAGTCTTAAACAAGCAATCACCGGTGCTAAAACAGTTGTTTTGAAAGATACGTTTTACTATCATCGCCTTGATTACGCCAATTCTTACTGGATGCGCGACGCCGAAGCTAATTTATGGACAGTTTCGGTCAAAGCCGCAGCTGCGCTCTTGCCTTTTCTTGATGTGATTGACGAGGACTTTGTAAACTACATGTTAGGTGAAGGACGGTATTCCTGGTTTTATACCCTTAAAAACAAACCGATTAAGTTAGTGGATAAAGCAACAAAAGATGAATTCTATGTGGCGCTTAACCAAAAAACCAAAAAGGTGGCTTACCCCCAAGTGTCGATATTTGCAAGGGCAGTAAATAAATTAAAGCGGACCCTTACTATCCAAACTACGGCCACAAAAACATGATAGCAGTTAGGTTACAGGGGCGGCTTGGTAATCAGTTATTTCAATATGCTTTTGCCTGCACTGCTTCCAAAAAAATAGGAACGGACTTCTATTTGGATCAGTATCTTGAAAAGTCTCTCGTTCATCAATATTTTCAAATTGAGGTAAAAACTGTTGAAGCCCTCAGCCTGGCCCTGTTTAACATTACGGGCTATAAAAATTTCTTCACTCATTATACCAGGAGGCAGCTGAATAAAAGCACAGCTTATTTTTACCGGTTAAAGAAAAAGGAATATGGCTATACATATGATCAATCGGTAGTGGAGTTTGAGGATCGCACTTTATATATAGGCTATTTTCAGTCATTGCTATTACTACAGCCCTATGGCGACATCATCCGTCAAAAATTAACCCTCAAACAAGAGATTGCACAAGCATTCAAAAAGCGGTTTGACGCCCTTTACCAGGAAAATACAATAGTAACCGTACACGTAAGACGAACAGACTACAAAAACCTTGGGCATTTAAATTTGGGTGGCGACGATCTGTCCTTACCGCTAAAATATTATCAAGCCGCACTGTCTACGGTCGCAGGTAAAAACTTGCATTACATTTTTATCAGCGACGATACAGCTTTCGTTGAGGCTAACTTTGCCGATATACAGCCGAAGACAGTTTCTATGGAAAATGAAATCTGCGACTTTCAGCATCTGCTTAACGCCGATATTTGCATCACTTCAAATAGTAGCTTCAGCTGGTGGGGCGCATGGCTGAACGAAAAGAAAAGCAAGGTTATTTATTGCCCTAAATATTATGTAGGGTTCCATTTAAAAAAGGAAATCCCGCTGAATATATATCCAAAAGAATGGAGGCAAATTGACTTTAATGAATAATTCTTCAAACGAAGTGAACTATATCCACAGCCCCGAAACGCATAATTTCTCGGCGGCAAAACAGATATTGCCTTTTTTGTTCGCATTAAAGAAAATCAATAGCGTTTTGGATGTGGGTTGCGGAACAGCAACCTGGCTGGCAATTGCAAAGGAATTGGGTGTACAGCAAATACAAGGGGTAGATGGGACAAAT
>Ga0163162_10005489_pt1 | contig 12252 bp, 14 predicted proteins | sample S55metaG_FD_115310 | JGI IMG/M metagenome (GOLD analysis project Ga0163162, IMG submission 115310) | Switchgrass rhizosphere microbial communities from Kellogg Biological Station, Michigan, USA - S5-5 metaG | ecosystem: Host-associated > Plants > Roots > Rhizosphere > Soil | place: USA...
ACCGCGCGGCGGCGCTGGGCAAGCGGGGCGCCGAACGGCTCGGATTCGACCGGCTGGCCACCAGGCTGGGTCGCGACGCCGGTTAGGGCGCGACGGCGATAGCCGCACCCGCGCGCACCCGCTACACCGCCGCGATGCAGCTCCGCGCCGAAGCCCTGGTCCTCGCCGTCCGCGCCCATGGCGAGCATGGCGCGGTGGTGCGCGCGATGACCGCGGAGAGCGGGATGATCGCCGGCTATGTCAGCGGCGGCCGGTCGCGCCGCGTCAGGCCGATCCTGCAACCGGCCAACCTGATCCTCGGCGAATGGCGCGCGCGCACCGACGAGCAGCTCGCCCAACTCAGCGTCGAGCTGATCCGCAGCCGCGCCGCGCTCCACGCCGCGCCGCTGCCGGCGGCGGCGCTCGAATGGGTCACCGTGCTCACCGCGGTCGCCCTGCCCGAAGGCCAGGCTTATCCGCGCCTCCACGCCGCGCTCGACGGCGTGATCGGCGCGATCGAGGCGGCACCCGCCGCGCGGGGCTGGGCGGTGGCGCTGGTGCGCTATGAGCAGCTGCTGCTGGCCGAGCTCGGCTATGGCCTGGACCACGATCCCCTGCCCGGGGGGATCAGCGATTGGCCCGATATCCTCGCCGCGCTGCGCGTCACCGGCACGGCGCTGGAGGGCGATATCCTCGCCGATCGCCGCGGCGAACCGCTGATGGCGCGCACCATGCTGCTCGACCGCCTCAAAAGGGTGGTTGCGTGATGCGCGCCGCGCCTGCAAAGGCCCCACACCAGCCGTTCGCCCTGAGCTTGTCGAAGGGTCGTTCTTCTCTTTGGGGCGAAGGGAAGGACAGGGCTTCGACAGGCTCAGCCCGAACGGAGTTATTGTGGCACTCGTAGCGCTTCTTGCCGGAGACGGGATCGGTCCCGAGGTCATTGTCGAGACGCGCCGCGTGCTCGACGCGCTGAACCTCGATCTCTCCTATGAAGAGGCGCTGGTCGGCGGCGCGGCCTATCATGCCACCGGCCATCCGCTGCCGCCCGCCACGCTCGATCTCGCCCGCCGCGCCGATGCGATCCTGTTCGGCGCGGTCGGCGATCCCGGCTGCGACAATCTCGAGCGCGCGCTGCGCCCCGAACAGGCGATCCTCGGCCTGCGCAAGGAACTGGCGCTGTTCGCCAATCTGCGCCCCGCCAAGCTGTTTCCCGGCCTCGAGGACGCCTCCGCGCTGCGTGCCGAGGTCGCCGGCGCGATCGACCTGCTGATCGTGCGCGAGCTCAATGGCGACGTCTATTTCGGCGAAAAGGGCATGCGCACCACGCCCGCCGGCCTGCGCCAGGGTTATGACGTGATGAGCTATGACGAGGCCGAGGTCTCGCGCATCGCCCATGCCGGCTTCCAGGCCGCGTCGCGGCGCCGCGGCAAGCTGTGCTCGGTCGACAAGGCCAATGTGCTGGAGACCTCGCAGCTGTGGCGCGACGTGATGATCGAAACAGCCGCGCAATATCCCGACATCGCGCTGTCGCACATGTATGTCGACAACGCCGCGATGCAGCTCGTCCGCAACCCCGGCCAGTTCGACGTGATCGTCACCGGCAATCTGTTCGGCGACCTATTGTCCGACCAGGCGAGCATGTGCGTCGGGTCGATCGGCATGCTCCCCTCCGCCGCGCTCGATAAGGCGGGCAAGGGCCTGTACGAGCCGATCCACGGCAGCGCGCCCGACATCGCTGGCCAGGGCAAGGCCAATCCCAGCGCCGCGATCCTCTCCGCGGCGATGATGCTGCGCTACTCGCTCGACATGGCCGCCGCCGCCGACCGTATCGAGGCGGCGGTCGGCGCGGCGATCGGCGCGGGCGCGCGCACCGCCGATCTCGGCGGTACCTTGTCGACCCGCGATATGGCCGATGCGGTGCTCGCCCGGCTGTGAGCCAGGCGCTCGAACTCGCGGTCGTCATCCCGACCTTCAACGAGCTGCGCAACGTACCGCTGCTCGTCGCCAAGCTCGATGCGGCGCTGAAAGGTCGCAGCTGGGAAGCGATCTTCGTCGACGATGACAGTCCGGACGGCACCGCCGATGCCGCGCGCGCGATCGGCCGGATCGATCGTCGCGTCCGCGTCGTGCAGCGCATCGGCCGGCGCGGCCTGTCGACCGCCTGTATCGAGGGCATGTGCGCCACCGCCGCGCCGTGCGTCGCGGTGATCGACGGCGACCTGCAGCATGACGAGACGATCCTGCCGGCGATGCTCGACGCGCTCGACCGGGACGCCTCGCTCGATCTCGTCGTCGGCTCGCGCTTCGTCGCCGGTGGCGGCACCGGCGACTGGGACCATGACCGTGTCGCCAAGTCGGCCTTCGCCACCCGTCTCGCGCGCGGCGTGCTCAAGGCCGATCTCAACGATCCGATGAGCGGCTTCTTCATGATCCGCACGGACATCGTCCGGCGCCTGTCGCACAACCTTTCGGCGATCGGCTTCAAGATCCTGCTCGACATCATGACGACCAGCCCCGAGCCGCTCAAATTCGTTGAAATTCCCTACACCTTCCGCCTGCGCACCGAGGGCGAGAGCAAGCTCGATCACGTCGTCGCGATGGAATATATCATTGCGCTCTACGACCGCATGTTCGGCCACCTCATTCCGGTGCGCTTCGCGATGTTCTCGGCGATCGGCGTGCTCGGCCTCGGCATTCACATGGCGGTACTCAGCGCGCTCTATGTCGGGCTCGGCACGACCTTCCTCGCCGGCCAGATCGTCGCCACCGCGGCCGCGATGACGTTCAACTTCTTCCTCAACAACGCGCTGACCTATCGCGAACTGCGCCTCAAGGGCGCGCGCGCGCTGGTCGGCGGCTGGGTGTCGTTCGCGCTGGTCTGCTCGGTCGGCGCGATCGCCAATGTCGGCATCGCGCACTTCCTCCACGATGTGCAGTCGGGCGAATGGGCGGTGTCGGCGATGATCGGCGTTCTGGTCGGCGCGGTGTGGAACTATGCGCTGTCGTCGCGCTTCGTATGGGGGCGGTATTGAGCTGGTCAGTCGGCTTCAGGGCCGGCGCTGGCCAGGCCCGACCAACGCCATTTTTTGCGGCGTTCTCCCGCGCCCCTAATGCGGCGCCACGCTGCGGCGTGTAAAGAATGAATAAGAGACGCCTTCGGACCGCGCGGGTGATGCTCACGCGCGGGCGCGTTGCAGATCACCACCTCCGCCCGCGCGCTGCTATAAAAATCTCTCAGTAAAAGTCCGCCGGATTAGGCGTCGGCGCATCGCAGGCGCGGTTGCTGCCATGGTGGCAGGCCCAGACCTGATGTCGCCAGGCGGCCATCGCATCGGCATAGGCGCGACGCTGATGGTCATAATGCGCCTGGTCACGCTGCGCGCTGCGATGGTTGGCTTCGAGCGCCTGTTGATAGGCCGCCAGATCGCTCTGATACTGCGCTTGGGCGTCGGCGGCGGTCTGTTCCGCGTTCGACCGTGCCGCGGCCGCCTGCGCCGCAACCTCTTCATTCGCGGCCGGAACGCCGCTCTGGGCCATCACGGCGGCGGCGAGAAAAAGCAGGTGGTTCATGAAAATGATCCGATGCTGATGGTGAAGCCGGCAAAACGGATCAACCGGGCGACCGTTCCGCAGGCCCGGACCTGAATTCCGGTGACACTCCACTCATCTCGCCACGAGCCCAAGGTGACGAACCGCATCCATACATCGCGTCACGCGACAGCCTGCAACCCCTTGCGCTGGATAATGGACAACAGCCGCAAGGCCGGGCCACCCGGACGCTTCACGCCCCGCTCCCAATCCGACACCAAATTGCGCGACACGTTGAGATAGGCGGCGAACACCGGTTGCGAGACATGCTCGCGCTCGCGGATCGCGCGGATTTCGTCGCCCGCAAGCGCGAGAGCCGGGGCCAGGCACGCCTCGTCGAAGGTACGCAGCGTCGCGCGGGATACCACGCCAGCGCCGTGCGCATCATTGATCATCTCATGAATCGCGCCCGCAATCTCGTGGCGATAACCCTTGTCAGTCTTCACGCTCATCCTCGATTTCCACCAGCGTCCCGACGCGACGAGCCGGTCCAGTTCCTCGTGCCTGATAGCGCGGCGCGCCATCGCGTGGATGATCGCCTGGTTCACCGGCAACGCCTCCTCATCCTCGTCCGTGATCCTGCCGTTCCGGGTTAGCCGAATTGGACGTGGGTACGAGTCACCGTTGTCCCAGTCACCAATAGGCCCCACCGAATCCGCCCTATCCCTCCGCCGCCCGCTCCCGCTTCTTGATGTTCCGAATCTCCGCAAGCTGCCCGCTCAGGATGGTCAACGCATCCTCCTCGTCCTTGTTCAGCCCCTCCAGCTTGACGTGCTTCAGGAGCACTTCCAGCGCATCGCCGATCCGGCCCAGCTGGCGCCCATAGCTGCCGACCTCGTCGAGCACGGCCTGCTCGATGTCCGGGCGGGGCGTCTGGCCGAGATTGACGTTGATCAGCCCGAATTGCGCCCCCTGCTGATAGAAGGTCCAGGGGTTGATCGCCTGCCACAGCTTCTCCGGCGCAAGCGACACTTGAAAGGGCTTCGTCACGGTCACCTCCCTGTTGAACGGTTCATCCTATCGCCCAGTGCCGGCGAAAGCGATGGGCGTGTCGACCGCGCGATTATTCGTCCCATCCCGAAATGTCGCGAGAGCATCGTCGTTCGACACGCCATCGGCCCCGCGCGTGATTTGCGGTGGCAAATCAAGACAGGTCGTTACCCGACGCCTGACCCTCACCGCACCCATCCCCATCATCCCCCCGCACCAGCACCGTCCCCGCCGTCGTGTCGTAAATGAGGTCATCGTCATAAGACGCCTTCGGGTCGCGCCGGTAATGCTCGCGCTCCAGCGCGTTATAGATCACCATCTGCGCCGCGCGCTGCTCGCGTTCCGCCTCGCGCACGATCTGGGTCCAGTGGTGCTGCGCCAGCCGGTTGCCCGCCAGCGCCTTGCGCGCCATCGCGCGGATGATCGCCTGGGCCACCGGCAAATTCTCCTCATCCTCGTCCGCGATCCTGCCGTTCCGGGTCAGCCGCACCGGGCGATAGGCCTCGGCCAGGATGAGCGCGCGGGTCGGCTCGTCCGCGCCGATCAGCCGGTCGCCCGGCGCGCCGCTGCGCTTGCGCTGGGCGCGCTGGCCCGACGGGTTGCCCGACACGCCCTTGCGAAAGCGTCCGCGTGGCCCGCGCGCGCCGTCCTCCGCCGTCGCGCCGCCTGCGCTTTCGCTGCCGCCGCCGTCACGCCGTGATTCAAAAATCTCGATGTCCATGAGAATACTCCGCACGATGCAAAATTCGTGCGCCCATTCTCGCGATTTTTTCGGCGAGTTGAATCAGGCTGACCTGCTCGCACCTGCAACCGCACCTGCTGAGCAGGTGCCGCCGACCTGCTCCGCCACCTGCTATGTTGGACAAGGCGCGCCCCTCAGTACGTTGATCTCACACGATAATCACGTCGAGCGAGGCGTCGCGGCGGCCGCGAAAAAAGCATCGACCTGCTCGAGCAGGTCGAACAGGTCGCCCGGGGCCTCACGGCCAGGTCCTGAACCACATCCAGTGCAGGAAGGATTGCGGCCCGCTCAGCGGCAGCGCCGAGATGATCGGGTAGAAATAGGCGAACAGCCCGGCGGTCAGCGCGACATGCGCCTCGTCCCAGTTCTTCAACCGGCCCTTGCCATAATGCTCCCATGCGCCCGCCAGCGGCAGCGCGAGGAAGATGCTCGGCAGGTAATAATAATAGAAAAAGCCGAGCGACTTGGGGATCAGCGCCCACATCGCGAAGCTGCCGCCCCACAGCAGCGCGACCGCCAGCTGCTTCGCCGCGCCGTCCCGGATCCACGCCCACAGGCACGCCACCACCGCGACCAGCCCGCCCCACAGCACCGCCGGGTTGCCGATCATCAGCACGCCGCGCTGCGCCCCGTCGGCCTGCTCGTAGAGATACCAGATCGGCCGGATCATCAGCGGCCAGCTCCACCAGCTGGATTGATAGGGGTGCGACGGCAGCACCTGGGTCTGCTGCGCGTACATCTTGCCCTGGAAGCCGATCAGCTCGCCCCAGGTCAGATACTGGCTGTGGTAGAAGAAGGCCGGGGCGAAGGTCAGCGCATAGGTCGTCACGCTGACGAAGCCGAGCGCCAGCAGCGCCGGCACCACCGGCAGCCCCGGCCAGTGCGGCTGGCGCGTGCCGTTGAGCGCGGCCCACACGCTCTGCTTCTGCCGCCGTCCGTCGCCCAGCCGCACCACGACGAAGCCGATCGCGGCGAAGGCGATGATCGGCGCCGCCGCCCATTTCGCCGCCACGGCGAGCCCGAGCAGCACGCTGCCCAGCAGCCAGCGCGGCCATGGTCCGTTTATGCCGGTGGCGCCGCTGGGTGCGCGCATCGACCACAGCAGGGCGGCCAGCCCGAGCACGACGAACACGCCCATGAACCCGTCGAGCATGGCGATCCGCGCCTGGATGAAGATCGTGATGTTGAGCAGTGCGAAGATCGCGGCGAGCGTCGCGGTGCGCACCTTGCCAAAGATCAGCCACGCCATCGCGAACACGCCCAGCACCGTGCCCGTGCCCGCCAGCGTCGAGAAGAAGCGCCAGCCCATGCTGTTGTCCCCGAACAGCGCTATGCCCGCGGCGATGAACTCCTTGCCGAGCAGCGGGTGCTCGATGTTCACCGGGCCGGTGAGCTTGAGCAGCGCCCGCGCGGCGGGGACGTAATGCACCTCGTCGAACATCAGTCTGTGCGGCGTGGGCAGGCGGAACGAGAACAGCAACTGCGCGATCACCCCGATGATCGCGGCGGCGCGCCAGGGGCGGGGCGGGGGGGCTGGGGTCACCTGTCGGGCTCTACCCGGCTTGCGGCTGCGTGTTCAAGGTTGCGCCCGCGCCTCGCTGGCGGCAAAGCGCTCCGCATGAAGCGCCGCACCGGACAAGACCCCTCGATCACGCGCAACTGGCGCCCCGCAACCCAGGCCGTGCGCGGCGGCACCGCGCGCAGCGAGTTTGGCGAGACGTCGGAGGCGCTGTTCCTAACCTCGGGCTATGCCTATGATTGCGCCGCCGATGCCGCGGCGCGCTTCGCCGGCGAGCAGGTCGGGATGACCTATTCGCGCCTGCAGAACCCCACGGTGCAGATGCTCGAGGAGCGCATCGCCCTGATCGAGGGCGCCGAGGCGTGCCGTTCCATGGCCACCGGCATGGCCGCGATGACCGCGGTGCTGTTGTGCCAGCTGCAGATGGGCGACCACATCGTCGCCGGCCGCGCCGCCTTCGGCTCGTGCCGCTGGCTGACCGATACGCTGTTGCCGAAGTTCGGCATCGGCGTGACGATCGTCGACGCGCGCGACCCGCAGCAGTTCGCCGACGCGGTGCGGCCCGAGACCAAGCTGTTCTTCTTCGAGACCCCGGCCAATCCGACGATGGACGTGGTCGATCTCAAGGCGGTGTGCGACATCGCGCGCCGGCACGGCATCACCAGCGTCGTCGACAACGCCTTCGCCACGCCCGCCCTGCAGCGCCCGATGGAGTTCGGCGCCGACGTCACCGCTTACTCCGCGACCAAGATGATGGACGGCCAGGGCCGCGTGCTTGCTGGCGCGGTGTGCGGCACCGCGACCTTCATCAACGACGTGCTGCTGCCCTTCACCCGCAACACCGGCCCGACGCTCAGCGCGTTCAACGCCTGGGTTGTGCTGAAGGGCCTCGAAACGCTCGACCTGCGCATCCGCCGCCAGAGCGAGAACGCGCTGAAGGTTGGCCAGTTCATGGAGGGCCGCGTGCCGCGCATCCTTCACCCCGGCCTGCCGAGCCACCCGCAGCACAATCTCGCCATGGCGCAGATGGACGCCTGCGGCCCGATCTTCGCCTTCGAGGTCGCCGAGGGGCGCCGCCAAGCGCACGGCCTGCTCGACGCGCTGCAGCTGGTCGATATTTCGAACAATATCGGTGACTCGCGCTCGCTGATGACGCATCCCGCCTCGACGACCCATTACGTCGTCGCCGCGCAGAAGCGAATCCAGATGGGCGTGACCGAAAACATGCTGCGCCTCAACGTCGGCCTGGAAGACCCCGAGGACGTGATCGCCGATCTTGACCAGGCGCTGACGGCGGTGGGGTTATGACCGCGACCCGGGCCATGAGCGCGCTGTTCCCCCATGCGGCGGAGACGCGCGGCATCATCGTGCGTGTCTCGGTCAGCTACCTGCCCGAACAGTCCGAGCCGGCGCGTGGCCGCTGGTTCTGGGCCTATCACATCCGCGTCGAGAATGAGGGGCCGATGGCGGTCCAGCTGCTCACCCGCCACTGGATCATTACCGACGGCCGCGGCGCGCGCCACTCGGTCGAGGGCGAGGGCGTGGTCGGCGAACAGCCGCTGATCGCGCCGGGCGCGAGCTTCGACTATGTCTCGGGCTGCCCGCTGGCGACGCCGACGGGCTCGATGCAGGGCAGCTACCACATGGTCGGCGAGGACGGCTCGGGCTTCGACGTCGACATCCCCAAATTCGCGCTCCTCGCGCCGGCGGTGGACGTATGAAAATCTCCGTTCGCTTCGAGCGTGGTCGAGAAGCCGAGGCCGCGCCTACCGCAACCCGTTTCTCGACTTCGCTCGAAACGAACGGAAACAGGGGGGCAGGGGCATGAAACGCACGCATCTCCCGCTCAACGGCCTGCGCGTGCTCGACGCCGCAGCCCGCCACCTGTCGTTCACCCGCGCCGCCGACGAGCTCGCCGTGACGCCCGCCGCGGTCGGGCAGCAGATCCGCGCGCTGGAGGATACGCTCGGCGTGGTGCTGTTCCGCCGCACCACCAAGGGCCTCGAACTGACGCCGGAGGGTGAGGCGGGCCTCGCCGCGCTGCGCCAGGGCTTCCTGCAGTTCGAGGAGGCGGTCCGCGCGATGCAGGCCGGCCAAACCTCCAAGTCGCTGACCATCGCCGCGCCGCGCGACCTGACCGAGAAGTGGCTCATGCCGCGCCTCGCCCGCATCGCCGAGGCCGATGGCGAGCTGCGCTTCGCGATCGTCTCGGCCGACGAGACGGTCGACTTCACCGAAGCCAATCTCGACCTCGCCATCCGCTGGGGCGAAGGCCCGGGTGAAAATGAGGGCGAGGCGCTCGAGTCCGAGGGCATGGTCACCGTCGAGCGCCCCGGCGGCGGGGCCGACACGCGCATCTCCTGGCCCGGCTGCCTCAACGACGACGCCGTCTCGCTGGTCCGCGTCGGCGATGCCGGGCTGGCGATCGACGCCGCCGCCGCCGGCCTCGGCCGCGCGACGGTGCCCGAGCTGCTCGCCGCACGTGACCTCGCCAGCGGGCGCATCGTGATGATCGGCGAGCCCAAGCCGTATCGTCTGGGCTACTGGCTCGTCGCGCCGCTGCCGCAATGGCGGCAGAAGAAGGTCAAGGCGCTGGTCGAGGCGCTGGTCGCCGGCGAATGAGCCCGCCGGTGATGGAGTCCGCGCGGCTGCGCCTGCGGCCGCTGTCGGTTGACGATGCTGCGGCGATGCACCTGATCTACAGCGACGAGGAGGCGATGCGCTGGTGGTCGCACCCGCCGCACGGCACGCTCGACGAAACCCGCGCCAGGCTGGAGAAGAACACCACCGCGCCCGACTGGCGCGCCTGGGCGATCACGCTGAAGGGCGACGATACGGCGATCGGCACGCTCGCCGCGCACGAGAAGCGCCAGGGCAGGGTGGTCGAGATCGGCTATTCGCTCGCGCGCCCGCACTGGCGCCAGGGCTATGCCCGCGAGGCGGTGTCGCGGCTGCTCGACCTGCTGTTCCGCGAGGAGGACAACCGCCGCGTCTTCGCCGACACCGACCCCGACAATGCTGGTTCCAACAAGCTGCTCGAGAGCCTCGGCTTCGTCCGCGAGGGCGTGCTGCGCGGTGAATGGGAGACGCATCTCGGCGTGCGCGACAGCTTCATCTGGGGTCTGCTCGCCGAGGAATGGACGCGGTGACCCGCCCGCCACCCAACCTGAACGACCCGGCCGAGCGCGCGGCCTATCGCCGCGAGCTGCGCGGGCTGGTGCCGTGGGTGCGCCATACCGGCATGGCGCTGGCGTTGCTCGGTGCGGCGGTCGCGGTGTTGAAGCCATCATGGCCGGGCGCCATCGCGCTCGCCATCATCGCCTGCGGCTTTGCCATGATGGTCGCCGGGATCGGCATCCGCACGCGGTATCACGCGCGCCGGATGCGCGGCGACGTCTAGCGGCGCCGCCAGTTCGACGGCGCGGCTCATCAGGGCGATGAAGCGCCCGTCGTCGATCGCGGCGGCGGCATTGTTCCAGCTGGCCGACAGCGCGTACCAGGCGCCGCTCCTCGCCTGGAGCAGGAAGGACATGCTGACCACGCCCGGCTCCGATCCGCCCTTGTAGCCGACATAGCCCCAGGCGCCGGCAGTCGCCGGCCCGACACCGGGGTTCATCGCGAGGATACGCCGCGCCTCGGCGGCCGGGCCCGTCTCGGTATTGCGGCGGATCCAGTCCATCGTGCGTATGAGGTCGGCGGGGGAGGCGAACCATTCAATGTCGAGCAGGGTCGGCTTGCCGTCGCGGAACAGTTGCGGGTCGATCGCGGTCAGCGGTGCCGCCGCGATGTCGCCGGCGAGTAGCGCGCGCTTGCCCGCCTCGTCGAGCGTCGGCCAGCGCCGCGCCAGCGCGCCGCCCTGCAGACCCTTCAATTTGAACATGTCGAGCGTCGACAGCATCGGCCGGTTGCGTGCCGCGTCACGCCAGCCGATCACGGGGAGCATTGCCTCGACCTTCTCGCGGCCGACCAGCGCGAGGAGGATGTCGGTCGCGCTGTTGTCGCTGACCGAGATCATCTTTTCGGTCAGTTCGCGCAGGGTGATCCGCGTTCCGGCCGGCGTCAGTGTATAGCCGCCGCCGGGCAACGGCGTGCCGTCGAGCGTCACCAGGTCGTCCCAGTGTCGCTCGCCACGATTGGTCGCCCGGATCAGCTCGGCGAGGATCGCCAGCTTGAACGCCGACCCGATCGCCGCGGGGCGATCAGCGTTGAGCGACAGCGACGCCACTGGCGGTCCATTGTCGAGCCGCGCCAGGGTGAAGCCGGTCAGCCCCGGCTCGGCCTTCAGCGCGGCGATGACGGCGTCGAGCGACGCCTCGGGGGCGGCGGTGCCGGTGACCAGCAGGCCGATGATGCGGTTCGGCGCGACAGGCTCGATCGCCAGGTTCATCGATACCACGCCTCGTTCACAGTTGATGCGGATTCGCGCCGCATCGGGTTGCACGACGTCGATCGCCGCGACACCCAGCGCTTTACCCATTCGGTCGCGCAGTTGAATCGAGATGGCGCGAAGTTGCGCCTCCGGCACATGGTCCAGGAAAGACGGCGCGAAGAGTGTCGCGACATCGCCGCCGCCATTGAGCAACGGGATCAGCTCGGCGGCGCGCTGCGTCAGGGCGGGCAAGGTGCGCACCGGCGCAGCCGGCGCGGCCTGCTGGGCGGCGAGCGCGGTGGGTGCGGCGAGCGACGCGAGGGTGATGGCGAGGATCGACCTGGCGAAGGACATGCGCATGCTCCCGTCGCATAGCCGGCTCATGCGTCGATCGCGTCCTCGTCCATCCGCGCGGCGTTTTCCTGGATGAAGGCGAAGCGGTGCGCGGGGTTGTTGCCCATCAGCCGGTCGACCAGATCCTTGACCACCGCGCGCTCCTCATATTCCTGCGGCAAGGTGATGCGGATCATGCTGCGTGTCTTGGGGTCCATGGTCGTTTCGCGCAGCTGCATCGGGTTCATCTCGCCGAGACCCTTGAAGCGCGACACCTCGACCTTCTTGCCCTTGAACTCGTTCGCCTCGATCTGCGCGCGGTGCGCGTCGTCCATCGCATAGAGGTTCTTGGTCCCCGCCGTCAGGCGGTAGAGCGGCGGCTGCGCCAGATGCAGGTGGCCGCGCCGCACCAGTTCGGGCATTTCCTGGAAGAAGAAGGTCATCAGCAGGGTCGCGATATGCGCGCCGTCGACATCCGCGTCGGTCATGATGACGATGCGCTCGTAGCGCAGATTGTCGGGAATGCAGTCCTTGCGGGTGCCACAGCCCAGCGCCTGGATCAGGTCAGCAATTTCTTGATTTGCCAATATCTTGGCGGATGTTGCTGAGGCTACGTTCAAGATCTTGCCGCGGATCGGCAGGATCGCCTGGGTCTTGCGATCGCGCGCCTGCTTGGCAGAACCCCCTGCGGAATCGCCCTCGACGATGAACAGCTCGGTGCCGTCGGGCGAA
>Ga0163162_10005490_pt1 | contig 12252 bp, 11 predicted proteins | sample S55metaG_FD_115310 | JGI IMG/M metagenome (GOLD analysis project Ga0163162, IMG submission 115310) | Switchgrass rhizosphere microbial communities from Kellogg Biological Station, Michigan, USA - S5-5 metaG | ecosystem: Host-associated > Plants > Roots > Rhizosphere > Soil | place: USA...
GAGTCGCGCCAGATAAAAGAAAACTTCTTCGAGGAATGTGACAACAGCCGTTCACTCAAATCCCTCGTCTTCGGGCGTGCGGCAGCTTTCGCCAACGTGAATTACAAGGGCGAAACTCATCGTCTCTTCGTGCAGCCTCTCGACGGTTTTCCAAACTGGTCACTCGTGGTGTTTAGAAATGAACAACCGCTCCGCATGATCTACCTGGAGATATTGACCGTCGCCGGATTCATCCTTCTGGTCTACGCAATTGTCCTCTTAGTGCCTTCCACCGCTCTTTACATAACTAAGATCAGGAAGAACACTCACACTGAATGGATTTGGCCGACGCAGTTATTGGCTGACGTCTATCGGAAGACGCTTTATATAAATCTGTTTCTGTGTGCTTTATCGCTTGCTGTGATACTCGGCGTGCCGGGCTGGGTGGGCATTCACTACTATCGATGGACGCCAATCATTCTGGTTTGTTTATTCGCAGTCATCGGAATCCTCGTTCTAACGCAGTGGCTCAAGTTGAGCTGGCTGTTCAATCCACTCCACCTGACTGCAAACACTCTTAAATTAAACAGGCTAATCGATCGTGGCGACGCTTATGTCTGCAATCTCGTACTCGTGCTGATAATGGCGGGCGTGTTGCCGGCCATCGTCATCTATAAAGTCGCCTACAACGAAGAGATGAAATTGTTTGTTAAGCACGCGCAGCTCACCATGGCTCAACGTCTGGCAGAACGCCACCAGCTCGTACGCGCGCAGTACTCGACCGATGTGACTGATCAGTCTCCTTTCCAAAGTTACACGGACCATGACGACCAGTTTATTGAGCGGCGGTTGCGGGAAGGTCGCGACGTTTATACAGATTTCTTTTTTGGAACCACACGTTCTGTTCCGGAGGAGAATCATGTTCAGGCGACGTGCGATAAGGATCTTGATGGTGTTTTGACCGGCTTCAGTGGAGTTGTGCCCTGGTCTAACGAGACGAGCCTTGAAGTTGGCGGCCTCACGTACGGGAAAGCGGCTGATCGTTTATGGTGTTGGGAATCGTCAGGCGTCGAGAGCTCTATATTGCATCCCCAACTCCCGGGGGTTAAGAACCTGCATATTGTCACTCAACTCGAACGCTTCGGTTATAGCTGGCATCGCGCGTGGCTGTTTATGACCGCGGGCTTTGTAGCAATCTTCTTCATCCTTTTAGCTCTCGCGCGATTTGTAGTGCGCAGGATCTTTCTCCTCGACATCATGGAGGGACTATATCTCCCGACATTTTCGATGCCTGAGATCAAACAGAATACTTTCCTGGTCCAGACTTCGCCGTATGTGACGAGCAACGGAGCCTTTAACCCCGACAAATGTCGCTACATTGACTTACCGGCCGTGGCTGCAGAGGATGATTGGGTTAACAAAGTTGCATCACCGGCAAGTGTCAAAGACATGCCGTCATGGGTCTTCATCGATCATTTTGAATTTCGCATCAACGACCGTGCTCACAATAATCAGAAGTTGCGGTTGATGGAAAGTCTACTGGCCGCCGACAAGTCTCTTATTGTTAAGTCGTCACATCTACCCTGCGCCTTTTCTTTTGACGGCCACTCGCGAAATGGCGGCAAAGGTTCGGTTGGCGAATTGAGTGATACCTGGGCGGAGATGATGACGCGTTTTCGAAGGGTCTATGAGGCCAAGCCCAATGGCGACGTGCTGGAAAACGCGATTACAGATCTGAGTGATGCACTAGACAAGAATGAGACACTCACCAAACAGGATAGACAGAAAATTCTTGACCTCGCCAACTTCACCAGAGGCGAATGCTCAATTGGTCCGTGGTTGACAGACACAGGTAAGGAAATAATCAACTCTCTCGCCACGGTGAAAGAGGTCGATAAGAATCACATAGCCGGCCAGTTGCTTGACCGAACTGAGCTGGTCTACCGAAAGCTTTGGTGTAATTGCAGCAAACACGAGAAATTAACCCTGTTACATCTGGCGCAAGATAAGTTGCTTAGTCATAACGATCCTGAAATCAAACCTCTGATGCAAAGAGGGCTGATTATTTGTGCGCCGGACGTTCGACTGATGAATGAAACCTTCAAAGCTTACGTCCTTGGGCAATGCTTCACCGACGTCGATGAATCGGCCGCAATTCAGGACGCTGAGACTCAAGCTCGAAGATCCAGCTCGTTGGAGCCTTTCAAAATACCAATCCTCGCCGGATTCGTTGCCGCGGTGCTATTCCTGCTCTTCACACAAAAGGATCTGGCCAACTCATCCTGGACTCTGGTGACGGCAGCAACAACCGGCATACCCGCAGTATTCAAACTGCTCAGTCTGTTCCAGAGTGATAATACGGGCCACAAAATTTTCAATGCCTAGTTCTCGCGCGGCGCGTATTGGAGCGTGCGAGTCGTGTTATCAGTGACGCTGCCAACCGGTTCGCCGAGTGGAGCTCCTTGCGGCAATCGCAAATCGTGCTGCGTTGGCAGCGGAGCGGGGAAGGTGTTTTTGCGTTCGGTTGAGCCGGATAGCTTGGAAAGATTTCTGAAGAGCAAGATCTCCGTTATGCTCACGATCAGAAACGTGAACAACATGAAAACACCAATTAACTCCTGACTCAGGCCCGCTCCTTTGCGCAACAGCAGCGCGCCGGCGAGCATGATTCCCAGACCGCCCACGCCAATTAGGGTGATGGCGCTAAGAAAAGCAGCGATTGCCTTAGTGTTACTGGCTTCCACATGCTCTCTTAAATCAGCACCGCAGCGGTTGCAATAGCTCAAACCCTGAGTGCGAGGCGTACCGCAGTTTGCGCAATACATATGGATTCTCCTCAGTTGGCGCGGATTTTCATCGATAACGCTTTTTCTGCAGAATTCGTTTCATCTCTCTGGATTAAGCACAGAACCGAGCGCGGTAGCGCCGGGTCAAACACAACAAACAGGCCCGAAGACTGACTTTGACCCGGCGCTACCGCGCTCGGTTCTGTGCCTACTCGGCATTATTTAACTTTTCAGAGTAACTATTGACTCAGCAACTACAAACAGTAGTATCATCCGCCGCGTTTCTAACGAACGCCGCGGTTCCCAATCTGTCTGAAGGGCCTCGGCCATTCCTCACTCTAGAGCACATTACCATCGCAGGTGTCGTTCCGCCACAAACTTAGAGATTAGCCGGGTGAACGCTATGACTACAAAAAAATTCTTATTCGTTCTTACTGTGGTTGCGCTTCTTTCAAGTGCGACCTCGGCCCAGGTTCCTGACAAAGAGAAGGTTATCGCCGGTGCTGACCGAGCCTTCGAGAAAGTTACCAAGGCGTACGTCGCACCGGCGCCGGGCTGTGCTGCCGCTGTGTCACTCAATGGAAATGTCGCGTTCGAAAAAGCGTTCGGACTTGCCGATCTCGAGCACAACGTTTCCAACACAACTCAAACCATTTTTGAGTCAGGTTCAGTCGCGAAGCAGTTCACAGCCGCATCGCTCGTACTGTTGCAACAGGATGGAAAGCTCAGTCTCGACGATCCAGTCAGGAAATACATTCCCGAGCTGCCCGATTACGGTGCGCCGCTGACGATCAGGCATCTCTTGAATCATACTTCAGGTCTGCGCGATTGGGGCGCAGTTATGAGTCTGACCGGCGCGGGTCGTGGCGATCGAGTCATCAGTCAGGATCTAGCACTTGACGTCATTACTCACCAGCGCGCACTCGACTTCACGCCCGGTTCGGAATACTCGTATTCAAACAGCGGGTACAATCTCGCGGCGATAATCGTCGAGCGCGTTTCGAAGCAGAAGTTCCCGGCGTTTGTCGAGGAACGGCTATTCAAACCAATCGGCATGACGAACAGCACGTGGCGAGACGACTACCAGCGCATCGTACCCGGCCGCGCTCAAGCGTATTCGCGCCAGGGCAATGGGCCATGGCGACTCAACATGCCTTTCATGAATGTTTATGGAAACGGCGGCATGCTCACCACCGTCGGCGATTGGATGAAATGGAACGCGATGCTTGATTCGCAATCGCTGGGTGCGCCGCTTGTCGCTGCTTTGGAAACTCGAGGTGTGCTGAATGACGGCCGAAAGATTGCGTACGCGCTTGGTCTTGTTGTCGATACGTACAAAGGACTGAAGGACGTCTCGCACGGTGGCGCAACTGCCGGCTATCAGACTTTTCTGGTGCGTTATCCTGACAACAAGGTTTCAGTCGGTGTTATGTGTAACGGCACATCACCGAGTGCCGGAGGAATTGCCGCAAGCATAACGGATGAGATCTTTGGACCATTCAAGGAACCTGCCAAGACCGAACCAGCCAAAGTTTCAGAGGACGAGCTGAAGAAATTTGTCGGCATCTGGCGCAGTGAAAAGCTGCATATTCCGGCAAGGTTCGTTATTTCGAACGGCGTGCCGCGATGGAGCGGCGGGCGCCTTGTGCCAATGGGAGGCGGACAGTTCACTGCCGGCGATAATCAATTAAAGTTTACCCTCGACAAGGATGGTAAGCCGATGACTGCTGAAATTATCGATTCAGACGGTGAAGTGGTGCGTTACGTTCCGGAGACGGAGTGGACGCCAACGGCTACGGACCTTGCGTCATTTAAAGGAGATTGGTTTAGCGAAGAGGCTGGAGCGACATTCACCGTCGCCGTCGACGCTGACAAGGTGTTCATTAAGCAGCGTCCGACAACGAATTTGCCGATGCAACCGTTATATAAGGACCATTTCGGCGTACAGGGATTCATTGTCTGGTTTACACGAGACAAAGATGGAAAGGTCACTGGCCTGCACGTCGGTGCATCACGAATGCGCGACATGCCGTTCGTCCGCGTGAAGTAGATTAAAGTAAGTCTTGTGTCAATAAAACCTCGGTACCGATAATTTTCGCGCACGAAAAATACGCGATTCGCGGTCGTGTAAATTTCAGGGTTTAGGCCCAAGCGGAATTAAGTGTTGGGGATACCTAAGGCGTTAGCGCGTAAATTCAGTGCAAGTAGCAGTCGCTTGTAGCCGTTGTCTTCAAAAAAGTTTACCCAATGCCAACGGCGCAATCGCTCGGGAACCTCACACTCTTCAAACCTTACGGGAATGAGAAAAATAGTATCTTCAGGTTGTTCGTCGGCAACATCCAGCGCAAATTTTATTTCTTTTTGCACGTATCCGCTCTTGTTTGTAGCCTTGTGTGAGAGACAAACTAATACCACATCGCTGGCACGAACTGCTTTGATGATTTCTCGATTCCAGTCCTGCCCCGGCACTAAGTTTTCTTCATCAAGCCAAGGATTGAATCCATCCCCCTGCAAGCGATGGAAGAGTTCACGAACAGGCTGCTTGTCACTAGATGAGTGACAGAGAAAAACTTTCAATCGTTGTTCATTGCTTTGCGCAATTTTCTCGGAAGATACGAGCCGGATTGCATCTCCGTCTACAACTCCTGCCTCCTGCAATGTCTTTCCAATAGGTAGAGGCGCTTCAGTTTTTACTAAAATCAACGTGTAAGTTATTTCCTCGCCCTTCGCATCCCGAGTTGGATAGCCAAGTTCGTCAACAAGCTCGGAAATAATCCCTTCAGTTAGATAATCAGTTGGAATGGTTGAATTCGCGAGAATTTCATTACTCGGCACGTGAATATCTACAGTTAACATCCCTGACATCATATCCCTCGAATACCTATGATCCGTTAGAGGATTCTGCTACTGCCTACATCAGGATCATACTTGACGCCTCAACGCTTGGCGATGAGCGTTTGTAGTTGCGGCACGACACTCCTGAAGCATTCGACCAGATCTCGAAGGTTCTTCACGGGTTTGGGAAACGCGACTTCATAAACTCCCTGATCATGCTCGCTGAGAGAGGAAGCCCATCTTGCGGCAAAGACGCCAGTGGACCAGACCAGTCCGATCCGTGATCCATCCGGAGTCTCGACGTAGCCGTTCCCAGACTCGCAGCCGTTCGGGTGACACTCGGGTTCATTAAACTCAGTGATGGCTCCATAGCACCAACCGTCTGTCCACGTTTCCTCAACGAGCGGGAATCCATCAAGCCAGTGGCGAGGTGAATGATCCGTGCACGCAGCCTTTTCTTTTCGTTCGTCAGCGTCGCTCGACGGCGACTGTTTAGAGAGCCAATCCGGACGAGGCGTTGGTCCACCCGGCAGCAAGCGATCGCAGTAAACAGGCTCATTGCCAAGGCGGCGAATTATATTTGGATCGCTGCCGCCATAACGGAGTGCGGCGACGCAACAGACGTCGAGCGCGCGGCAAGCTCTTTCTACTTCGTCAGGCGTCGACGGCTGCCGGACGAAGAAGGTGTCGTAATTACAACCGATCAAAGGCGCGAGCAAATCAGGGGCTTCATGCTCGGGAGCATCGCACGCGAGACAGTCGCCGGTCGTATAAAAAGGACCCGGCACGTTTTTCCGGAATCGATGACGTGTATATTGGGTCATTAAACTCAGAAGTAATGATACTGCACGCGAAAGGAGATAGCTGCTTTGCTTTACATGATCGTCGAGCATTTTAAGAACGGCGATCCGGCTCCGGTTTACCAGCGCTTCCGAGAACACGGTCGCCTGGCGCCGGAAGGATTGCGGTACGTGTCGAGCTGGGTCGATGAAAAGCTCGAACGATGCTTTCAACTGATGGAGGCGCCGGACGTCAGTTATCTCAACGAATGGATCGCCAATTGGAGCGACATCGTTGACTTCGAAGTCTATCCAGTTATCACTTCGAAAGAAGCTGCCGACAGAGTTTTACAAGCGTGAGAAAGCTTGCGAAGCGGGGACAGAGATCCGCTAAATCAGATCAAGCTCGCGAAGCGAGCGACAGCATAAAGCCTGGGGCGCAAGCCCCAGGATAGCGATTATAAAAACAAACGAGCCCGCGAAGTGGGCGACAGCGCATGGACCGACACGCTGTCGGCCGCTTCGCGGGCTCCACCAAATTTTGGGGTTGTTATCCTGGGGCTGGCGCCCCAGGCTTTATGCTACCGCTCGCTTCGCGAGCTCAAATCGAAAGGGCATCGTTATTGCTAATGTGATTTGATCGCTCCCCAATTTGGTATATGGATTGGCGCAATCCTTGAACGATTAACAGACAGGCGGTGTACGTAAAATCATGGCACAAACATCACAAGCAAAAGCACAAACAATGCGGGCCGTAGCTCTCGATCAGTTTGGCGGCCCCGAGGCACTGAAAATTCAAAACTTGCCCGTTCCCCAACTAGAAGCGAACGAGGTCCTGATTCGGGTCGAAGCTGCCGGAATAGGCGCTTGGGATCCGTATGAACGTGAAGGTCGATTCGTCGAAATAACGGGAGTCAAACCCACATTCCCATACGTGCTCGGCACTGACGGAGCCGGCACGATCGCGGCGGTCGGTGAAGGCGTAAATCGCTTTAAAGAAGGCGACCGCGTTTACGCCGCAGAGCTGGCGAATCCTAAAGGCGGCTTTTACGCGCAGTACGCTGCGGTTAAGGCCGACAACGTTTCGCTGATTCCCGGACACTTAACCGTTGAACAAGCAGCAGTGTTGCCAACCGATGCGTTGACTGCGCTAACAGGTTTGGAAAAAGTACTTGGCTTGAAATCAGGCGAGTCGTTGATGGTGTTCGGCGCGAGCGGCGGCATTGGACACCTGGCGTTACAACTCGCAAAGCGTCTCGGCGCCAAAGTGTTCGCCATCGCTTCTGGTGACGACGGGGTGCAGTTTGCCAAAAAACTGGGAGCTGACAGTGTAGTCGATGGACGAAGCGATAATGTTCTGAACGCGGCCGAGGAGTTCGCACCGAATGGAATCGACGCCGCACTTGTAACAGCAGGAGGCGATCGAACAGATAGAGCCTTGTCAGCGATTCGCAGAAGCGGGCGTATCGCGTATCCACATGGCGTGATGCCTGAACCGACGGCTCCTGAAGGCGTCGCAATAGAGGCTTACGATGGAGAATTTGACCCGGCGCTAATCGAGAGACTCAACGCCTTGATCGACTCTGGTCCATTCGAAGTTCATGTAGACAAAACGTTTCGACTGGAAGAAGCCGGCAAGGCGCACGACGCACTTGCTGAACACCATTTGGGCAAGCTGGCGTTGCTAATTGAGTGAAGCGACCTGGTCAGTAATCAGAGTATCGATCTGAAAGGCTTTGCCCTGAAAGTGGTTTTTACAACTATTTGATTCTTCTCTGCGATCTCTGCGTATCTCTGTGATCTCTGCGTAACTGTAGTCGCGAGAAATCTTTAACGCAGAGATCACAGAGATACGCGGAGATCGCAGAGAAGACTTCAATTCCCGACAGGGACTACTTTTCGTGCAAAGCCGATCCAAATAACGTGCTGTCAAAAGTGACAGTATTCGTGTGTCAGTGTTGCAGGTAGCCTAGCCTGCATAATGGCTTACAAGGCAAGTGTAATTACCGCAACGTTAATCCTCTTAACTCTCCTCTCGCCTCCAACCCTATCGACCGGACAACACGCTGAAGAACAAATCACTGCGGATTCTGTTTTGGCTGAGTTGAAAACGGGTAACAAACACCACGTGGCGCATCGTTACCAGCATCCGCATGAAACTTTAGACCGCCAGCGGCAATTGGCGTCAGGGCAGCACCCACACGCAGAAATTCTGAGTTGCTCAGATTCTCGAGTGCCGCCGGAAATCGTATTTGATCAGGGACTGGGAGACTTGTTTATCGTCCGGGTAGCAGGAAATGTGGCTGCAGACACGGAATTAGGAAGCCTCGAATATGGCGCCGAGCATCTGCACGTCCCCTTGATTGTGGTCCTGGGACACGAAAGCTGTGGCGCTGTGACGGCTGCGGTCCAGGGTGGTCCACCCGAAGGTCACATCGGCTCACTCGTCGATCTTATTAAACCCGCTGTCGAGAAAACTCGGGGCATGTCGGGCGATCCGGTGTCGAATGCGGTTCGCATGAACGTCGAGCTCGTCGTAAAGCAGCTTCGCACGTCAACACCAATACTTTCGGAGTTGGTAGCGCATGGCAAATTGAGAATTGTAGGCGCGGTCTACTCAATCGAGACCGGAGCCGTGACGTGGCTGCCGGACGTCAGCTGATCTCTTTATCGTTACGTAATTCCTGGTCACGCGATACAGGACCACCACGGCGTAACAGCATAACGCGATCATCACCCAGAAGAATAAAAAGCCGACAATCCCGTACCCGTAAAGAATCATGTATATCGCCACGCCGATACTGGCCGCGAGCACAGGGAAGTGGGTGAGCCAGAGGCCCAGAAGAACCAGGAGACTTGGCCGCCTTTCGAGGGCCTTATGGATTACAAAACTTTCGGCCCGGATGGTTTGGAGTGGATCAATCGAGGAGGTCGCGCCAATTGGTGCCCCACATTCCTCGCAGAACGTAGCAACTCTTCTATTCGGCGTCAGGCACGAAACGCAGGTGATAGTGTCATCACTATTGGTGATTAGCTTTCTCCTTGCTACTGTGTGTCCTTCAACACTTTACTAAGGTGGCCATGATTGACGCAAAGCTGTATCAAAGTAATCCCGGTCTTCGGCCTGATATTGCTCGCGGTGTTTTTCCCTCAGCAACTGCGTACACTCGAGCATCGTGAAAAGATCCTGACGCCGAAGGTCTTCAAGAGCTCGCGCGGTGAGACTTTGCCTTACCGGCTCTTCATTCCGCTGCACTACGATCAGAAGAAAAAATATCCGCTCGTGCTCTATCTTCACGGAGGCGGCGGGCGTGGCAACGACAATCTGAAGCAGATCGACGGTGGTAACGGATATCTGATCGATTTGTTCACCGGTGATGAAACACAAGCGCGCTACCCAGGCTTTGTCGTGGCGCCGCAGTCACCAATGGAAGGTTGGATCCAAACGGACTCGATCACACCGACCCGCTATTTGCACTTAGTTTACGAACTCATCGGCGAGTTGCGGCGAACATACAACATCGACGAAGCGCGCATTTACGTTGCGGGGCAATCGATGGGCGGCTTTGGAACCTTTGCGATCATTTCCGAATATCCACGAACGTTCGCGGCCGGTGTAGCGCTTTGCGGTGGTGGCGATCAATCGAAAGTGGCGCGCCTAACGAACGTCCCGATCTGGGTTTTTCATGGAGCAAAGGACGAATCGGTCCCTATTGAGCGTTCGCGCACGATCGTCGCAGCAATCAGAAACGCGGGCGGCGGCAAGGTGCGATATACCGAATATTCAGACGTGGGTCACATAATATGGCCCAGCGTCGTAAAGGAGACCGAGCTGCTGCCCTGGCTGTTTACTCAGCGATAATGAAACCCGCGAAGCGCCTGAGATCAAAGCTCGCGGAGCGAGCGACAGCATAAAGCCTGGGGCGCCAGCCCCAGGATCACGAACCAAAATTAGTGGTCGAGCCCGCGGAGCGGGCGACAGCGTGTAACGCATTCAGCTGTCGCCCGCTTCGCGGGCTCACACGTTTTTTACCTTCGATCCTGGGGCTTGCGCCCCAGGCTTTATGCTGCCGTCCGCTTCGCGGACTCATCGTCGCATCGCAGCGTTCCTCCATAAACCACTGGTTCAATAAAGGCAGGTACTTCCACTACTATTACGTCAATCAACATCCCTTCATCGACTATGCTCCGAACTGCTTTAAATGATGATCGGAATGTTTGTAGGTGACCACACCCCATTCGCGCCAGCTTAGTGATCCAAACAGCGGATGATCCGGTCCCATACCCTCACGAAGGCCTGTTCCGATTCGCTCCAGCAGCGCCAGCAACGCAGCACGCTCCTCTTCGAACGATGCCGCATCTACGGGCTTCAAGGCGGGCGCTGTCGGCGCTCCCTTCGGAAAGGGAAGCACGTAGAGAATCACGTGCTTGAGAGGAAACATATGAAATGCACGCTTGTTCGCCGAAGGCACCGCCAACTCGCCAACGCACATGAGCGCCGAACGACGAAGATGTTGCAGCATGCCCGTTACGTCCATGGTTCCCCAGCGCCTGTTGGATGATACCGACAGCGACCCCAGCCTATTGCTGATCGCCTTTCTGTCAGTCTCGTTAAGTATTGAGCCCATCGTCACTCTCCTTCATAGTCTTCCGCGGGAAAGAAAGCAAAACCCGTACGAGGAAGATTCAGGCCTTCGAATGTCTCTAACTCGTCGATCTCTTCCATATACATCATCGGCGAATCTGATTTTGAATTAAGGGTAACACTAACCAACTTTTGATCAGTCCGAAGCAATTCCATTGCCTTGAGTTCAGCGCTTTGGTCATCCAGCGCTTCCACATAAACAGTTACATAGAATCCGTGCTTCTCAGCTTGCTCATTGAGGCTGACAAGGAAATTCTCGCCGCGGACCAATACTCTGTATTTTTTCATGGGTCACTCATGCCGCAGCGCGTCGTTGGGATCTCCCCTTGTTGCTTTGTAAGCCGGGAGACAGCACGCCAGCATGGCGATCGCGATTAGCATCAGCGCGACGACGATGTAGACCGACGTGTCGATGCCGCTGTTCGCAAACATGAGCGACGCGAGCAGCCGTCCGGACGCAATCGCCATAAACAGGCCCGCAATCACGCCGGCAAGAACAATGAACAGCGCTTCCTTCAATATCATTCGCAGTATGTCTGCCCGCTGCGCGCCGAGTGCGAGTCGGATACCGATTTCGCGCGTTCGCCGGCTCGCGGAGTAGTTCACGACGGAAAACACTCCGACGGTGGCGAGCGCTAACGCCAACAGTCCAAACACTCCGGTGAGTGTCGAGACAAGACGCAGCATGAGTAGCGCTTCACTCAAATGGTCCGACAACGTGCTTGCATCATGCAGCATCACGCTCTGGTCCAACGCTTCGATCTCATTGCGCATAGCAGGAAGTATGGCCATCGGGTCGCCCTTGCTGCGTACGTGAAGAGTCAATCCAGGCGATGGGTTTTGCAGGTATGGAAGATAGAAGAAAGGCAACGCCCCTTTCTGAAAGATGTAAGCAGTGGCGTCTTTGACTACACCGACAACCTCCAACTGCCTGTCTTGCCTGATCGCGAGGTGTTTTCCGAGTGCATTCTGGCCGGGCCAGTAACGGCGAGCGAAGGCTTCGTTGACGATCACGGTGCGTGGCGCTCCTTCGCTATCACGATCTGTGAATTCACGTCCCGCGACCAGTGACGTGCCCATCGTCTTGAAATAATCAGTAGCGACAACACCGTTCAGCACGTCCATATTTTCCCCCTGGCGCGATGTGTAATTCTCGACGCTGATCGTAGTCGAACGCCGTCCGCCGCCTGATGGAATGAAGTCAGCGAAGCTGGCGGCTTCCACGCCA
>Ga0163162_10005491_pt1 | contig 12252 bp, 13 predicted proteins | sample S55metaG_FD_115310 | JGI IMG/M metagenome (GOLD analysis project Ga0163162, IMG submission 115310) | Switchgrass rhizosphere microbial communities from Kellogg Biological Station, Michigan, USA - S5-5 metaG | ecosystem: Host-associated > Plants > Roots > Rhizosphere > Soil | place: USA...
ACAGGGCTTCCTGTTTTCCAAGCCCGTTGCTGCCGACGCCGCCGAACGCGCGCTGGCATCCGAGATCTCCGCCGCTAAGTTAGCGCTGGCCTAGCGAGTATCCTGGAAGCATGAGGCTCCCAGTGGCCGACGGTCGAACGAGCGCGCCTGGCGCCGCCAACACTTCGATACCCTTTCCCGGCGGTCTGCCGGCAACGCAGCAACGCCGTTTTGCAGCGTTCGCCTGGGGAGTTCTCGCGTATAACGTCGCGGTGATTCTCTGGGGCGCTCTGGTGCGAGCCACCGGCTCCGGGGCCGGCTGCGGCGGACACTGGCCTCTCTGCAACGGCGAAGTTCTGCCCAAGGTTTCGCAAATCGCGACAGTTATCGAACTGACGCATCGAATCATGAGCGGCATCGCGCTCCTGGCGGTCGTCGCGATGTTTGTATGGGCTCGGCGGGCTTTCGCACCGCACCACGCAACGCGACGCTGGGCTAGTTGGGCACTGGTGCTCATCCTCACCGAAGCCCTGCTGGGTGCGTCTCTGGTTCTGCTGGGCCATGTTGCCGGGAACGAATCTGTAGGCCGCGTCTATTCGCTGGGCCTTCACCTGGTCAATACCTTACTGCTGCTGGCTTCACTCGCTCTTACCGCCCGATCCGCCACGCATCCTGCCGTAGGCAGTGGATTCTCTCTCTCCATGTCAGGCCCGTTGGTCGCTCTGATCCTGGTGGCTATTGCGGGAGCCATTACCGCTTTGGGAGACACCCTGTTTCCTTCCCACACCCTGGCCGAGGGCATGCGCGAGGATTTTTCTTCCACCGCCAGTTTCTTGATCCGCTTGCGGATCATCCACCCGTTCCTCGCCGTCGGCGCAGGATTTGTGGTGGCGCTCGTGGCGTTCCCGGAATATCGGGCGCGGCATACGGCACGGCTGCGCGCTTTATCCGGCTGGCTGCTGACGCTTTTCTCCGCCCAATTCGCCGTCGGGGCCTTGAGCATCATGTTGCAAGCTCCGGTTCCCTTACAGCTCCTTCACCTGCTTCTCGCCGACGCTCTTTGGATAACGCTGGTGCTGTTCACTGCGGAGCGCGGAGCACGCGGCGCAAGCCCGCTAGAACACTAGACCGTGTTGCGCCCAGGCGGTGACCTCTTCTGGTCGCGCCGAAATAGAAAAAGGGCAGCATCCCGAGGACGCTGCCCTGCTTCCGATCTCGAACTTCGATCCCGATTAGTAGCGATTGTTGCGGCGCTGTCCGCCAAAACCACCGCCGCCGCCTTTGCCGCGGCCACCACCGCCGCCGCCAAATCCACGATCCTCTTTCGGACGGGCTTCGTTGACGTTCAGCGCGCGCCCGTCAAGCTCCCGGCCGTTCAGCTCGGCAATCGCTCGGTCGCCTTCGGCATTGTTGGCCATTTCGACGAACCCGAAACCGCGGGCCTGTCCAGTATCCCTATCGGTCACCACACTCACGCGATCGACGGTACCGTACGCTTCAAACATGGAGCGAATCGCATCCTCGGTAGCACCGAAGCTGAGATTTCCTACAAAAATGTTTTTCATTTGAACTTCCTTCTGCAGTTGCAGAACAGCGAATCACGGGCAGGATCGGACAAAGGGCGGCGGACCGGACAATGCTAAAGATGCCTGTATCAGCGAACTGACAAACTACGCCTTACTGTAGCACGGCTACCGAAAGTCTGCGCTTTCCGTGGCTAGCGGCAAAAGTTGCGGCGTCAACGGGGCCCCGGCGGGCAGCGCGCGCTTAGCGGGTCCAGCCCAGCGCTCCTAGTTGTTGCTCCAGGAAGGCGAGACCATCGCTTAAAGTCTTCCGATAGCGCTCATCGCTGCATTTTTCGAGGTCGGACAAGACCCGGGTGCGATGCAGCAGCAAACTCTCACGCTTTCGCTGCGCTTCCAATTGTTCGTGGGTGAGCCTGGGCTTGCCCTCGCCCCGGCGCCGGTCGGCCGACTCGATCTGCGCTTCGACCGATTTGCTTTCCCAGCCCCGTGCCACGCCTTATTATACGTCGCGCGTTGCGGGCCGTGAATCAGTGTAGTTGGCTGGTTTCAGCGCGGCGCCGAAGCCCGGTCGGATACGGCTCCATCACCGCTAAAGGCCAGGGAGGCGCACTGCTCGCACTCATCGCCTTCCAGGCTGCGGATCTGTTTCCAGCTATGCGGGCGCGTCACCACGCATCCGCACAAAGTCAGAGAATCGCCTGAAGATTGATATGTCGCCGATAAGTGATGTTTCATGCCTTCGGTTACCAGCTTCATATATGTCATCAGCCGAACCTCACGGGACCATCGAATCGCGACTTGGTCAAATTGGCCGCGGGCAATAGGGCTCCGGAGGGCTTCGCCAAGCGGGCGCCCACTGGAACCATTGGTAAGGCAGCCCAGCAGCGCTCCAAGCTGCCGGACCGTCGAGTAGAAGTCTGCACTCTTCTCTGTCGAGTCCCAATCCAAGCCGGATTCGGAGCCAGTTTGAAAATGTACGAGGAACTTTCCCCGTAGTCTAGCGCAGTCTGTTTCCCCTCGTTGGGCGTGTTCATTTCTACTCTTGAGCTCCGCTGGCGCCCCATCGTATTGCACTCACTTACTCAGTTGGCGACGCATGTTGTGGAGAGATTCTTGCATGGAACCATTGGCCGGCCAAGCGATGTCATGGACCGCACTGGTCTGCATCTCCATCTCGGCAAATAGTGGGATGAGTTCCGGGTCGCGCCATCCCCGCTGCGATTCTTCGAGCATGATCTCGAGCGCGTAGCTGTGAGAAAACGCGGGCTTATAAGAGCGCGCGGTGGTGAGCGCATCGTAGATATCGGCGACCTGCAGAATACGCGCCAGCAGCGGGATCTCCTCACCCTTCAGTCCGTCGGGATAGCCTGAGCCATCCCACCGCTCGTGATGGCTGCGGATGATGGGCAAAACCGGCGCCAGGGTTTTCATGGGCCGGCAAATTTCCTCGCCGCGGATGGTATGCATGCGCATCACCTGCCACTCTTCGGCGCTCAGCATGCCTTTATTGAATAGAATCGAGTCGGGTATTCCTACCTTGCCGATGTCATGCAGATAGCCGCCACGGTAGAGCGCCAGTTGGTCCGCCCGGGAGAGCCCCAACGCTTGGCCTAGCCGGACGCTATAGGCTGCCAGCCGCTCACAATGCATTCCGGTATAGTTATCGCGCGCCTCCACCGACTTCGCCAAGGCGAAGAGGATGGTCTCAGCTTCGTCCAGTGAATCGATGAGCGCCTTGCTGCGCAGCATCCCGCGGACCCGGGTTCGCACCACCGCGGGCTGCAGCGGCTTCACCAGAAATTCGTCGGCGCCGGATTCGATGCCGGCGATCTCATTTTCCGTTCCCTGCACGCCCGTGATCACCAGCAAGGGGATAAGCTGGGTCTGGCGGTCCGCTTTCAGCGCGCGGCAGAAGTCCGGCCCGCTCATTCCGGGCATGACCATATCCATTACCACCAGATCGACCTTCTCGTTTTCCAAGAGTTTTAGCGCCAGCGAGGGCCGCTTCGCTTCCAGAATGCGGTAGGGCTCGGTTTTTAGAATGGCTTTCAACAGGCGCCGGTTCAGGTCCAGATCATCGACGATCAGGATGGTCGAAACTTGCGCGGCATCTTCGAGAGCGTTGTCCCACCGCGGAAGACGTTTCTCCGTGACGATGGAGCTCACTTCTTTCGGCGCGCGTTTAACAACCGCCATGGTGCCAAATACCCTCTTGGCATGTATCGGTAAAGCCCTATAAATTCATTAGGCGACGTGGACAGTACTAAGGTGGGCTCAGGTCTAAACTTGACGGATCTGTAGGCGTCCCCACGACGGCCCGATAAATGCATATGATAGATCGATCGTCATGAGCCGCTCTTCATGAGTTTCGCCTATGCGCTGTTAGCACTCAATCTGCTAGCAACCCGCCAGCTGCCACCTGGCGCCCAACTGCACATCCGGTTGACCAGCCCGATCTCCTCGTACGCAAGTCGTACTGGAGAACCGGTGGATGCTGTCCTGATTGCTCCTGTGGTTTCGAACGGAGAGACTGTTTTCCCTGCCGGAAGCCTGGTTTCGGGAAGGCTGAAATCGGTGCAGAAGGTGGGCTTCGGGTTGGTTCACGAATTGGCGGGTTTCGATCTGGAGTTCTCCAGCATCGCGACGCCCGATGGTCATTTCTCTCTCCCTGCGCGAGTCCAGGAGGTTGACAACGGCCGTGAGCGCCTGACGCGCGAAGGCGGCATTCGCGGCGCCCGTACCACGGGCAGCTTGGCGTATCGGACCGGCGGCTACATCCGAACGGCGATCACCTGGGATATACATGCAGCTCTGGCAGTGTGGGCGGTAAAAACTCTTCTTGTGCAGGTGCCCGAACCTGAGATCTACTATCCCGCCGGGGTCGAGCTCACTTTGGCCTTGACGAGTCCCATGCTGGCGCCGCCCCCCCAGCAGGCGCCCGCACTGCCGTTGGCCGGCGACGACCGCGCGCGAATGGACGCACTTCTGGCGGTGATGCCTATGCGCACCTATGCAGCTTATTCCAACCGCCCATCGGATCTCACTAATGTGATGTTCATCGGCTCCCGCGACGATATCGCCACCGCCTTTGAAGCCGCGGGATGGATCGAACCTCAGCAAGCTTCGCTGCGCACACATATCCGCAGCATCCGCGCGGTCGCCGACGGGCACGGGGATAGCACCGCTCCCATGTCCGACCTCCTCGTGGAGGACCAAAAAGCCGACATGTCGTGGCAAAAAAGCTTCAACGACCTTTCCAAGCGTCACCACATCCGGATCTGGAAGCAAGCCGCGACCTGGAACGGCCGGCAAGTATGGATTGGCGCCGCCACCCATGACATCGACTTTGCGTTTTGGCGTCGGGGAACGGCACTCACCCACAAGATCGCCGAGAATGTGGACGAGGAACGCGACAAGGTGGTGAACGATCTGTTATTCACCTCCTGCGCCAGCGTCCTGGACACCCCGGAGCGTTTCGAAATTCCCACGTTTACGCGGAACGCCACCGGCGATTCCATGCGGACGGACACCCGCCTCGCCATCCTGCAAGTGAATGAGTGCGCGGCCCCCGCCAGTGCCCTGCAATTCACCAACGCCGCGCTTCCGCTTCACGGAAGTAAGCTCCAGCGCTTCGCGCGCCGCGAAATTCTCAGTCTGCGCAGCGACGTGGTGCGCGAGAATATCTACTGGCGCAGTTATGAAGGCCTGCGCTGGATGATCACCGCCTATCGCGGGCGCGGAGGACGAGCGCAGGAAAACGACACCCGCCCCGTCGCCAAAGACGAACCCAAACAGGGACCTGATCGCGCGGCTTTCCTGAAGGACATGTTCCGCTAGATCTAAGCGGCCGCCTCCAGAATTCCAGACCGAACCGCTACACTTAAAGATTCATGAACGAAACCGTCTCGCCCGCAAAGTCCATTGAGGGCGTCATTACACTGCCCGGCGACAAATCCATTTCCCACCGCTACGGAATGTTGGGAGGCGTCGCCCAAGGGGTTACCACGATCCACAATTATTCGACGGGTGCGGATTGCCAGTCGACGCTCGGCTGCATGGCGGCGCTGGGCGCGCGAGTGGAGCGCAGCGATGGCAAAGTCATCATCCATGGCGGCGGGCTGCGCGAACCAGCCGCGCAACTGGACGCCGGCAATTCCGGCTCGACCATACGGATGCTCTCCGGAATCCTGGCAGCGCAGTCCTTCAACACCCGTATCGGCGGCGACGAATCGCTTTCCGTGCGGCCTATGGATCGCATCATCCGCCCGCTCGCCGACATGGGGGCCCATATCGAAGGCCACCAGATTTCCGGGCGCAGCGGAAGTTTCCCGCCGCTCACCATCCACGGACGGCATCTGCGGGGCATAGACTACACGCTGCCCATGGCCAGTGCGCAAGTGAAAAGCTGCGTGCTGTTGGCGGGACTTTTCGCCGAGGGCGACACAATTGTTCGCGAGCCGGTGCGAACCCGCGATCACACCGAAATCGCCCTAGCGGAATTCGGCGCCGAGATCGAAGTTCACCAGCGCGTAATTAAGCTGACGGCCGGCGCACGGCTCACGGGACGCGAATTGGTAGTCCCCGGCGATCTGTCGTCGGCCACATTCTTCCTGGTAGCAGCGCTGCTGATGCCCCAGGCCAGTCTGGTGATCCATAACGTGGGATTGAACCCCACGCGTTCCACTCTGCTGGATTTTTTGACTGGAGTGGGCGCGTCCATTAAGGTCATCGACGTCAAACAGAGCGGCGGCGAGTTGATTGGCAGCTTGCGCATCCGGGCGTCAAAAATTAAAGGCGGCGTTATTGAAGGCGCGCTGACCGCCGGACTGATCGACGAGATTCCCGCGCTCGCCGTTCTGGGCGCTGCCAGCGAAGGCGGCTTGGTGGTCCGCGACGCCGCGGAGCTGCGTGTCAAGGAAACCGACCGTATCGCCGCCATCGAATCTAACTTGAAGCGCATGGGCGTGTCCATTGAAACCACGCCAGACGGTTTCCATATCCCTGGAGGCCAAAGCTTTCACGCCGCGGAAATCGATTCCGCCGGCGATCACCGCATCGCGATGGCCTTCTCCGTCGCCGCACTCGCCGCGGACGGCCCCTGCATCATTCATGGCGCGGAATCGGCGGGAGTGTCCTTCCCGGAGTTTTTTAGTACACTGCGGGAAATCGCACACTAGTCCATGGACCCTCTTTTAGATCTCGCGCTGCCCGGCATGGTCCACGATCTGAATAACGTGTTCCAAACCTTGATGGATGCCGCCGACACGCTTTCCGGCGACCCGCGTTGGGGGCACCTGTCCGCGGCGATCTTTCGCAGCGTCGAGCGCGGCCGCGAAATCACGCAAAGCATGCAAGCCATCGATCAGCCCTCGGCGCCGTTTGAAACAGTGCTGGAGAATGCCCGGACGCTGGTGGAAGATTCGGTAATGTCGCGTCTCGGCCCCAAGATTCAATTCGAGTGCCGCTTCGAGCCCGGCCTGGTGCTGCGGCATGCCTGGGCATGGGAGCGGGTTCTCATCAATTTGTTCTGTAACGCAGTGCAGGCCATGCCCCAGGGCGGAACGATTTTCGTCGATGCCCGGCGGCAGCACAAGGACATTCAAATCGTGGTGGCCGACGAAGGCTCCGGGATCGCGCCGGAGTTGCTGTCGGTAATCTTTGACCCGCGGGTTTCCACCAAGACTTTGGGTGGCCTCGGCCTGCACGTTGTACGTAGTATTGTGAAGCAGGAGGCTGGTGACGTGCGCGCGGCTAATCGTGACGGATGCGGCGCTGAATTCACGATCACGCTTCCGGCTCAGCCGGCAGTCACACGGGTTGTTAGCGCGTAGCATTATCGGCGTCTCTTTGTTGGTCGCGCTGAGCGCTCCGGCGCAGGAGCCCGCACCCGATGCGCTCGAGATCGTCCGCCGCTCGGTTGAGCGCGATTGGACCGACTTTGAGAGCCGCAAGAACTATACCTACCAGGAGCGCTCCGAGTTTAGTCAATATGCGCGCAATGGCGCCGCCGCGAAGGTCCGCAGCGAAACCAACGAAATTCTGATTCTGGGCGGCCGTCCCTATGAACGCCTCACCGCGCGCAATGACAAACCGTTGCCCGCCCGCGAGGAGCGCCGGGAACAGGCCAAGCTCGATAACGAACTCGCCAAGCGCCAGCATGAATCTCCCGCCGAGCAAGCCCGCTATCAGAAGGAGCGCACGGAAGAGCGTGCGTTTATTCGCGAACTTCCCGACGCTTTCACCTTCCGTCTGGTCAAGACCGACACCGTGAGTAACCAGCCCGCGTGGGTGATTGAAGCCCAGCCCAAGCCCGGATATCGCGCCGCGCATTCGCGGGCCAAGGATTTCGCGAAAGTTCGCGCCACCATCTGGATCGAACAGGCGACTTATCACTGGGTCAAAGTAGACGCCGATGTGCTGAGCACGATCTCGGTCGATTTCGGACTGCTGCGTGTCGCACCCGGCAGCGCTATGCACTTCGAACAGACTCGCGTGAACGATGAAATCTGGCTGCCGTCGAGCATGATCGTGCGCTTCGAGGCGCGTTTGGCTCTGCTCAAAGTGGTGCGCGGCGAATACAATATTCGCTACAGCGACTATCGAAAATTTCAAAGCGACTCAAAAATCGTCGAAGGACAGTAGGCCGCCGCCATTTGTAAAGATAGTAAATATGGCTCCGTTGCGCATTCTGGTGACCAACGATGATGGCTGGGATGCACCGGGGCTAGCGGTCCTCAAGTCATTGGCTGCCGAGCTAGGCGATGTATATGTGCTCGCTCCGCGCGATCCACATTCCGCCGCCGGCCACCGCGTCACGGAAGATTCGTCGCTTCTGCTGGCCGAGACCGCGCCACGTGAGTTCACGCTCGCCGGAACCCCCGCCGATTGTGTTCGGGTTGCGCTCACCGCGGTCTTTCACGATATCGATTGGGTATTTTCGGGAATCAATCACGGCGGAAATCTGGGCTCGGATCTGTTTACGTCCGGCACCGTCGCCGCGGCGCGTGAAGCGGCGTTCCTGGGCAAGCCGGCTATCGCCATTTCGCAGTACATCCAGAGGGGCGTACCGCTCGATTGGAATCGCTCGCGCGAACTCGCCCGGCCCGTCCTGGCGCAGTTGCTTGCGCAAGGCTGCTCGCCCAAGAATTATTTGAATGTGAATCTTCCGCACATTCAGAACGGCGATCTGGCTGCTACGGTGATTTGCGATCCCGATAACCAGCCGCTGGATGTGCGCTTCCATCGCGAGGGTGACGCTTTGCGTTATGCCGGCTCCTACCAGGCTCGTCCGCGCACTCCGGGGCGCGACACTGACTTGTGCTTCCGGGGCGCCATTACCGTGAGCCGTTTGCAATTATGAAGGCATCCAAGAAGTGTGGCATTTCGCCTGAGCGTCCTGGATCAATCCCCCATCCCCGCCGGTTCCACAGCAGGCGACGCGCTCCGTAACACGCTGGATTTGGCGCGCCTGGCCGACCGTTTGGGCTACCATCGCTACTGGCTCGCCGAACATCACGGGACGCCCGGCCTTGCTTGCAACAGCCCGGAAGTCATGATTGGTCCGGTGGCGGCCGCCACTTCGCGCATTCGCGTAGGCAGCGGCGGCATCATGTTGCCGCATTATAGTCCGCTCAAGGTATTCGAATCTTTTTCCATGTTGAGTGGCCTCTATCCGGGCCGGATTGACTTGGGTTTGGGCCGCGCTCCGGGAACCAGCTCAAAAGTCGCCCACGCTCTCCAGCGCGATCGCCGCCATCCCCAACCGGACGACTTCCGTGAACAATTGGATGAGTTGTTGGGTTACATCAAGTGCGGGGAACCTGAGCCCTACCTGTTAGGATCCTCACCGCAGAGCGCCGTTTGGGCGGCAGAACTGGGTCTGCCCTACGTCTTCGCCGATTTCATCAACCCAGCGGGTGAGCCTTATACCGCCTTCTATCGCGACCACTTTGTTCCTTCCGCCCGGCCGCACGCGCCGCTTGAGCCGCAGGTCGCAGTGTGCGCCTGGGCAGTGTGCGCCGAGACCACCGAAGAGGCTGTGCGCCTCTCCGCCAGTGCTCGCATGATGATGCTGCTGCTTTTCCGCGGCCAGTTGATCGCGGTGCCGCCGGTGGAGCAGGCTCTTCAGTTTCTGGCTCACGAGGGCGCTCCTTTAGAGGCACTGCCGGCGCACCGCCGTGTGATTGCCGGCGATCCTGCCACGGTTCGTGCCGCACTGGAAGATTTGGCGCGGGATTACCACGCCGACGAGGTTTTCGTCGTCAATATCCTGTATAGTCATGCTGCACGCCTTCGCTCCTATGAACTTTTGGCGGACGCATTTCAGTAACGAAGGCCAGTAGTGGGGCGTCAGTACGTTAACGAGAACATTCGGCGTAGACCGTTATGCGTAAAGAATTGATTCTTTTTTCGATCTTGGCCGCGGCAGCGTTACCCGCGGGGGCTACGCTGGGAGGCACCGCCGAGTCGGTGGTAACCGACCAATCCAAACTTCACGCCAAACGCGCGGTTGTGGATAGGCAGAACTACTCGGTCCATGAGATTACCAGCAATGACGGCACCCTGATCCGCGAGTACGTTACGCCCGCCGGGAAAGTATTTGGAGTCTCCTGGAATGGACCGACCATCCCCGATTTAACGCAATTGCTCGGCGTATATAATGCCGAATTTCAAACTGCTATGCGCGCCAAACGCGGCCGCAGAAGCAGCGCGGCGGTCCACAACTCCGATTTAGTCGTGGAAAGCAGTGGTCATATGCGTGCCTTCCGTGGGCGTGCTTACCTCAACTCCATGCTGCCCAGCGGCGTGACCGAGGATGTCGTGCAGTGAGGCCCGTCCCTTGGCGCGATTCGGCCGCGGCTGCGGCCACCGCGGTTCTGCTGATGGGTCTCGCTGCCTGTAGCGGAGGCAGTAGCGCCGCCAGTAGCAGCGGGAGTGGCACTACGGGCGTGACGACAACTCCACCGCCCGTTAATAACGTTCAGCCGGTGCTGATGGATTACGGTCCCATCGTGAATGGCCAGTCCGTGGGCTTCAACAATACTCTTTATACGACGGTTGTCATCTGCGTGCCGGGAACTTTCACGTGCCAGAGCATCGACCATGTTCTGGTCGATACCGGTTCCACCGGACTTCGCATCCCGGCATCTCTCGTTGCGCTGAGCTTGCCCTACGTTACGGACTCCAGCAATAATCCCATCGGGAATTGCGTTCAGTACGCGGACACTTCCTACCAATGGGGGCCTATCGTGAAGGTGGACGTCCAATTGGCTGGTGAAGTGGCTTCATCGGTACCGATTCAGATCGTCGGCCCTACCAATTTCGCCGCTGCTCCTTCGTCTTGTACCTCCGGAGGGACACCCGCCCAAACTGTAACCGACCTGGGGGCCAATGGAATCCTGGGCGTTGGTCTTTTCCGCCAGGACTGCGGGTCCGCCTGCGCTGCGGCGGCGCCCCCCGCGGTCTATTTCACCTGCCCGGCGTCGGGATGCGTCCCGGCCTCGGTTCCTGTGGCTACCCAGTTGCAGAATCCGGTGTGGATGTTCCCGCAGGACAACAACGGCTTGGCGATCGTTCTTCCGCAGGTTGGAGCTGCCGGGTCAGTGTCGCTCGCAGGCTCCATGATTTTTGGAATTGGCACGCAGGCTGACAATGCGCTGGGCGGGGCGCAGGCGCAGGGGGCCGATTCCGAAGGGAATTTCACAACCACCTTCAACGGCAAGACCTATCCCGGCAGTTTCATCGACAGCGGCTCCAGCGGCTACTTTTTTCTGGATTCACCCACCACCGGCCTGGCCAATTGCGCCGCGAACGGCGATGCCAACGGCTTCTATTGCCCACCATCTCCCGTGGCTTTCACCGCCATCAATAGCGGCCCCAATCCGAGGGGAACTGGCGTTGCAGTTTCCATCAATGTTGCGTTCGCGATCGCGAATGGGTTGTCGCTCATCGATTCTCCGTCGGTAGTGTTTAACAACTTAGGCGGACCGAATCCGGCTATATTCGATTGGGGGATACCGTTCTTCCTGGGACGTACGGTATTCGTAGGGATTGAAGGTCAAAGCTCGGCCGCCGGCACCGGTCCCTACTGGGCCTACTAGGCAATCCACCGCAAATCCCCCGCCTCTTAACCCCGCCGTACAATTTATCCTTGCGCCATCGCGCAACCATCGGTCATAGTTAATGTTGTGGAACCCGGTAGTACCAGATCAGGCAGTGCATGGCGGAACAGGTCCTTTATCTCACCGAATTATTCGGCCTCAAGGTCTATGACCTTAAGGGGCGCAGCCTCGGTGCGATCAAGGACGCCGCGATCGTGCCGCTGGTCGATCCGGTCCGGGTCGACCGTTTTCTGATTGGCGGCGACGGTACCTTGTTGACCGTCCGTTACGACCAGGTCAAGAACATTTCACTCCAGGGCATTCATTTACGGGACGAGAACCTCACCCCGTACCACTCCGATGAATATATGCTTCGGCTCACTCGCGACCTTCTGGATCAGCAGATTGTCGATGCCCAGGGCCGTAAAGTGGTTCGCGTCAATGACGTGACGTTTGAGCTGCGCGACGAGAATCAGTCGCAGGTTTTGTGGGTACTCGAGGTCGACATCGGTATTCGCAGTATTTTCCGCCGCCTGCTGCGCGGCATCCTGCCGTCGCTTTGGATTCGCCGCCTGCAGGGTCGAATTCCGCCCCACTCCATTCGCTGGGAGTTCTGCAACATCCTGGAGCCGGATCCGCAGCGCCGT
>Ga0163162_10005494_pt1 | contig 12249 bp, 12 predicted proteins | sample S55metaG_FD_115310 | JGI IMG/M metagenome (GOLD analysis project Ga0163162, IMG submission 115310) | Switchgrass rhizosphere microbial communities from Kellogg Biological Station, Michigan, USA - S5-5 metaG | ecosystem: Host-associated > Plants > Roots > Rhizosphere > Soil | place: USA...
GCAAAGGCCGCATCTACGAAGTTCGCTCCGACGGTTCCGCGCACGCGCTCTACGATTCTTCGCTGACGGAAATCTCGGCGCTCTACGTCGACGACAAAGGCATCGGCTGGGCCGCGGGCGTGAGCAACACGCTGCCGACATCCGCGCCGGCGAAGACTGCGAAGCCGGCGACGCCGGCGTCGGGCAACGCCCAAACCACGACGGCCAGCGGCTCATCCGGTTCGGCCGACGCGAAGAAAGAAGGCGAAGCGACCGTCACGGTCGAGACGAGCTTCTCGTTCGAAGACAGCAGCGCCGCATCCGCGCAACCGGGCACGGGCGAGTTGTACAAGATCAATCCCGACGGCTTCGTCGAGATCGCGCGCAAGTTCGATCGCGAGATGGTCTACGCCATCAGCGGCGGTCCGAACGGATCGATTCTTCTCTCCACCGGACCGCAAGGCCGGCTCTACTCGGTGAAAGACGGCGACGTCTCGTTGATCGCGAACGTTCCGGAGAAACAGATCGTGAGCATCGCGAACGACAACGGCGCGACGCTCATCACCACCACGAACAGCGGTGCCGTCTATCGCATGGAGCAGACGCCGTCATCGAAAGCAGAGTTCCGCTCCGCGTCGAAAGACATCGAGCGCTTCTCGCGCTTCGGCCACTACCGCATCGAAGGCAGCGGCATCGCCGACGGCCATCTCGCCATCGCGTATCGCAGCGGCAACACGCGGACGCCGGACGCGACGTGGAGCAACTGGAGCGCAGCGCTGCCTGCGCCCGAAGGTCAGATCGACGCACCCGCCGGCCGCTATGTGCAGTGGAAGCTCACGATGCCGAAGCCGTCGAACGACGTCGTCGTCAACTCCGTCGCCACCTCGTTCATCAATCGCAACGTCGCGCCGGTGATCGACAGCGTCACCGTGCAGGAGCCGGCCGTCGTTCTCATCAGCTCTTCGTATCCGTCGTCGCCGCAAGTCGTGGAAGCGACGAATCCCGACGAGTACGGAATCTTCAACAGCCTCGACTCGCCGCGCGAGAAGAACGATCCGGGCAAGAAAGTCTTCCGCAAAGGCTTTCGCACGGTGAACTGGCGCGCGCACGACGACAACAACGACACGCTGCGCTTCGCGCTCTCGTTCCGCCCGAAGGGCAGCGAGAAGTGGCTGCGCCTCCGCGACAACATCGAAGAGAACCAGCTGAACTTCGACACGTCGCAGATGCCCGACGGCCGCTACGAGCTCCGCCTCACCGTCAGCGACGCGCTCGACAATCCCGAGCTGGCGATGAGCGACACGAAGCAGAACATCGACTTCCAGATCGACAACACGCCGCCGACGATCAGCGTGAACACGCAAGGCGACGACGTCGTCATCCACATCGTCGACAAAGGATCCACCGTCGGAAAAGTGGAGTACTCGATCGATGCGCAGAAGTGGACGCGCCTCGTGCCCGTCGATGGCATCGCCGACTCCGATGACGAAACGTACAAGCTGCGCCGCAGCGACGTCGCCGGCAAGTACGTGATCGTGCGCGCCGTCGATGCGTTCTACAACGTCGCAACTTCGGCGGTGAGCCTGCCGTAAACGAGGTGGCGGCCAGCGGGTGGCGGGTCGCAGGGAAACCTGCCACCTGCTTCCTGCGACCCGCGACCTCTATAATGGTCCCCGTGAAGTCCCGCCCGCTACTGCTGCTCTTCGCGCTCGCTCTCTGTGTCGCCTGCAGCAAGCCGGAGCGCGTTGCGCCTGCGGCTGTCGCCGGCGACGAAAACACACCGCAGGATGGTGGCACTCTGATTCGCCGCCTCGAGTCGGACATCAACGGCGTCAATCCGGTTCTCGAGAAGAGCAAGTACGACCGCTACATCGACATCTATCTCTTCTCGCCGCTCGTGAATCTCGACGTGAATCTGCGCCCATCTCCCGGACTCGCGGAGAAGTGGGAGATCTCGCCCGACGGCAAGCAGTACACGTTTCACCTCGCGCCGAAAGCGACGTTCTCCAACGGCAAGCCCGTTCTCGCCAGCGACGTCCTGTACACGCTGAAGAAGATCATCGATCCCGACAGCGAGGCGGCGCAGGTCGCGCCCGGCTTCCAGACCACTGACCTCGCGAACACCAAAGTCATCGATCCGCACACCATCGTCATCGCCTTCAAAGAGCCCGACGCGTCGCAGATGATCCACTTCAACGACCTCCTCACGGTGCCCGAGGAGATTTATTCGAAGGGGAACTTCAAGAACGACTACATCAACACGGCTGTCGGCAGCGGACCATATCGGCTCGTGCGCCGCGTGCCCGGCAAGGAAGTGCTGCTCGAGCGGCGCGAGGATTACTGGGGACAGAAGCCGTATCTGAAGAACGTTCTCTTCAAGGTCGTGATCGACGCGCAGACGGCGTGGAACGCGCTCAAGCACGGCGACATCGATGAGACCGCGATCGGCAGCGACGTGTGGCTGATGGAGTCGAAGCGCGCCGACTTGCAACGCACGATCGACTTCCGCCGTTTCTACACGCTCAACTACAACTACATCGCCTGGAACGAGCGCGATCCCATCCTCGCCGACAAACGCGTCCGCCGCGCCCTCGGCATGTGCCTCGACGTCGGCTCGATCATCAACAACCTCTATCACGGCACCGCACGCGCCGTGAGCGGACCGTTCACGCCCGACCAGTTCGGGTTCAATCCCAACGTTCCCGTTCTTCCGTTCGATCCGGTTCAGGCAAAGCGACTGCTGAACGACGCCGGCTGGTTCGACTCGAACGGCGACGGCATCCTCGACAAAGGTGGCAAGCCGCTGAAGCTCGAGCTCAGCATCTTCGCCGGGAGCGTCGCAGCGCTACCCGTCGCACAGCTCCTGCAGGAAGAGCTGAAGAAGGTCGGCGTCGAATTGAACATCGCGCCGATCGATCCCGCGCTCGCGATTCAGCGAATCATCGGCGGCAACTATCAGGCCGCGTATCTGGCGTGGGATCTCGATCCCGATCCGAATCCGTTCCCGCAGTTTCACTCATCGCAGATTCCGCCGGCCGGACAGAACTTCGTCTACTACATCAATCCTGCCGCCGACAAATTGATCGCAGCGGCCGGCCGCGAGCTCGACTTCAACAAGCGCGTGAAGTTGTTCCAGGAGCTCCACGCGATGCTCGCCGAGGATCAGCCGTACACGTGGGTGAACCAGGTCTCGGTGAAATGGGCGCTGAACAAGCGCGTGAAGAACGTCAAGGAGAGCCGCGGCTGGGGCTTGTTCACCTGGTATCCGGGCGAGATGGATTGGTGGATTCCGCGCGACCAACGGACTCACGAGGTCGTAGCGGCGACAACGACGACGCACTGATCGCACATGACCGCGTACGTCGTTCGACGCTGCCTGTACGCGGTTCTCACGTTCGTCGGTATCACCATCGCGACATTCGCGCTCATCCACGCCGTCCCCGGCGATCCGATCACGTTCTATCTCTCGAACCACATGAATCCCTCGCGGCCCGCGCTCGAGGCGATTCGTCACGAGTATCACCTCGACGAGCCGCTCGTCACGCAGTACGTGTACTGGGCGAAGGGAGTGATGACGTTCGACTTCGGCCGCTCGACGCTCGACCGGCGTCCGGTGCGCGAGCGGATCCTCAACAAACTTCCGAACACGCTGCTGCTCAACTTCATCGCCTTCCTTCTCGCCGCGTTGATCGGACTTCCGATCGGACTCTGGAGCGCCGCTCGATCGGGTCGCGCGCTCGAGCGCGCATCTGCGGTCGGATTCTTTCTGCTTTATTCGCTGCCGTCATTTTGGGTCGCGCTGTTGCTCATGCAGCTCTTCGCGATTCGTCTCGACATCCTTCCGATCTTCGGCATGACGTCCGACGAATATCCGACGCTCTCCGCGATGCAGCAGCTCGCCGACCGCGCGCGGCATCTCATTCTGCCGGTCATCACGTTGTCGTACGCGCAGCTCGCGATCTACGTGCGCTTCTCGAAGTCGGCGCTGACTGAAGTGATCCGTCAGGACTTCATCACGACCGCGCGCGCAAAAGGCGCGACGCCGGCGGCGGTGATGTGGCGTCACGCGCTGCGCAACGCGCTCATCCCGCTCGTCACGCTCCTCGGTCTCACCATTCCGTCACTCATCTCCGGCAGCGTGATCGTGGAAGCGATTTTTCAGTGGGACGGCATAGGCCATCTCTACTTCGAATCGATTCTCTCGCGCGACTATCCGACGGTGCTCGGCCTCACGGTCGCGACGGCGATCGTCACGCTCTTCGCCAGCCTCTTCGCCGACGTTCTCTACGCCGTCGCTGATCCGCGCATCCGCTTCGGGGGAGACACGCCCTGATGTGGTCCGTGATCTGGCGCCGTTTCGCGCGCAGCCGGCTGGCCGTCATCGCACTGATCTACGTTGGCGTGATCACGCTCATCGCCGTAACCGCGCCGCTCATCGCGCCGGCGAATCCGAATGCGACGAATCTCGCGCATCGCCTTTCGGCGCCCGACCATCAGTATCGTCTCGGCACCGACGATCTTGGTCGCGACGTTCTCTCGCGCATGATTCACGGCGCGCGCGTGTCGCTGGTGATCGGCTTCTCCGCGACGCTCCTCGCTCTCATCGTCGGCTCATTCTTCGGCGCGATTGCCGGCTATTACGGCGGCGCCGCCGACTGGATCGTGTCGCGGCTCATCGAGATCGTTCTCTGCTTCCCGTTCCTGTTCCTCGTCCTCGGCATCGTCGCGCTGTTCCGGCCGTCGCTCTGGACGATCATGATCGCGCTTGGCCTGACGTCGTGGACGACCGAAGCGCGTTACGTGCGCGGCGAGATCCTGAGATTGCGTGACCTCGAGTTCGCGCAAGCCGCGCGCGCGAGCGGCGCGAAAGACTCGCGCATCATCTTCCGGCATCTGCTCCCGAACGCGCTCGCGCCGGTGCTCGTCTCCGCGAGTTTCGGCGTCGCTAACGCGATCCTCGTCGAGTCGGCACTCTCGTTCCTGGGCGTCGGCGTTCCCGTTCCGACGCCGTCATGGGGCGGCATCCTGTCGATCGCGCAGCAGTACATCGAGTACGCGTGGTGGCTCGTGGTTTTCCCCGGATTCGCGATCTTCACGACGGTAGCCGCGTTCAACGTGATCGGCGATCGGTTTCGCGACGCGCTCGATCCGCGGAGCGACTAGAACCCTTCGCAGACCTGTTATTCCGAGCCGCGAAGACGGCGAGGAATCCCCTGATGAAGACGACGAGCTCCGCACATGCGCAGGGGATCCCTCGCGCTCTACGGCGCTCGGGATGACAAGCTCGCTACGCCCCCGCCGCGACCGGCAGCCTTTGCTTCAACGACTCCAGCACCGGCGCGGGCACGAGGCGGGCGACGTCGCCGCCGAGGCGGAAGACTTCTTTCACCAGTCGCGAGGAGACGTACGTGTACTCCACGGCGGGCAGCATGAAGATCGTCTCCACGCTGGCGTTGAGATCGCGGTTCATGAGTGCCATCTGCAGTTCGTATTCGTAGTCGGAGACGGCGCGGATGCCGCGCACGACGACGTTCGCGTTCACGCGGCCCATGAAATCGACGAGGAGTCCGCTGAAAGAGTGCACTTCGACGCCGGGGATCTCGCGCGTGCAGCGCGCGATCAGTTCCTTGCGCTCGTTCACGCTGAAGAGGGGAGCCTTGCCTTCATTCTCCAGCACGGCCACGAGCACGCGGTCGAACAGATGCGTGACGCGGCGGATGATGTCGAGGTGTCCGTTCGTCAGCGGATCGAACGAGCCGGGGTAGACGGCGGTGCGCATCGCGAAAAGAATAGCATCGTCCGATCGTCAACGTCTTGACTATCAAATTGCGCGACCGTATGATGAAGGCGGATTTCGAAGCGACACCAACGGGAGGGTGTGTGAAATGCGGCAGCAGCGACTGCAGGTGAAGCGCTCGACGACGGTTCCGGGCAACCGGCTCCTCTCCACGCTCCTCACGTATCTCCCCGGCGCGTGGATCGATCCGAAGAACAACGAGCTGATCTCGCTCTATCGCCTCCGTTACAAGATCGCGATGGAAGAGCAGCGCTACGACACGGCCATGATCTTCCTCAACAAGATCCTGGAGATCGATCCGATCAACATCGAGGCGAAGCTCTGCAAGGCCGAGATCTATCACCGCTGCCTCGCGGACTACTCGCAGGCCATCGAGCACTACAACAAAGTGATCCGCCTGACGAACGACCGGCAGCAGGACGCGCAGCATCTGCGCGCGCGCGCCGCGATGGCGGAGATCATGGAGATGCTGAGCTGAGGTGACAGGTGACGGGTTGCGGGTAGCAGGCTCCTCCTCCTGCGACCTGCGACCCGGAGCCTGCGACCTTATCGGTCGCGATCCAGAACGAAGTCGAGCGCGATGTCCAGCGTCTCCTTCGCTTGCGACTCCGGAAACGCTTCGAGCGCGGCTCGCGCGCGGCTCGCGTAATCGCGGGCAATCGCTCGAGTCTCGTCGAGCGCGTCGTACTTGCGCACCACGGCGCCGACTTCGGCGGGATCGATGTCGTCGAACGACTTGCGCGACGCGATGCGCGCGATCAGCTCGCGCTCGCGCGCGTTCGCACGCGGCATCGCCAGGATGAGCGGCAGCGTCAACTTTCCTTCCTTCAGATCCGACAGCGCCGGTTTGCCGAGGACTTCGGTGCTGGAGGTGAAGTCGAGGAGGTCGTCGATGAGCTGGAAGCAGACGCCGAGGTTGAAGCCGTAGTTGAAGAGCGCGGTGGCGGTCGTCTCGGGCGCTTCGACGAGATACGCCGGAATGCGGCAGCACGCGCCGAACAGCGCGGCGGTCTTGCGGCCGACGATGTCGAAGTAATCCTCGATCGACAGATCGGCGCGGCCGTTCTGCTCGAGCGCGAGGATCTCGCCTTCGATCATCCGGATCGTCACGTTCGACAGTAGCCGGAGAATGTCGAGATTTCCTTCCGCGAGCGCGAGCGACATCGAATGCGTGTACAGATAGTCGCCGACGAGCACCGTGAGGTTGTTGCCCCAGCGATAGTTGATCGACGTGCGGCCGCGGCGAATGGCCGCTTCATCGATGATGTCGTCGTGAACGAGCGTGGCCGTGTGAATGAACTCGACGACCGCGCCGTACACGATGTCGCGGCGTCCGTCGTAGCGGAGCATCTTCGAAACGAGCAGCAGCAGCGCGGGGCGCAGACGCTTTCCGCCGCCGGCGAGAATGTGCTCGCCGACTTCGTGGATGGTCTTGATCTGCGACTGGAAGTTCCGCTGCAGCTCTTCCTCGACCAGTTGAAGCTTCGGGGCAATGAGCTCGAGGAGTCGCTCGGTGCGAGACGGCTGTTCGCCGACTTGGGGGACGGTCACGGACGGAAGAATAATCGAGACTCCGGCAGGGCTCAACCGCGGTAGTTCGTGAACTGGATCGGAATCCCGTAGTCGTTCTCTTTGATGAGCGCGATCGCGCGCTGCAGATCGTCTTTGTTTCGGCCGGTGACGCGCACCTGATCGGACTGGATCGAGGCCTGCACTTTGAGCTTCGCGTCCTTGATCGACTTCACGATCGCCTTCGCTTTTTCGGTCTCGATGCCCTGAACGATCTGCACCTTCTGCCGGACGGTGCCGAGGGCGGCGTCGTCGATCTTGCCGTAGTCGAGAGCCTTGAGCGCGACGTGGCGTTTCACGAGGCGGCCTTCGAGGATGTCGCGCACGCTGCGCAGCTTTCCCTCGTCATCGCTGACCAGCACGATCTCCTCGGCCGTCAACTCGATGGAGCTCTTGCTCCCTTTGAAGTCGAAGCGCTGCGCGAGCTCCTTCTGGGCCTGCTGCACGGCGTTGGCGACTTCCTGCATGTCCGTTTTCGACACCACGTCGAATGAGAAATCCTGAGGCATGACTACTCTCCGTTGACGACGTGCACGCCGGCGGGCGGAATGAATCGGAACGTGTCCGCGCCGGCGCTCTTCGGATGATATCCGCTGAAGTCGAATGAGGTGCGGTTGCCTTCGCGATCGGTGTACTCGATGCGTTGGATGAGGTGATCGGCGCCGGTGGTGATGCTGACGGTGCGGATCATCGCGGCACCATCGCGCGGCTGGAGCGTCGTGACGGTGCCCGATCCACGGCGCTGCTCTTTGACGACGAACGCTTTCGCGCGCGCGTCAGGATCGCCGATCAGAAGAAACGGCAGATCGCGTTTGCGTGCGTCGTCGAGGTTCGCGACGGTCACCTGCTTTTCAGCCGGGACGTAGAACCACGACTTGCTGCCATCGAAGACGAACACTTTTTCTTCGGGCGACGTGTAGCTCCATCGCATCATCGGAAGCGCGCCGAAGATGACGCTGCCGCTTTCAACTTGCGCGTTCTTGAAGCCTTTCGGTGTGAAGCGCTGCGTGAACGCCGCTTCCTGTTTCGCGATCGCGAATGCGGCGCGATCGATTTCGGTGGCGGGGACGAGTGAGGTTGCCAGGATCAGGGATAAAAGAATCAAAGTTTTTCGACCTCGATCGACACGATTGCCGAATTCACAACAAAGACCCGGTCGTTTTTCGTCCTGTCGTGCGGATAGAGGAAAAAGCCGTTGCGCTCGGGGTTGTAGTTCGCCGTGCCGCGGATGACCTCGCCATCGTTGAACTCGACGGAGATCGTCGAAGCGTTCGCGGTCGACGATTTCGGCCCGTCGGGATTCGTCTGCGGGAAGAACACGGCTTTCAGCTGCGAGAACGGCACTTCGCCGAGTTGCCCGTCGTCGTGATGAACGATCAGCACCTCGCGCGTCGCGTCGATCGGCTCGAGCGTCACGCGCTCGGTGCGGCCGTCGCGAAATCGCAGAACTACCTGTTCGATGTTGCTCATGGTTTCAGAACAGCTCGAGGCCCCAGAGGTCGTGGAGGTGAATGATACCTTCCACGCGGCGCTCGGCGTCCGTGATGAACAGCGAAGTGATTTTCTTCTGTTCCATGATCTCGAGCGCCGCCGACGCGAGCTCGCTGCCGTCGATCGTCTGCGGATTTCGATTCATCGACTCCGCCGCGCTCTTGCGGACGATCAAGTCGTCCTTCTCGAGCAGTCGTCGCAGATCTCCGTCGCTGATGACGCCGGCGAGCGCGCCGCTGTCGTCGACGACGGCGGTGACGCCGAATCGTTTCTTCGACATCTCGTAAATCACTTCGCGCAGGATCGTCGACTCGTTCACGATCGGAACGTCGTCGCCGCTGTGCATCAAGTCGCGCACGCGCAGGAATCGCTTGCCGAGTTTTCCGCCGGGGTGGAGGAACGCGAAGTCTTCTTCCTTGAATCCTTTTCGCACGAGCAGCGCCATCGCCAGCGCGTCGCCGAGTGCGAGCACGGCGGTCGTCGATGCCGTTGGTGCAAGTCCCAGCGGACACGCTTCCTTCGAGATCGACGCGTTGAGGTGATGGTCCGCGTTCTTCGCGAGCGTCGATGACGGATTGCCGGTGATGGCGACGATCTCCGCGCCGATCCGCTTGATGCTCGGCACGATGCGCACGAGCTCCTCGGTCTCGCCGGAGTTCGACACGGCGAGCACGACGTCGCCGCGCACGATCATCCCCAGATCGCCGTGAATCGCCTCTGCCGGATGCAGAAAAAATGACGGCGTCCCGGTTGATGCGAGCGTTGCGCTGATCTTCTTGCAGATGATCCCGGACTTGCCGAGGCCCATGGTGACGACGCGGCCGGAGATGGCGTTGATCAGCTCGACCACGTTCACGAACGTGTCGTCGAGGTGATCGATCAGGCCGAGGATTGCGGCGGATTCGACTTCAAGGACGCGGCGCGCTTCGGCGAGGGCCGGATGCTCGTTCGCGTCGCGCACAACCGCACTTTTTCGGGACTTGGGCATGCCTGCGGGAATCGTATCACCGCGATTTTGGGAAAACTTTCGAACGCGTCTCTCTAGTCGGTTGCAGGCCCGGGAATGGAGGGATCGATGACGCGTACAAGGACGTTCGTTGGAGTCGCAATGCTGTTGCTGCTGTCGTTGTCTGCCGTTGCCGAAACGTCGGTCAAGGCGAAGCGTCGCGCGTCGCCGGCGGACAGCTTTCACGTGACGTTCAGCGGCAACTTCGGTTACACGGTCGGCGGCGGCAAAGCGCATATGACGGTGCAGGACATCACGAACACGGGAACGGCGACGTCGGGACCGCTGCATCTCATTCTCGTCTTCACGCCGAACGGTCCGTTTCCGAACACCGGCTTCATGTTCACGGCGCAGTACGATCTCCCGCCGCTTGCGGTCGGCCAGCACTACACGAACGTCGATTCGGGACTCGTGAACTTCACCGATCCCGGAAACGGCTGCTGGTACGTCGCGATCGTCTTGTACGAGGAGCGAAACGACGGCGCGTACATCGCCGACGATTGGGGCAATTTCTCGCTGCGCCTCTCATCCGGACAAGGCTGCATGTTTTCGTTCAGCGGCAATCCGCTCACGATTTCGTCGGGACAATCGGCGACGCTGACGTGGAGCACCGGCGGCAACAGCGCGACGCTCGACAATGGCATCGGCGTGAAACCGCCCAGCGGATCGATCCAGGTGAGTCCGACGGTCACGACGACGTACACCTGTCAGGCCACAGGCACCGCGGACTCGACGCCGCGAAGCGCGCAAGTCACGATCACGGTCGGACAACCGGCGCCTACCGCCACGTTCAGCGCGGCGCCGACGAGCGTCGCTTCCGGCGGATCATCGACGCTCACATGGACGACGACGAATGCGACGTCCGTGTCGATCGACAACGGCATCGGATCGAAGCCTGTCAACGGAAACGTGACCGTGAATCCGACGTCGACGACGACCTACACGCTCACCGCGAACGGCCCGGGCGGATCGGTCACCAAGAACGCGACGGTGACCGTCGTCCCGGCACCGACAGTCTCGTTCTCCGCGTTCCCGTCGACGATCACGCCGGGTCAAAGCTCGCAGCTGACGTGGTCGACGAGCGGCGCCTCCAGCGTCTCCATCGACAACGGCCTCGGCGCGCAACCGCTCAGCGGCTCGACGAACATCTCGCCGACGCAGAGCACGACGTACACGCTGACCGCGACCGGTACCGGCGGAACGACGACGCGTCAGGTGACCGTCGCCGTCGGCAGCACACCGACCGTCACGCTCACCGCGACACCGACCACGATCAACGTCGGCGGCACATCGAAGTTGACCTGGGCTTCGACGAATGCGGTGACGGCATCGATCGATCACGGCATCGGAACGGTTCCCGCGAACGGAACGATCAACGTTTCACCATCGACGACGACGACGTACATCATCACCGTGAGTGGTCCGAGTGGGCAGGGGAGTGCACAAGCAACGGTCACGGTGCAGGGAGGGCCGGGACGGCGGCGCGCCGTGCGTCACTGATCGCTTCGTTTGGGCCAAGCGTACGCCTTGTGCGCACGAACCCAGACCTCATCGATCGCATCGCCGCGCAACATCTTCGCGATCCACACCACCTGGCCGGTGTGGTTCGCGAGGTGCGCGGCGATGTTGATCAGATCGTCGATCACCATCTCGTGCATCTTCGGCTCGGGTGATGCGGCGGCGAGGCGTTCGGTGGTCATCGCATCGAACGTCGTCTCCGCTTTCGCGACCATGTCATCGAAGATCGCGCGCAACTCGTCCTTCGGGATGTGCCGGCGCTCCGCGAATTCGGCAGCGCGATCGCGATCGTACGGAATGTCGCCGAGATTGCGATTGAGGTAGTGATTGAGCGATCCGCTGACGTGCAGAACGATGTTGCCGACGGAGTTCGATTGCTCGTTCGGCCGCCACCAGATCTGCTCGTCGTCGAGCAGATCGAGGCAATCGCGAATCTGCGCCGGCATGACTTTCGTGATTCGCGCGCGTAACGTGTCGATCGCCGACTGCAGTGCCTCGTGATGTCCCATCAGATCTCTCCTCGCGCTTTCCGCTCCTGCGGCAGCAACGCGTGATACATGAATTCGAACAGTGGTGTCGCGGCGCCCGCGGATTTTCCGAGGCGCACGACGGCGCCGAGCTGCGCATCGAGCTCGGACGGTTTTCCTTCGAGCACGTCGCGCTGCAATGACGCCGTCGAATCAGGCGACAGAGCGTCGATGCGCTGCATCACCGTCTCGAAGACGTCATCGGGCAGCGAGACGCCGCGCGCCGTCGCGACGGCCATCACTTCGCGCAGCGCCGTCTCGCACATCGCACGTGTCTCCGGCATCGCACGCCAGACGCCGGCGGGCGTGCGCGTGATCGAGCCGATGCCGCTGAGCGTAGCGATGAAGAGAAACTTCATCCA
>Ga0163162_10005496_pt1 | contig 12245 bp, 8 predicted proteins | sample S55metaG_FD_115310 | JGI IMG/M metagenome (GOLD analysis project Ga0163162, IMG submission 115310) | Switchgrass rhizosphere microbial communities from Kellogg Biological Station, Michigan, USA - S5-5 metaG | ecosystem: Host-associated > Plants > Roots > Rhizosphere > Soil | place: USA: Michigan...
CCGATATATAGCACCTGTGCGGGTAGTGTCGTGAACTTTGGTGTGGCTGTAAACTCATACTTTAATAACTATACTACTTACCGTTGGCAGAAGAGCACCGATAACGGTGTCACCTATGCGAACGATGGTGGTATCTCAACCGGAACACCTACCGGCGTGCCAGGTGCATACACTTATACTGTCAACCACGCGCCGTTTGTAAGTGCCGTAGCCGACAGTGGTATCGTGTATCGACTGGTGGTCGCAACGAACTCCACCAATATATTGGATCCGAACTGTTCGGTCGCAAACAATACAAGCACCATCAAACTCGATATCAAGAATTGCGTCTTGCTCGCCGTGCAGGTTACCAATTTCGAGGGACAATTGCAAGGCAATGCATCCCATCTGAAATGGAAAACCGAAAACGAAACCAAGAACATATATTATTATGTAGAACGAAGCAGTGATGGCTCTAACTTCTCAACAGTGGGTACCGTTCCGGGTAAAAACGGAATTGGTAACGCCGCGGCAGACTACAACTTTGTAGATCCGCAGGAAGTTTCCGGACCTACTTTCTACAGGCTGAAGATCTACTCAACAGCAGATCAAAGTACCAGGTACAGTCAAACGATTGTACTGACGAACAAGGCCCTGCCTTTCGATCTGAAAACAGTGGTGAATCCTTTCAGTGACTACCTCACTGCAGAATTCTACCAACCGGAAGCAGGAACCGTTTACTACTCGTTGTTCGATGCCTTTGGTAAGCTCATTGCTTCCAAACAGCAGACCTTCAACAAGGGTATGAACACACTTCGCATGGATGGTTTGTCGAAATTGAGCAAGGGTGTGTACATATTCAAGGTTCAATACCAGAACCAGTATGTGAACAAACGTGTGGTGAAAGAATAAACAGATCAACAACAAGAGAATCGAATACATCGCCGCATAACGCAAGAGGAAGTGCATCGCCCTTCCTCTTGCTTCCTGCAGCGGAATTTATCAGCTAGCTAACCACTCCTCAACCACGGTTCCACCAGGGAACAGTTGAGTGAAGCACCAGACTGGATTTTTTTCGAATAGCCAAAGGAAATCTTTTTAAGCATGGAAGTAAATTTACCCGGTTACTCTTACTGTTCCTATCTGCATTACAATAAGCCGCATGGCCGGCAAACTCGTTTTTTTCCGCTACAACAATTTCGTTTTCACCCAAATCCAATAGTGGGCATTACAACCAAGGGTATTTGCCCGGACAAACAGTGTTCATCCCTTATCCTGACTTGGCAACAAGCAGCCTTGAGTTGAGAGTAAAGATTGGCTGTGCTCCTAAAAAGGCATGGCTTCTTGATCCATACCCCAGAAAACAAAGTGTTGAGGAATTTACCGAAACAACTTTGTTGTTCAAGAGCCCTCCCTAATCCGGGGGGCTTTTTTGTTTAGGGTTTCACGCGGAGACGCAAAGGTCAGAGAAGTGGCAAGGGATTATGCAATTGTCTTTATTTGGCGCACTGGTTTCAACGGTGGTGTGGACGTCCTGTACCCATCTCCGCTGAGTCTGACCCGGCCCCGACATGTGTCGGGGGCGGGGTGACTCAGCGGTTTTTATTTAGTCAAATCAATATCGTCCAGTTCTTGAAAATGCATGACTTTAAACCCCGAATGTTCTCCCTCAATATAAAATCGGGCAGAGCTATACTTATAATCAACAGGGCTATCCACCAAATTCCATTTGCCGCAACATGGATTGTCATGTATGTATTCTAATTTTTGAGTGATCAACCGCTCCGTATTGCATTCTTTCCAGTCAAAAGAGGATTCCCAAACTTCATGCTGCTTGCCACGTTCCCTGTCAGATCTTGACACACCCATCTGCATTCTCATCAATATTTCAATTTCATTATTCATCTCCAATCTATCAATAATCTGATAAGCCAAATATCGCTTTCCATTTCCAACCACTGAATTGATAGATAGTCGCACATTCCTAAATCCTATCAAGACGTGAATGTGGTTGGGCATGATCACATAACCGCAGACATAGTGTCCTTGTGATATCAATTTGTTGAACCATTGAAATACCAAGTCGTATCCTTGAGTCAACTCTATTAGAGGCATCCATTGAAAACAGGTAAATGTTATAAAATATATACCTTCTTTGAAAGGGACTTTGTGTCTTACAGGCATTTGCCAATTTAGTCACCTGGGTGCTTGTAAAAAAGGATGTTCTCACATAATAAGTGCGTCATCGACCGCTGAGTCACCCCGCCCCCGACACATGTCGGGGTCGGGTCAGACTCAGCGGAGAAGTGAATTGTTCAAGAGCCCTCCCTAATCCGGGGGGCTTTTTTGTTTCACGCAAAGCCTTTGCGTCTTTGCGTGAAACCCTAGCTCACTTGCACCTCGTCATTCACCGGCGTACTGGTTTCAACAGTGGTGTGGAAGTCCTGCTTCTTTTTTTGGAAGAAAGATTTTTGGAAGATCAATATAAGAATTACGCCGACAGAGATAGATGCATCGGCAATATTGAAGACTGGCCTGAAGAATTCAAAATCCTCACCTCCCCAAACCGGTACCCACTTTGGAAAATGTGCATCTGTGATGATGGGGAAATAAAGCATGTCAACTACCTTACCATGCAGAAAGCCTGCATAACCATGCGGCGGAAATACGCGGGCCACATTTTGTAAATAAGGATCGCTGTTGTCGAAGATCAATCCATAGAACATACTGTCCAGCAAATTGCCTATGGCACCGGCATAAATGAGGGTTGCACAAATCACAAATCCCTTGTGATAACCCTGCTTAATAATCCGTTGCAAATAAAAGGTTCCGAAAATAACGGCAAAAAGTCTGAACAGGGTAAGGGTCATTTTACCCAAATCCCCTCCAAACTTCCAACCATAGGCCATGCCTTCATTTTCAATAAAATGAACCTTGAACCAATTACCAATTACCGGAACTTCTTTACCGATATAAAAATGGGTTTTCACCCAAAATTTTAGCGCCTGGTCAGCAACGAGTATCAATAGGGTCAGCAATACGACAGTCCTGAATTTCACCTTTATTAATTTATTTGCAAATATAGTCAGAATGCGGGAAGCGGGAGGAATTGGTGAGGCGGAAACCTCAAAAAGAGTTGTCGCCATTGGTTTTCATGGCACTGTAGCCGTCAGGATTCTTCAAAATATACCCGCCTCACTCGCCTGGAAATGCCGGTCATCAGCTCGTAAGGAATGGTACCTGCAAGGCGGGCGAGTTCAGCGATAGACAGACCGGGACCGAAAATCAGCACCTCATCGCCTTCCCGGATTCCGTCCATTCCGGTTATGTCAACCATGGTCATGTCCATACATACATTCCCCACAATTGGGGCTTTGTTATTCTTCATCATTACATAGCCGTTTCCATTGCCCAGTTTTCGCGGGTAACCATCAGCATAACCCAACCGTACCGTAGCGATCAGTGCATCTTTTTTCAAAATGGCTTTGCGCCCATAACCCACCGAATCCCCTGCCCTGACATGCTTGATTTGTGCCACTGTTGTTTTAAGTGTACTCACTTCTTTCAATAGCACCTGCTCATCCTGCGCGATGCCATATAGCCCGATGCCAAGTCTCACCATGTCGAATTGCAAATCGGGATGCCTTGTGATGGCAGCCGTATTGGCCATGTGCCGGATAAACGTGTAGCCCAACCCGTTAGTCAACAGGTCGCAGGCTTCCCTGAACAGCCTGCCCTGTGCGCGCGTAAATTCGTCCTCAGCCGGATCTTCACTGGCCACCAGGTGACTAAAAACAGAAACCACCCGCATCTCCGGAGCCGCTTTCAATTTTTCCAACAGCGACGGTAAATCATGCTGCTCAAATCCTAGTCGGTGCATGCCCGTATCCAGTTTAATGTGCACCGGGTATTCGGTGATGCCCTGCTGTTTCAAATACAATAAGAAAGCATTGAACAGTTCAAATGAAAATATTTCAGGTTCCAATCCATGATCTACAATAGCAGTGAAGCTGCTTTGTTCGGGATTCATGACCATCATGGGAATGGCGATCCCAGCCTTTCGCAATTCCACACCTTCATCTGCGTAAGCTACGCCCAACCAATCAACCTTGTGAAATTGAAGCAGGTTCGCAATTTCATAGCTGCCGCTCCCATAGCTGAAAGCTTTAACCATAGCCATGATGCGCGTTTGCGGGTGAAGCCGCTGCTGGAAAGTTTTTAAATTGTGGGCAAGCGCTGAAAGATCGATTTCCAAAACTGTTTGATGCACCTGCTGTTCCAGTAGTGCGTTGATCTGTTCAAATTCAAATACGCGTGCTCCCTTGATCAGGATGGTTTCATCATGAAACCAGTGACTGTGAAAATCGTGCAGAAATTCCGCCGTTCCCGGATAGAAAAAACATTCCATCCCCTGCTCCTCAAACAACGCGCGGTGTAAAATCATGGCAGGTCCAATTCCAAAAAAGCGATTCACCTTTCTTTCCAACAGGGAGGCGGCGATGGCAACATAGAGTTCCCGGGGTGAACGACCGCTTTGCAGAATATCTGAAAGTATCACGGTGCGCCTGGGGTGTTGCCTTTGTTGCAACAAAAAATCGAGTGCAATATTCAATGAGCTGAGGTCGGCACTATAACTGTCATTAATAAGGGAACAATTGTTAATGGCCTGCTTTAATTCCAGCCGCATTGCGAGGGGTTGCAGCTTCTTCATTCCTTTCGAAATAAAATCGTCCCCGCACCCCAAACAAAGCATCGTGCACCAACAACTCATCGCATTCGCAATAGACGCTTCATCGCTAAATGGTATGGTAACGGAAATATTCTTGTTCTCATATCGCGCTTCAATGGTCGTGCTCATTTCCGATATGTCCATCGATTTCACCTGCAACCTGGCATGCGCCTGTCGTCCCCATCCGAACAATACCAACCCACCTCCTTGTTCTTTCAATTCATGTTGGAATTTTCCAATTTCACTTTGAAGTGCCGACGTGTCGCTGCAATAAATAAGTGTGTTCGCATGAATAAACAGTTTTAGCTTCTCGCTGATTTTCTCCTGTACATCGCGAAAGCCTTCACTATGCGCCTCCCCAATGGAAGTGAATATTCCTATCAAAGGTTTGATGATGGGTTCCAGCCTTGCCATTTCGCCGGACTTTGAAATGCCCGCTTCGAAAATGCCGAGTTCGTGTGGTGTATCTATGCCCCACACGCTGAGTGGAACGCCGGTTTGAGAATTATAACTTTTCGGACTGCGAATGATTCTCCATTTCTCTTCCAGCAGCTGGTTCAACCATTCTTTTACAACAGTTTTACCATTGCTGCCTGTAATGCCTATGACTGGAATTTCAAACGTGCCGCGATGAAAGGCAGCCAGCGATTGCAAAGCCTGCAATGTATCTGTAACCTTGAAAATATTGGCGCCGGGGATAGATGCAACATCAATGTTTTCATCTATTACAAAATTTCGAACGCCGCGCTCGTAAATTTCACGGATGTACGCATGGCCATTGCGCCGGGGACCCTTCAAGGCGAAAAACAGCGAAGTAGAAGGAAAAATAATTTTTCGGCTGTCGAGGAGTAAGTGATCAACATAACCATCCGCGCCCTGCGCAACGACAGTGGCATGCATGGCTTCCGCCAGATCGCTGATGTTATACCTTTTCATATTGAATCATCTTCTCCCTTGCCCATGTTGCGCTTTTTATCTACATATAGGGAATATGCAATTGAAACCGATAAGCAAATCACAATAAATAACAAAGAAATGTAAATGCTGATTTCGATGTGGAAGTATTCAATCAACATCTTCACCCCAATAAATGCGAGCACCACCGCGATTCCCTGCTGAAGATATTCAAATTTATGTACAGCTCCTTTCAATAGGAAGAAGAGGGAGCGAAGGCCCAGCACGGCGAAAATATTGGAGGAATAAATGACAAGAATGTCGTCGCTGGTAAAAGGTTTCCTGGCATGTTCGCGCACCAGGGAAACGACGGTTGGAATGGAATCGAGTGCAAACACCAGGTCAATAGCCGCCAGCATGACCACCACCATGGCCAGGTGCGTAAAATAGGTTTTCCCATGCACCTTAATGACATACCGTCCTTTGGGGTCTACCTCCGTGATACGCAGGTATTGCATCATGAATTTATAAATGCGCGATTGTGACGGATCGAATTCGTCATCATCTTTCTGAAAAAACAAACGGTAGCCTGTAAATATTAAGAAAGCGCCGAAAATATATAATAACCAATGGAACCTTTCTATGAGTCCGATGCCTGCAGCAATAAAAAGAATTCTGAAGAAGATGGCCAGCAATATTCCAACCAGCAGCACGCGGCCGCTATCTTCATCGGGAACTTTGAAGAAGGAAAAAATGAGGATGAATACAAAGATGTTGTCAATGCTCAGCGACCACTCCATCAGGTAGGCCGTGATGTATTTGGTAGCGAGATGGGGCGTTTTTTCAAACCACAAAAAAACAAAAAAGGCAAACGAAAGACCCACCCAGAACAGGGTTTGAAATAGCGCCTTCCGAATGCTGATATGTGTATGGCGCTTGCTCATCAGGCCCAGGTCGAACACCAGGGCCAGTATCAACAGCAGGCCAAAGGTCAGGTAAGTGATTTGTGTGGGATTCATCCGTTTCGGTAAGGCGCGAAGATACGAAAACGGGCTTTAGGCCATCGATCAGGCGTAGCGGCGTTTTCGCAAGTATTGATAGATAACGGCGAAGATCAATACTAACCCTACCGGCAAACCGATATTCAACAATTGCCAAACCGTGCGTTCCTCTTCTACTTTCTTTTTATCAAGCAGGCGAAGCGAATAATCCTTTCCGCGCAACTCCAGGATACCCGACCGGTCTGTCAACCATTCCAGGCAATTCAGGAAGAAATCTTTGTTGGCATATTGGTAACCGGTATACATATTTCTACCCATTGTGAGCGGGCCTTCTTTCTGGCTCACCGGATTTGCAACGATGTCTCCATCAGCCACCACCACCATTTGGTTGTCTTCAGCAGCAACCGGCAGGAAAGGTTTTCCATATACCCTTGCCAGTGTGTCGGCCATAGCTGTTGAAATTCGATTGGCGTACAATGAACTGAACCGGCCCTCCAGTAAATACGCGATGGTTTGCGGCGGCTTATTGAAAGTCTTTAGGTCTTCTTCATTTTTTACCGCACTCCACTCCACTTTGGCGGGAGTGCTCAAAATCCTCGATGCATCTGATGTTGCCAGCAACGGAGTCTTGCGAATACCAGGCGCTTTCACCGTATCAATTGAACTGGGGAACTGGCTCAGTACATAGTCGAGGTTTTGCGAAATGGGATGGCTTGCACCGCCGCTTCCCAACAATGGAAAAAACGGATAGGGCACCAGTTGAATTTGCGGTTTACCGCCCATCTCACCATAAGCCGTGGGAATCTGCGCGCAATTTAAATCCTGCACCAGGTCGGGGTTGATGCGAACGCCATATTTAAAGAAAAGATCGTCCAGGTTCAATCCCATGTCGAATGCAATGAAACTGCCTTCAGATCGCTGCAAACTGTCTAAGCTGGCGTAGAGCCTGTCCACCATCCAAATCAATCTCCCGCCATTCATGACGTATTGATCCAATTTCAATTTCTGTGCGTCGCTGAATGGTCTCGTTGGTTTTACTACTACCATTGCCTTGAACGCGGCAGGAATGGTTGGAAAACTATCGATGTGAACGAAACCGAATCCGTAACTGGGTTTAAGTGTGCGGTCAATCAGGTCAACCATGCTATAGGTAAGCGGCTCACCATTCCCTACCAGGTAACCTACCACAGGAACAGAATCCTGTGTGATTTTATGAATGGCATCGGCGAACTTATATTCCAGCAATGATTCGGCGTTGTTCAGGGAATTCAAACCGTCTACCGCACTTTGACCCTGCAACAGGTCAACCCCCAGCACACGATCCTGGTACTTTACCACGGCTCCCGCGAATACCATTTGCTCCTCCATGCTTTCACCAGCTTTCACCTGTGCCTTTACGTTAGTGGGGTGAATGCCGAGCCGGCTCAATGAATCATAAATTGCGAAACGCGTGGTGTCTTCCACGCCTTCACCTGGCCGTTGAAAACGAAACCTGATGTTGGTGCGACCCAGCTCCTTGAACTCGCGGAGCATGTCGCGACTGCTGTTTTGCAATTTGCGAAAACCTGCCGGCAGCTTGCCATCCAGTAACACGGTAATATCAATGGGCTCTTCCAGTGAACGTACCAATCGCTTGGTGGGTTTCGATAAACTGAATCTTTTTTCGCTGGTTAAATCAATGCGGAAATGAAAAGCATCGGCAATGAAATTCACGAGCACAACCAATATCAGTGCAGTTACCCAGCCATATTTTTCAGAAAAGATTTTCTTCATCAGGCCAGGCGTTTGGTGAGATTTTTTTGGGTGATGAACAGGAAGAAAAAAACAAGGCTAATAAAATAAATAAGGTCCCGACTGTCTACCACTCCCCTGCTGATGCTGCGGTAATGAAAATCGATACCCAGCATCTCGGTATAATAATCTGCACCGGATTGAAAAGAAGGAATCTTACTCAGGGCATTGAATCCATTGTATAATAAAAAGCAGGCAAATGCGCTGAACAGGAAAGCGACCACCGCATTTTGGGTGAAGCTGGCGCAACAAACACCAATGGCCGTAAAAACAGCCACCAAAAACAATAGTCCGATATAAGAACCGGCAATGCCGCCACTATCGATGCCTCCGGTTGACAGGCTACTAATCGTATACACGTAAATGAGCGTTGGCAAAATAGCAATCAACACTACAATCAGGCAGGCCAGGTATTTACCCAAGATCAGTTGCCATCGGCTAATGGGACTGGTTTCGAGCGTTTCGTAGGTGCCCTGCCTGAATTCGTCGGGAAAGCTACGCATGGTAATGGCCGGAATCAGCAATAACAGGATCCAGGGCGCCAATTCAAAAAATTTGTCAAGGGTGGCATAGCCAAAGTCGAGCAAATTGGAGTCGGGAAATACAAACAAAAAGAGACCATTCAATAATAAAAATAGAATGATCGCGATGTATCCCGTTAAACTACTGAAGAATTGCCTGACTTCTTTTTTACAGATCGACCACATAATAATGCTGCAAGATAACGGTTCAACCCCAAAACCTATTATGCGTATAAAAGCTAATTTTATTGTATAATTTTATCGTTCTCCACTCCTCATCGCGGGCTCATCACGCCAAATCTTCAGCGATGAAATACACCATGCTTTTTGCCGCGCTTTGGCTTCCTGTTATTGTCGCAAGCCAAACTACTTATCATTTTGTTCCGAATGCGGGATCCTGGTCGGATCCGGTTAGTTGGAATCCCATTCGAACCCTGCCCCAACCCAATGACATTATCGTTTTCAGCGCCGATGCCCAGGTGAGTGGCTTTCGGGATGTTGAAGCCATCGGAAGTTTGCAAATCACCAACTCCGCAAAAGTGGTATTCAACATAACTCAGTTTGCGCAACTTCAAATGGGGTTGCCATTGTTGCCCATCCCACAGCTCCGTTGCGAGCCAGCCAGCAGTCTGGACATTGCAGGCCCCGGTGGCATGCAAATTTCCCTTACTGCAGGATGTGCAGGTACAATTTATGGCAGCCTCCGATTTTCGGGTGGGCCACACCGTTTGGAGGCCATGGACAGCCTGGCCATTCAGTTTGAAAATGGCGCGTCATTCGTTGCCGCTTCCGGCTTTACCGGTAATGCCTTCGGCACCACCCACCTGAATACGGTGGTGTTCAAAAAAGGATCAGCCTATTACAGTCAGGATGGCGGCAATCCTTTCGGTGCCATGGCGCCCACTGCGGTTACTATTTTCAGAGAGGGAAGTTATTATTACCAACAACAGGCCATTGGGCTATCCCTGGGTGGCAGAACTTATGGCTACCTGCAAACAGAAGCAAATATCAATCTCAGTTTATTTGGATCTGCGAACGACCTGGTCATTCAAAACGATTTCATCGTGAACCAGGGGAATTTTATTTTTCATCCCAATACGATCCATAGTGGAAGTTTCAAAATATTCGGCGATATCGTATTAAATGGTTCGGCTTTCCTTGATCTCGGAAATGCAAACATGCAGGGAGCCGTCCAAATGCTCGGCAACAACCCGCTTATCGGCTCAGGCGCCGGGACCGGCACCTGCACCATACAGCAGTTAACCATTTCCGTTAGTGGTGCCGTCAGTTTAATGCGCCCCCTGCGTGTGAACGGCACGCTCCAACTGACGCATGGCACTATCAATACGAGCATTGGAGATCTTCTGACCTTGGGACCTTCTTCCATGCTGTTAAGTCCAGCCAACCTATATGGCGCAACCAACCAGGGTTGGGAACTGTCGTTTGTAAACGGCCCTTTGGAATTGGAAATTGCTTCCGCCGGAACGCGAATAGCGCCCGTTGGCGCGGATGGTTTTTTTGCACCGATCAAAATTGAAAAGGTTAATGCAGGACCGGTAACCTACCAGGTTGAATATTTTCACCAGGCTTTCGCAGATGTTCTTTCTGTGAACAATCCTCCGTTGGATCATGTGAGCACAACGGAATACTGGCGCATTCAATCCATCGGCGCGCCAACCGACGACGATGCCAAATTGAGTTTTTCCTGGCGGCCGGAAAGTTGGGTGGCGACGAATGTTTCAGAAAGAAATGATTTGATGGTCGCTCATTATACCGATATGGGTTTCGGTTTGAAATGGAATGCAGAAGGTTCGTCGCCGGTCATTGCCGGCGATGGACAGTATGGCTTCATCACCACTTCAAATGATGTAGCGACGTTTTCAAATTTTACACTCTCTTCCAGGTCTGCTTTCAACGCACTGCCTGCAAAAAATTTACAATGGTTGGCGCAGGAAAAAAATGGAATCGTTGAAATCAGTTGGTCAAATGCGGATTTCGGTGCGGCCGAAGCGTTTTCGATAGAAAGGAAAAACAATGGAAGGGAATTTCGAACCCTCAGGTCGTTTTCGACCCGCGTAGTGCCCAATTTCTACAGGGTGCAGGATACCCTTCGGGAGGATGGCATTTATTATTACCGGTTGTTGGCGAAGAACGGCGGTGCGTGGCAGATTATTTCACCCGTTACGGGTATACGTTACCAACAACCAACCACATTTGACCTCTATCCGAATCCCTGCAGAGATATTTTAAATATAAATTTATACACCCAAAGCAGCACTGGGGAACTGGAACTTGTCAATAGCATGGGTCAATTGATCCGCACCCTATCAGTTCTCGGAAACTTCGCTACCTTAAACACTTCTTGGTTAAATTCTGGAAATTATTATATTCGCTTTCGCAAATTGAACAAGGTCGTAACCAAAGCATTTTCTAAGCTATAGACCATTTTTACCCAAAACCAACTGCAAAAAACCCCGACAACTTTGTCGGGGTTTAATTTTTTTACACTGCGAAGCTTTCACCGCACCCACAGGTTCGGCTTGCATTCGGATTGTTGAATTGAAATCCCTTCCCGTTCAAACCATCGGTAAAGTCGAGAGTGGTATTGCACAGGTAAAGAAAACTTTTCAGGTCGGTTACCAGTTTGGTATGATTGTCTTCAAATACCTGGTCGGCCGGTTTTGACTCATTGTCAAAATCGAGCTTGTACGACAAACCTGAACATCCTCCGCCAACCACACTTACCCTTACAAAATAATCCTCACCCAGGTTGGCTTCCTTCATCAACTCCTCCACTTTTTCTTTCGCCTTATCACTTATGTAGATCATTATTTAGGTATTTTAAATAGAATGCAAAATTAGAACTAAAATCTCACTTCCTCAATCTCCGTTCGGCGTCAGCACTTCCTGCTGACGGAGCACCTCCTGCACACGCTGAATGGTATAAGCAATTTCTTCTTCCGTGGTAAATCGTCCCAGGCTGAAGCGTATTGCCGAATAAGCCTGTTCGTCTGCAAGTCCCATCGCTTTCAAAACATGCGAAGGCTCGGGGGTTTCGGATAAACAAGCCGAACCCGTTGATACGGCAATTTGCTTGTTGATTCCCGCTATCAGTGCCTTTCCTTTCACCTGTTGAAAACTGATGTTCGACACATTTGGCAAGCGAGGCGCCGATTCACCATTCACCGATGCGCCTGTTGAGCCCGCGAGGCTTCTTTCCAATTGGTCTCTCAATCTACCCATCTGCGCAGCATCATTTGTCATATTTTCCACACAAATTTCAGCGGCCATCCCAAACCCTACAATTCCCGGCACGTTCAGTGTTCCACC
>Ga0163162_10005497_pt1 | contig 12245 bp, 12 predicted proteins | sample S55metaG_FD_115310 | JGI IMG/M metagenome (GOLD analysis project Ga0163162, IMG submission 115310) | Switchgrass rhizosphere microbial communities from Kellogg Biological Station, Michigan, USA - S5-5 metaG | ecosystem: Host-associated > Plants > Roots > Rhizosphere > Soil | place: USA...
ACTACCTTGAACATAACCATACATTAGCAATTACTGACAGCCCTTTGATTGAACCCGCGCAATAACTAACAACCATATTTAACATTCTGTGTGCTGATTCGATGCGATCCGGCGCGCGCAAAAATAACCATGAAGAACATATTATTGCTTACTATAACATTCTTAGCCACCAGTATTGCATTTGCGCAATACAAACCTGCAGACCAGGGCTCGTCGCTGCAATTCACGATAAAAAACTTTGGTTTTGGTGTGAACGGTACTTTTAAAGGACTGGAAGGAGCGATTAAATTCGATGCTCAAAACCTTGATGCAGCAAATTTCGATGTGAGTATTGACGCCGGCACCGTAAACACCGATAATAGTTTAAGAGACCATCACTTGCAGGGCGAAAGTTATTTTGATGTAAAGAACTATCCACGTATCCATTTTACATCGACAAAGGTCACAGCAAACGGTAAAAACGGCGCCTTCAATATAACAGGGAAACTCACTATAAAAAAGCAAACCAAAATTATCTCCTTCCCTTTTACCGCAACGCCATCGAACGACGGTTACCTGTTTAAAGGATCATTCACGATAAACCGTAAAGATTTTGATGTTGGAGGGACCAGCACTATCGCTGATAACCTGGAAGTTAGTTTAAGTATACTGGCGAAAAAGAGCTAGTACCTCCCATAATACATAAAAATGAAAATAAACCGTAAATATATATTGATAGCAATTCTTTCAATTCCGGTAACTATTGTTGCGGCTACAACGTCAAAATCGCCGGACGAACAATATACAAACCTGAAAGTGCTCCCCAAAAACATAAGTTCAAAAGACCTGCAAAAAATAATGGTGGATGACTTTGAAGATGGCCTGGGCGTATCCTGTAACTTTTGCCATGCGGCAGATAAAACCACAGGTAAGTTTGACTTTGCAAGCGATGAGAAACCCGAAAAAGAAATTGCCCGCTCGATGATGCGGATGACTATCGGCATCAACAAAAAATACTTTAAAGTGAAACACCCTCTGTTGGGTACAAATGCACTTACAATTACTTGCAACACCTGCCACAATGGGGTGGCATTTCCAGATAAAGCAAACGATTAATTGGTTGGTTATCGTTAGTGGTTGGTAGCGAGTGGCGATTGGTTAACCGACGTCACTCCTACTTTATCAATGTTAACCAGATTTACGAAGTTTAATTCGGAGTTATTTGTTTTTCAAAGGCCTCATTGAGGGCTTCGCCGTTTAAAAACTTCGTAAATCTTACTACTCACTACACATTGCTCACCTTCTGATCATCTTATCCTTAAGAATCTCGTTCAGCACCTTTTCGCGTAGGTTTTGACTGATGGTAATTTTCGCTGTCCCTATATTTATCATGTTCCCTTCAATGCTTTTAATTTTATCACGATTTACAATAAATGATTTATGGACCTTAATAAACATGTTCGCGGGCAGCTGCTCTTCCAGACTTTTAAGGGTAATGTATACTATCATTTTGCGCGTTGAAGTGTATAGCAACACATAATTAAGCATTGCCTCGGCATACAACAGATCGATATACATCACCTTTTCTATCTGGTTGTCACATTTAATAAAGAAGTGGCCATCCGCATTTTGATGCGATTGTGCCAGGTGCTTTTTTGTTTCGTAAACCTCCCGTGCTTTATTACACGCCTTTAAAAACCTTTCAAATGGTATTGGCTTTACCAGGTAATCTAATACATCCAAAGTGAAAGCTTCAACTGCATGTTCGGGATAAGCGGTGGTCATGATGATGCTTGCCTTGTTTTTTGAACTCTTCAAAAAGTCAATGCCATTTATTACAGGCATATTTATATCCAGGAAGATCAGGTCAATCACATTGTTATTAAGTAGCGAAATTGCCTTGGCGGGATTTTCAGCCTGGCCCATTAATTCTAAAAAGTCAATGTCGCCAATAAATTCCTCTATCAGTTTCCTGGCGATAGGCTCATCATCAATAATTATACATTTCAATTTCATACCAGTTCTAATTTTAAGGTTGCTTCGTAATGGTCGGGCTCCTGTTTAAAATCAATTTTATATCTGCCCGGATATAACAGTTCAAGTCTGCGTTTAAGGTTAACTATGCCAATACCACCCCGGTTAAGAAGCGAAGTGGAGGCTTCCCTCAGTTCTGTAGTATTACAAACATTGAACATAAAAAGGCCGTCGCATACCGACAATTTGATGTCAATACAGTTGCCCTTATCAGTAAAGCTACTTACAAATTTGAAAGCATTTTCAATCAGAATAACCAGTAACAACGGTGCGATAGTGTATTTAGACAATGCTCCTTCTATTTCAACATCCACCTTAAGATTTTCATCTTTGCGCAGCTGCTGAAAGGAAATATAGTTCCTTATATATGCCACCTCTTTCTCAAGACTGATCTTATCTTCGCTGCAATCATATAGCTGGTAACGCAGAATGTCAGAAAACTTCAGTAAAATATTGCTTGCAGTTTGGTTATTCTTGTCAATATGCCCATAAATAGAATTGAGCGAGTTAAAAAGCGCGTGCGGGTTAATTTGCGCTTTTAAAAAGTCCAGCTCATGTTTCACCCTTTCTTTTTCTAAAAGCGCTAACTGCTGCTGGTTATAAATCCTGTCGACGATCATTTTACCTATGATAAACAGCTCTACCCAAATAAAAATATTCACCAATGAGTTAAGGTACAAGGCGCCAAAGGGAGTTGGATGCCCGGGAACGAAAACATAAATATTCATTTCCGTGGCAACAATCGCCCGCAATAACGCCGAAAAAGCGATTAATCCCGCCGTTAGTAATATAAAATACACATACCTCTTCTTCTTTAAAAAACGCGGGATAATAAAGTAAGTGACTGTATAATAATCTGCCGTAATAAAAACCAGGTAGCAAAATTGTACCGATACAGTTTTGGTTAATGAGAAGGAATAATTACGAAAAACAAAAACCCAAACCAGGTATATACCCAACCAGAATAAAATATGATAAATGAACTTATTCTTCATCGCCGCATTATTTATTCAAATATATCAATGTGTTTTTTGCTTTGCGTTTTTATTACATTATCTACGTGAAACCCATGATAAAACATGCTTAGTCAAGTAATTATGAGCGTTGATGTAAATGTTTTTTTACATCAGCGGTTAATAAACACCTTAGCTCATTATTGAATTTTTAATCAAAGGCAAAACAATGAAAAAGATATTTGAATGGTTTCAATATCCGCCTGTAACGGGCCAATCTTCTATTATTATCATCCGTTTAATGGTGGGCGCAGTTTTCTTTTTCGAGGGAATACTGAAATTTCTTTACACCAACCAGGGTGTTGGCCGGTTTACCAAATTAGGGTTCCCCTTCCCTGAAACAACTGCACATATTATAGCCACCGGCGAAATAATAGGCGGTCTATTCTTATTATTGGGATTGTTTACACGATTTGTTTCCCTCTATTTTATTATACAAATGATTGTTGCGGTACTATCTACAAAGATCAGTTTGTACCTTGGTAATTCGCCATTGCCCATGCCCGCTGTCGCGCCGAAAATAGGAATATGGGCAGTTGAACATGAATCAAGATCGGATTATGCCCAAATTATGGCCTGCCTTTTCCTATTGATCGAAGGTGCCGGGCGCATGTCGGTCGACTTTATCATTGCCACTTCAAAAAAGGTGTATAGCTTTAACGAATAGATAAATACGCGCTTAGATGATATTATTTAGAATCGAAGTGCTTCTTTATCTTAATAAAAATCAGTTTGGATGTTGGCGTGTTGCTTTTTTCAGCAACGCTATCAATAGGTACTAAAACATTGGTTTCGGGATAGTAAGCGGCAGTGTTTCGTTCGGGAATGTCGTAAGGCACCACTACAAACAGCCGGGCTATGCGTTCAACACCACCGAAATTATTAATGAGGTCAACTTTTTCCCCTTCTTTAAAGCCGGCTTTCGCCATGTCCTTTTCGTTCATAAAAATCACCCTTCGTTCATTGTGGATGCCGCGATATCGGTCGTTCAAACCATAAATAGTGGTATTAAACTGATCGTGGCTGCGAATGGAAGTCAGCATAAATTCGTCGTCGGCAAGCTTATGTTCAGGAAGTTTTGTTACAGAAAACGCGGCTTTGCTGCCATATTTCTCGGTACTAAATTCACCTTCACGGGGGCCGTTGGGCAGATAAAAACCGCCTGGCTCACGCACCTTTTTATTATAATCCTCGCAGCCGGGTATCACTTTCGCTATCAAATCGCGAACAGCATCATAACTGTCGGCATATTTATCCCAGTCTATCACCGAACGTTCACCGATTGTTACTTTTGCCAGCTTACATACTATCTGGTTCTCATTAAGCCAGTTATCAGATATCGGCTCCAGCACGCCTTTCGACATCTGCACCACGCCCATCGAGTTTTCGCAGGTCACAAACTGCGCGTCGCCGTTGATGATGTCTTTATCGCTGCGGGAAAAAGTTGGTAAAATAAGCGCTTCTTCGCCATGTACCAAATGGCTGCGGTTCAATTTGGTGGAGACATGAACACTAAGTTTTAATTTGCGCAAAGCTTCAGCCGTATAAATTGTATCCGGGGTGGCCGAAAGAAAATTTCCACCCATCGCAAAAAACACTTTCAGTTTACCAGCGTGCATTGCCTTTATCGAATCAACCACGTCATAGCCATGTTCCCTCGGTGGCTCAAAGCCAAATACCTCTTTTAATTTATCCAGTTGCTTTTTTGTGGGTTGTTCCCATATCATCATGGTACGGTTACCCTGCACATTGCTGTGGCCGCGTACCGGGCACAAACCTGCGCCGGGTTTGCCAATGCTGCCTTTTAAAAGTGCCAGGTTAAGTATCTCCTTAATGGTATCAACCCCGTTGGTATGTTGGGTAATGCCCATCGCCCAGCAAATAATTATCCGGCTTTTGTGCCTCAGTAATTCGGCTGCTTCCTTAATTGAGCTTAACGGCACCCCGCATTGGGCTGCAAGTTCATCCAGGTCATATTTTTCAATATTCGCTATAAAATCATTGTAACCAACGGTTTTATTTTTGATGAATTCGTTGTCGAACACTTTGCCCGGCGTTTCCTTTTCCGCCTCATACAATAGTTTTTCTATTGCGTTTAACAAGGCCATATCGCCGTTTATTTTTATCTGGAGGTACACATCGGCGAGTTGCGTGCCGAAACCCATAAACCCTTTCACCGTTTGCGGATTTTTAAAAGCCATCAGGCCAGCTTCGCGGAGGGGGTTTATCGCTATTATTTTTGCACCGTTTTTCTTTGCTTTTTCAAGGGCAGTCAGCATTCGCGGATGATTTGTTCCGGGGTTTTGTCCCATGATGATGATTACATCAGTATCGTAAAAATCATTGAGCGTCACTGTACCTTTCCCAATTCCAATGGTTTCCGACAATGCCGATCCAGACGACTCATGACACATGTTTGAGCAATCGGGCATGTTGTTGGTACCGTATTCCTTAACAAAAAGCTGGTACATAAATGACGCCTCGTTGCCGGTTCGTCCGGAGGTATAAAAAACCGCTTCATCCGGCGATTCAAGTTTATTCAAGTGATCCGCAATTTTTTTAAAGGCATCGTCCCAACCGATAGGCTCGTAATGCGTACCGCCTTTCGGCAGATAAACCGGTTGGGCTATCCGACCTTTTTTACCGATTTCGAAATCATTCAGCTTAGCCAGGTCTGCTACCGAATTCTGCGCGAAGAAATCAGCGGTGAGTTTTTTCGTCGTAGCTTCTTCAGCCAATGCTTTGGCTCCGTTTTCACAATATTCGGCAATAGGCGACCGGTCGTCGTCCGGGTCAGGCCATGCGCAGCCGGAGCAATCAAAGCCGTCATTTTTATTCATATGAAACAGGCCTTTCATTCCCCTAATCAGTCCGTCTTCTTCGATAACATCTTTACCCGCCTCATAAACGCCGGGAATGCCGGCCGCCCATTTTTTGGGTTCTGATACTTTCAAATCCATTAATTGCTCCGGGTTCTCTGCCCCGGGCTCTCGCACAATTTCTTCTTTCATTATATTTTTCCCGCTAAAGGGTTGGGGTAATTATCACTTTGGTCCTCTTTTAATACGCATTTTCATAACAGGGTACCAGTATGCGGTGTGGCGCAGTATAAATATTAAAACGCTGATCTCTTAAAAATCCTGCGAGTGTAATGTTAAATTCTTCCGCAAGTTGAACAGCCAGGCTTGACGGGGCGCCTACGGCCGCGATAATCTTAATGCCTGCCATTGCAGCCTTCTGCACCAGCTCAAAACTGGCCCTGCCGCTTAAAAGCAAAATTGCATTATTTAAAGGCAGCCAGTTATTGTTAAGTGCGGCACCAATAAGTTTGTCCAAAGCGTTGTGCCTGCCGACATCTTCACGAATCAGCAGTAATTTGCCCGTGCTGTCAAACAGTGCAGACGCGTGCAAACCGCCGGTATCAGCAAAAACCGCCTGGTGCTGTTGTAAAATAGCCGGTAACTGGTAAAGTATTTCGCCGTTTATAACGGGCAAATCATCATTATTTGATGTGAAGCTGCTTACCGTACGAATAGCATTGATAGAACCTTTACCACATACGCCGCAACTAGAAGTGGTGTAAAAATTGCGTTCTGTATTTTGAAGATTTGGTACAATGCCTTCCCTCAACTGCAGCTGTATCACATTCCCTTTATTCTCTGCGCAGGTTATAAAGCAATGATCAATGCTCAAAATATCCTGGTTGTCTTTTATGATGCCTTCGGTAAATAAAAATCCGGACGCTAATTCGGCATCATTGCCCGGCGTGCGCATGGTAACGGATATGTTTTGTAGCTTCCGTTCCCCAACGGGGCCGTATTCCAGGCGAATTTCCAAAGGTTCTTCTATCGCTAAAGCATCAAACGTTTCTATACGTTCCTCATCTCTGACTTTAATTACCGGAACCCTTATAATGGGAGTTTCTCTCATAGTCAAATATACAATTTTAGGGGGTAGATGTTTTGGTGGGCGTGCAAACCAAATCGTCGTTAACTCGTATGATAGTTATAGATAACCAGGGGCACCGAAATCTGCGAGTTCGGCTAAAGCCACATTTCAATAGCTATTTATCAGTTGGCTGAAGCCAACGGCAATGAATAGATAAAAAACACGCAAATCATTGCCGTCCTTTTAAATTGACCCCTTGGCTGAAACCAATGGCAATGAATAGATGAAAAATATACAAATCATTGCCGTCCCTTTTAAATTGACCTGCTGGCTGAAACCAATGGCAATGAATAGATGAAAAATATACAAATCATTGCCGTCCCTTTTAAGGGACGGACTAAATGGATAAGCGGTAAGGGCTTTAGCCAAAATATCCCCATTGCTAACAATTTGGTTTGCACCTTTTGATAAGACATCAGATCGATATTTGAGACAAGAACCCGTCATTTTTTGGCAATTCAAATTGCCGCTTCGAAGTCAAACGTTCCTATGGAACGTAAAAATGGCTTTGGATTTTTCTACCGACCATACGTCCCGCGGGGACGAGAACTGCATAATCGTCCCTGCGGGACTTGTGGTTGGCAGCTAAGAAATCAAACCGGAGTTAAGCGTTCTATAGGAACGCCTGGTGAAATGCGACAATTTGAATTGCGCCGTATTTTACCGCGGGCATTATTGAGGATTTTACTTTAATTTTGAAGAATGAAGATCAAGGTTTTGGCATTCGGTATTTCAAAAGATATATTCGGTAGTTCATCGGTTGCTTTGGAACTAGCTAATGATTCAACAGTCTATAATTTAAAGTATCTGCTGGAGCATCAATACCCGCGTCTTCAGCAACTATCATCTTACATGGTAGCTGTAAATAATGAATATGCTCTGCCGGGAGATACCATACATGAGAAGGATGAAATCGCTATCATTCCACCAGTTAGCGGGGGGTGAAAATAAACTAAACAAATACCACCTTGACGACTCAAATCCAAATATTCTCAACCCCATTAAACGTCCAAGCTGCCGTTGATTGGATTATGTCGCCCGAATCGGGCGGGATTGATATTTTTATCGGTACCGTTCGCAACGCCACAAAAGGCAGGCCGGTGATCCGGTTGGAGTTTGAGGCTTATGAGCCGATGGCTTTGGCCGAAATGGAAAAAATAACTAAACAGGCATTCGATAAATGGCCAGTACAAAAAGTATTAATCCATCACCGCACCGGTATTTTGGAAGTTGGAGAGATTCCGGTGATTATCGCCGTATCCGCCGCGCATCGTGCTGCCGCATTTGATGCCTGTCGTTATATTATCGATACCCTTAAGCAAACCGTTCCTATATGGAAAAAGGAAATATTTGAGGATGGGGAGGTTTGGGTTGCGGCTCATCCGTGAGGCCTCACCTAAATCCTCTCCAAAGGAGAGGACTTTAAGAAGTGCTACTATTATCTTCCAACCACGCCTTCACCCCTCCTTCCAAAGAAAAAACCAGTGCATCCGGAAATTTCTTATGAATCAACTTTACAGCTTCGCCGCTTCGTTTGCCTGATGCACAGTAAAGCACTGTTTTAATATCGTTATTCAAACTATCAATTGTATAGATACTTTCCATCGGCACATGTTTCCCGCCAATATTAAACTGGTCACGTTCTTCATCGGTACGGACGTCGATCAGTTCAAAAGCATTTTCGGCAAGGCCAATTTTTAGTTCGGCAACTGAAATAGTCGGTACTATAACAGTTTCAATTAACCGGGTTATATGGGTATTAGTGGTATCGCCGATTTTAATAATACGGCTTTGCAGGGTTTGCGCATCAAATATCAACACCTTGCCGGTAAGCAAATCGCCCGTTTTGGTAATATATTTTATCACCTCGTTGGCCTGCATACAACCAATAATCCCCGCCAATGTAGGTATAACGCCGCCCTCGGCACAGTTGGGTATTTGCGAGGCATCCACTTTTGGGAAAAGATCGCGATAATTAGGACTTTTTATACCGTATTCGTCCACTACGTTCCAAACCGCAACCTGGCCTTCAAATTGGTAAATTGCCCCATAAACAATAGGTTTACCACACAGGACTGCGGCATCATTGAGCAAATAACGCGTGTCGAAATTATCGGTGCCATCCACAACAATATCATATTGCCTCATGATATCCATTACGTTGTGAGAGGTAATACGCACATCATGAGGCACTAATTGAATTCCTGGGTTCTGCTGCTGTAAACACTCACAGGCGATGGCTGCCTTTTTTTTGCCCACATCGGCTGGCGTATACAAAATTTGCCTGTGCAAATTACCAATGGACACCGTGTCAAAATCGGCAATGCCTAAAGTGCCCACACCTGTTGCCGCCAAATATTGCGCGGCTGGGCAGCCCAACCCGCCTGCCCCTACTATCAGCACCCTTGCCTGTTGTAATAATCGCTGTGTTTGTTCAGTAAAGCCAGGTAAAGCTAGCTGACAACTGTATCGTAAAAACTCAGGATTCATTGGGTTACTGTTTTTTGCAGTATATGTTTAACTCTATCTAACTCTTCGGGAGTATTCACATTGGTTAAAGCTTCAGGGTCGGGGGCTTTTAACAAATTGATGTCGCTGTTTATTAGCACCTTGCGGGGACACGAATATCCCTGCGCTAAAAACGAAAGCAACGCCGAATAGCTTTTCGGTTCCCAAATGGTGATCAATGGCTCAGGGAAATCATCAAATGCGCTTTGGTAGGCGGTGGCAATTGCAGCAGTGTCCCGGTTATCGGTCAAATGTTTTATCGTTTTTTCGTCTAACAAAGGCAAATCACAGGCGACAACAAGCCATGCGCTATCGGGTTTTTCGCGAAAAGCGGATAAGATGGCCCCGTATGGCCCCAAGCCTATAAAAGTATCTGCTAATGCAGCATACCCGGCATCGATATCCGGCTTTTGGTCCTCTCGGCACGAAATAAATACTTCGCTGCAAAAAGATTTCAATAGTTCGGCTGCGTGGTAACGCTGTTCTTTTCCGTGCCAGTTCACAACCCCTTTATCAAAACCCATGCGCTCGCTTTTGCCTCCGGCTAGTATCAGGCCATTCAATATAGGCTTTGCCTGTTGCATTTTTGTTTTAAAGAAAGCGATGATCTTGTCAATCTCATCTACCCGGTAAATGGGTAATTCCTGCCAGTGTGGAACGGCTTCTTTTATAAAATCAAAAACTTCTGCCGCATTATCCGCCAGCAAAATCATTTGCACATTCGTTAACTGTTCGATACGCCTTTGCAGGGAAGCTTTTTTATTATCATAAATTATCACCACCTGTGCCTTTGCCTGGTGATGGTTACCGTTCACCAGCACTATATCTGCACCGGCAAATATTTCCCTGAATTTATAAGGGTTAAAAGCTGTATTATAATTTAATTGCTGATAATTTACTTCATCAGTAAATTCAACAACCGCGCCGTTAGCCAGCCGACCAGGCAGTATTTTAACATCGTCGGAATGTGCGGCATCAACGTATCCACATTTATATTCAGGCGAAAGCGCCTTTATAATTTGATCAGCTAAAATTTTTATGGTGGTACATGGTCCGCCTACAATTGCCCATTCGTTCCGGTTAAAGTTCCCGAACGCAGGCCTGGCAAGATTAGCATGTTTTTTACGATCTTTTGAAATCACGTTTACCTCCTGTTTTTTCAACCAGTTTCGTTTCCCTGATAACGATATCGTGGCTCATGGCTTTGCACATATCATAAACAGTTAAAGCCGCTATCGACGCACCAACAAGAGCTTCCATTTCTACACCTGTTTTAGCGGTGATGCTGGCAGTGCAGTCTATCACTACTTCCTGCCGATCATTAAAATGAATAGTAACGTTGCAATTATCCAATCCCAAAGGGTGGCAAAGCGGGATCAAATCGCCGGTTTTCTTTGCCGCCATAATACCGGCAATTATCGCGGTTTGGAAAACGGAGCCTTTTTTTGTTTGCAACTCACCGCCGGTTAAATGCGCCAGCACTTCATCAGGCAATGAAACTATGCTCCGTGCCGTGGCAGTGCGATGCGAAACCTTTTTTTCGGTTACATCAACCATCGTCGGATTACCCTTAGCATCGATGTGAGTTAGCATATTATTTAAATAACCAGGTACGGAACACCTCTCCCCTTTTAAATTCGTTTTTCTCAAGGGGAAGTTCCATAAACGCATCTGTATCGGCTAAGTTAGCAAAATCTCCCGACCCATTTCCTTCAACCGGCGTGGCCATAAGCTGGCAGTATTCGTTATAATGTAGTTTTACCTGTAAAAAACATTTTAACGGCGCATGGAAATAGTACCGGCTATTTAAAACAGCATAAACGGGCGGCTTAGCCTCAATTCCAAGTGTAGCCTGTAACCACGGAATAAAATATCGCTGCACACACATAAACGTGGCGACAGGATTTCCGGGAAAAGCGAAAACCAGTGTCCCCTTTTCATGCCGGCCAAACCAAAATGGCTTACCCGGACGCTGCTGTACCTTATGAAAAAGCTGCGTTACCCCTAATTCCTCCAATGCTCCGGGGATATAATCGAACTTCCCCGACGATACCCCTCCGCTCAACAATATTACCTCATACTTCTGCAGGCAGTCTTTTAATTGCTTTTTGATAGATGCCGGATCGTCGGGGATGTGCCGGGTATCCGCTTCAATGTGATGTTGTTTCAGAACCGCTTTTAGGGTATAACTGTTCGACCTCCTTATCTGGTACGGAGATGGCGTTTCGGATACATCGACCAATTCGTCGCCCGATGAAATGATGACCACCGCTGGCATTTTTTTTACCCTGAGCTCCGTTTCGCCAACGGAAGCAATAAGACTGATTATTGCCGGTGTGATTAACTGGCCGGAATGCGCAACCAGTTCGTTCTGCTTTTTGTCCTTCCCTTTGTAATGTATATTCTGGCCTCGCTTTATCTCGTCGGTAACCAGTGTTGCTAAACCGGCCCTCAGTTCCAGGTCTTCATAGCGGATAACGGTATCTGCCGATGGAGGCAGCATTGCGCCGGTCATAATCTCCACACATTCATTATGCGTTTCCACTTCTACCGGCTGATCGCCGGCCGCCTGCGTTGCCTTAATACGGAACGTGCTTACACCATTTTCAATTGCGTTATAATTTATGGCTATGCCGTCCATAGTAACACGGTTAAAAGGCGGCAGGTCGCGGTCCGCTTTTATATCCTCCGCTAAAACCCGCCCCAGCGCAAGTTCAAAAGGAATAATCTCAGCGCCGTAATCTGCGGTTTGAGCTAGTATAA
>Ga0163162_10005498_pt1 | contig 12244 bp, 5 predicted proteins | sample S55metaG_FD_115310 | JGI IMG/M metagenome (GOLD analysis project Ga0163162, IMG submission 115310) | Switchgrass rhizosphere microbial communities from Kellogg Biological Station, Michigan, USA - S5-5 metaG | ecosystem: Host-associated > Plants > Roots > Rhizosphere > Soil | place: USA: Michigan...
AAATATGGCCAGGAAGGCAAAGTAGTTGGAGAGCCTGCTAACTATCGCCTCACTTTTATACAATTTGGAAAATTCACTGTCTGAGAATTGCCATGTAAAGGGAAATTTCGGATTCATTGCTACTCAAATCCTCCCGCGCCCACCAAGAACTTCTTTTGTGCTTCCAGCTTTCATGCGGACAAGGATAGTACCCCAGCCCCAGTTTTCATCAAGTCGCAGAATTAATGGCTCAATCGGTTGATGCATGGAACTAAAATGAAAGTCTTTAATAACACCTATGACTTTGCCCGGATGGTTTCCCCATGATACAGTTTGACCAATTGGATCATCAAAACCGATTTTGTTTACGGCTGTTTCATTCAGCATGTAGCTAACGGAATCAGTACCGAATCCCTTGGAAAAGTCGCGGCCTTCTTTCAACTGTAGCTTCATCGTCTTTACAAAATCGTAGCCGATCACTCCATCTGCAAATGATACGGTAAGGTTTGGGTCCTTTCCCGGCCAGCTGATACTGCCATTGTGATGTTCAATAACCGTCGGAGAGTTTCTCATCTTCGAGATATTCAATACGCCGGGTATTTGTAGTGCTTGTTGTTTAAAAACCGCATATTTATTGGCAAGCTCTCCTTCAATGGGAATATATAAAAGATTATCCCTGTCGTATCCAAGATTCTTGCTTTGGATATAATTCATTTGGCGATAAGTGACGATCGTGCCAACAATAAGAATGATCGAGAGAGCAAATTGGAAAACAACTAGTCCCCGCCTTAAAAAAATGTTACCAGGGCCAAACTTTAAGCCGCTCTTCAAAACCTTTACCGGGCTCAATGATGAAAGAAAGAGCGCAGGATAACTACCGGCAACAAAACCCGTAGCGATCATCAATCCAGCTATGGAAAGCCAGAACAATGGTCGCGCAAAGGGAATAGATAATTGTTTCCCTGTAAGGTTGCTAAAGGCCGGCAGGAGAATAGCCGACAAAACCAACGCGATCACAATGGCAAATAGTGTCAACAATAATGCTTCACCGATAAACTGTTTAATGAGTGAAGAACGCGCGGCACCAACCACCTTACGCAATCCAACTTCTTTGGCACGTTTTGCAGATTGAGCAGTGGCAAGGTTCATGAAATTAATACAGGCAATAAGGAGAATAAAAACGGCTACTATCATGAACAGGTTCACGTATTCAATTCGTCCTCCGTCGACGTAGCCGTTTTTGAAAGAAGAATGCAGATATTTTGAAGGATAAGGTTGTAATGCCAGTTCCATACGAAAGGAATTATCCTTTTGCCGGTACCGGTAAATGAAGTCTTTGATCTTTGATTCTACTTTTAAGGGATCTGCATCCTTACGAAGTTGTATATATGTCGAAGGGTCTGTGTTTCCCCAATTGTGCACCCATTCATTTTCCTTTACGAAGTCATCCCAGTTTCTCAGGAAATCGAATTGCTGAGATGAATTGCGGGGAACGTTTTCGAAGACCGCGGTGATCTTTAGCTCATCTTTGTTTTCAAAGCGGATCAATTGACCGATCGCTTTGTCAGCACTACCGAAAAAATTCTCGGCCATTTTTTTCGAAATGGCAATTCCCCCTGGAGAACGCAGCGCGGTCCGCGGATTCCCCTCCAGCAATGGATAACTAAACATGGTGAAGAAATCTGTCCCCGCATACAGGCCCCCCATTTTATTTACCTTGTTGTTTGCCTCGAACGTGTTAAGTGTCCCCGGCGCCGAGGCATATTCAAAACCGCTTGCATATTGTATTTCGGGAATTACCTTTTTCAGTTCTTCCGCAAGCAGTCCCTGGGTAGGGTAATTGGCATCAACTTTTCCATCATAATAATTACGCTCATAGACCTGGTACAACAACTTCCCATTTTCATGAAAACCATCGACACTGCGTTCATCCTTTATCCACAGGATAATGAGCAAGCTGCAGGTAAGACCCAGCGCGAGTCCTGTGATATTGATCACCGAAAAAGTCTTATTCCGAAGAAGATTACGCCAGGCTGTCTTGAAATAGTTTCTGATCATAAAAAGAAGCTCAATTATTCGGTTCGTAATGATTTCACAGGATTTGCAACGGCCGCCTTTATTGACTGTAAACTCATCGTGACGACGGCAATCGTGATGACCAATGCACCCGCAAGGGCAAACATCCACCAGCCGATATTTATGCGATAAGCAAAATTTTCTAGCCATTTATGAATGAAATAATATCCGACGGGTATAGCGATTACGAAAGCAATGGCAATAAGAACGATGAATTCTTTAGAAACGAGTATCATGATCCTCGTTACAGCCGCCCCCAGCACTTTCCTGATCCCTATCTCCTTCGTGCGTTGCTCAATAGACAACATAACAAGCCCCAATAAGCCGATGCATGAAATAAAAATGAATAGCCCGGATGCAATGCTGATAATTTGTTTCCACTTTGCTTCTGTTTCATAATTCTTCGCATTGAGATCGTCCATGAAGTCGTAAGAGTAGGGGTAGAAGGGCACCAGTTTTTTATAAGTAGCTGCCAACAACGAAAGGGCTTGCGGAACGTCGTTAGGAGCGATTTTTACCCACACCTGTCCATAGCTCATGGTCGGATCCATTGAAAATAATTCGGAGGTGATCTTCTCTTTTAATGATGTGAAATGATAATCCCTGATCACTCCGATAATAGTCAGTTGTTTTTTTCGGTCGTCCATCGTATGGATCGTTTGCCCGATTGCATTGCTTAGTTTCCAACCTGCTTCTTTTAGGAAAGTTTCATTTACAATAACAGAGCCGCTCGAGTCAGCCGGATGATCGATTGAAAAGTTTCTGCCCGCAATGAGGGGGATCTTAAACATCGGTAAATACTTATCATCGATCCTATTGTTTTCGACGATAATATTTTTTCCATCTGCCGTGACACCGGAAATGTTCCGTCCACCATTTCTTGCTGCAACGCTTAGAATATTTGGTTTGCCTGCCAGTTCATTCTTAAATAGTGCCGGCAGCCGGTTACTGCTGTTGCTATAGGGCAGTTGCAATAATACCAGGTTCTTGCTATCATAACCAAGATCTTCTCGCAAAAAGAAATTCACCTGGCGGTTCACAGCAATGGTACCAATGATTAGCAAAATGGCAAGAGCAAACTGTAATACGATCAAACCTTTCGTAAGAAGATTTTTCCCCAGCATTTTTTGCCTGCCATTTAAAACTTTAACCGGTCGAAATGCTGACAAAACCAGAGAAGGATAGAACCCTGCTATGAATGATGTGACCAGCAGCAGTAAAAAATACCCGGCATAGAGTGATATATCTGTCAGGTAGGTAAGGCTTAATTTTTTATTGGCGAGTTCGTTAAAAAATGGAAGAAGAGATACTGTTAAAATAATTCCAATCGCAAATGCAATGAGGGAAACCAGAAACGATTCAGCAAGGAATTGCTTTATCAACTGGTTGCGCGTACCGCCAATCACTTTGCGTATCCCAATCTCTTTACTCCTTTTTAATGATTGTGCTATTGCCAGGTTGATAAAATTGATGCAGGCAATGACCAGGATAAAAATGGCAATGTAGGAGAGAATATAGGAATACGCAGATTTGCTTTCGTCGGAAAGGCCATTGTCAGCCCCGGCTTTTTTGGCGAAGTGAATATCAGTCAGAGGTTGAAGCAGGAGCTTAGCCCGGAAGGTCATTCCTTGTTCCCTTTCCGCTGCTGCGATAAAGTCTTTGGTCTTCTTATTAAAGACCGCCTGCATTTTGCGTTCGACAGCATGAATATCTGCCTCTGGAGAAAGCAGAAGAAATGTATTTAAGCTTCCGCCTAACCAGGCATCAGCATCAGTCCGCTGATCAGGAGTTATCTTCACATACATGTCTGCTTTGATCGAAGAATTCTGCGGCGAATTTTCGGCGATCGCTGAAACAGTATAATTTTCAAATTCGTCTCCTTTTCTTATTTGAAGCGTTTCCCCGATCGCATCGTCGGTACCGAAGTATTTTATAGCCGTATTTTTAGATAGAACAACAGAATGGAGATCCTTCAATGCAGTTGCTTTGTTACCCTCCAGCAACCGGAACGTAAACACTTTAAAAAAATTATCGTCCACGAAAGTACATTGCTCGGTAAGGACATCATTATTCTTTTTCTTTACCGTTACCGACTCACCATTCGTGCGGACAAATTGTTTGACCTCGGGTATTTCTGCAGCAAAAGTTTCGCCCATGATCGGAGTAGTGATGCCAATTGTCCGAGGAATATCAGCCCCGAATTTCAGGTCCTGGATAACGCGGAAGATCTGGGAGTGATTTTTATGAAACCGGTCATAACTCAACTCGTCCTTGGTATAAAGAAAGATGAGCATGCAAACTGTGAGGCCAAGGCCTAAACCAAGGATCTTGATGATGGAGAACGTTTTGTTTCTCCAAAGGTTTCGCCACGCCGTTTTAAAATAATTTTTAATCATGGCTATACTTCAGGGTTTAGACTATTTAGCGTTAATACGAAATAAGATGGCGGGATATCCAGCTCTTTCTATAAATAAAATGCCGGAACAGCATGTAAATGATTTACAATGCAATAGTTCGTATTTCAAATACGAAATTGTTCGTTTATGTTACATAAGCTGTCCGGTTTTGATACAGTTTATGCTCCGGAGTTGACCTTAAAAAGAGCCTTTGTGGTGCTCAATAGTGAATGGTGAGTGGCTTGATGTTCAATAGTCGGAACTCAATGGAGGAGTGGAATAAAAGAAAAGGGTCAATAGTGAATCGGTCCCAATTCACCATTAACCCCGAACGCGGGCATGGACATTCACAACACATCAATCGATCTTGGCTATTACCGTCTCGCCAAAGTTCCAACCTTTATCAATTGAGGGATTTCCTTTGTAATGCAGTTGTGCCTCGCCATACGAAGTTATTTTGATCCTGTCAGTCACATTTAATTTGAAATCCGCTCTGCCGTAAGCCGTCACTCGGCCAGTACTGCTTTTGATGGCCAGGGTATTTACCTTACTTTCACCGTAAGACGTGTACTTCTGGTAGTCTATCGACCCTGCCTTTATTGCAAGCGTGCCTTCACCATACAAGGTTGCGGAGAGTTGCTGCAGGTTCATTTCATCGAAAGTAACATTTGATTCGCCGTAAATTTTCAGGATAAACTTATCACCATTGATAGGACCCTTGCAAAGCTGGTCCTCTTCACCACGCAAAGAGAGTGCTTCCAATTTTTTATAGGTTATCGTGGCCACGACAGAGGTATTTCTATACAAGGGATGAGTTTCTTTGTACCCGTTCGAATAATCCTTCTCGTTTTTTGGAAGATCTTTCGCGCCTTCCAAATAGATACGCAGCGTTTTATCGTTTACCTCAATGTGCAGCTTGTTCGAATCAACATGCATTTCATTTACTGTTACACTCTCTTCGTCTCCCTGCACCAAAGTCACCTGGATGTAGGGACTGACGATTATCCTATTGAATGGAGACGTCCTTTTTGTTTGTGAAAATGCCGCCGCAGCGATCAGCGAAAACAATACCGGTAGTAAAATTTTAAAACGTTGCATAAGTCTTTTTTGTACTGTTAATTTAGATATAATCAAGTAGAACGAAGCTCCGCCCTGGATGTTACAGTCAAATGAAAGAATTTTTGTCAATGATGAATTGTCAATTGTCAATAAGACTTCCTCCTTTTGTAAACTAATTCACCATTCACCATTGATCCTGCCTACCCTGCCTGCCCGCAGGCAGGCATTCACAATCTCATTCTGAGCGCAGGCTCTTCGCAGGATTAACGATCGCGGCTTTTATGGCCTGGAAGCTAACTGTTATCAACGCAATCAGTATCGCCCCGACTGCAGCAATGATAAATGCAGACCAGCCAATCCGTATCCGGTATGCAAAATCCTGTAACCATTTATGTATCCCGAGCCACGCCAGTGGTGTGGCTATTACAATTGAGATCAGCACAAGAATGATGAAATCTTTTGTGAGCAATGACACAATATCTGGAACAGAAGCGCCAAGTACCTTCCGAACGCCAATTTCTTTTATTCTTTGTTGTGCCGCAAATGTTATCAAACCCCACAGGCCCAGGCATGATATAAGCATTGCCAAGGTTGAAAAGATCTTGAAAAGGCTATATAGCCTGACTTCGGATTTATATAGCGCATCCAGTTGCTCATCCAGAAAATTAAACTCAAATATGCCTGAGGGATACGCTTTCTTATAGCCAGCATTGATCTTACTGATGATGGCCGGAATATCAGTGCCTGCTTGTATCTTAATTCCTAATTTCTCACAGTAAGGAACGAATTGTGTAATTAAGGTTGGCCTAATAGCTTCATGTAATGAACCGATATTGAAGTCGGCCACGACTCCTACTATTTCTGCTTTCCAATCGTCCATTCCAATCCAGAATCTTTTTCCCAATGCAGCTTGTATCGATGGAAAACCTAATTCCTGTACCAGTTTTTCATTTACTACACATTTGGGGAAACGCTGTCCCTGCGGTATTGACTGCGAAACCGCATTAGTATCACTGATATTAAAAAATCTTCCCGCCTTCAATTTCAACTCGTACAATGAACAGAATTTATCATCGGTCATGATCGTCGTTACTCCTTTTTGATTAGGATCCGATTGTCCAATAAGGCTCATGACCGTTCCCCAATGTATTCCATCTGCGCCACTGGGGGGACTGGTAGAGAAAGACCATCCCCTAACGCCGGGAATATTTCTTAGCTCATTTTCCAATAATAATTTCTTTGTCAGATCTTGTTCGAAGGGTACAGAAACCATAGCAATATTATCCTTATCAAAACCGAGATCCCTATGCTGCATGAAGGTCATTTGTTTGCCGATGAGAAGCAAGCCGATCAACAGGCAAACCGATATACTGAATTGAGTAACCACCAACCCTTGTCTCAGCCACGATGATTGCGGTGTCGAGTTCACTGAACCCGTTTTTAAAGTGGTTGCCGGATGAAACCTCGTAATGATATATGCAGGATACATGCCCGCCATCACTGCAGTTATGCAAATGCCCGCAAGTAATGAGAGGAGCAGAAGAGGAGACTGTAATATGTCAAACCTGATCTGCTTCTCTGAAATATCATTGATATAGGGTAACGAAAGCTTTGCGATAATGATCGCCAGCACGGCGGAGAATGTTACCAGAACAAACGCTTCGCTTAAAAATTGAATGATCAGTTGAAACCTTCCCGCGCCGACTGATTTTCGAACGCCGATCTCTTTTGCGCGACTAAGAGCTTGTGCAGTTGACAGATTGACAAAATTGATGCATGCCAGGATCAGTACGGCGAGGCCAACACTCCCAAAAAACCAAAGCCAATTCGTATTGATTGCCTTTACCCATTCTCCACCTCCCGCGTATTTGGAATTAAAATGAACATCACTCAAGGGCTGCAATTCCGCCTCTTCACGATGGTCTTTCCCTGCCCATTTTTGATTATTCGCGAACCTGTCATAAATACTTTGAATAGCTGTTTTCAAACCACTTCCTGGTTGGGTGCCTTTTGGTAAGACAATAAAAGTCGATCCCCCCGAAACAGAACCATAATGAGTTGTGTTTGTTCCGAGATATTTTTCTTTATCGGAAAAAGAAAGCAGCATGGAAGCAGGTAAATGAGTGTTGCCCGGGAAATCTTTTATGACGCCGCCAACTGTAATATTGAAACTATCATTGAATATGAACGTTTTTCCAAGCGCATCTTCATTCCCAAAGAACTTTTTTGCTGTTGTCTCCGTCAACAAAGCCTGGTAAGGTTTACGCAGTGCTTCATATGCATTGCCCTCTACCACTTTCACGTCAAATACATCCAAAAATTCAGGATCAGTCATCATCACGTGATCCTGCTTGAAACGTTTTGTAGGGTTTAATTCAATGACAGATTGAAACGGGTGATGAACCTTTGTGACGTATTCCAGGCCCGGAACATCCTTCCTGATTTGATCGGCAAGAGGAAATGGAGTAGAATAATGAAAAGTCTTTTTACCAAAATCCACCCATACCTGGTTGATGCGGTAAGTCCTGTCGGCTTTGCTTTCATAAGTGTCAAAGCTCAATTCGTGCTGAATAAACAGACCGATCAGCAGGCATACAGCTATGCCTAAGGTAAGACCAACAATGTGTAATGTTGTGGTCAGTTTCTGACGGTAAAATCTCCGCAGGATGATTGAAAGGTTTTTGATCATGGCTATACTATTTTATGTCAAAAGAAAAAGTGAAAAGTTTATTTTTTTACCAGCCTGTCCCGATACGTCGGAATCACGCGCTTGTACGGCCAGTTGTCTATAGTACAAGGTCCTTTGTGTCCCATCTTCCGAGGTCAGAAACCTGTTGACTCTCTACTCATCTTTGACCACTCACCCTTCATTCCGTTCTTAAACACTTTACAGGATTGGCATTTGCCGCCTTTACTGTTTGAAGGCTTATTAAAATACCTGTGATCAATGCCAGTAAACCTATTGAAACAATAAATGGCATGGCGTCAATAGCTATCCTGTATGCATAAGCCTGTAACCAGTTGTGCATAACAATGTATGCTAACGGACATGCAACGACACCTGCAATTAAAACAACGATCAAAAACTCTTTCATGAATAAAACAATAATGCCTGTTACAGAAGAACCCAATACTTTCCGTATACCTATTTCTTTGATGCGCTTTTGTATGCTTAACGAAATAAGCCCAAGCACACCCAGTAAAACTATAATGAGGGAAAGCACCGTTGCGGTATAAGACGCTTTCTTTAGCTGCAGTTCTGTGGTATATAATTTGGCGATTGAATCATCCATGAAAGTATATTCGAATGGTGTGCCGGGCAGAAGTGCTGACCATTTTTTTTGCAATGCTTCCATTGATCTGCCAATGTTGCCTCGCTTAAGCTTAAAAGAAAACAACCTGAAAATATTTATAGAACTAACGTGCCCAAAAGTAACCGGCTGAATAGCGGTCTGCATAGAACCAAAATGAAAATCTTTTGTTACACCGGCCACGACTGCAGGCGGGCCGTTAAAGCCAACAACATACAATTGTTTACCAATGGCATCCTGGGGGTCTTTCCAACCCAATGCCTCTGCCTCTGTTTGATTAATTACTATTTTCGAAAAATCTGTGAAAGCCCCGGGCTTGCAATAAAACTCGCCGGCAGCCATTGGTATTTTGAAAGTACTTGCATAGTATTCGTCTGAAATCAGCATCTGCGAGGCCACAGCGGTTGTTGAATCAGAACCGGCCTTATACAAAGCTATACTGCCCGAGCTATTTCCATCCGGAACGGTGAACGATAGCGTAGCATCGGCAACCTCGGGCATATCAGCAAACTGCTTGCGGATCACTTCCATTTTTCGCACACCTTCAGGCGTCCAGTTGCGCGGCACCTGCGCGGAAACAATAAAGTCTTTATTAAACCCAAGATCGCTGTTGAAAAAAAGATTCACTTGTTTTGAAATAATAATGGCGCCGATAAATACGATCGTTGCTGTTCCAAACTGCAATGCCACCAATGATTTGCGCAGCAATACTTTTTCACCCACCGAACTTAATTTGCCTTTCAATGAATCAACAGATCTTAAAGATGACAATACAAATGCAGGATAAATACCTGCCATAAAACCTACTACGATGATCAACAGCAACGGAAACAAAATAAAGTATAATGGAAAGTCTGTAAAAGCAGGGATCTCTTTACCCAATACGTTATTGAATAAAGGCCTGGTAATAACTGCTATGATCATTGCAAGTATTGTTGCGAAGAAAACAAGGATCACCGATTCTGTAAGAAACTGTGCGATCAGTTGTTTCTTTAGCCCCCCTAATACCTTGCGTATGCCTATCTCCTTCATTCTTGTAGCGGAGCGGTTTACGGAAAGATTAATGAAATTGATAATTGCCATAAGTAAAATAAAAAACGCTATGCCCGAAAGCGCATATAACATTTTTCTTACAAGGCCATTATTGGCAGCGAGGTAATACTCTTTCAGCGGAACAAGATAACCCGTCATGTTTGCAGCGATCTGTGCAGGTGCATTTTGTTTAATAAGATATTGAATAGGTTTTTCAAGGTCTTTCGGCGAAACACCTTTTTGCAATTCTATATACCCGACAATATATTGATTGGGCCAGTCCATATTTCTGCCGAAATAACTGATGTTATCCGAAGAGATGTAAAACTGGTTATTGTTATCGTCATTGAGAAATGTTGCAGAGTTTTTTGCAGGCCGGTTCATAACACCAGTGATGATAAAATCATGCTTTGAGCCGGCAAAATTTTCGATCGCTAAGGTCTCTCCCAGCACATCTTCTTTGCCAAAATATTTTATGGCCTTTTCGGTCGTGATCACCACGGAATACGGGCCTTCAAAAGCTGTTGCGGGATTGCCATACAATAAAGTAAAACCATACATGCGGAGCATGGTGCTGTCACAGATCTGTATACCTTCGCGAAAAGCCTTATCGCCTTTTGACACATTTGAGGTGACGCCATCCCACCTGTAATAATTTGCTACAAGATCCGGGTAGCGCAGTTTTAATTCCTTTGCCAGCGGCCCCAGCGTTGTTAAATCGATTCCAAGATTGGGGTCCCTCCATTTGCTTTGCAGGATATATTGGTTACCTGCGTTTTTCAGGTTGTTATTCACCTGCAGTTCGCTCCATACATACGCACCGATAATAAGCGTAAGTGCAATACCGGCGGCAAGGCCAACAATGTTAACCGCAGCATAAAAACGGCTCTTGACAATATTGCGCCACGCAATTTTAAAATAGTTTTTTATCATGGTACAACATATTATTAAGGTTATTTTTTTTTGTTACCGGCTTTCGTACTTTACTGATCTTCCGTTGCCTGCCTGCCGGTAGGCAGGTGTCACTCACTTGCCTGCCTGCCCGGTATGCAGGGTAGGCAGGTACGTTCGGTAATTCTGTTGTACAAGTTCCATAGTGGACTTTGTGATCCGTTGTGTTCTTTTGTCCCATTTCCGGGTGTCACAAGCCTGCCACGGCGAAGACGCAAAGACCACAGCGTGTTTTGTCAATTGTCAATCAAAATATATTTAATCACATTCACACAATTCATGCTACTCAGTTCTCAGGCTCTTCACGGGGTTGGCCATTGCGGCACCTATTGCCTGGAAACTTATTGTCACCAGGGTGATCATTAACGTACCAAGTCCTGCTATAAAAAATATTGTCCAGTTGATGTTGATCCTGTACGCAAAATCTTCCAACCACTTACTCATAAAATACCAGGAAACGGGAAATGCGACCACGATGGCGACAAGAGTCAGTCGTAAAAAATCTCTTGAAAGCAACACCACAACATTTGAAATAGAAGCTCCCAATACTTTTCTCACCCCAATCTCCTTGGTTCTGCGCTCGGCCATAAAAGCACTCAGTCCAAATAAACCAAGACAAGCAATAAAAATGGAGAGCGCGGCAAAAATGCTGAAGATGCTTCCTAATCTCTGCTCCGAGCGATATTGTGAATCAAATGCGGCGTCTAAAAAATTGTAATCAAACGGTTCAGTAGAAGCGAAGCTTTTCCATTTGCTATCCACCTGTTTGATAACTTTGGGAAGATCCTGTGATCTTATTTTGGCAATAACATTATGGCCAGACTCATAAGTTTTAGATGACAAGTTGAAAAGAGCAAAGGGGGTAATGGCCGCCTGCAGCGATTCGATATTGAAATTTTTTACAACGCCAATCACCTTAAAGCGGACATCATTGCCTCCCGGGTATTGGACCCATTTACCAATAGGATCCTTCCATCCTATCTGCCTCACTGCTTCCTCGTTCAGGATGATCGACGCCGAATCTAAAAATGCTTTTGAAAAATTTCTTCCCTGCACGACTTTAATGTCCAGCGTAGGAATGAAGGATTCATCAACCATAAACGAATTGAGCCCTATGTCCTTTACGTCAGCAACATTCTCATCTGGTTGAGCTTTGTATGAATCACCAAAGGCGCCCCCGGAAGGAATGCTTGTTGTTATGCTGGCGCTTGTGATGCCGGGAATCTGAGTAATAGCGTCGCGGAAACTTTCCTCACTTTCGCGTAAGCGGTCGGCCGATGAGATGATCAACACATTCTCCTTATTAAAACCCATATCCGTGTTTCTGAAAAACCGGAGTTGTTTTAATACCACGAGCGTGCCCACGATCATGATCGTTGAAATAGTGAATTGAAAAACTACAAGGCTATTCCTGATTAGTAGATCTCTTTTGCTACCGCT
>Ga0163162_10005500_pt1 | contig 12244 bp, 8 predicted proteins | sample S55metaG_FD_115310 | JGI IMG/M metagenome (GOLD analysis project Ga0163162, IMG submission 115310) | Switchgrass rhizosphere microbial communities from Kellogg Biological Station, Michigan, USA - S5-5 metaG | ecosystem: Host-associated > Plants > Roots > Rhizosphere > Soil | place: USA: Michigan...
CGAGGCAGGGGCGATGGAGAACTTCGGTTGCATCACGTATCGTGAGACGGACTTGCTGGTGGATGCGAAGACGGGATCGATTCCGGCGAAGAAGCGTGTTGCGATCGTGGTGGCGCATGAGATGGCGCACCAGTGGTTCGGCGACATGGTGACGATGCAGTGGTGGGACAACCTGTGGTTGAACGAAGGATTCGCGAGTTGGATGGAGTCGAAGCCGGTTGCGAAGTGGAAGCCCGAGTGGAACTTTCCGCAGGATGATGCTCGCGATCTCGACACGACGCTGAATCTCGACTCGCAGAAGACCACGCGTACGATTCGTGCCAGGGCTGAGACCCCTGGCGAGATTAACGAGATGTTCGACGGCATTGCCTACGGTAAGGCTGGCGCAGTGCTGGGCATGGTAGAGAACTACCTTGGCGAAGAGGTCTTCCGCCAGGGAGTGCACAACTATCTTGCGGCGCACCTGTATGCAAATGCGACCGCTGAGGACTTTTGGAACGCGCAGACGCAGAACTCTCGCCAGCCGGTCGACAAGATTATGCAGAGCTTCGTGACGCAGCAGGGCGTGCCTATGCTGACGTTCTCGCAGCAGCGCGCAAGCGGTGTTCCAGTAGAGCAGAGCCGGTTCTTTCTGTCCCCTAAGGCGGGAGATACGAAGCAGAGCTGGACACTTCCAGTTTGCCGAAAGACCGACGGAAAGCCCGTCTGCCGCGTTGTAAGTTCTGAAGATGGTGTTGTCCCGGTTTCGGAGGACGTGAAGCATCCGTTCTTTTACGCGAATGCCGGGGCAAAGGGGTACTACCGCACTGCATACACAAAGGATCAATTGGAAGAGATTACGGCGAAGGCTGAGACGATGCTGAGTCCGCCGGAGCGAATCAGCCTGCTGGGCGATCGTTGGGCCCTGGTGCGGTCAGGGCAGGGAACGGTGGGAGATTATCTAAATCTAGTGCTCGCGCTCAAAAACGATCCCAATGGGCTTGTGATTGAGTCGGCGCTGGACAAGGTGAAGCAGATTAATTCGCGCATTGCCACGGAAGAGGATCGTAAGCAGTTGGCTGCTGTGCTGCGTCGCGAATTCGGACCGGTCTATGCTGCGCTCGGGCAGTCTACGCGTAGTGATTCGTACGATCGGCAACAGCTTCGCGCAGAGCTGCTGGAGATACTCGGTGGGGCCAAAGATCCTGCCGTTCTCACGGAGGCGAAGGATCTGACGGACCGTTCGTTTGCAGCAGGCGCGCGCAAGGATAAAGGATTGGATCCGATCCTGACGGACTCCGCCGTTACAGTTACCGTGGCCAACGGCGATGCTGCGTTATATGACAAGGTAATGGCGGCGAGCAAGGACGGGAGCGATCCCGGCCTGCAGTCGGATGCCTTGCGCACGCTGGCATACTTCCACGATCCTGCGCTGGTGACGCGCACGCTTGACTACGCTGTCTCGGGACAGGTCCGCAATCAGAGCAGCTGGATGCTGATCTCCATTCTTCTTGCCGGACGGGATACTCGTGAGCAGACGTGGGGCTACATCCAGCAGAATTGGGAGAAGGTGCATGCACAGCTGACGACGAACTCCGGCTCGCGCATCGTTGCCGCGGCGGGGTCGTTCTGCTCGGTGGAGAAGCGCGATGAGGTAGCGAACTTCTTCGGAACTCATAAAGTGGAAGCTGCGCAGCGTACGCTAGCAAAGGCAATCGACAACATCAATGACTGCATTCAACTGCGCGACGCACAGGAGCCGAACTTGAAGCAATGGCTGGCGAAGCAGACGAAGCCGTGATTGCACAAACAGAGGGCGGCGTCCGGCAGCGGTCTGCGATGCGACAGTGGGCTCCGGTGGTGTCGATGACGCTGCTGGGTCTGCTGAGCTACGTGGACCGCAGCGTGCTGGCGATTTTGAGCCCAACGATCCTGGCGGCGCTGCATCTATCTGCAACGCAGTATGGGTACGCGATTCTCGTATTCAGCCTGTGTTACATGCTGGCAAACCCTGTGTGGGGCTTCTGGATGGATCGCGTTGGGCTGTGGGTTACAACGCTCGTAGCGGTGTTGGTCTGGTCTCTCGCGTCAGGCAGCCACGGCTTGATGACGGGTTTTATTGGTATGTGCGCCGCGCGTGCGGTATTGGGATTCGGCGAGGGAGCGACCTTTCCCGCGGGGCTGAAGACGGTAACCGAGTCGCTGCCGGCAGAGAAGCGATCCTTTGGTCTGGGGATTGCATATAGCGGAAGTTCTCTGGGGGCTGCGCTTACACCGTTGCTGATCACTCCGATCGCTATCCGCTGGGGCTGGCGTGCGGCGTTTGCAGTGACGGCTGTTATGGGACTCGCGTGGATGTTGCTTTGGTTGTTTCTGCGGGTGTCCGGTTGGTTTGTTGAGTCGGCAAGGGTGGCGGAGGTGCGGTACGAAGATCTGTTGGCTTCACCAGCGACTTCGCGTTGGAACCGCAACTTGTTTGCCGCAGCTTGCGCGTACGGCCTGGGCGCGGCGCCACTTGCCTTTGGGTTATATGCGGCTCCGCTTTATCTCACCCGGGTTCTGCACCTCAGCCAAGCGTCGTTGGGCCATCTCTTGTGGCTTCCACCGGCCGGATGGGAGGCGGGATATCTCTTTTTCGGGCGTCTGGCCGATCGCCGGCGCCGTCGCGATGATGTCTCCGGAGAGACTCGACGCCCAGCCTCGATCTTTGTGCTGCTCTGTGTCGCGGGATTTCTGATTACGCTTACCCCGTGGGCCGTTCGAAGCAGTCAGCCGGTTACGGCCACCATGCTTCTTTTCGTCCTGCAGATGTTTGTTGCGGGCGGCTTTGTGGTTTTTGCGCTTTCTGACGGTATGGCGACATTGCCGAAGGAGCACTCTGCCTTTCTCGCGGGTGTTTGCATCTCGGCCTGGGCGCTGACCACAGGGATGTTGATGCCTCTGCTCGGTTACTTGTTCGATCACAGGCGTTACGGAGTTACGTTTTGGCTAGTGGCTTGCCTTCCCCCATTGGGACCAGCGCTTTGCCGAACACTTTCGACAGGCAGGAAGCGCGAGTATTAACGCATATAGAAGCCAGCAATCCGACGCTCAGGCAATCACTTAGCCATGTACCCCACAAAAGTGTTAGGGTGCAAGCCCGAATGCGCGTTGACTTTAGATTGGTGCGCCGATACTTTCCCAAAAGAGGACACCATGAAGAAATCCCTCCTGATTCTCGGCTTCGCTCTCTTCCTGTCGGCAGCCCTCCCGCTTCATGCGCAAGGCGGCACGATCATTACAGATGGCGACTGCACGGATTCTCCTGAGAATCCAACCGTTATTCTTGCAGTTGTTGGCTCCGCAGGCGCCTTCCTGGCCTCTGCGCGGGCACGCATGAAGGTTCGACGCGATTCCTCAAAATAGTAGCGGACTTCAGGTTCCGCTCTTCACCCGTTGTTTCACGGATTGTTATGTCGACACTTCCGGCGACCGATCTTCGCCCTCAACTCTCGTCGTGGGCCACCAGGCTTTCGCCGCCGCAAGCCGCAGGAATGGCGGCATGTCTCGCGGTTCTAGGAGTGGCGAGCATCCGGTCTACGGCCTTTTTTCTTTGGGGGTTATGGACGACTGATGCTCTGAAGTCGATTGGCATGATGATTCCGTTGGTCAGCTTCATTCTGATTCTCCGCGCGTGGCGAACGCTTCGCTGGGAGATGCAGGGAAGCTGGGCAGGCCTGGCAATTCTCGCCGTGACGATCGCTGCCGTGCATATTCGCGATCAGGCGATTGTTATCTTCGTGTTCTCACCGCAGTGGAACATCTATATGCCCCCGCATTCGCTGGTTGCATTTGCGTATGGGTCGGGCGTTGTGCTGCTGTTCGGCGGACGGCGCTTGTATCGGGCGGCGTTGTTTCCGATCGCTCTTCTGTGGTTCGTCAATCCGGTGCCACATGTCTTCAACGTCTTCGTGGACCTTCCGCTCCAACGTGTCTCGGCTCATGTTGCACGAGCGTTTGCCATGGCGTTGGGACAGCCGCTTACTCCTGACCAGATGCGGCTGATGTTTACGCCAACGCTTGGCATGTTTATTGCTCCGGGCTGCAATGGTATTCGGGGAGCTGTGACCCTGGGCATGATCGCTCTGGTCGCAGGCTACGTCTATCGTTTTCGCTGGCACGTTCATACTGCCGTGGTTGCGGGAGCAGTACTGCTGGGCTATGTCTTCAATTTTGCTCGGCTTTGCCTCCTGGTGGTGTATTACATCATCGCGTTACGCATCCCTTGGATGCAGAACAAAGCAAAGCTCGGCGATTACATCATCGGCGGGTGTCTTTTCCTATTGGCAACGTTTCTGTTTTTCCACGCTATACGGCGATTTGGCGATACGGCACGTCGTCCCGAAGAACAAGAGCCTGAGAGTGAAACGTCTTCGCCGGCTGCAACCTCGTTCGTAAGGCTGCGCCTTGTCACGATGGCGATGATCGCTATCTTTGGTTGCTTCGGCACCGCCCGCGCAATGATTCAGAATGCAAGTGTCGATCCTGCGCAGACGCTTAACACAGCGGACTCTCTTGGAGCTTTTCCTGATCACATCGGGACATACATGCTGGTTCGATCGTGGAATGAGACCCTGCGCACTGGTCCGCTGTTGTTTCATTGGGCCGAATATTCTCCGGCAAACGGGGGATCCCATATCTCATTGGGTATTTCTCCGCTGCTAGGCACCCACGATACGCTGATCTGCCACTCTGCCCGCGGTGAAGATCCATTGTGGCGTGATCAATTGAACGTGAATATGGCGAACAACGTTCCGGTCAGCTTCAGCGCTTCACTTTATAACAACGGCGCGATTCAGTACCTGGAAGCGACGACGATATGCAGCGGGTCGCGTTGCGGAGAGTATTCCAGTGACCGCAAGCATTTTGGTCTTGTTTACAGTAAGCCTGATCCCCACGCCCTGTTCTCGCAGGATCCGCAGCGTCCGATTCCGATCCTGCTGAAGGCGGAGTCCCTTGATACCAGAATGTTGCCGGAGGTAGCGCAGGCACAACTCTCCGCGGAGATGACTGCTTTTCTTTCTGTCGCTGATCTGGATGTCCTTCTCCACCCATTTAGAAGATAGCGGGCTCTATCATGGTCAAAGCCCATCGTTCCATGATGATTCGATTTACCGCTCCCCTTTGCACGCTTGCGTTGTCACTGGCCTTGATTCTGACCGTCACGGGATGCGGCACCGGCACCGCCCCTGACACGACTCCTCCGGCGACCACTCCTCCAACGACCACTCCTCCGACTACTACGCCGTCTCTACTATTGTCGGGAAAGGTGCTCGCCGGCACCGTGCCTATCTCAGGGGCCAGCGTGCAAGTGTACGCGACGGGAACTGGAGGCAACGGGGTGGGTGCGACGGCACTTCTTTCATCTCCTGTAACAACGGACGCGAGTGGCGCCTTCACGATCTCTTCGGGATTGAGTTGTAGTTCGTCGTCATCGATGTTGTATCTCATCGCTCGAGGCGGACAGGTCGGTTCGGGGCCCGCAAATGCCGGGATTGGGCTGGCGACTGGGGTGGGTGTGTGCAGCCAGCTATCGACCAGCGCCACGACAAAGTTCACGATCAATGAAGTAACGACGGTGGCTACGGTGTGGGCTCTGTCGCAATTCATGACAGTCGGCGGTGTGGTGGGAGCATCTTCGACGAATGCAAAGGGATTAGCAAACGCGTACGCCACTGCCGCAAATCTTGCAGATCCGACCGCTGGTACGTCGCCTGGGACGGGATTTCCGGCCACGGGGAAGTCGCCGGCTGGCAAGATTAATGCTCTGGCGAACCTGCTGAATACCTGCGTCGCTTACTCCGGTGCCTCAGGTTCTTCAAGTCCATGCGACAGACTATTCAGCCAGACCGTTCCCAGCGGATCATCTGCTCCGACGAACACGCTTGATGCCGCTCTCGATCTCGCTCGGAACCCAGGTATCAATGTTTCCGGCCTTTATACACAGTCGCTCTCGAGCGCGGCGTTCAAGCCTTTGCTCGCGAGTGCGCCCACGGATTGGACTGTCTGGATTACTTTTTCCGGTGGTGGCATGAATACTCCTACAGGAATAGGGGTCGACGGGCAGGGCAACGTATGGGTAGCCAGCTATGCTGGCGTTGCCTCGCAGTTCACACCCACAGGATCGCCGGTATTTGCTTCGGGTATTTCGGGCTCTGGCCTGCGGTCCTCTTATGGGCTGGCGATCGATAGCCAGAACAACGTCTGGATTGCGAACACCGAGAGCCCTTCAAGCGTGAATAAGGGGCTTGGCACGGTAACTGAACTTAATTCGAGCGGTCAGCCTCTCTCGGGAGCAAATGGATTCAGTGCGGGAGGCATGAACGCTCCCATTGCCGTCGCCATCGATACAAACGGTACAGCCTGGGTTGTGGACTACGGAAATGCCCGAGTTACGCTGCTATCGAGTACAGGAGCTCCTCTTTCCGGCACGGCGGGTTATGCTGCCCCGACGCTCGCTTTTCCCGTCTCGGTTGCCGTCGATGCAAATCACAATGGCTGGATAGGCAATCAAAACGACAGTGGTGTAACGCGCATTCAGCCTGACGGATCGCAGCCGAGTGGAATCTCATGCTGCAATGGGCCGCAGGGAATCGCGATCGACCAGCGCGGCTACGTTTGGGTATCCAACTATTACGGCGACAGCGTGGGACAGCTATCTTCGACCGGGTCTATTGTGTCAGGAGGCTATACCGCGGAGGGGCTCTTCCATCCGCAGGGTATTGCGGTCGACGGTGCGGGTTCGCTATGGGTGGCCAATCTTCGGAGCGCAGCAGGGGCAGCCAGTCCGACGCTTGCACAACTCGCAGGCTCCGCAACTTCTTCTCCAGGCCGGCCTCTGTCGCCCCCGGGCGGTTGGCTTGCGGACGCGGGGATGCTGGTTCCCTATTCCGTTGCGATTGATGCAAGCGGAAACCTCTGGATTTCAAACTCAGGGAACAACACCGTCACGGAAGTAGTTGGAATGGCGACGCCTGTACGGACGCCATTGAACGGTCTTCCACAAACTCCGTAGGCACCTTCTGTTTGTGTCTGTAGATTTCTAGCGGACTTCTCAGCCAGTCGCCAGACAGGCGAACTTCTCATACGATGCGCAGTTACCGGCTCGCATCGAGTTCCGAAGTAAAGCGCAACGCGAACCAAGGGTCATTCTGTCAGCCCACAGCAACCTCTGTGCTTTGCGGATGGAAACGAATAGTTCGCATCGCGTTTGAATCTCCGCGAATCTAAAGTGCAAAGCAGGAAGGAGTTTTGCATGGGCAAAAGCTTTGCGCAGATTGCCTTTACTCCGTTAGTAAAGAAGCAGCAGGTACTCCATGGCAGTCGCTCGCAGTACGAGCGCGTTGAGCAGTCTTCGCGCTCAGGTGACTCTCTTACTGAGCCGGAACGCGAGTTTGTCCTTTCGCGTGACTCGTTCTACATGGCCACAGTGAGTGAGACTGGTTGGCCCTACATTCAGCATCGCGGCGGCGAGGCAGGGTTTTTACACATTATCGACGACCGTACGATCGCCTTCGCGGACTATCGCGGCAACAGACAGTACGTGAGCATAGGCAATCTGGAACATGATGATCGGGTTGCCCTGTTCCTGATGGACTATCCGTCGCGCAGCCGTTTGAAGATCCTTGGCCACGCGGAAGTACGGGAGGGAGCCGATGCGGAAGAGTTGATAGGGGAACTGAGCGCTCCGAGCGTCCGTGCGCTCGTGGAGCGTGTGATCTTGATTCGTATCGCGGGGTTTGACTGGAACTGCCAGCAATTTATCACGCCGCGATTTACCGAGAAGCAGGTGATTGAGGTGATGGCTCCGATCCGTCAACGCCTCGCCGAGATTGAGGAAGAGAACAAGCGACTGCGCGCCGAGCTCGCGCAGCAACCCTAGGCAAGACGTTTTTCGTAACAGAGAAATCGTAGGCCAGGGCGCATCTGTAGAGAGATCTCTCCTGCGAAGCGGTAGCCGAGACCAGGGAAGAGCCGCTGCGTCGCCTGATTTTCGATGTTCGTATCGATGCGGATAGCATGAATGCTATGCGATCGCGCGACCTCTTCAGCATGTTTCATGAGAGCGCGGGCCACTCCAACTCCGCGAAAATCAGGATCAACTGCCAAGCGGTGTACAACGAGGGCGGCTACCTTGTGATCCCAATCTGCCTGGATGTAGTCGGGCTCCGGATCAGCGGTGATGGCGACGACGCCTACGATGCGGCCATCGATCTCAGCGACCCAAAGTTGTCCGCGCTCGATGTCTCGACCAAAGACCTGGGGATTGGGATAGGTGTCGTCCCACTGCAGATTGCCTTCTGCTCGCATCAATGGGACGACTCGGCTCACCAATGCTGCCAGTGAGGCGAGATCTTCCTGGATCGCGAGCCTGATGTGCATAGTTTGAGCGTATCGCATCCGGGACTCTGAAACTTTGCCGGGAGCGGCTTTACATCATGCGGAATCGCTCTCGCATCAGCCGCTGGAAGCGAGGTTTCCAGATGAGGTCGTAGGCCAGTTCCTTTCCAGGGAACATGGCAAGCGCTGCCTTGCGTGAGTCGGCGATCATCTGCGATGCCTCATCGATTGACATCGTCGCGTCCTGTGCGATCACCTGCATTACCATGTTCATCATCATCTGCATTCGCCGAATCAGCTTTTGTTCTTCTGCAAGTTCCTCAGGGGTTAAGACGACCTGCTTGTCTTCCTGCTCCAATTCCCGATTCAATTCCATGGGGCCTCCGCTGTCCTCACGGTACTCCAAAACGGAGGTTTACTGGAGGGAGAAAATAGGGACGGGAATCTCGGCGGCTCCAGCCCCGCCGAAGCTGCCGGCGGTGAGGGATGAAGATGGCCATCTAATCACTTGTGCCTGTGATCTCTCGGATCGTCCCGTCACGCCTGAGCAGAAACGTGGTCAATCCGAACTCGTCGGTTCTGTAGAGCCGTGTTCCGTGCGCTGCGATTCGTTCGATGACTTCGAATCGAGGATGTCCGAAAGTATTTCCTTTCCCGACGGAGACGACAGCGTCCTTCGGCGCAAGCGCGGCGAAAAAATCCGGCGTCGTCGATGAGCGGCTGCCGTGATGGCCGACCTTCAGGAGTGTTACGGGCGATAGTCCGTGGGCGACCATCGCCTGCTCACTGGGAGCTTCTGCATCGCCCTCAAGCAGGACGGACGCTTCGCCAAACTCGATGTGCATGGCCAGCGAGTCGTTGTTCACCGGGTCACCTGAGTTGGAATAGTTCATGTCAGGGGCTACGATTTTCACCTTTGTTCCACCCCATGCGACCTCCGAGCTGGAACGCAGATGACGCACGGTCACACCCAATTCGGTGGCCTCGGCAAGAAGCTCACGATAGGCCGCAGAATCAGGATCGACTGCGACCCACAACTCGTGCGGGCGAAAGTTGCGCATTACGGCGGCCATGCCTCCCATATGGTCGCTGTGTGCATGGCTTAGGGCGAGGACATCCAGGCGACGGATGCGTCGCGACCACAGGTAGGGCGACACAACCTCTTCGCCCACATCGAAGGCGCTGGTAGTTGCTGCTGCTTCGGTGGGACCGCCGACAGGTCCTCCTGCATCGACGAGCATCGTCTGCCCGTTTGGACTTACGACCAGGAGTGAGTCTCCCTGTCCGACGTCGAGCGCGGTCACCTCGAGCTCCCCTTGTGTTTTGAGGGTCGGTTCGGGCCAAAGCACCATGACCGTGACGACGGGTAACAGAGCTACGGCGGTGAGAGACCATCGTCGTGAACGGCGAACTGCCCATGAACAGAATGCCCAGACCGCGATAGCCAGCAACGCAATCCACCATGCTGGGGGAGGAACTCGAAGATCAGCGGCCTGAATGTGGCTTACGCGTGTAATTACCCATGCAATGCCGTGGAGCAGCATTGCTGTCGCTGCGCCTGGAAGGATGGATGCCCATGGCGCTATGAGCGAAATACAAAAGAGGATGACGGCCATGGGAGCGAGCAGACTGACGACGGGTACGGTGAGCATGTTTGCCGGGAGAGCGAATATTGTTGCGCGATGAAAGTACATTGCCATCGGCAAGACCATTACCATCTCCGCTACGAAGCCGATTAGGGCCAGTTCTGCTACGAACAAGATGCAGCGCAGGATTCGCGCAGGGAGGCTATAAGCCCATCGGCCCAGTATCGCCGCGATTGCTTCGCCCCACATTCTCAGCATTACGCGAAATTGAGCGACGTTGGGAACCAGCACGGGCTCCCGCCACAGGTCATTGAGATTGCGAGAGGCGCGCGAATACGCCATGAAACTGCGTTCTCCAAGTGGCACAGCTATTCCTGCGATAGCAACGATCGCAAGAAAGGTCATCTGGAAGCTTGCATCGAACAGGCTTGACGGCGACCAAATCAACTCTGCAAGGGCGGCGGCACCTAACGCGTTAAGCACGCTGCGTTCGCGTGAGAGCAGACGCGCGATGAAAAATACGGTTGTCATAAAGAGCGCTCGCTGCACCGGCGCTCCGAAGCCGGTCAGGAGGGCGTATGCGGTCATCAGCGGGAGAGTTACAAGTGTAGCGAGCCACTCGCGTATCTTCATTCCTCTCAGGAGCCAAAAGAGAATTCCTCCAAGCAGAGCAACGTGCATACCGGAGACAACGAAGAGGTGAAACGATCCTGTTCGCTCGAAGCCTAGGCGGAGGGTGTGGTTTAGTCGAGTGCGGTCACCGAAGAGCATCGCGTTGAGCATGCCTGCGTCATCTTCGGTCAAACGCATGCAGCGGGGCAGTCGCCGATTGGCTTTTGAGTGTTGATAGGTGAGCATCTGAGTCGAGGCCCAGCTCTGTGCAGCAAACAACCGGCATTGCAGACTCGATTCATGAACGCCGACCGTTCGAACCTTTGCTGCGCGCACTGTTGCGTGGACGCTGATGCCTTGCTGCAGAAGATAGTCCGCATACTGCCAGGCGCCAGGGTCGCGATATCGTTCCGGTATCCTGAGCCGCAGCGGCATCTCCAGTACATCGCCGCAGTGAAGCGACGGTAGGGTGGTATCCTTCGCTACCACGATCGCTCTTACTCCGCCGGTTACCGGCAGCATGCGTGAGACATCGGGGGTCACCTCTTCTACTGCTTCAACCGCAACATCTACGGCAAGTGCCGCAGCGGGTTCAGATTCTCTTTCGATCCACCACGTGGGATCGTTGTCCTGATCTGCTGTGTTCTTTTTCAGGGGCAACTCGCGGATGCGAATGACATGGCCTCGCACATTCCGGCTGAGACCGTCGGCGTACTGTGTCAAAGCATGTTGTTGCGAGGGAACCGGACGCAGCTGCCAGCACCAGAATCCCGCTGCGATCCACAACGCCGCCAACGGTAGGAGCGTGAATCGAGGAGAACGGCGTAGTGCAAGAATGACGAGCGCCGCAAGGAGGATCGCTTCGATCGACAGTATGAACGCAGGCTGCCAGGTTCGCGCCATAGCGAGGCCAACTGCGAACCAGCACGCGGCTGTCAGTAAAGGTGCTCTGCGAAACCGGAGACGCCCCTCTTCTTCATTGGCCCAAAAGTTCTCTGCGTGGCCCGTCAGATCTCACTCCCATTCGGCAGACACCTGCATCAACACCTCATCACCGCTACGGTCTCCTGGTGAAAGGTCTGGGGGAACATGTCCACCATATGCAGTTCGTCCAGCCTGTAGCCGGAGTCTACCATCACTCGAAGGTCGCGCCCCAGCGTTACCGGATCGCACGAGACATAGACGATCTCTTTCGGTTGCACTCGAGCCAATAGGGCACAGGCCGCGGTACCGACGCCTGCTCGCGGAGGATCCATTACGACCAGATCCGGACGCTCGCGCTGGAGGACCGCCTGTCGAAGGAAATCCAGTGTTGTTGCTGCGACGGCGCGTCGACCTTTACCGCGGAAACTTCTCATCAGGTCCTCTGCAGCTGCTTCTACTGCCACAACTTCATTGAAGTTTTTGGCTAATCCGCGTGAGAACAGACCTACGCCGGCGTAAAGGTCCCAGGCCAGATAACCGGTCCTGTCGCGAGTGACCAGTTCGAGCAGAGGATTGATCATGTGGCGATTGACCTGGAAGAAGCCGCCACGGCTTACCCAGTAGCTCTCGCCGCCAGCAATGTAGCTCAGCCCATCTTTTCCCCAGGTTGAGCCCGCGCGGATCCGCAGCGATTTTCGTCCTCTTACCTCACCTTCCATGACAGCGACGCCGGCACCGGCAAGCTCCGGCAGTTGTTGCTGCAG
>Ga0163162_10005502_pt1 | contig 12240 bp, 10 predicted proteins | sample S55metaG_FD_115310 | JGI IMG/M metagenome (GOLD analysis project Ga0163162, IMG submission 115310) | Switchgrass rhizosphere microbial communities from Kellogg Biological Station, Michigan, USA - S5-5 metaG | ecosystem: Host-associated > Plants > Roots > Rhizosphere > Soil | place: USA...
ATGCGCATGCAAAAGGGAAGGCGGTATGTGGAATCTTCGCAAAGGACTTTGCAGAATCCAAAATATCGCAAATTATAGAGTACGCAGAAGGACATGAATTTCCTTTGAGTTGTAGCATGGAGAGCGCATAAAAAAGAAAAAAGCGGCACAGAGCGAGGAGGGCGTTGCAATGTTGGACAAAGAACTCGAGCACACACTGAATGTTGCATTTAAAGAGTCCCGAACCAAACGTCACGAGTTTGTGACAGTAGAGCATTTGCTTCTTGCTTTACTAGATAATGCATCGGCCCTTGAAGTATTAAAAGCCTGCGGAGCAAATGTCGGACGCTTACGTGGCAACCTTACCGAATTTATTGATCGCACTACGCCAATTATACCTACGAATATTCACGATAGAGACACGCAACCTACCTTAGGTTTTCAACGCGTTATTCAGCGTGCGGTTTTTCAAGTGCAATCCTCTGGAAAAACCGAAGTGTCAGGTGCAAATATTTTGGCGGCGATTTTTAGCGAACAAGAAAGCCAAAGTGTTTATTTCATCAGACAAGAAAATATTACTCGTCTAGATGTCATTAACTTTATTGCTCATGGCGCAACGCGACCAAAATCACAAACACGTGAAGATCACGGTTTCAATAATAATTACAATGAAGACGCGGAAAGCTTGGGTGAAGAAAGTGGAACCAGTCCATTAGAACTGTACACCGCCAATTTAAATGCACGCGCAAAATTGGGTTTAATTGACCCATTAATTGGTCGTGAAGAAGAAATTGAACGTACTGTGCAAGTGTTATGTCGGCGTCGTAAAAATAATCCATTATTAGTTGGCGAAGCAGGCGTTGGTAAAACTGCTATTGCTGAAGGTTTGGCAAGATTAATCATCGAAAAGAAAGTGCCTAGCGTTTTACAAGATAGCACTATTTATTCCTTAGATTTAGGCAGTTTGCTTGCTGGTACTAAATATCGTGGTGATTTTGAAAAGCGTTTAAAGAGTGTATTGCACCAATTAAAAGAACAAAAAGGTTCAATACTCTTTATTGATGAAATTCACACGATTATTGGCGCTGGCGCAGCATCCGGTGGTTTGATGGATGTTTCTAATTTAATTAAGCCATTGCTGGCTTCTGGCGAGCTAACTTGCATTGGGTCTACCACTTATAAAGAATATCGTAGTATTTTTGAAAAAGATCATGCGCTAGATAGACGTTTTCAAAAGATTGATGTCAAAGAACCTAGCGTCGAGCAAACAATAGAAATATTAAAAGGTTTACGTAGTCGTTTCGAAACCCATCACAATCTCACTTATTCTGATGCGGCATTGGATGCTGCGGCACGTTTAGCTGCGCGCTATATTAGCGACAGGCATTTGCCAGATAAAGCGATCGATTTAGTTGATGAAGTGGGTGCGTATCAATATTTACAACCTGAAGAAAAACGTAAAAAAATAATTGAAGTAGTTGATATTGAAAAAATGGTAGCAAAAATTGCTCGTATACCAGAACGAAATGTATCTGCTTCCGATAGAGAAGTATTAAAAAGCTTAGTACGTGATTTGAAAATGATGATATTCGGACAAGATGAATCTATCGAAACATTGGGTGCCGCAGTGAAGTTAGCTCGCTCAGGTTTGCGTGATCAAACAAAGCCAATTGGTTCATTCTTATTTGTTGGTCCAACCGGTGTTGGTAAAACTGAAGTCTGCAAACAATTATCTAATATATTAGGTGTGGAACTTATTCGATTTGATATGTCTGAATATATGGAACGCCATTCTGTTTCTCGTATGATAGGCGCACCCCCTGGTTATGTTGGCTATGATGAAGGTGGCTTATTAACGGAAGCTGTGAATAAAGCGCCACATTGCATTGTGTTATTAGATGAAATCGAAAAAGCCCATCCGGATGTTTACAATTTATTATTACAAATTATGGATCATGGCACCTTAACAGATATGAATGGTCGCAAGACAGATTTTCGTCATACCTTGATAATTATGACTTCTAATGCAGGTGCGGAAATAGTTGATAAATCCAATATCGGCTTTACAGCGCAAGATGGCGCAAGCGATATTATGTCTTCTGTTAATCGGGTTTTTTCACCTGAATTTCGTAATCGTTTAGATGCTATTATTCAATTTAGTCCGTTAGATCCAAAAACTATTTTATCTGTCGTGAATAAATTCGTATCCGAACTTGAAGGTCAATTACAAGCAAGAAATGTCATTCTCGAAATCGATGAGGATGCGCGCGCTTGGTTGGCTAAAAATGGCTACGATAAAAAAATGGGCGCACGACCCATGACACGCTTAATTCAAGAACAAATTAAAAAACCATTAGCGGAAGAATTGCTATTTGGAAAATTAAGTAATGGTGGTCATGTGAAAGTAACAATCGAAAAGGGAAAAATTAAGTTTTTAATAGAAGATACGGAAGTTTCTAAAGTTAATTAAGGTTTTGCCTACAAACTGCCTCGATGCAACACATCGAGGCTTTTTTATGTGTTTATTTAGCACCTTTCGATGTTTTTTCGGATTTACCTGTTTTATCGGATTTATCAGTTTGACGCGGTGGGCCGCCTTCTTTGTGGCGGAAGGTGATGCGACCTTTGGTTAAATCGTAAGGTGTCATTTCAACTGTCACTTTGTCGCCTTTTAAAATACGAATATAATTTTTACGCATTTTTCCGGAAATATGAGCTAGGACAATATGACCGTTTTCTTCGAGTTGCACACGAAACATAGTGTTGGGTAATGCATCGATGACGGTGCCTTCCATTTCAATTTGATCTTCTTTTGCCATTGGTCCTCAATCTCTATCTTTGTAAAACGAAAGATTATAGCGTTATTCGCCTAAACTATCCAAATACTTATCAGCATCAAGCGCTGCCATGCAACCAGTGCCTGCAGCGGTAATAGCTTGTCGATAAGCAGGGTCGGATACATCGCCTGCTGCGAATACACCGGGAATTTTTGTAGCGGTCGCATAAGGGCCTAAGCCATTACGTACTTTTATATAACCATTTTCCATGTCTAGTTGGCCTGAAAAAATATCGGTATTAGGTTTGTGGCCAATGGCAATAAAGACACCATTTGTATCTAAGTTTTTCGTGGTGCCATCAAGAGCGTTTTTAACGCGTACGCCAGTCACTCCTTGGTCATTGCCTATTACTTCATCAATGACATGATTCCATTCAATGGAGATTTTACCGGTGGATTCTTTCTTTTCCATTAAACGGTCAATTAGCATTTTTTCAGCGCGTAGTTTGTCACGTCGGTGGATTAGCGTGACATGTGAAGCTAGGTTGGCTAGATAAAGCGTTTCTTCGACCGCTGTATTGCCACCACCTACGACAACGACGTGTTGGTTACGGTAAAAAAAGCCGTCACAAGTAGCGCAGGCAGACACGCCTTTGCCTTTATATAATGTCTCTGATGGTAGGCCTAAATACTGCGCGCTTGCTCCAGTCGCAATAATAAGGGCGTCACAGGTATAAGTGGTTTCGCCTTTTAGGACGATAGGTTTTTGCCCTAAATCTGCAAAGGTAATCTCGTCAAAAATAACTTGAGTATTAAAGCGTTCGGCGTGTTCCTTCATGTTATCCATGAGGGTTGGGCCTTGTAAGCCTTCGGGCCCGCCCGGCCAATTATCGACATCAGTGGTTAAGCTAAGCTGCCCGCCAGGAGCTAAGCCGGTGATGACGACCGGTTTTAAATTAGCGCGCGCTGCATAAACAGCTGCCGTCCAGCCAGCAGGGCCGGATCCTAAGATAATTAATCGATGATGGTTATTTGCCATTGGTTCTATTTCTCATTCTTATCAAGCTGGTATATAGTACGAAAATGTGAATAATGTCAATGACAAAGGAAAGTGGGTTGAAGAATCGTTACCGGCAAGCTGTTGATAATAAAAAGCGTAGACCCTTATCGGTACAAATGCAAAATCGTATTCGTGAAGGATTATTCCTGACCTCTATTGCTTGCGCTGTTTTCCTTTTTGTTTCACTCGTGACTTATCATACCAGCGATCCAGCTTGGTCTAGTTCTGGACTGGGTAATAAAATATCAAATTTAGGTGGGCGAGTTGGCGCTTGGGTTGCTGATATTTTTTTATCGTTATTTGGTGTGGTTGCTTACCTTTTCCCTTTGCTCATTGTGCTAGCAAGCTGGGTCAATATTCAAGAACGTCCTGAAGTACCAAAATCTCGTGAATGGATATTTAAAACCTTAGGCTGGTTTTTTCTAATCGCAAGTAGTTGCAGTTTGGTGAGTTATTATTTTCACGCCAAGTCGCACCTGCCAGCGGAATCTGGCGGGATTGTTGGTGATTTAACGGGTAGGGCAATGTCAGTCTTATTCAATCGCTCCGGTAGTACGTTGGTGTTTACTACGCTGCTACTGTTTGGTACGACTTTGGTGACGGGTTTGTCATGGTTTGGTTTGTTAGAAAGTCTGGGTGCACGTGCATCCCAGGGTTTGCGTTTCCTGCGTTCCTGGTATCAGTCTTATAAATTAGTGCGAACACAACAAATTGCATCGGCTGCAAAAAATGAAAAACCAGCACCAGTTATTAATAAGCCACCCGTTATTATTAATATGGAAAAACCGAAAACTGATATACACGAAGAGCCACGACTTTCATCACGTGTGATTCCGTTAATTACAAATAAACTTACCGCAATTAAATCGGATGCACCTAAAGAGAAAAAGAAAACTGAATTACCAGTAGTGAAAATGCAGCCAGGTGGTTTGCCACCTTTGTCATTACTCAATCAGCAACAAGTTACCACTGAAAAAGCATTTTCCCACATTACATTTGAAGCTTTATCCCGCTTAGTTGAGCAGCGACTGTCTGATTTTGGAGTGGAGGCGCATGTGGTTGCCGTATTACCGGGACCTATCATTACTCGCTTTGAACTTGAATTAGCGCCGGGTATCAAAGTCAGTAAAATTACAGGACTTGCTAAAGATATTGCCCGTTCATTATCGGCAGTCAGTGTGCGCGTGGTGGAAGTGATACCGGGTAAATCTGTCATTGGTCTTGAAATCCCAAATGAAAATCGTGAAGTTGTTACCTTGCGAGATATTCTTGAATCGCAACGTTACATACAATCACGTTCACCGCTTAGTCTGGTATTGGGCAAGGATATTTCAGGTAATCCAGTTGTTGTTGATTTGATGAAAATGCCGCATTTGTTAGTGGCAGGAACAACAGGTTCAGGTAAGTCAGTCAGCTTGAATGCCATGTTATTAAGTATGTTATATAAGGCAACACCGGAACAATTACGTCTTATTCTAATTGATCCAAAAATGTTGGAATTATCTATCTACGATGGTATTCCACATTTGCTTACACCAGTTATCACTGACATGAAAGATGCGGGTAATGCTTTGCGATGGTGTGTTGCGGAAATGGATAAGCGCTATCGTTTAATGTCGGCCTTAGGTGTGCGTAATATTGCTGGTTATAACCAAAAAGTTGGTGATGCAATCAAACAAGGCCATCCAATCGGGATGCCAACTGTGTTGGTAACAGATGAAGCTTCCGCGAAAAAAACCTTAGAGCCTTTACCCTTGATTGTTGTCATTGCCGATGAGCTTGCAGACATGATGATGGTAACGGGGAAAAAAGTAGAAGATTTGATTGCTCGTATTGCCCAAAAAGCACGGGCAGCAGGTATTCACTTGATACTTGCAACGCAACGACCTTCAGTCGATGTCATTACTGGTTTAATCAAAGCAAACATCCCAACGCGTGTTGCTTTTCAAGTTTCTTCGCGCATTGATTCACGCACCATTTTAGATCAACAAGGTGCAGAACAATTATTAGGACATGGCGATATGCTTTATTTGCCGCCTGGCGCTGGCATTCCTATTCGTGTACATGGTGCATATGTGGCTGACGAAGAAGTGCATAGAGTCGTAGCAGCTTGGCGTTCTGCCGGTACGCCTGAATATATTTATGAAGTCACGGATGAAGGCGCGGATGGTAATGGTGGGGAAGCGCAAGGATCTGGTGAGCAAGATCCACTCTATGATGCAGCCGTACGCATTGTGACAGACTCAAGGCGTGCATCTATTTCGTTAATTCAACGTCGTTTACGAATTGGCTACAATCGTGCGGCACGCATGATGGAAGAAATGGAAGTTGCAGGAGTCGTTAGCTCTGCAGATAATAGCGGCGCAAGAGAAGTATTAGCCCCAGGAAGCGAGTAAACAATATGATAAAGAAAATTGGTATAATAAAGTTTATTTGTTTGTTTCTAATTAATTCCGCTGTATATGCAACACCAGTCGATGATTTAGGTGGTTTACTAAACGCAGTGCAAAGCATGCGCGCGAATTTCACACAAACCGTTTATGACAATAAGAACAAAGCCATTCTTAAGTCTTATGGTCGTATGTCTATGCAGCGACCTGGTAAATTCCGTTGGGAAGTACAAAAGCCCATTCCACAAACTATTATTGCGAATGGTTCACGTTTATGGATTTATGATCCTGATTTGGAACAAGTAACAATTCGTTCGCTGAAAAAAGCAGCGGGTGAAACGCCTGCTTTGTTACTAAGTCATGTGGATAGCATTCTTAATCAATCCTATCACGTGCAAGCATTGCCAAACAAAACACCAAACATACAGACGTTCTCTTTGGTACCTAAAGAAGCTGATAGTATGTTTGCTGACATTCAAATGAGTTTTGAAAACAAAAAAATTACTTCCATGAGTTTACGTGATCACCTTGGTCATACGACGGTGGTTGCCTTTCAAAAATTAGAAACCAATATATCGTTGCCTGCTGCTTTATTTGTATTTAAAGCACCAGCACGGATTGATGTTATCGATGAAGCCAAGTGATGCTTACCAACCGCTAGCAACTCGCATGCGGCCAAAGGTTCTTGAAGAATTTGTTGGCCAACCACACTTATTAGGGCAAGGTAAGCCGCTACGTAAAGCGATTGAACAAGGTATTTTGCACTCCATGATTCTTTGGGGTCCGCCAGGTACAGGAAAAACCACGCTCGCGCAAATTATGGCAGAAAAAACGCGCGCTCGTTTTGAACGCTTATCAGCCATTTTTTCCGGCGTAAAAGATATTCGCAAAGTCGTTGAAGAAGCAAAACTGGCCAGAGAACAACAACAGCAAGCCACCATTTTATTTATTGATGAAGTTCATCGTTTTAATAAAGCGCAGCAAGATGTATTTTTACCTTTTGTTGAAGATGGCACTTTTATTTTAATTGGTGCAACCACTGAAAACCCTTCATTTGAATTAAATAGCGCATTGTTGTCGCGTACGCGTGTGTATGTTTTAAAACGTCTTTCCGAACAAGAATTGTTACAAGTCTTGCGCGCGGCTTTGGCAGACAAAGAACGCGGCATTGGTAAATTATCACTACAATTTCCTGAAGAATTACAGCATTTATTGGTGCATGCCGCAGATGGTGATGCGCGTCAGGTATTAAATTTATTGGAAATCTTAGCGGATCTTTGTGAAGAGCAAGGCGGCAAATTAGAAGTTAGTAAAGATTTGCTCGCTGAAGTGATGCAAGTTAATTTGCGTCGTTTCGATAACCAAGGCGAAGCGTTTTACGATCAAATTTCTGCATTACATAAAGCAGTACGAGGATCGGCGCCTGATGCGGCTTTATATTGGTTAGCGCGTATGTTAGATGGCGGTTGTGATCCGCGTTATCTTGCAAGACGTGCCATACGTATGGCCAATGAAGATATAGGCTTAGCCGATCCGCGTGCCTTAGAACTTGCACTTAATGCAAACGATGTTTACGAACGTTTAGGCTCTCCAGAGGGTGAGCTTGCGATTGCCCAAGCAATTGTTTTTTTAGCTTGCGCACCTAAGAGTAACGCTGTGTATGTAGCATTTGGGGAAGCGATGAAAGATGCAAAAACACATGGCTCACTTGATGTGCCTTTGCATTTACGCAATGCCCCGACCAAATTAATGAAAGAACTAGGTTATGGTAAAGCTTATCGTTACGCTCATGATGAGCCAGAAGCTTATGCAGCTGGCGAAAATTACTTTCCAGATGAAATGAAACAACGTTCTTATTATCGTCCCAACCCACGTGGCTTAGAAGCAAAAATTGCTGAGCGGTTGGCTTATTTGCGGAAATTGGATAAGTAAATTATCTAGCGCAGCGAATTAAAAGTTAACAAAAAAGTGTGTGTTTAATGCCAGCAGAAGGTGATTGGATTGAATAAACTGCATCGTTCCCCAAACAATAGCTGCAACACAACCAGACGCTGGAATGGTTAATATCCAAGCCCATACAATATTACGTGCCACACCCCAGCGCACAGCGGAAAAACCATTGAGAGAGCCAACACCAACGATTGAACCAGTGACCGTGTGTGTGGTAGAAACAGGAACGCCAAGAATTGTCGCAAATGCTAAGGTCAAGGCGCTAGCGGTGTCAGCACAAAAACCACTAACTGGTTTTAGTTTAGTGATTTTCATACCCATGGTTCTGACGATACGCCAACCGCCAAAACAAGTACCTAAGGCAATCACGAAATTACAAACGACGACTACCCAGGCAGGAACATAAAACGTATCGCCGATCTGATGAGAGGTAAAAAGCAATAGCGCAATAATCCCCATGGTTTTTTGGGCATCATTACTGCCATGACCAAGACTTATAAAAGCAGAAGATAATAATTGCAATTTGCGGAACCAACCATCAATTCGATGCGGTGTGCTGTAAAAGAATATGCGTCCAGTTATAACAATTAACAACATGCCCATTAGCATGCCAAGCAGCGGAGAGATGACAATAAAAGCTAACACTTTAATAATCCCAGCCCATTCCAATGGTTTAGTCCCAGCGTGAGCAATCACAGCGCCTAATAAGCCGCCAATGAGCGCGTGAGAAGAGCTTGAGGGTAAGCCGTAATACCAAGTAATCAAATTCCAAAAAATAGCACCTAACAATGCTGCAAAAATTTCGTTAGTAGAAATAACGCTAGGATCAACCAAGCCAACGCCTATGGTCGTTGCTACATGTACACCAAAAAATAAAAAGGCAATAAAATTAAAAAATGCTGCCCATAACACAGCCCAGTGCGGTTTTAGTACTCGCGTTGAAACCACGGCAGCAATTGAATTGGCAGCATCGTGAAAACCGTTAAGGAAATCAAATAGCAAAGCTAAAACAATGGTGACAAGAACTAGCGTCAAAGATGATTCCATTAAGAGTACTCGAGAATAATGCCTTTTATAATGTTAGCAACATCCTGGCAGCGATTAATCACTAGTTTGGAATGCGCATAGATTTCTTTCATTTTAAAAAATTCTTTAAAGTCGGTTTCATCCATAAACAACTTTTTTTCACCCGCCAACACCACCTTATGGGCTTGGCTTTCTACACGGTCAATCTCGTTACAATGATGAAAAATTACCGGGGCATTTTTTAACGAATGCAGGCAATAGACAGCTTGCTTGATGTGCATGGTTGCTTGTGTGCAAAGTTGTGAAAGTTTAATGGCTTCATCTGGTACTTGTTTTAACTGATAGAAAGGAAAGCGCTGCGCAATTCGATTAATCAAATCAATGATGTCATCTAAGGTACTGGTCAGAAGATGAATATCATGTCTATCAAAAGGAGTAATAAATGTTTTATGTAGTAACTCAAAATTCATGTGCGCGATGGTATCTGCTTCTGCTTCATGCTTAGCAATTAAGTCAACGTAGTGTTGCTGATCGTTAAGATGCTGCAACATGTTGGAAAACTCAGTAGAAGCTAATTCTAATTTATCTGCTGCTTTTTGAAAAAGCGCAAAAAAATTATCTTGCCGTGGTAATAAGCGTTTTAGCATGTGTTAGCCTACTTTCCTATCGATAACCTAAATTCCCGCATCCGATCGCGGGCATGAATTTATCAGAGCTAGATTTTAAGCATGATACTTTGGAAAAGCTACATCGAATTGCAGTCCTATCCCATTGGCTGGGGTGCCAATGGTGATTTGGGCATTATGCAGGGCGCTAATCTGGCTCACGATAGCCAGTCCTAAGCCGCTTCCTGAAGCTTTAGTGCCAAGAATGCGATAAAAGCGCTCAAATACACGTTCTCTTAATTCAGTGGGGATGCCTGTGCCGGTATCGGTGACACGGAAAATAATTTCTTTACCATTATCAATAATTGCGACGTTAACACTCCCTTTCTGCGGGGTATAGCGAATGGCGTTATCCACTATATTACGAATGAGAATACCAAGCGCCGTGTCATTGCCTAGTATAAAGGGATCAGCAGGGGCAGGGCTTAATTCAATTTCGATGTCTTTCTCAAGCGCATGGGGTGCAAGAAAAGCAAGGATTTCAGTCGCTAAGCGATGCAAATCAAGCGGTTTCACATCGGCTAAGGTTTCTTCATCGCCAAGCTTACTTAAGGTCAGCAACTGTGCAACTACGTGAGAACTTCTATCAACACTTTCTATGACACGTTGTAATGCTTTATTTCTATCGATTTCGTTATCTGCTTTTAAAGCAACCTGGACATGTGTTTTCAACGCGGCAAGCGGAGTACGCAATTCATGGGCGGCATCAGCGGCAAAACGTTTATTGCGCTCAAATGCAAGTTTCAAGCGAATGAATAACTGATTCAACTCAGCAACTAGTGGTTTAACTTCAACGGGAATTTCTGCTAATTGGACAGGCTCTAAGTAGGTTGAAGCGCGATTGGAAATTTCATTGGTGACGCGGGTAACGGCGCGCAAGGCAAAGGTAATGATTAGCCAAACTAATACACCAAAAACAGGGTAGGTAACTAATAAAATGTTAGCGTTGCTGTGAAAGATGTCATCCGCTAATTCGCGACGCAGGTTATATAATTCGGCTACGGCCACTTTGATATGACGTTGCTTATCAAAATAGCTGTAGATGCGCCAATCGTTATGATGAATGTATTTGTCGCTAAAACCCAAAGGCGAATCTTTGAGGGAAATATGTAATTTGGTTGGCGAACTCATGATTAATTCGCCTTTTTCATTCCATATTTGAAAAAAAAACTGTTCGCCTATTACCGGTTGTTGTTTGACTAGATACTCGCTTAATTCGTTGCGAGATTGCGGGTTAGATTGTGTAGTTTGATAGAGTAAATCAACCAATGAAGAAACGCGAGTAAGCTGTCCGTCAAGAAAGGGCTGTATGACTTTTTCATCTAATAAATAATTACCAATACCATTAATAGCTGACGCAAGCGTAATGCTCAGCAGCAAGCTAATTAAAAGGAAGTAGCGTATCGATTTGGTCATTTAGCGTCTTTGCTTTTTTCGATTGTATAACCTATTCCGCGTACCGTACGAATGAAATCCTGGCCAAAGCGTTTACGCAAGTTGTGTACATGGACTTCAAGCGCGTTACTATCCACTTCTTCACCCCAGCCATAAAGCGATTGCGTAAGATGTTCACGTGATAACACTCGGCCTGCATTTTCAAGCAAGACATGCAATAAAGCAAATTCTCGGCGTGATAAGTTAATCGGCTCGCCTTTATAAGTAACGGTATGCGATGCAGGATCAAGAATAATGTCATTGTGTTCAAGTAATGGCGCGGCACGGGAAGCAAACCGACGTTGTAATGCTCTTAAGCGAGCAAGCAATTCATGGAGATCAAAGGGTTTGGTAAGGTAATCATCGGCTCCGCTATCTAAGCCTTTAACGCGGTCTTCGATGGATTCACGAGCCGTTAGAATAAGAACAGGGGTGGTATTGCCGCGCTCACGCAAGTTTTGCAAAACCGTAATGCCAGGCATTTTGGGCAGACCCAAATCCAGCACAATTAAGTCAAAATTTTCGGTTTTCAACGCTTGGTCGGCAAGGGCGCCGTCTTTGACCCAGTCAACGGTATAGCCATCTTGCGTCAAGCCTTTACGCGTACCTTCGCCTAATAGTTCATCATCTTCGACTAACAATATACGCATATTCTATCCCTTACCTCATGAGTTGTTATTGTAAAAAAGACAAAGCTTTAAATATTATACAGCCTGAGGTGGGAGGGACGCCACTGTTGCTTGAAGATTAAGGGGTTAAGCCACTTTGTCTTAGCAAATGCAGGGGGGCAAAGAATTGGATAGCTTTTGGGTTGGTGACGAAGGAAAGGTTATAGGGGTGCTCTACATAGAGTTTTTTTAACGGTTGCTGGGGAAGAAGCTTGTCGATTTCGTTAGCGATTTTTCCCATTAAAATAAAAGTGACATCCGGTTTCTTTTGCAACAAACAAGCCAGTAATTC
>Ga0163162_10005503_pt1 | contig 12240 bp, 10 predicted proteins | sample S55metaG_FD_115310 | JGI IMG/M metagenome (GOLD analysis project Ga0163162, IMG submission 115310) | Switchgrass rhizosphere microbial communities from Kellogg Biological Station, Michigan, USA - S5-5 metaG | ecosystem: Host-associated > Plants > Roots > Rhizosphere > Soil | place: USA...
CGAAAAAGAATCGGGGGAAATTTTAAATCAGTTACTTGAACAGAATAAAACTGAATTATTGGGTTAACCAAATGTACATGCTGCAAGAAGTAAATGATTTGAGTGTGGCTGCCATTGTATGTTTTTATTTCCGCCTTTAGCTTTCCGGCAGGCAAGTACTACTTCCTTTGTGCTTTGTGCTGCTTCCGAAAAAAATCAACGCATCAATAAAAACTGTTTAATAGTTTCAATAACCACTCCCGGAAAAATACCAACACCCAACAATATAAATGCAAGCGACATCAATGCAGTATAAGTAGCCAAATAGAAAAAAGGATGCAATGTTTTTTCTTTTGGCACCGCAGCAGGTGGTTCAGCAAACAAAGTACTTATAATACGCAAATAATAGTATAAACCGACGACACTGGTAAGCACCAATACAATCACCGGAAACCATAAATGTTGTTGTACGCCGGAAGTAAGCACATAAAATTTACCAATAAAACCGGCTGTTAATGGAATCCCGGCCAATGATAACAGGGTCAAAGTAAATATCCCGGCCATCAGAGGGTCCCGCCAGAAAAGTCCTCGATAAACATCCAGTTGTTCTGCATCTTTTTTCCTGGTGGATAATAAGGTGATAACACCAAATGCAGATAAAATGGTAACAGCATAGGCAAACAGGTAGAAAATACCTGCTTCGATCCCTGCATCATTTCCTGGTAAGAAAGCAACAAGCAAATAACCAAAATGCGCAATGGAAGAATAAGCCAGCAGTCTTTTAATGTTCTGCTGCTGCAAAGCAAGTATGTTGCCCACAATCATAGATATAATAGCGAAGGCAGAAAAAACAAGTACAACAAATGTGTAAGTTTGCAGGTGCATGGCCTGTGCAAAACGTACCAATACTGCAAACACACCGATCTTGGAAACGGTGGCAATAAAACTGGTAACCGGTGCAGGGGCTCCCTGGTACACATCGGCCGCCCACAAATGAAAAGGCACCAGCGCCAGTTTAAAACTAATGGCAACAAGCATAATTCCAATACCTGTAAAAAACAAAACAGGTGAATGATCTGAAATACTCATTCTTTCGGCAATGGTTGCAAACTCCATGCTTCCTGTATCCATATAGATTAGTGCCATGCCGAATAAAAGAAAGGCTGATGTAAGTGCCGCAAGTACCAGGTATTTCACTCCTGCCTCCACCGCATTATTGCGGTTGCGCAGATACGCTATGAGTGCGTATAAACTTACACTCAGTAGTTCAAGCCCGATGAATAATGAAATAAAATGCCTGCTTATTGTGAGCGTGGCTGCACCCAGCGTGCTAAGAAAAATAAGTATATAATATTCTTTGGGGTTTTCTTCCCGCTCCTCAAAATAGATAAACGAAAACAAACCAACTATCAACACACAAAAAACAATCAAACCCGTGAATAATGCGCCCAGGCCATCAACAATAAACAAAGGCATTATCGCTCTTGGCAAAGTATCTCTCACATACCACATTGCAAAGACCACCATGCACATCATAAAAAAACCAGTTACCTGTATTACAGTATGACTTTGCCTGAAAGCAATCAGCAAAATAACCACCATCGCCGCTGTTGCCAGTACGATAAAAGGAAGCAGTGCCTGAAATTGGAGTTCATCCATTATGATGATGTTTTGTGAATGGTGAATGGTGAATGGTCAATGGTGAATAGTCAATATTTATATCATTCAAATTCACTGATCTTTTATTTTTATGCGACCAGTTACTCCAATTCTTTGCGGCCTCGGTTGGTGTACTCACCAACCGCTTAAGCAATGGTGAATAGTCAATATTGATATCATTCAAATTCATTGGTTTTTTATTTTTATGCGACCAGTTGCTGCAATTCTTCTGATCGCCAGTTGTGTTACTCTCTTGTACGTCCGGATCCATGTTCATTAAACTTCACCTCCCCGTCTCCTCTCCATTGCCCACTTACTTTTTTTACTTTACCCCCAGCTGATCCACAACATTCTTCACAGTATCAATTACTGGTTGCGGATATAATCCCAGCAACACAATACTGATGCTTAATAATGCCATAATAACAACTTCCCTTACACTAAAATCATTGACTATTTTTTCAGCAACAGTTGGACCTAAGAAAACTTTTTGCACAAGCCGCAAAGAATACAAAGCAGAAAAAACAAGGCCAAGTGTTGCGACAATAGTTAAAGGAACATTCGCTAAAAAAGTGCCCATCAAAATCAAAAACTCTGCAACAAAATTTCCAAGTGCAGGCAGGCCCAGTGAAGCCATCGTAAACAGCATTACCACGCCACCCATTGCGGGCATTGATGTCCATAGTCCGCCCATTTGCATAATGTCTCTTGTATGCAACCGTTCTTTCAGCATTCCTGCTAACACAAACAATGCGCCAGTGCTTATGCCATGTGTAATCATTTGCAGTACTACACCCTGCATTGCCATTTCACGAAAAGCGAAAATGCCGAGCAATACAAAACCCATGTGACTTACAGAAGTGTAAGCGATCAACCGTTTGATATCTGTTTGTACAAATGCAAGCATAGCACCATACACAATTCCGATTACGCCAAGCAACATAGCCCACCCTGCTATAGCTGCTGATGCCTGTGGAAACAAGGGCAATACAAAGCGGATGATACCATAAGCACCTGTCTTCAACAACAAGCCTGCCAATATCAAACTGCCTGCTGTAGGCGCTTCACTGTGTGCATCGGGCAACCAATTATGCAATGGCACCATCGGCAACTTGATAACAAAAGCTATCATAAAGCCGATCATGATCCACTTTGCTGTTGAAGGTTCAAGTTGTGTATTCAACAGACTGAAATAATCATAAGAATAAGTTCCGCTTTGTGCACCATGAATAAAATACAAAGCGAGTATAGCAATCAGCATCAGCAGTCCGCCTGCCTGTGTGAAGATGAAAAATTTATAAGCGGCATATCGCTTGTTGCTGTCGCCCCAGATGGCGATCAAAAAATACATAGGCACTAGCATTACTTCCCAGAAAAAATAAAACAGGAAAAGATCAAGCGCAACAAATACACCACTAATACCGGCGAGTGTCCATAGTAGATTGAAGTAATAAAAACCTGTCTGTTGTTTTATTTCTTTCCAGGAGCAAAGTACAGACACCGTACCGAGAAAAAAAGTAAGCATCAACATCACTATACTCAATCCATCTATTGCTACATGAAAGCTGATGCCGAAAGAAGGGATCCATTTGACCTGGTAATTAATGATCCATGTGTTTGTACTATGAACCGATCTTTCCTGTAACCATATATTGAACACAAAGACTAAATCAATCACTACTGCGAGCAGTGCAATCCATTTAACCAATGCAATATTCCACTTTGCGGTAAGCCAGCAAAGCAGACCACCAATTAGCAATATACTTATCATCCATGTCAGTATCATAAGAATAATTGTAAGGTTAAAATGAAAATGATACCAATAAGCACGCCTGCTATATACCAGCGCAGTGAACCATTTTGCGATACAGAGAGCCATTGGTTCAATCGCTGGCTAAACGATGCAATTGTTTTATTCAGTTGATCAAAAATATCAGACTTATTGATGGTGGTTATATAAACAAATGGTTTAACCAATACAATATCATATAGTTGATCGAATGCCCAGCCTTTAAATAAAAAATTACGTAGCCGCATTTTAGTACGTGATTGTTTCCATCGTTCTATAACAGCTGTATAGCGGTAATACAAAGCATATCCTGAATAGATGCCAAGCAATGTAACTACCCCTGCAATCCCCTGCAACACCATCTCTTTAGGAATAGTTGATTTAAGAACTGTTGCAGGCAAAACTTTTTCAACAAGATCAGAGAACAAAGACACATGCATCAAATTATGCGGCCATTCTATAAAGCCTGCTGTTATACTTAGTATGGCAAGTATGACCAATGGAGCCGTCATCAGTTTGCTAGGGTATGCTCCAATCGGCGTTTTCATTTCGCCCCAGAAAACAATGAGCATTAACCGGGTTGAATACAATGCAGTAATAAATGCACCGGCCAGTGCAGCAAACCAAAGTATTTCATTTCCGTTATTAGCGCTCCAGGCATACCACAAAATCTGGTCTTTACTATAAAAACCTGCACTAACCAAAGGCAGTGCAGATAAAGCCGCGGCGCCGGCAAGAAAAGTATAGAACACAACAGGCATTTTATTTTTCAATCCGCCCATTTTAAAAATATTGTGTTCATGGTGCAATGATTCAATTACTGCACCGGCAGCAAGAAATAACAATGCTTTAAAAAATGCATGTGTGAAGAAATGAAAGATGCCTGCGCTCCATGCACCTGTTCCCAATGCAAGGAACATATAACCAATCTGGCTGATGGTGGAATAAGCGAGTATTCTTTTGATATCTGTTTGCACCATGGCGCTGCAACCTGCAACTAATAAAGTAAGCACCCCAACAATTGCAGTAACGTTCATTATCAAAGGCGATAACTGGAACAACACATGCATTCTTGCAATGAGGTATACGCCTGCAGTTACCATTGTAGCCGCATGTATCAAAGCGCTCACCGGCGAAGGGCCCGCCATTGCGTCGGGTAACCATGTTTGCAGTGGCAACTGCGCCGATTTACCTGTACCGCCAATAAGCAACAGTAATGCGATCAACGTAATGTTTGATGAACCTGTTATAAAGTGAGCAGGAGATTGTTGCAGGATATCAGGGATATTCAAGGTGCCCAATTCTTTAAACAGCATAAATAGCCCAATGGCCATTGCTGTATCACCGATACGTGTAACATAAAAAGCTTTGTTGGCCGCATGGCAGTTAGCAGGCGTTTCGTACCAGAAGCCAATGAGCAAATAACTGCAGAGGCCCACCCCTTCCCAACCGAGGTACAACAATACAAGATTATCGGCCATTACTAATAACAGCATGGCAAATACAAATAAATTCATGCAGGCAAAAAAACGGGCATAATCACGGTCTTGCCGCATAAAAGCAGTGGAGTAAACATGAATGAGTGCGCCAACAAATGTTATAATGAATACAAAAATCAGGGACAATGCATCAACACGCAAACTGATAGAACAAAAAAAATTTTCAGTGCGTATCCATTGCCATAAAGTTTGGGTATATGCATTATCAACGGGAGGTGTTTGCAAAAAACAGATAACCATAATGATAGCAATGATTGCTGCTGCACAAACGGTGCCTGCACCAATCCATGCAATGATGGTTTTAGGCAATCGTCTTCCGGCCAGTGATAATACCAGGAAACCGGTTAACGGCAGGGTAGGAATCAATGCAAGCAAATTATTCATATTGCATTGTTTAGTTTAGTAAAAAATAATTTCAATTTGCCTTAGCATACCAACACATTTTCACAGCCTGCTTTCACATTTCCGCATGCTCAATTTCATCTTTCAACTCTGTTAGTTTTGCTACATCCAATGTTTTATGCTGGTGATGGGCCTGCATTACCAATGCCAGTGCTACCGATATTTCTGAAGCAGCCATTGCCAGTATAAAAAGAAACATTATCTGCCCATCAGGCTGTCCCCATTTTGATCCCGCAGCTACAAAAGCAAGACCAGCTGCATTCAGCATAATTTCAATGGAAATAAGAATAAAGATGATATTCTTTCTGGTGAGCACACCAATCAATCCCAATACAAAAAGTATGGCGGCAACAAGTAATACCGATTGAGCATTAAAAGATGACATGGGCTTATTTTTTATTCTTTTTATTCGTCACTTATTTATTAACTCTTCCTTCTTTTCAGTTTTCATTTCTTCCGCATTTATAGTACCATCACTATTTTGTAAAAACCTGTGCAAATATCTTTGCTTATGCTTGCCAATATGTGCTGCTCCTACAATGCCTGCCATTAATAGAAATCCAGCCAGTTCAACAGCAATAATGTATTCTCTGTATAACGATATGGATATTTTTTTTACTTCAATCACAGGTACCTGAATATCAGCGTTGGTGGTGCCTTTAACCAATAAAGCCACCAATTCAGCAAGCAGCACAACTGCAAGTATAGAAGGCCCTATCCACGTTTTTGGGTCCAGCCATAGTTTTTCCTGCATGGCGGTGTCCTTTCCAAGGTTAAGCATCATTACAACAAAAATCAACAGCACTACAATAGCACCGGCATACAGTATTATCTCCAGTACAGCAACAAATGGTGCGCCCAGCGATAAAAAGATCATCGCTATTGCAAGAAATGATACAACGAGATACAGTAATGCATGTATAGGGTGATACCGTGTTATCACCATGATGGTTGCAGCGATGGCAACAGCGGATGATATATAAAACAGAATGGACATATATTAATTAGCAATAAGCAATTGGTAATGTGAGTACAACTCACCACTCACCTCATGGCAATAAACTATGCACATCTACCGGATCTTCCTCATTTTCGCCTTTGCCTGTTTCTTTCACGCCTGCATCAAGTCCTGCCACTTTGTAAAAATTATAACCTGGATATTTTCCCTCGCTGTCAATTAATAAATCTTCTTTTTCAAACACTAAATCCTGGCGAATGTATTCGCCCATTTCAAAATCGGGAATTAATTGAATCGCATAAGTTGGACAGGCCTCTTCGCAATAACCACAAAAAATGCATCGTGAAAAATTGATACGGAAAAATTCAGGATAGCGCCTGCCATTCTCATCTTCTGTTGCCTGCAAAGCAATGCAATCAACCGGGCATGCTGCAGCGCAGAGATAACAACCAACGCATCGTTCACCACCATCCGGATCTTTCGTAAGCACAATTCGCCCCTTGTAACGGGGATGCAACTTTATTCTCTCCTCAGGGTATTCAATCGTTGCATGCTTTTTAAAAAGATGCAGAAACGTTAACCATATTGTGCGTATGTGACTGAACATAGAAAATTATTTTTAGGTACTATCATTTGTGTTGAGCGACGTCGAAACGTTCATCCATTTCCACATTATCCTCTCATCCAAAGCGTAATTGCTCCTGTTATCAAAATATTAGCCAATACCAATGGCAACAATAATTTCCATCCTGTTTCCATCAGCTGATCGTAACGTGGCCGTGGAAGTGATGCCCGCAGCAGTATAAAAAACAGGATGAATGCAAATGTTTTTAAAAAAATCCATGCCCATGGCGGTAGGAGAGAAGGACCAAGCCAGCCACCAAAGAACATTGTTGCTGTCATAGCTGAGATAAGGGTAATTCCCAAATATTCGCCAATGAAAAACATCCCGAACTTCATTCCCGAATATTCTGAATGATACCCTGCAGTCAGTTCACTTTCCGCTTCAGGAATATCGAAAGGCAAACGATGTGTTTCTGCTATGCCGGCAATAAAAAAGATGATGAGCCCCACCGGCTGTTTAATACAGAACCACATATCTCTTTGCGCCTCCACAATATCAGTAAGCCTGAACGAACCGGTCAGCATCACTACCCCCATCAAACTCAGTCCCATAAAAACTTCATAAGCGATCATTTGCGACGCTCCCCGCATTGCACCAAGCAACGCATATTTATTATTTGAAGCCCATCCTCCCAGCACAATACTGTACACACCCAATGACGACATGGCAAGAAAGAACAGCAGGCCCACATTCAAATCAATCACTATTATAGTTGGTGCAAAAGGAATGATGACAAAACTCATGAGTACCGTAGCCACTACAACTGCAGGTGCGGCAATGAATACCCACTTATCGGCAAATGGCGGAATCCAGTCTTCTTTAAAAAACAACTTCAACGTATCGGCCAATACAATTAAAATACCAAGAGGCCCGGCACGGTTGGGGCCAAGCCTGTCCTGCCACATAGCCAGCATTCTGCGTTCCACCCAAATAAGACCAGCAGCAATATTCAGCAGCACAAACAGTACTCCGAGTACGATCCATATATGCTGCATTACGGTCATGGTAGTGAGGAATGAATGGTGAATGATGAATTTGTGACGATCATTTTTTTATTTTTTATTTTGTATTAACATATTTGTATTCGTACTACTGTTATCTATTGTGCACGAGTAGTTGTGTGCCCAAACTCATCATTCACTATCTTCATCCATGTTCCCCAACTTACAGCGTTCATTCCCCGCAATCCGGCAGTTACAAGTGCCAATCCATTACTCAATTCTTTTTTTACTTTAACGGGAAGTGTATATTCATTTTCTGCGGCTGTTATTTTTACAACAGTTCCATCTTTAACTTTTAACTTATCTGCATCCTGCTCAGACAAAACAATGCAGGGTTGTGGTGAAAGTTCTTCAATAGCTTTCGTGTAGATACTCAATTCTCCTGAACCAAGTACATTATATTGCGGCAGCACCAACCATTTTTGTTGACGTTCAACAAAAGCCTCCGGTATGTCTTTAAAGAAAACTGGTGCTGTGCCTGATTTTTCTTTGAAGAGTTGTACACCCGGATCACCATCTTTTAATGCACCACCTGGCTCTTGCTGAAATTTAGTTACCGATTGTGCAGAGTTCCATCCCGGCGACCAGTAAAAAGGTGTTATTGCTGAAGGCGGAATGCCTCTGTAGCCTTCCATTGTAAATGAAAGCGGCGAATCATTATCACCCAAAGGTTTTGGTTCGCTTACATGCAGGTTGGCCTGCATAGCAGTTCGCCCACTGTAACGATGCGGTTCTCTTGGAATACGTTCACCATGAATTGTATAATCGTGCAGGGGCGATACTTTCGCAATTCCATTGAACTGCGATAAAATCGTCTCAAGGTTTTCAAGCATTTCTTCAGGGTACAGCTCGTGCCCATTACTGTTTTGCATTTTTGCCTGTTGCATTTTCCATAACCATTTCCAGCTTTCTTTTATTTCGCCACCTGGTGGAACAAATACCTGGTAATACCGTTGTGCACGGCCCTCATTATTTACTAATGTGCCATCAGCTTCGGCAAATGTTGCAGCAGGTATCAGCACATTGGCTTTTTCTGTGGTAGCATTATTCAACGAATCAATTACAATTACATTTTTACAACGGTTGAAGAAAGCATCTGCTAAAGACGATGGCATATAACGATAGATGTCATTCTCTGTGATGATGACCGTAATATCATTTTCTCTTTGTACTCTTTCGGCTGCTTTATCAAACGAAGCTGCCTGCATCATAGCAAGGCCCATACTGTTACATTCATGCAATGTAAATGCCAGCCCTGCTTTTCTTTCAGGAGTATACAGTGCTGCTGCAATATCATACGCTGCTTTTATTACAGCTTCGTTGCAGCAGGAAATACCGCTGATGATTACCGGCCGTTTTGCCTGCTGTAAAGCAGTTGCAATTGTTTTTGCATTATTGAGCATTGTTTCATCTGCGTCAGGTACAGGTAGTAAAGAATCATTAAGCTCATGAGCAACTGCAAAACCGAGGCGTGCTATATCATCCGGCGCTGTATATAATTTGTAAGTAGCAATATCATCCAGTAAAGAACCCGCAACAGTAATGTTAGCAAGAAAACCTTTTTCTTGCTGTACGAATTCTTTTATAGCCGCATCATGCCATTCTGGTAACAAAACATGCTGCACGGCATTGGTCGCCGCTGTTTTCATTACCGATTGCCGAACAGCTATTGCCATCATCGGCGCAGTGTTCCAGATATCTTCTCCCAATATCAATACCGCATCAGCCTGTTGTATATCTTTGAGAGATGCACTATGCACTGCACCTGCTTGTAATGCATTCGCTACTCTTTTTGTTAAATATGTTTCCGTCTCTCTAACACCGCCGTAAAAATTATCTTCGCCTACAAGTTGCCATAATGCGAAGTTGCTTTCCATAGATGCTCTCGGTGAACCAATGCCAATTAATTTCTGTTGCGAAAGAAGAGCTGTTAAATGATTGATCAAATCTGTTTCATTCACTGCTTCACTTACACGGTTGCGGATAACAGCTTGCTTAACCCGGTTTTCACTATTCACAAATTCATATCCAAAACGACCACGGTCACACAAAAAATATCCATTCACATCTCCATTGTATCTATTCAAAACACAACGCACTTCGCCATAACGTTCGCCCGCAATAATATTACAACCCACGCTGCAATGCTGGCAAACAGAAGGTGCAGTTGTAAGATCCCACTTGCGGGTATAATGCTCTTTAAGTGTTTTATCAGTAAACACACCGGTAGGGCAAACCTCTACAAGGTTACCACTGAACGGGCTTTGCAGCACGCCATCTTTTTCTCTTCCGAAATACACATGATTATGTGCAGCAAATACATTCAGATCGTCACCTCCTGCATAATCACGATAATAACGAACACATCTGTAACACTGTATACAACGGTTCATTTCATGATGAATCAATGGGCCGAGATATTGATTGTGGTAAGTTCGTTTTTTATAATTGTAACGGCGATAGTCGTGTCCTGTCATTACCGTCATATCCTGCAGATGACAACTTCCGCCTTCATCACAAACAGGACAGTCATGCGGATGATTTGTCATCAGCCATTCAATCACCTGTTCCCGAAATGCTTTGGCAATATTATTATCGATAGAAAGGCGCAATCCATCTTTAACTGCCTCCATGCAACTCATCGTTATTTTGCCTTGCTCATCCTTTTCATCTTTAAATATTTTTATGGCACATTGCCTGCATGCCCCTACACTGCCTAATGCAGGATGCCAGCAGAAATAAGGCAGATCAAACCCCAAAGCCAGCGAAGCTTCAAGAAGATTCTTTCCTGTTTTTACTTCGTAAGGTTTGTTATCAATATAGATCGTAGGCATTATCTACCTGTTTTTTATTTTTTATGAATCCAGCATTTGTGCTGCTATTTATCTTCTGTTGCGTCGTTGGCAGAACCCTGCAAGCGCTCTTCAGCGTTCTGTTTATGTGTTAATCAATTACAACAATATTTCAGGTCTTCAAAATTGCTTTTATTTCATTTTCAAATCTGCATTCTCTTACATTTACACATTATGTATATGGACATTTGTGTTCATGAATATGCTTTTCAAAATCTTCTTTAAAATATTTCAATGCACTTTGCAATGGTTCCATAGCACCAGGTGCCAAAGCACAAAAGGTATTACCCGGCCCAAGTAATTGCGTGTGCATGTGTAATAATTCCAGGTCTTCTTCTTTGCCATCACCACGTTCCATGTTTAATAAAATTTTTTCTACCCAAGGCAATCCTTCACGGCAGGGTGTACACCATCCACAACTTTCCTGTGCAAAAAAATGTTGCAGGTTATGTACAAAACCAACAGGGCAGGTAGCATCGTCCATTACTATCAAAGTGCCCGTGCCCAAACGACTACCTGCCCCTGCCACGGATTTAAAATCCATCTTTATATCCAGGTGTTCGGTTGTTAAAAAATCTGTTGATGCGCCGCCTGGCAAAACGCCTTTTAATTTGTAACCATTTAACATACCGCCTGCATGTTCTTCAACGAGCTCCCGCATGGTAGTGCCCATTGGCAGTTCCCATGCTCCGGGATTTTTCACTTTGCCACTCACTCCATAAATTTTTGTACCGGCATCTTCAGTGCAGCTTAAACTTTTAAACCAATCAGCGCCTTTGTTTACAATATGCGGTACACAGCTAAGTGTTTCCACATTATTTACAATAGTTGGTTTGCCATATAAACCACTTATCTGTGGAAAAGGAGGCTTTGCTCTGGGTGTGGCACGTTTACCTTCGAGTGCATTTAATAGTGCAGTTTCCTCACCACACATATAACGGCCAACACCAGTATGCAAATGCATTTCTAAACTCCATCCGCTGCCAAGAATATTTTTTCCGAGATAACCTGCTTCATACGCTTCAGCCATACTTTTACGTAACAGTACGGCAGCTTTTTTATAAGCCCATCGCAAAAAAATATAAGAAATATCTGCCGCTATTGCATAAGCAGCGAGTATCATGCCTTCAAGCAACTGGTGAGGGTTGCCTTCCAGTAATAACCTGTCTTTAAATGTGCCTGGCTCCATTTCATCTGCATTGCAAATAAGATATTTTGGATGCAGCGCATCACTACCCATTGGTACAAAACTCCATTTCATACCTGTGTTAAAACCTGCACCACCACGACCTTGCAGCTTACTGTCCTGCACGAGCTTTTGCACTTCAACAGCACTCATTTCTTTAAGCGCTTTACGAACAGCCATATATCCACCCCGCTGCTCATATTCTTTTAAACTAAGCGGAGAACGATCTGTAAAAATATTTTCAGTTAGTGGTCGTTCGTATGTCATAGTGAATGGTCAATGGTGAATGC
>Ga0163162_10005505_pt1 | contig 12239 bp, 10 predicted proteins | sample S55metaG_FD_115310 | JGI IMG/M metagenome (GOLD analysis project Ga0163162, IMG submission 115310) | Switchgrass rhizosphere microbial communities from Kellogg Biological Station, Michigan, USA - S5-5 metaG | ecosystem: Host-associated > Plants > Roots > Rhizosphere > Soil | place: USA...
CATAAGAGCCTGCCTCGATCGCGTCTTCGAGCTTCACGTGTCCTTCGTAGAGGGCTTTGCCGATAATCACGCCGTCTAATCGCGGCTCGCGGATTTCTGAGAGCGCCCGAATATCGTCAATCTTCGAAACACCTCCGGAAGCGATGACCTGAAGGTTCGTGCCATGGATCATTTGCCGGAGGGCTGGGATATTCGGACCTACAAGAACGCCGTCGCGCGATATGTCTGTATAGATGACACGCGTTGCTCCGTCGCTCTCGAGCTGGCGCGCGAGTTCGATAGCGTCGAACTTGGAGTCCTCCGTCCAGCCGGAAACCCTGGCGATGCCATCCCGCGCATCGATCCCAATGGCGATGCGGTCTCCCCATCGTTTCAGTGCTTCTTTAACGAAGGCGGAGTCTGTCACCGCACTGGTTCCCAGTACTGCCCGGCGAACACCCGCGTGGAAAACCTGATCGAGCGTATTCAGGCTGCGCATCCCTCCACCGACCTGGACCTTGAGTGCGGGAATCGCGGCAGTAATCTCGGCAATCGAAGCGTGATTTCTCGGGTTGCCCTCGAACGCGCCGTCGAGGTCGACGACATGCAGCCATTCGGCGCCGGCATGTGCCCAGCGGTGTGCCATCTCGAGTGGGCGGCCATAGACAGTGACCTCCTCCTTACGTCCTTGCCGAAGGCGTACGGCCTGGCCATTCAAGATGTCTACAGCCGGATAGATGTTCATAGCCGTCCAAAGTTGTCGAGCAAACGCTCGCCGACTTTCTGGCTCTTTTCCGGGTGAAACTGCGTCGCCCATAGATTGTCTTTGTGCACGATGGCAGCGAAATCAATGCCATGGTCGGTCGTCGCGAGCGTGAGATCCGGCGTAGCGGGCTCGGCGTAATACGAGTGCACAAAATAAACGAAGCTTCCGGGTGCGATTCCTGCGAGAAGCGGATCTTGTTTCGTGAGCTTCAAACTGTTCCATCCCATGTGCGGAACGATCACGGGCTCCGGGATGCGCCGCACGCGGCCAGGGATGAGGTCGAGTCCACGGTGAAGGCCGAACTCTTCGCTCTCGGAGAAGATGAGATGCATGCCCAGACAAATCCCGAGCGTGGGAACGCCGGCGCGCACACGGTTCACGAAAGGCTCGATGAGTTTGGAGGCCCTGAGGTTCTCCATCGCATCGCGGAAAGCGCCGACGCCGGGAAGGATAAGCTTTTCGGCCTTCTGCACGACCTCGGGATCGGACGTGACCTGGACGTCGTGACCGAGCCGGAGGAGCGTGTTCTGGATGCTGCGGAGGTTGTTTAGTTTGTAGTCGACTACGGTAATCATCGCCGCTACAGCACTCCCTTCGTCGAAGGCACCTCGTTCGAATCCGCATCCACGCGTGTCGCCATGCGCAACGCCTGTGCCGTTGCTTTGAATATTGTCTCGGCGATGTGATGCTGATTTCTCCCGTATAGATTCTCCACATGCAGGTTGAACTTTCCCTCCTGCACGAACGCCTTCAAAAACTCCTCAATCAGCTCCGATTGCAGGTCTCCAATGCGCGGCACCTTGAACTCTGCCTTGTAAACCAGATACGGCCGGCCCGACAGATCCACAACGACTCGTGTCAGTGCTTCGTCCAAGGGCACGTACGCATGGCCAAACCGCGTAATCCCCCGCCGATCTCCCAGCGCCTCATACAACGCCTGACCCAGGACCCAACCCACATCTTCCACCGTATGATGCCCGTCGATCTCCAGATCGCCCTTTGCCGCGATGGTCAGGTCCATCTGCCCATGCCGCGCCAACTGCGCGAGCATATGGTCGAAGAACGGAATACCGGTATGGACGTCATACTGCCCCGAACCGTCCAGGTTCAGTTTGATCTTAATATCGGTTTCCTTCGTCTTCCGTGATTTCGAAACGGCTCTCGGTTTACTCATGAAATCTCCAAAGCTTTATCGAGCGCGCTCAGAAAACGATCGTTTTCCTGCGGATTGCCGACACTGACACGCAGAACGCGATCCAGCATCGGATACGAACTGACATCGCGCACCAGCACGCCCTGAGCGTAAAGCGCATCAAAGAGTTCGCGCGCTACCTTCGCGGTGCGAATCAGAAAGAAGTTCGCGCACGAATCGAAAGCTTCCACACCGGGACGCTTTCGCACTTCCGCGACCACTCGCTGTCGCTCGCTGATCAGGGTCTGGATTGCATCCCTCATCACGTTGCGCCGTTCCAACACGAGTTCCGCTGCGGCGAGCGTAAAGACGTTCACGTTGTATGGCAGTTTCGCTTTATGGATTTCTCTTGCGATCTCCGGATGCGCCATCAGGTAGCCGAAGCGCAGTCCCGCCATCGACATGGCTTTGGAGAAAGTTCGCAGAACGATCAGGTTCGGGTTCGCGGGCAGCAGTGTCAACGCTGTTTGGCCGCTGAACTCGTGATATGCCTCATCTAGAAACACGAGACCGCACGTCGTTTTCAAAATGCGTTCAAGAGCATCAGCCGGCAGAAGAGTGCCTGTCGGATTGTTCGGCGAACAAATCACGGTAACGTCGGCGTCTTTCGCTTCCGCTTCGAGCATCTCCACATTAAAAGTGAAATCGGAAGCGTTCACAGGAACGGGAACGGTATTGGCCTGGAACACCGATGATAAGAGCTTGTAGAGCGTAAACGTCGGCTGAGGGATTACCGCTTTGCGGCCGGTTCCCAGGACAACCGACAGTCCCGCCATGATCAGTTCGTTGGAGCCATTACCGATCAGGATGCCGTCCTCAGTCCATCCTGTGAATTTTGACAGCGCTGATGTCGTTGAATGCGGAACGAATTCCGGATAACGACCCCAGGGCCGGGCGAGCACACGACGAGCGACTTCTTCCTTGAGATCCTGTGGAAGCTCATAAGGATTCTCGTTCTGATCCAGTTTGACGTCGGCCTTGACGTGTTTCAGCGTGTAGGCTGAAAGACGTCGAACCTCAGGCTTGATGACGTCTGATGGCGATCGACCTTGCATGTCCTGTTAGTCCCTCTGCATCTGCAAAATCTTCAATCATCTGTCCAAAACGTTCTACTGCCCTGCCGGAGTACCGGATGATGCTTGTGCGTTTCATAAAATCCGGGACGCCCAGGGGCGAGGAGAACCGCGCCGTGCGTCCTGTCGGTAACACATGGCTTGGGCCAGCAAAATAGTCTCCGACAACAGTTGGCGAGTAGCGCCCGATAAACAACGCGCCCGCGTTGCGAATACCATTAGCAACGTGATCCGGTTCGGCCATCAGCAGTTCAACGTGCTCCGCCGCAATCGTGTTTACAACCGAGACGGCGGCATCCGCATCCGTCACCAGAAAGACGATTCCGCGCTTGTCCACCGCTGTTCGAGCGATGGCGTTTCGCTCGAGAGATGCAAGCTGAACCTGGACCTCATCGAAGACAGCTGCGGCAAGTCCTTCAGACCAGCCCACCAGCCAGGCGCCCGCCATTTCATCGTGCTCGGCTTGCGCCAGAAGATCGGCCGAGATCCATGCAGGATCGCACCTGTCGTCGGCGATGATGGCAACCTCGCTGGGCCCGGCTGTCATATCGATATCGACGGTTCCGTAGGCCATGCGCTTTGCGGCCTGGACATAAGCGTTGCCCGGACCGACAATCTTATCGACGGGCACAATGCTTTCCGTGCCATACGCAAGCGCCGCAACCGCATGCGCTCCACCAATGCGATAGATCTCCGGAATTCCCAGAAGATCGAGCGCTGCGGCAATCAGCGGGTTCTCCTCGAGCGCCTTGGGGGGTGTGACGACGACGATCCGTTCAACACCCGCCACTTGAGCGGGGATGGCATTCATAAGCACCGATGACGGATAGGAAGCCTTGCCCCCAGGGATATAGAGACCCACGCTCTCGACAGGAGTATTTCGTACTCCCAGACGAATGCCATCGCCTGCATAGAACTCCCAGGATTCTTCCTTCTGCTGCAGGTGAAACTCACGAACATTCTTGATCGCCTCGCGCAGAACGTTGAGCATTCCCGAAGCGGCGGCGGAAGTGTGCAACCCTATCTCCTCGGCGGTGAGACGTATCGAATCCGGGGTCAGTTTGAAGTTGTCGAATCGCTGGCTGTAATCGCAGAGTGCGGCGTCGCCACGTTTGCGCACGTCCGCAACAATTTCAGCGACCGCAGAGTCCACACTGGCTTGCTGTGACTCTTCAGCAGCGATAAGTTTTTCGATCTCCGAAGAGTCGATGCCGTTTCTCAGGTCGATGATGCGCATGACGTTAATTGATTCAGAGTTTCCATAAACTTGAGGACCTCTGCCCGCTTCGTCTGATACGAGGCGCGGTTCACCACAAGCCGCGCAGAACTTTCGAGGATCACTTCGACAATTTCGAGCCCGTTCTCTTTCAGTGTTCTGCCAGATTCCACAAGATCGACAATGCGATCCGCCAGCCCCAAGAGCGGCGCCAGCTCAATAGAGCCCGATAGGTAAATCAACTCCACCGGAATTCCTCGCGCGTTGAAATATTCCATCGTGATGTGCGGGTACTTCGTCGCGACTTGCACTGTTGGATTTTCCGAAGCGCTGAGTTCGACTCCCGCAGGCGCGGCGACAGCCAGTTTGCATAGGCCGAAATTGAGCGCCAGTGGCTGGACGAGATCGGCCCGCGACTCAAGAACAACGTCGAGGCCGGCAATTCCGGCATCGGCCGCGCCATACTCCACGTATGTCGGAACGTCTGCGGGTTTAACAAGGACCACGCGATGTTTGCCGTCCTGCGCGTCGAAGATCAGCTTTCTCGATGTTGACACGTCTTCGGAAAAACGGATACCGGCGGAGGCAAGCAGATCCAGAGATTTGTCCAACAACCGGCCCTTGGCAAGTGCGATTACAAGCACAGCTTCACCGCCTTTCCTTCTTGCCGGAGGTGCAGCGCCCGATCGAAGGCTTCGCCGTTAACGTCGGCCACATCTGCTTCCGAGAGTTTCAGTTTCGGAGTTGCGATTTGCTCGAGCCTGTCAACGCTGAACGAAAAGCCGACCGCGGGCAGGTCTTCACCGAATGTGGCAGGAAGTCCGTCATACCGCCCACCGTTTGCAACTTCGAAACCCAACTGGGGTACATAAGCGCGGAAGAGAATTCCCGTGTAATAGTCGAAGCCCTGAATCTCGCCGAGGTCGATGGTGAGATGCCAAGCCAGTTTCAGCCGTTCAAAGACAGCGTAGATTTCTTCGAGATGATCCAGCGCCTGAATGGAGCGGTCATTCCGAATCATTCCACGCGCCTCGGTGATGACGTCGCGGCCGCCGGTCAGGTGCGGAATGGCGCGCAGGATGTCCTTGCGACGCTGCTCCAGAGAGAGACGTCCAAGGAATGCTTCGAGACCGGATTGATCTTTGAGGCTCAGAACCTCCTTCAACTCTCTCAGCTGGCCTTCGGGCAGGCTGATCCGATCCATGATGCCGCCGAAGAAATCGACACTCCCAAGATTGATCTGGAAATCCGCGATTCCGAGCCGCTCAAATGCTTCAACGGCGATCAGGAGGATCTCGATATCCGCCGACTTTCCCCTGCTTCCAAAATGCTCGATGCCGATCTGCGCGAACTCGCGCTGCCGGCCACCCTTCGGTTTTTCGAAGCGAAGCACTTCTCCAGAATAATAGAGACGAACGGGTCGTGGAGCCTTGTTCAATCGGGTGACGACGGTCTTGGCGACGAGGGACGTGAACTCGGGCCGGAGCGCGAGAATATTGCCGTCGCGGTCGATGAAACGGTAGATCTGCTCCTCCAGACCGGTTCCCATTCCCTTGATGAAGACATCGTAGTAATCGAAGATCGGGGGGACGATTTCCTCATACGACCAGCCCTCGAAGACAGAACAGATCGTCCGCTCCAGCGCGCGCCGCCGTCTGGCTGCGTGGCCAATAAGGATCTGTGTCCCCGGAGGAATCTGGGTAAACGCCTTCATCCCAGCATGCCCTTCTTATACAGAAGTTCCGCATTGAGGATCGCAGCGCCCGCGGCGCCGCGAATCGTATTGTGACTGCAAAGGCGGAACTTGTAGTCGAGTACGGCACACGGTTGAACCGGTCCGACGACAACGGCCATGCCGTTGCCGCGGTCCCGATCGATCCGAGGCTGCGGTCGTTGAATGTCGCGTTCAACCAGGATCGCCGGCCGTGGGGCGCTGGGTAGTTCCAGTTCATCGATCGGCGAGCGGAAGTCGCGGATCGCGGCTTCGACCTCGTCGCGAGAAGCTTTCTGGCTCAACTTCACCGATACCGCTTCAAGGTGCCCGTCTCGAACATGGACGCGATGTGTCTGCGCGCTCATGCGAATCGGAGCATCGATGAACGCGTTATTCTTCCACTGGCCGAGCAGCTTCAAAGGCTCCGTTTCCACTTTGTGATCTTCTCCGCCGGAGTCAATCGCCGGCAGAACGTTATCCAGAATGTCGAGGGAGGCCACGCCGGGGTAACCCGCACCCGAAATTGCCTGCATGGTCACGACGCTGACGGCATCCAGGCCAAACTTCCTGTGCAGTGCAGCTAAAGGGAATACGAGGCCGATTGATGTGCAATTAGGATTAGTAACGATGAATCCTTTTCCAGGAATGCGCTGCCGCTGAATACTTAAAGCATCCAGATGATCCGGGTTGATTTCCGGAATCAATAGCGGAACGTCCGGTTTCATGCGATGGCTGCTCGCGTTGCTGATGACGGGCATTCCCGACTTGGCGAGCTCGACCTCCACGCTTTCTGCCACGCTGCTCGGCAGACTCGAGATCGCGATATCGCAATCAACGTCTGGTGTGCAACTTTGGACAGTCAGACTGGCGACGGACTCCGGCATGGACGTTTCCAGCATCCATCGCGTCGCCTGGGCGTACTTTTTTCCGGCCGAATTGTCGGAAGCGGCAACGGCCGTGACTTCAAACCAGGGATGATTGGCGAGCAACTGGATGAGTCGCTGTCCGACTGTTCCCGTTGCCGCAAAGATGCCGACTCGTAGCTTCTTCTTCATGGATCGATAACCCTTCCCAAAGTATCAATTTCGATGAGCAACGGAATCGCGTCTACACCGTGATTCTTGTAAGTCCCGGCAATGGTTTCACCGACGTTTTTTGCAAGCTCGGGTTCGACGAAGGCGAAAACCGTTGGGCCTGCGCCGCTCAGCGCGACGCCTAGAAGTCCGTCAAGTTGCAGGTTCAGGATTTCTTCGAGCCCAGGAATTAGCTTCGCGCGATAAGGCTGGTGGATACGATCGCGCATCGCTTCACGGAGCAGCTTCTTGTTGCATGTCGTGAGCGCTGCGATCGTCAGTGCGGATCGTTGCGTGTTGTAAATGATGTCATGGAATGAATAGGTCTTCGGCAGAACGGCGCGTGCCACGCCGGTCGACAATTCAAATGACGGAATCACCACGACCGTCGAAAGCCGGCACGGGATCTGCAGCCGCGCCACCTGCACGGTGCCATCGTCTCCCGCTACACCCGCGATCAGGCCGCCATACAGGCACGCCCCAAGATTATCCGGGTGGTCTTCGAAATCGAATGCGCACCGGAAGAAGTCCTGTTCGTCCAGGTGATCGTCGGTAAGCAATTCGTAGCATGTGATGCCCGCAATGATCGCTGCCGCACTGCTGCCCATGCCGCGCGCGAGCGGAATCTCGTTATCGATCCACAGGTGAAACATCGGGAGTTTTCGGCCCCGACGTCGGGCAGTATTTTGCGCAACCTTATAAATGAGGTTGTCTTCATTGGTAGGAATTCGATCCACGTTGCGCCCGATGACATGGATCTCGAGTTCGTCGGCGGCTTCAAGCGCAATTCGAAGGTAGCGTGCAAGTCCGAGGCCGAGAGCGTCAAAGCCTGAGCCCAGGTTGGCCGTGCTGGCCGGAATGCGAAATCTCTTTTTACTCTGAAGCATAAACCTCTCGTGGCGCCGGCTGCTTCGTCCAGATTTCAAACTGGCGCGCTGCCTGTGCGAAAAACATTCGGGTGCCCGGCACGGTCGTCTTTCCCTGGGATGCTGCGACGCGCAGCAACATCGTAGTGGCCGGGTTATAGACCATGTCGAAGACAACGTCTGCTGCGATGGGCCCCGTGACAGGGGAATCCTCCACTTTCGGGAACATTCCAACCGGTGTCGCATTGATCAAGAGGTCGCAGCGCACGCTTCCGGCGGCGGAAACTTCCGTCCTCGGAAGAACGCGAACTTCAGCGGCATCCTTTACGGCTGCGACGGCTGCTTTCGCGCCGCCGCCTCTACCCATGATCACGACCTTCCTGCCCTGCGCGCGGAATCCGACTGATTGAAGCGCCATCTCGACGCCGTGCACATCCGTGTTATCGCCGATCCATGTTCCATTTTCGTCCGATACCGTATTTACGGCGCCCACTGCGGTCGCTGCTGGTGTGAGGCGCGACATGAACGGCAGCATCGAGATCTTGTGAGGAATCGTGACGGAGAACCCGGCCAAACCGACGGCTCTCGCGTTTTCCATGAAGTCATTGACGTCGGGCGCAGGCAGCTTTACATAAGCAAAGTCGAGATTCGAAAGTTCGAACGCGCGATTATGCAGGACAGGCGAGAGCGAGTGACTAACCGGCATGCCGAGGATCCCCAGAAGTCGTGTCGAACGCCGAATTCGACGGAACTTGTAGGTGTCGAGCATTTCGGGCACCGTCAGTTGCCCCGCCGCAGCCTGGCGGGTAGATGCGGCATAGCTTAGAAAACTACCGCGCGACGGACCTGCGATGCGCGTGATTTGCCCGATTTCTCCCATGCCCGAAATGATCAGGGGTTTGGGGTTCGTTTGCGCGAGCAGATCAAACAAGCGTCGGTTATCTGCCCATCGATTCACCTGCGTGGCTACTTTCGCGATTGCGGCGTTGGCAGCAAACGCCTGATTGACGATGTCGACAAGGTTACCGGGCGTCTCTTCGAAATTGTGGTAGGACGCAATGACATCAGCCGGAGGCATCGGACGTGCAAACCGATAATCGATGTCCACGTATTTGGCGCCGTTGCGCGCGGCGGCCTGGAGGATATCGACTTCGTCTTCGATGGTTCCTTCAAACAGACCACCGCGTTCCTTGCCTCGACATGTTGCGATGACGGGCACAGGCAGGCGATCCCATCGGGCTTCTTTCGACTGTTTGGGGTTCTTGAGATAGTCGAGCCGAACTTCGAGGCAGTCTACGCCGCTGACGTCGGACGCGAAAACGTCATCCAGAGAACCCGGAGTGAGAGAGACGCACAGTTTTTCGGAACCCATTTCAAGAATGGTGGTCCGGGAGGCGCTCGCTCGTGTCGTGGGGCACGGCGAGCACTCGCTTACCCCAGATGATTCCGTGAATGGTAATCGTGGCAGGATGAAGACTCACCGCGAAGCTCAGGCGCACGTTCGGCGTCCGTTCGATGGCCTGATTCGGGTTGGAGGCAACACTGCGCATGGAAGTGAGACGTTCCGTAAAGCGTAAAAGGATATCACAGGCGGGGTGATTTTCGGTGACGTTGCACCGGTTGGGCCACAATTAGGGGACGGACTACTCAACCCCCAAACTCCTGCACGAACTTGCCTGTTCGCGTGGGTTTCGCGGGAGTTTGGGGGTTGAGTAGTCCGTCCCCTAATTGTCCTACTTCGCGGCGTGGAGCGCTTTCAGGAATTCCTGCTGCGCCTTTGCGTTGATTGCTCGCAAATTTCTGGGCTCGATTTCCCACACCTTTGCGATCTTAGTCATCGGAAGGATTGCCTTCGCCATTGACGAGTGCCCGCCAGCCGAACCTATACCTCCAAATGCATCCTTAACGATGCGGCCCGCGCTGCGGACATACCCCACGTTGCGCACCGAAATGATGTAGTTGTCATCGAACACGCCGCTGACGCAGGCCCACTCGATTCCTTCGAACTGCAGGCTGAAGTCGGCAATTTGAGGAATGAGATCGTCGCGTTCCACCTTGCCCAGGTGAACGAAGGCCACCTTATCGATGACGCGCCGATTCTTCAGCGCGACGCTAAGCGCATCCAGTGCTGCGGGGGGGAGTTCCGGACGTTCGATGCGCCGCATCAGGTTCTGATTAGCCAGCGGATATAGATAAGAAAATGCTTCGATGTCCCATTCGTTGGCATCGCGCGTGAGTAGGAACGTGTCGCTCTTTATGCCGTAGAGCATTGCCGTTGCGAGCCTCGTGCCGACTGGCACGTCCGCACATCGAAGGTATTCAAAAAGGATACTCGACGTAGCGCCATAGCCTGGCCGAATGTCCTTAATTTTGCTCTTGTAATTGAATTGCTCGGGGTGGTGATCGATGACCAGATCGATGGCTTCCGGCGGATGCGCCAGATGCGGTGGCTGCAGGTCCACCACGGCAATACGGTCAAACTTCTTCAGCGTCCGTTCGGTGACATACTCCATTTCAATTTCCAGGAGTTTCACCATCGCGATGTTTTCGGGTCGCGTGACGCGTCCGAAGGTGACCAGCGGCGCTGTTTGCTTGTTCCGCCCAAGCACCTGTCTGAGGGCTAGGCCGCTTCCGATGGCATCGGGATCTGGATCGTCTTGAAGCAGAATCGCCACTCTCTCCGCGCTGGCGAAGTGCGCCTGCACCTCCGCGAACAACCGCTGAGTTCTGGCCAGCCGCACGTGCCATCGAAGGTTGGATTCCAGCAGTTCCGGCAGGGAAACGCAGTGAGCAAAGGACCTAAGCCGTTCTGGGATTTCGTCAGCGTGTGAGGTGAGGAGCAGCGTGGGGATCTTGCGTTGCTGTCGCCGGATAACTTCAAGGATCTTTGCCAGCTTCTCCGGGTCCTCGGACTGCGCGAGAAACAGGTCCAAATTGTCTTTTGACAGCCTGTCCGCCAGCCCGTTGGAACCGCGCCCCATAAAGCGGGCACTGTCGCCGCCTCCGGCGACAAAATAATCCTTGAGCAACCCGGCAACGAAGTCTTCCTCGACGTAAAAGAGCGACTTCATAGCCAAAACGTTGATTGTAGGAAGAGGGTCAGAGCAGTGTCAATGAGAGTTCCTTAAGACAGGTGCACCATGATTCTGGGGCGCCGAACCAAAACAGTGTCACTATCGAATTCTTTTGCCTGCCAGGACAGTCCCAGCAGGAAAGAATTTCTGTCGGCCCGTGATCTTATTCGTGTAATTGTCCACAAACTCGAACGATCCTTCACGCAAGTCGAGCAGCGTAATATCCGCTGGCGCTCCAACTTTCAGTGTGCCGTGATTCTTGAACGCGGGAAACACACGCGCGGCGTTGCTAGTGGCGCAGGCAATGGCCTGACTTACAGACATGCCGTAGCCGAAATACTTCGACATGCAGTTGGGAAAGTCTACGACTCCGGTGGTGGGGCTGTTCGTACCCCAGTCGGTGGAAATCGTGTCGGGCCAGAAACGCTGCTTGAGAATCCCCTCGACCATGTCCCACCGCAGATGTCCGGTGACGCCGTTGCCGACGTCGAACCAGACTCCGCGTCGTCGTGCGGCCAGCACCTCGGGCAGGATGTGGCCACTATCGTCGATGATGCTGTTGGGTGGCGGCGCGAACATGTGGGTCACGATGTCGCCGCGCTTAAGCAGGCCAAAGAGTTTGGGGATCGACGAATAGGTCTGACCCATGTGGATCATTACGGGAAGATTGAACGCTTTCGCTACTTCCTGCGCGCGTCGCAGCACTTCGTAGTCGTTTTTGCCGGCCACGTTCTGCGACAGACGAGCTTTAATGCCCACGATGAACTCTCGGTTCCCTGCGATCGCTTCCTTCGCGGCGCTGACATCGGCGCGGCTGAGATCCATCGTGTCGCCGTCGGAAAGGATTCCCGCCCGTCCGATGTTAAGAAGTATTCGACCAGGCTGTGGCGAGGACTTCGCAACGGTGACGACATCCTGGATGTGATCGGCCCCCTGGGAACCCGCATCGATCCATCCCGTCACTCCATCCTTCAGAATCTGTGGCGGTCCCTCGGGAGAGCGGCCGGCGTGAGTGTTAATGTCGATCAGGCCAGGAACGACGAGCCTGCCGCGCGCGTCAATGCTTTCCAGAGATGCGTCGGTGATGTCCGCTCGAACCGCCGCAACACGGCCTCCCGAAACTGCGACGTCCCGGATCGCATCGTGCCCTGATGCGGGATCGATCACGCGTCCACCCTTGAGGATCAAGTCGTACTTGCCGGCCGACGCGCCAAAGACATTCCAACTCCGCTCGAACAGCGCTACTGCCGCCGCCGTATAAACGAAGCGTCTTCGATCGATCATCG
>Ga0163162_10005506_pt1 | contig 12239 bp, 7 predicted proteins | sample S55metaG_FD_115310 | JGI IMG/M metagenome (GOLD analysis project Ga0163162, IMG submission 115310) | Switchgrass rhizosphere microbial communities from Kellogg Biological Station, Michigan, USA - S5-5 metaG | ecosystem: Host-associated > Plants > Roots > Rhizosphere > Soil | place: USA: Michigan...
CCGGTCGCGGAATTCGCAATATTGCCATTGGCAAGGCAATCGGGACGCTGGAATGATCCCCGAAACGACAGGTTGAGATTGCCGGGATCGAAACTGGAGCTGGTGACCGGCGTGAGATAGGGTCCGGTTTCCCAGAGACTAACGGTGCTGAGGGACCAGCCGCCGAAGGCGAGATCGGCGAAGCGGTTCAGGTTCGAAAAGAATTGGCGACTCCGGCCGACCGGGAGATCGTAGACCGCGGAAAGTAGAAAGCGATTGCGACGCGTCGCGGCCATATTGCCGCGATTGCCAGAGAGATCGAAACGGTTTGCGACAGGCGTGCCGTAGATAATTTCGGGGTTGAAGGTGGTGGGTGCGTCGCCGCCAACATTGCCGAGACTCTTCGCCCACACATGGCTCGCCTGGAAGGTGAGGCCTCTCCTGGAACGCATGTTGAGCTCGGACTGCAAGCCGTCGTAGTTCACGTGGCCGGAGTTAGTAGTGGAGAGAATGCGGCCCCAGTTGAGATAGGGCTTCGGGTTGGGATTGGGAGAAATGGCGCTGGGCTCAACCTGATTGAGATCGACGGTCTGGCTCATACGATAGGAACTCATGCCCACGTAGCTCACGCGGAGGGTGATGTCGCGAACAAGTTCGCGCTCGAGGGTGAGATTCCATTGCGCGGATTGCGGGTCGCGATAGTCGGTGAGCGTGTTTTGGTAGAAATCACCGGTTCCGGCGATGGCAGCGGGGCCGTCTTGCGTCCGCGCGTTGGGAAATTGGTACGCGGGTTGGCCGTTGGTGACGGAATTGGCAGTAGTGCGGACGACGGATACATCGATGTTTGTAGTATTGAAAGAGAGTTGGCCGAGATTGGTCATGGTGAAAATGCCGAAGCCGCCGCGGAGGACGGTTTTGTTGTTGCCGAACGGGCGATAGGCAAAACCGAGGCGCGGCTGAAGATTTTTTCCGTAGAACTGACGTACACCTGGACCGAGGCCGACTTTATTGGCGAACTCGACCCGAGCGCAGGGCATGCCGGGAGCTGAGCCAAGGACGGGCACGCAGCCGAGCGCGGTGTCCGCGGGAGTAGCCGTGCCGCATGGATCAGCGGGATTTGTGGGATCGGCGGGATTGCAACTGTTGATGCTGGCCAGGAAGCCGGGCCGCGGCTCATTGCCGACTGGAAGGATGATCCCACCGTTACGAACGTCAAATGCGGTGAGATTGCCGAGGTCGCTAACGAATGCGGGAAGGCCTTGCCAACGAAGACCGTAGGTTAAGGTGAAGCGGTCGTTGACGCGAAATTCGTCTTGGGCGTATACGCCAGTCTGGATGGTGTGGGCGTGCACGTCAGGGCCGGATTGTGCGAGATATGTTTTTGTAGGCAAGCCTAGTAGCAAATTGGCAAACGCATTGCCCGTGAATACCCCCTGGTCGAACGTGAACGCGCCAAAATCGTCGGCCCCACCGAAGCTTTCGAGGTCCTGGTAGCGCACGCGGCGCACGTCAACGCCGAACTTCATGGTGTGCCGGCCTTTGATCCAACTCAAGTTATCCGCGAACTGGATGGTCTGCGACTTGGTGATGCCGTCTTTGTCGCGTCCGATCGGCGAATAGTTGCCGGAGTCGTCGCTGAAATTGAAGATAGGGAAGGCGCCGGTGGTCGGATGGTCACTGAGGTCCAGGCCGGACAGTCCCAGGGCGGAGATTGCTGCCGCGCCCTGCACCGGAAATCTAGTTTGGAATTGCCAAAACGAAAGGCCGAAGCGGGCCTCGTTTACGAGATTGTTAGTTATCAGATAGTTATACGAAGTGATGATGTTATTGTTGTGTTCGGAGTCGCGGTCCGGTGGGAGAAAATTGTTGACGGTATTCAGCGCAGCGTCGGTCAGGGACTGTGCGCTGAGATGTTTCCAGCTCCAGCGCACGAACATGGATTGCTTGGCCGTGATAGTGCGGTCGAAGCGCATATCGAAACCGTTGGTGTCGCTGGGCGTCGGGGTTTGCTGCAAGTAGTTGGCTTGCGATCCGAAATTGGCGGCACTCACGTTGATATTGGGCGCGGGAAGATAGTTGTTGAGCAGGCTCGTGGCGACGGGACTGATACAATCCTGCGCGTTGGCGCACTGGCTGCCGCTCGGGATCTTGTTCCCAGGGTAGGAATTACCGGTGAAGGGATCGATCAGTGGAGTGGAAAGCGCCGAGAAATCGCCCTGACGCATCGCGGTGGTGGGCACAAAGAGAAAAAGTGGAGTAGAAAAGCGTCGGCGATTGGCTTCGAAGTCCGCAAAGAAAAAGGTTTTGGCTTTGCCGTGGGTGAGTTTCGGAAGAATGAGCGGACCACCGAGGCTGCCACCGAACGTGTTGTAGGCCTTATGCGGCTTGTCGCCGGAGTTCCACACCTCGGCGTCGAACGCGTCGTTCTGAAGATATTCGAAAAGGCTGCCGTGGAATTGCTCGCCGCCACTCTTGGTGGAAATCGTAACGTCGCCGAGCTGGGAGAATTCGGCGTTGTTGTTGAATTGCGTAACTTTGAATTCACCGATGAGTTCGGAGGACGGATTCATGTTGCCGAGCGCACCGTTCTGTCGAATGTTCACCGTCGACGAGCCATCGACGGAATACTGCACCTGGGAAGGGAGTCCGCCACCCACCGAGACGTTGCCGTTGGCGTCTTGCTGTGCGCCCGGAACAGTGGCGAGCATCGCGAGTGGGCTGGTGGTGGCGCCGCGGTAGTTCACTGGAAGGCGGGTGATTTGTTGGAAGTCCTTGGAGTCGCCAATGGTCCCGTTTTCGGTGTTGATTACAGGGCCGGCATCGCTGTTAACTTCGATACTTTGTGAAGCACTGGCGAGTTTGAGAGGGACATCGAGCCGAAGACTCTGTCGGGCGTCGAGCTGCAAAGAAACCTTGTAGTCGGCAAAACCATCCGCGTGAACGACCAATTCGTAGCGCCCGGCTTTTAGATTGATAAGTTCAAATCCTCCGTTGTCATCGGTGCTGGCATCGCGATCAACGCGATCGTCCAGGTTCGTGAGGGTGAGTTGGGCGCCTGCGACCGAACGCTGGCCCGGATCCTTCACTACGCCAACAATGCCGCCGAAAGTCGATTGGCCAAAGGCCCACGGTACGAACAAAAGCATCGCAATCAAGATTGTCGACACCTTGCGCAACATGTTCGAGTCCCCCATTTCTCTCGTGCGCGATTTCATTTGCGCACCGTAGTGTCTGGAAAATACAAGCACCTCTGTAAAGAAGTCGTGAGCGACATCGGCAGAGACTTGATAGCTCGCATGGGTTTATTGAATCGACGCGAAGGCATTGGAGCGCAGGCGCGGACACTAAGTGCTTGGTTGTCCTAAGATCTGCCGACCGCTATTTACAGAATCCTTATAAATCGCTCAGGACTTCTTCAACACCGTTTCGCTACTTTGTTGTTGGTTGGCGAGATCGGTTGCGTTCTTCCAGTCTGTTGTCTTTTGGAGAAGGCGGCGGAACTCGTGGGTGGGACAGTGGCTCTCATCGTCCTAGCAGGAGTTGCTTGTGCGTTTTACGTCTACGTCCTGATTCATTGGATTCGAGATGCAAAGCGCAAGCCAACGACTTGTTCCGCGACTGAAATTCAAGCCAATGAGAACTACGAGCCGAAACGCCTGATTAACATTGGCTCCTGGAAGGATGCAGAAAGACCTGGCCGCCCTGCAGCCGGGTCACTGCGGTCTGCCAGCCCGGCAATGCGGGCGCACAGTAGCGGCCCTTGTTGTCATGTGTGCGAGCGGAATGTGTACGAAGCGATCGCAAGATCGTGGAGCATGGGCAGGAAAATTTGACGGGGTGATTTCGCACCGCGCTGCCTGTGACGTGAGTCATATAGTGCGTGGGGTATCGGCATAGACTCCGCATACATTTGATTGCAGTTGCCGTACAGGAGAGAAATATGGGTGCGTGTGGGCAGAAGAGGGGCTTCATTGGGATCATGCTGGCTGCATTCTTGTATTCCAGCGCGGTGCCCGGCGTTGCATTTGCGAGTGGCAAGGACGGCGATGCTCCGCCGGCGAAGACAGAGGCAGCAAAGCCTGGCGCGGCTAAGGTGGACGCGCCCGCGCCCTTGACGGAGCGGGAGCGCCGGATGCTGGACCGCATGGAGGAACTTGAAAAGCGCGTCGCAGAGCTTGAGGCCAAGGGGCAACCGGCGACGCCTTCCTCAAGCGACGCGCCAGCGTCGCAGCCGTCTGCGGTTGTGCCCGCAACGGTACAGCCTGTCGCCGGAGGGACCGCTACCTCTGGCGATGTAGGGAATGCTATTTCTCCGGCTGCAGTGTCCACTACACCCGGTACACAGGAAAAGGCCACGACGAAACCAGCGAAGGCAGAGCCTTTCGCATTCGCCGATTTCACTTGGCTGAACGGCAATGCGCGCACAAAAGAATCCCCGATGGATACGAAATTCTTTACCCCAGAGATTCGCGCCGACGTGGACTACAACTACAGCTTCAATCACCCGAAGGACGACACAATCAGCGGGTCCAGCGAGGTCTTTCGTTCGAACGAAGTGCACGTGACGCAGCTAGGTGTCGGCGGGGATTTTCACTACGACAACGTTCGCGCGAGACTGATGACCCAGTTTGGGCTGTATTCACAGACGACGGCGCGCAATGACGCCAGCCCGGCGCGCGGGCAGTGGAATCTCGACAATGCCTACCGCTATGTTTCGGAGGCCTACGGCGGGTACCACTTTAATGCGCTGCATGGCATTAATGTGGATGCAGGGATTTTCATGTCGTATGTCGGATTGTTTAGCTACTACCAGTTCGACAACTGGGCCTACCAGCCTTCGTATGTTTCATCGAACACGCCGTGGTTTTTCACCGGCGTGCGCGTTCAAATCTTTCCCACCGAACATTTGAAGATTGAGCCCTGGTTCGTGAACGGCTGGCAGGCCTATGGACGATTCAATGGCCGGCCGGGGTTCGGGTTTCAAATCTTGTGGCGGCCGACGGGGTGGCTCTCGATCCTCGGAAATCAATACATGCTCGGCGAGGATGCTTTGAACACGCCGGGTCGCGTGCGGTATCACACCGACGACAGCATCGAGGTGAAGTACTACGACAAGCCGGACAATTTTTTGAGCAAAGCGGCATTTTCGCTGACCGGAGATCTTGGCTGCGAACATGGCGGAGGCGTGAGCTGCTACGGGAACTCCGCGAAAGGCCCGAAACAGAGTTTCGTCGGTTTCATGTTGTACAACCGGCTGTGGTTTCACCGGGACCACTACGGGCTGACACTCGGCGGTGGGCGAATCAACAATCCTGGACGTTACCTGGTGTTGCTGCCCCCGATCAACGGAGCGACGGCGGCTTCGGGAACACCATACTTTACCGAAAGTCCCGGGGATCCGTTCAAAGCTTGGGACGCGTCCGCAACGTTCGACTGGATGCCTAGCCAATATATTACGTTCCGTTCGGAATTCGACCATCGAGCGGCGAATGTACCGTATTTTTCGGGACCAGGAGGCGTCACGCCGACTTCGTGTCCGACGGCTCCAGTTGTGGAAAATATTTGCGGATCGCCGGGCGCCCTCGTCCCGGGCTTCACGCCGGACCTGAAGAAGATCGAGAACCGCATCGGCCTGTCAATGTTGGTGAAATTCTAGTTTCTTGTACGCAGAGGGCGGTCATGCTGGACATCACTTTCTTGGCAGCGACGGCGGTGTTTTTCGCCATCGGAATTTTATACGTTCGCAGCTGCGAACGCTTGAAATAGGAGCGAGTCTATGGGCGCAGGCAATGCGGCACTGCTGCTGATTTGCGTGCTTCTGTTCGGCTATTTGCTGTACGCGCTGCTGAAGGCCGAGGAGTTCTAGTTCATGACCGCAAATGGCTGGTTGCAAATCGGTTTTTTTCTCGTGGTGATCTTTCTACTTACCAAGCCACTGGGCGTGTTCATGACCCGTGTGTTCGGAAGGGAGAAGACCTTCCTAGATCCGATCTTGCGGCCCGTGGAACGAATCGTCTACAGGCTGATCGGCATCGACGAGAAGCATGAGATGCGCTGGACGGAATATGCCACTGCCATGCTCCTGTTTAGCGGCGTCTCCATGGCAGTACTGTACTTGATCGAACGCACACAAAAATGGCTGCCTTTCAATCCACAGAGATTCGGCAATGTGGAGCCCGGTCTCGCGTTTGGTACGGCTGCCTCGTTCACCACCAATACGAACTGGCAGGCCTACAGTGGCGAATCTACGATGAGCTACCTCACCCAAATGGCGGGTCTGGCGTATCACAACTTTGTCTCCGCTGCCGTCGGCATTGTGCTGGCCATCGCGGTACTCCGCGGAATCGCTCGTAAGGAAACGGACAAGCTCGGAAACTTCTGGGTAGATACGACGCGTTGTCTCCTGTGGGTCCTGCTTCCCATCTGCCTGATTGGATCTCTGGCGCTGGTGTCCCAGGGCGTCGTTCAGAACTTGAAGCCGTATACGACGGTGGAATTGATCGAGCCTCAGACGGTGCAGGTGACCGGCGCGGACGGAAAAACCACAACGCAGACGGTGACCCAGCAGGTGATTGCCCAAGGTCCCGTGGCGTCGCAGGAGGTAATCAAGGAATTCGGAACAAATGGTGGCGGTTTTTTCGCCGCCAACAGCGCGCATCCGTTCGAGAACCCCACGCCACTCGCCAACTTTTTTGAACTGGTATTGATCTTTGCAATCCCTTCCGGACTGACGTACACGCTCGGCAGGATGACAGGCTCGCGACGCCACGGCTGGGCGGTCTGGGCGGCTATGGTCTTCTTGTTTTTGGCTGGCGTGACAACCGCCTATTGGGCCGAGGCCAGAGGCAATCCTCAATTGGCGGGCACCGACCAGCAAGCCAGCACGTTGCAATCAGGCGGAAACATGGAAGGGAAAGAGGTCCGCTTCGGAATCGCGAACTCCGTATTGTTCGCCACTGTGACGACCGACGCGAGCTGTGGCGCGATCAACGGCCAGCACGATTCGTTTACGCCACTCGGCGGAATGGTTCCTTTGATCAATATCATGCTGGGCGAGGTGGTCTTCGGCGGAGTCGGCGCTGGCCTTTACGGCATCATCGTGTTTGTGATTCTGGCGGTTTTCATTGCCGGTCTGATGGTCGGGCGAACGCCGGAATACCTCGGAAAGAAAATCGAATCCTACGACGTGAAGATGGCCATGCTGGCGATTCTCATCTTGACGTTGACCATACTTGGCTTTTCCGCGGTCGCCATCGTTAGGCCCTTTGGTGCGTCGAGCATCTCGAACCCCGGTCCGCACGGATTGTCGCAAGTGATTTACGCCTACGTCTCCTCGACCGGAAACAATGGCTCGGCTTTCGGGGGCTTGAGCGTGAACACCATGTGGTACAACACCAGCACAGCTGCCGCTCAACTCCTGGGCCGATTCTTCATGATCATTCCGGTGCTGGCCATTGCCGGAAGCCTCGCCAAGAAAAAAACGGTACCGGAATCGGCCGGAACATTCCCAGTCACCGGGGGCCTGTTCGCGGGATTGTTGGTCTCCACCATTTTGATTGTAGGTGCGCTTACGTTCTTCCCGGCTCTGAGTCTGGGGCCGATTCTCGAACACCTGCTGATGCATGCAGGGAAGGCTTTCTGAGGATGTCTATGGATCCGGTCGCTCAACTTAGGAAACAACCTCTTGCCGATCGCGGTATCCTTTCGCGAGCCATTCTGGATTCATTTCGCAAACTGAATCCGCGGACGATGGTAAAAAACCCGGTGATGTTCGTCGTAGAGGTAGGCGCAGTCCTGACGACAATCCAGCTTGCGTGGAACGCGTTTCAGGGTGCAGGGCACCTCGGTTTCGGGCTACAGATCACGCTCTGGTTGTGGTTCACAGTTCTCTTCGCCAATTTCGCCGAGGCCATGGCCGAAGGCCGGGGCAAGGCACAAGCCGACACATTACGCAAAGCACGGGCGGACACCCAAGCGCGTTGCTTGCGCGCTGACGGCTGCGTAGAGACTGTACCCAGCTCGAAACTACGCACGGGTGACATTGTCGTTGTCACCGTAGGGGAATTCATTCCGGGAGACGGTGAGGTCATCGAAGGTGTGGCGTCGGTCGACGAGTCGGCGATCACAGGCGAATCGGCTCCAGTCATTCGCGAATCGGGCGGAGACCGCTCCGCGGTCACTGGCGGAACGCGCGTTCTGTCGGATGAAATCAAGGTGCGCATCACGTCGAATCCCGGCGAGACCTTCCTTGACCGCATGATCAAGCTCGTGGAAGGAGCCTCGCGCCAAAAGACTCCGAATGAGATTGCCCTCAATATCTTGCTGGCAGGCCTCACGATCATCTTTCTGCTCGCGGTTGTCACGCTTCAGCCGTTTGCCGTCTATTCCGGAGCTCCACAGAACATCTTCGTATTGGTCTCGCTCCTTGTTTGCCTGATTCCCACCACCATCGGAGGACTGCTATCGGCGATCGGCATTGCTGGGATGGATCGCATGATTCAGCGAAACGTGATCGCGATGTCGGGACGCGCCGTGGAAGCGTCAGGCGATGTGGATGTATTGCTATTGGATAAAACCGGAACCATAACTCTGGGGAACCGCGCCGCGACTCAATTCTTTCCTGCGCCCGGCGTCGAAGAGGCGTATCTCGCCGATGCCGCACAACTATCCTCGCTTGCGGACGAAACTCCGGAGGGGCGCTCGATCGTGGTGCTCGCAAAGGAACGTTACAGGCTCCGAGGCCGCGATCTTTCATCACACGCACCGATTTTCATCCCGTTCTCCGCGCAAACGCGAATGTCCGGCGTCGACTTTGAGGGCCGACAAATCCGCAAGGGCGCCCTGGAAGCCATCAGCCGGTTAAGCACTGACCGTGGCAACAGCGTTCCTGCGGAGCTGCAAGTGTGCGTTCGAGAAATTTCGAATGCTGGCGGAACGCCGCTGTTGGTTGCAGAGAACGGCCGTGTGCTCGGCGCAATAGCGCTTACGGACATCGTGAAGGGAGGCATGAGGGAGCGTTTCGACCATCTTCGCGCCATGGGCATACGCACCATGATGATCACGGGTGACAACCCATTGACCGCCGCTGCGATCGCCCGCCAGGCCGGAGTCGACGATTTCCTCGCCCAAGCCAAGCCGGAAGACAAAATGGCGCTCATCAAAAGGGAACAGGCCAAAGGCAAACTTGTGGCCATGACCGGAGACGGCACGAATGATGCCCCGGCCCTGGCGCAGGCCGATGTCGGAGTGGCCATGAACACCGGCACGCAGGCGGCGAAGGAAGCCGGCAACATGGTGGATCTGGACTCGAACCCCACCAAGCTCATCGAGATCGTCGAAATCGGCAAACAGCTGCTAATTACGCGCGGCGCGCTCACTACGTTCTCGGTTGCCAACGACGTGGCCAAATATTTCGCGATCATACCCGCTATGTTCGCAGCGGCATTTCCGGTCCTCGGTGTCTTGAATGTGATGCATCTGCATACGCCGGAATCGGCAATCCTCTCGGCAGTAATTTTCAACGCCCTCATCATCGTCGCCCTGATTCCACTCGCTCTCCGAGGTGTGCGGTATCGTCCGCTGGGCGCAGCGGCTCTGCTTCAGCGCAATCTCTTGATTTACGGCGTTGGTGGAATTATCGCGCCGTTTTTCGGAATCAAGTTCATCGACGTAGTACTGACGTATCTTCGGGTTGTTTAAGGAACTTATGAAGAAGAATCTTTTCATCTCGCTGTGGTTCACTTTCGCGACCACCGTGATCTTTGGATTGCTGTATCCGCTGGCGGTCACCGGGTTGTCGCAAATGCTGTTCCCCGACCGAGCCAACGGACAACTGATTGAGAAAAACGGCAAGATCGTAGGTTCCCGAATCATCGGCCAGGCGTTTACCGGACCCGGCTATTTTCATTCCCGGCCGTCCAACGCGGGAGCCGGGTACGATCCAACGTCCAGTGGCGGTTCGTATTTGGGACCCACGAACAAGAATTTGATCGAGCGCGTGAAAGGCGACGTGCAAAAACTTCAGGCAGAGAATCCCGGTGCTTCGATCCCCGTGGATTTGGTGACCAGTTCGGGCTCCGGCCTTGACTCGGACATCTCGCCCGCGGCCGCGGCATTCCAGATACCTCGTGTTGCTCAGTCGCGCGGGATGAAACAGGAAGGCATGGAGGTCCTAGTGCGAAAACATACCAGGGGCCGAGACTTGGGATTCTTGGGAGAATCTCGCGTGAATGTCTTGGAACTGAATCTGGACCTCGACACGGTAGCTGCCGGGAATTAGAGTCACGATTTGCGCTGTGAGCGTTTTTCGGATGCGAGGCTTGGCAACTGAAAACGGTATCCGAGCCAAGGCTCGGTCAAGATGAAACGGGGATGCGCAGGGTCTCGTTCGATCTTCTTGCGCAACTGGTTTATTACCACGCGAAGGTTTTCCGTTTCCTCGGCGTGATCCGGTCCCCAGACGGTTTGCAGCAAACGCTTATGTGTAAGTGGCTTTCCCTCTTGAACCGCGAGAGCACGCAAGACGTCAAATTCTTTCGGGGTGAGGTGGACCCTCTGACCCCGCACGTCCACTATCCTTCTCTCGATATCAATGCTCAATTCCGAAGTCTCAATTTTCGGGAAGGGCTCGTCGGAGCTGGAGCGCCTCAGCGCGGCTCGAATGCGTGCCAGCAGTTCGCCCATAGCGAAGGGCTTTACGACGTAATCGTCCGCCCCGGAATCCAAGGCAAGAATCTTGTCCTGTTCCGAATTTCGCACAGTGATCATGATGATGGGCGTGCTGCAAGACAATCGAATCTTGCCGCAGGTCTCCAACCCGCTCATGTCCGGCATATTTACATCCAGGAGAATGAGATCAGGGCGCTCTCGAACGGTCATTTCAATAGCATCTTGGCCGTTTTTCGCCTCGACTACGTCGTAGCCCTCGCTGGCGAGCGTCGAGCGTAGGACTCGGCGGATTTGGGGCTCATCGTCGACGACAAGTATGGTTGTGTTGTTCATCGATTTCTCGATTTTTGTGCGGGTACCGTTTCGGAAGTCAACAAAGCCGGCGAAGGGTTGGCACACTTCGTTAGAGCATGCGCAAGAGTAGTGAACGGACAATATGAAATGCCTGAGGGAATCCTAAGGAGTTCGTAAGAATGCGGGTGATTGTGGCACCCGAGATCAGAAAGACAACGTAGGCAGAATTGGAAGGAGAAACGCTTACCCTTTCCTCTGGTGCCCACAAACCTCACTTCGGCTCTCGTCGTAAGTGACTGACTCTGTAGGCCCTGAATTGACTATGTTGAGCCCACAGAGTCGCATTCTGGACAGCGAAGCAACTTGATGGCAGCGACCCTTATGAGGTTTTAAGGGACCTGACGGTGCAGGTGTCGGGGTTATCGGCGGCATGGCATCCCGACGGCAAGAGAATCTCGATATGGGTTCTTCATGCGCCTGCCGATCTAGAAACTTTCCGCGCAGCTAGCTTTTGGACGGCACTCGCTACTGGCGGCTCGGCAGTCACATCGGAGCTCAGTCCCGAGATCTTGAAAAAGGCAGAAGCCGCTTTCGGGAGCCAGATCGCAGATTGGGGAGGTACAGATTTCAGGTCAAAGGGCTGTTGGAAGATCTGGTGGAGCGAGGGCTGGATCTGCAGCGGCGGTATCTGGTGGTGATGGATGGATCGAAAGCACCGCGCTCCGGTGTGGAACGTGTTTTCGGTGCCCAAGTGGAAGTGCAGCGCTGCCAGATTCACAAGCGACGGAATGTGAAGGAGTACCTGCCGGAGAATTGCCAGAAAGACTACGATCGGCGGATGCGCAATGCCTACGCGATGAACAACCGTTTGTGGAACCATGACAAAAGCTACGATGCATACGTAGCAGGCGGTTTGCAATTCACCCCTGACCTGTTCGCACGGACCGATTGTCGTTTGTTTTCTTAGCGTTACGAACGCCTCATTTGCACCAAAACACCCCATTTGCAGTCTATTGTTCAGCAACTGTTCAGCAAACGACCGTGTTGTTACGCTCGCAAAATGAGTCGCATTTCGATCCGCGAGTTTCGAACCGAATCTATTGTTCAGTTTGGTGGTCGTCCCCCGCTTGCTCCACACGGTTCGCATAGAGAAAATGTCGGGTCTTCGGAGATTCGAGAATAAGATTGAGCACACGCTCTTCGAACTTCTTGTCCGCAACCGTAAATCGATCGTGCTGCCGCGCGTGTTCAGCCCAAGACTCCACAACAAAGGTCTCTAAATACACCCCGGGAGTTTC